>ERZ761607.1754-NODE-1754-length-25477-cov-18.957596_pt1 | contig 25477 bp, 22 predicted proteins | sample MGYA00511164_ERZ761607 | MGnify/ENA primary metagenome ERZ761607 (study PRJEB28899, sample SAMN02445080) | bioreactor sludge metagenome | biome: EBPR sludge | place: Australia: Brisbane, Thorneside Wastewater Treatment Plant | collected 2011-06-22 ... | reverse complement strand
TAAACCACCAAACTTTCGGGCGTGGGAAAGCTACCGAAGGTTTAGTTCAACAATGCCTTAGAGCCAGGGCAAGTGATTACTGAGAAAGAAAGCACCTTGCCCCGGCGCCAAGGTAGGGAACGTTGTAGCGCATTTAAGACAGGATAACATGGAGATTGAAAAACTAAATTTACTCGGCGCATATGTCGCAATATTCATTTTAATTACAAGTAGTCTGATATTTACGTTTAGGCTATTAAATTTAGGAATAGCAGAATACTGGACTGGAATAGCTTTTATGTTGTCTGCATTCCCAATATTATATCTGATTTATTCATCATCAAATGTAGATAGGCCAACATTGTATTACATTCAATTAGTATTAATGATTGGGTTTATTATTCTTGAATTTATACTTGATTATATTCTCAAAGTTGACTTTAGGCATACAAAATGGATGGCTATATCTTATGCATTGTTTTTCTTCGCAAGTACTGGTGGAATGATTGGAGTAGCATCACAAGCAGGTAAATCATGGTCGATAATATCAGTTGTACTCTTCATTATTATGTTTGGACTTGCCTTTTTTCAACGAGCAAAAACAGGTATGTAAATTGAATTAAAAGGAATAATATAGAAAGATATGAAATCATTGACAGTCATATCGAGCATTGGAAAAATTCTTGCAAGTAAATTGAATATTATTGGAATAAAAACAGAGTAGGATTTAAAAGATATCGGGATTTAAAAGAGTTTTATAGAATGATGAACAAGTAAAAACGCCCTACAACAAAAAATATAGTGCATTTGGCAAATAGTGCTAAAAAATGAGGATGATCGCAATTAATAAACATAGTAGTAAATTAAAAGATTGGAGTGTTGAAATGCCAAACGCACCATATTCAAACCGTTAGGCGTAATGCTACAAGCGACAGGGCAAACATCAACCAACTGAAAAAAAATAAACATTGTACTTTTAAATAAACAATGGCGGACGAAATTAAAAAACTGAAATTCAAGAATAATACTGACCTTCAAATAGAAGTAGTATCCTTGCAGAATCTAACCAACGCAAAAAAAGAACTTTTAGTAAATCCGCATCGGACGAATTTTTATCAAATTTTCCTTTTTGAAAATTGTCAACCTACACATTTAGTAGATTTTGAACCGATAAAAATTGAACCTTATTCTTTACTTTTCATTAATAAAGACAGAGTGCATCAATTTGATCAGTTATTGAATTATGACGGAAAACTCATCGTGTTTACAGAAGATTTTTTTTGTAAAACGGAAACCGACATCAAATTTTTAAGGAGCAGTATTTTATTTAATGACCTTGCAGACCAACCGACTATAAAATTGAATAAAAGTGATTTTGAAAAATACATCAATATTTGCGAAAACATCACAGAAGAATTGCTTTTGCCTGCTGACAATTCACAATATACTTTACTTAAAAATCTACTTCATAACTTCCTGTTACTTGCCGAAAGAGAAAAACGCAAACAAGGTTTTACAGAATTAAAAAAAGGTGCTGACCTTGATTATACCTTGCTTTTTCGTGATTTATTGGAAACAAACTATACCAAATTAAAAGTGGTGAGCGATTACACTAAACTCATCTGCATTTCCGAAAAACGTTTAGGACAATCCACGTCAAAAATTTTAGGCAAATCGCCTAAAGAAATCATTAACGAAAGAATACTATTAGAAGCCAAACGGTTTTTGGTTCATACTAATTTATCCATCAAAGAAATTGGGCAAAAGTTGGGATTTGAAGACCCAGCTTATTTTGTTCGGTACTTCAAAAGAAACACAAAAACTACACCAGTAGAATTCAGAGAAATGTATTTTAAAAAATAAATTCCCAAAAGTGCCAGATAAAGGCTGATTTGTCCATTGTGCAAAATTTCAAATGGCTATACTTTTGTGCTATTATTTAATCATTAAAATTTTTTAAAATGGACAAGAACAGAGAAGCCCTTACTGCATTTTACAGAAAAGCATTAACAGTAAACACAGAAACTACACCAACTGCTGTGTTGACAGAAGTTTTGGCTGATGATTTTCTTTCAAGCGGTTCGGTAGAAAGCAAAGGAAAAACTGCCTTAATAGGGCAAGTAGAATTCTTTTGGAAACTTATTCCAGATTTGGAATGGGAACCACAGGACATTATCAATGAGGGTAATAAATATGTCGTAAGAAGCGTCGCCTCAGGTACACCTAATGGAGATTTTATGGGTTTACCTACCGACGGAACTAAATCATTTCAAATTATGGCAATTGATTTTCATACCGTAATTGATGGAAAATTAACATCAGTGCATCATTTAGAAGATTGGGGAACCGCAATGAAACAATTAAAGTCATAAAAAGAGAAAAGCTATTTTTAAATAGAAGATGTTTTTTGTCTTAGAATCTGGTCTTTTTTACCCTGAAATCAATCTCAACAAATGTGAGGGTGATGTAGGTTGTGTAAAAGTTTATCCGAAAAATGTATTGGAAATGAAAGAGATAAGCGAAAGCGAATATAAAAATCTATCGTTTATTGGGAAACTAAAAACCAAATCATATGGACGAACAAAAGCTTTTGTAGCCTTCCCCGCACTACGCCAGGCACGTGGCGAATGTGTGAAAATTTGCCCTGGAAAAGCAATAAAATTAAAAAAGGATAATACGAAATAATATCAAAATGGAAAAGCATAAAATACCAATTTGGGTATACATTTTACAAGGACTTTTGACCTTGATTTTAATTTCACAAGCAGTTGGATATTATCAACTTCAATATGACGGTGTAAGTAATGAAACAATGGCGGAAAAAAGACAATTATACGAATTGGCAGGCAGGACAACGGCTATGGCTTTGGTATATTTGGTTGTAATGTTTACTCAAAATGCCAAATTTTTAATGGTTGTTTTTTTGATGAGTATTTTCAGAGAAGGTCAAGAAACTGTTATTGATACAATTTTTGAAACAAATAGGTCGGTTGCAGTGAATATTCTTGTACATTTAGTGATACTTGCCTTAGAAATTTGGGCTTTTATTAAATTGTATTTCATTTCAAAACGACAAAACTTAAAAGTAATATGAAAACCGCATTAATAACCGGAGCTACCGATGGCATAGGAAAAGCCACTGCCCTAAAAATGTTGCAAGAAAATTGGAACGTAGTAGTTTTGGGCAGAAATCTGCAAAAAGTACAAGCAACTATTTTAGAATTACAAACCCAAACAGGCAAAAATACAATTAGTGGTATTACAGCAGACCTTTCAGTGATGGAAGATGTGAAAAAAGCTGTTGAAACTTTTTTGCATAATAATGACCGTTTAGATGTATTGCTTTTGAACGCCAATGCTATCGCCAATGAAAGAATCATTACGCAAGAGGGCAACGAACAAAATTTTGCGGTGGGTTATTTGTCAAGGGTCTTGATGATACAACTGTTACAAGATATTTTGAACAAAACTGATAATTCTCAAATTCTTTCGGTCATGGGTAGGTCATGGAAAAGAATAGATTTTGATGATTTAACTATTTCAAATAAGTTTTCAGGATGGAAAGGGTTGACTAGATGGCAATGGAGTTTTGCACTTTTTCTGAAAAATTATGCAACTACTAACCGAATAAAATGCAATATATATTCTCCAGGATTGGTAAAAACCAAAATATTATCAAACGAGCCTCAGCCTATGCGGACATTGGTGAAAATAATGAATATAATTATGGGAATATCAACTACAAAAGCTGCTGAAAATATCAATCATGTAATAAATGAAACTAATAAGTTTATTGTTAGCGGACATTTTTTTGAATGGAAAAAGGACAAAGGTCTTATTAGTATCGAATATCAAAAAGATGATTTAAAGAAACTTTTAGAATTAACGAGTATTATACTGAAGTCATAATTGCGTTGTTTTCAAAACAAATATGAAAAATTGATATAAACAAGCACATACGCCTAACAGCTAAGCGTTCGTCGTGGTTGCAAACCAAGCGATGAACCCCGTAGGTAAATACCAACGGGGTGAACGCAGTGTTGAACCCCGTAGGTATTATACCAACGGGGTGAACGGAATACTGACGCTGTCGGTCAGCATCTTTGACCTCTTTCGGTAGCGCTCTCAAGAGTGGAAAACCAGCATTTTTTTATTCTTATGGGGTTATCGGTATTACGGATGTAGGATATATTGGGTGAAGTTACCCTTTTTCCGGATCCTGCGACCTGGTTTGATTGCTTTTTAGCTTTGTTTCTTCTGTTTTCACATCGGTTTTTACATAACTTCCCTTACCCACATCTTTTATGCGATGCAGTAAGCAGTTTCATTTTCCCCGCCTTGTTTATGCAAATCCGGTGGCCCTCTTCTCCCGAAAGTCTCGATGATGTGCATCTTTCCTGTCTTGCAGCACGGAGATGATGGTAATGACCAGATTTTGATCACTTCAACTTGTTTTACTGCATCTGATTCAGATAATGAACTTTGCAATCGTGCTAACTTTTCAGATTTACATGAACCGGACTGGAATCCATAAACACATAAATATCATATAGTTAGATCGACTAACAATCAATATTATGCCATGGCTGCCAGTTGCCGGGAATAGTTCAAATACGTGCTCTTACTATGACCTGTGATAGAAAGTTTTTTCTCAAATCTTTCTATAAGTTCGGCAAATCCGCTAACTTGTGCCTTGGCACGTGCGATCAGTGTGTGCTTACCTAAATCTACTGACGCTGCGATCAGCACAGGTTCCATGACGCTGAAGGTCAGGATTTTAATCGGGAGCTTTCTTTTTTGTTGTCATCTTTTGTTGCTTTTAGTTAAAATCTTAATGACAGCAAATTATAAACCACCAAACTTTCGGGCGTGGGAAAGCTACCGAAGGTTTAGTTCAACAGCACCTATGCCCAATAGCCTGTGAAAGAGCAACTTGAAACAGCGTACCCCGCTGAAACGTTGTGCCTTTGGACAGTGACGAAGCCCGCAAAAACGGCTACCGGGCATTGTTGCAAAACGTTAGGCACAATTTTTAAAAACGCTACTACATTGATTAACATTTACATAGAAACAATATGAGACAAATTTTTTATGTGATATTTTTCTTTTTTTATTTGAATGGATATTCACAGGATAGTTTAAAAAACATCACAGTTGGGATTGGTGGAGGTTTGATTCAATACCCTGATGGTAAAATTTATGGATATACCCATAATTATCATTTCGACTATGTTTTCTCAAACCATATTGGAACAAAACTTTCTTTGGATTTTGGTGAAGGACAGAACAATGAAAAATACTATTTTGATTTTTCAAAGTCCACAATATTAGGTTTAGGATTAGTCTATATTCCGTTTAAAAGGATTCAAAGTTTAAATATAAATTCAAGTTTTACAATACATTATAACACAAGGATTTTAGGAACTAAAGATGAAATAGTAACCAATAATTTTGCATTATCAGAATTTACATCTTACAAAAAGTTTACTTTCTATGGTTTAAATATTGGCATACAATGCCCAATTGTACAACTGGAGCACTTTTTATTAGCGGCAAAAATTGACACATGGGCAAGCTGGCTAAAAATAGATGCTTTGAGTGCAAAATTTTTAGTTTGTTTTAACTTTTAAAAAGCATTGAAAATGAAAATATATATAAACTTATTGGTTCAATTTGCTTTTTCAATATTGATATTTAGTAGTTGTGAAAAAGAATACGAGTTTTCTAAGAGTAATAACACAACTAGTTTTCCATCAGCCAATTGGATTCAAGTTTCGAACGTTGCTGATTATGGGTGGTCAATAGAAAAACTTGAGTCTGCCGAGAAATTTTCAAAAACATCAGGAACAAAATCTGTTATGATTATTGAAAATGGGAAACTTATTTATTCATGGGGCGATTGTGAGGAGAAATATTATGTAGCCTCAATTAGGAAAAGCTTTTTAAGTATGATCTATGGCTATTATATCAATTCAAAAATATCATTAGATGCAACATTGTCTGATTATAATATTGATGATAAAAGCCCTCAATTAAATGATTTTGAAAAAACAGCCACAATCCGAAATTTATTAACATCTTCATCAGGCGTATTTCACAAGGCAGCAGCAGCAGACGAAGGTTCCATACCAGAAAGAAATAGCAAACATCATGGAGAAGAATTCTACTATAATAATTGGGGTTTTAACGCTTTGGGGACAATTTTTGAGCAACAGACAGGGCAAAAAATATTTCAGGTTTTTAACGATAGCATAGGTTCAAAAATAGGTTTACAAGATTTTAACCGGCAATCTGATGGTAGATATGATTTTAGTGATGTTTCGATTCATCCTGCCTATCATTTCGACATGACTACAAGAGACATGGCAAGAATTGGTTTGTTAGTTTTAAATAAAGGAAATTGGGATGGTAAGCAAATAATATCAAAAGATTGGATAGATACGATAACTTCTAAAAAGATTACAGTATCAAAAGATTACGGTGGAGGTAGCTATGGTTATATGTGGTGGGTTAATGATGGTAGTTACATGGCTGATTTTGCAGATGTTTCGAATGATGCTTATTCAGCTCAGGGTCATTGGTCGCAGTTGATATTAATAATTCCAGGTAAAAACCTTGTTATTGTTCATAGGGCAAAGAAAAATCTTGATCCGAGCAGACCACTATTGATAATTAAAATGATTTTAAACGCAAAAAAATAAAGAAAAACAGTGCCTGATCAGCGGTCATTCGCTATTGGGGTTTTAGTTGTATAGCAGGCGTTTCAACTCGCATCAAGTTTCGTAGCGGTTGATACAGATGCAGCTCCGAAATCCCCTGCTCCGCATACTGCCGACCGTTGTGCACAAGAAAAAAAAGACATATCAAAATGCAAATGAAATCATAGGGAGTAAATTATTAATACAATGAAAAAAAATTACTATAAACTTGCTAAAAGGAATAGAATAATAATAGGTTCAAGCATTATGCTCATTATTGCTCTTCAACATATTTTCAGAGTTGGAACCTATTTCGAAGGCGATTTTTATTTGTATTACTACAGCTATGCTTCTGACCCAATAATGCCTTTTGGCTTTTACTTTTTGCTTTTTATGAATGAATTAGAAATTAAAATACTTAGGAAATGGTATATTAAAGCTGCGATTATAATCGGAGCGACAACGTTTGCTGAGATTTTACAGTTTTTCGGAGTTTATGCATTAGGGAAAACCTTTGACCCAATTGATATTTTAATGTATGTTTTAGGTGTTGGGGCTGCCGTTATTTTTGACAGATGGATATTTAAGCGATTTATACCATTTTGGAATTTAGAAAAACTGAATGAAAACATTGAAAAAATGTAGTTATTTAGTGTCTAAAAAATTTTAGTCTGCTAATCTAAAGGTATTTTTGGCAGAACTTTAAAGAAATTTGATGTAGAATTAAAGCCTCACTGAATATTTACCCCGTAGGATGTAAATCCAACGGGGTCGAACCACTCTACGGGCAGGCCCCTACGGGCAGGCCCCTACGGGCAGGCTCATACGGGTAAGCCCATACGGGCAGGCAAAGATTAACGATTTTGGATTTTAGAATAGAAATACAGATCTGAAATCGTTAATCGGTGTTCCTCGCTTGCCCGTATGGGGGTTCTTAAATCAATTTCTTCTTTGGTTCTGGCTCGTCCAGGTTAGGTGTTTAGCTAATTAGTCTGTTATTCTATTGGATTTGAGCGCTTATAAATTGGGCAAAATACATCAAATTTGTCCTGTCATTAAGTTTTGATCCATGGTATAAATCATTAACTTAAAAAATTCAGACTAAAAGACTATCCTTTTAAATAATTATAAAAAAAACAATGAATAAAATGATTAGACTGGCATTAATAATTACAGGCATATTAATTTACTCTTTTGTTCTTTATGCACACGAAGAACCTGCGAAGACCATAAAAGAAAAAGAAAAAAAAGAACAAGACAGGAAAGAAATTCAGCAAAACAAGATTGCTTCATGTACGGTTTGGAAACATAGCATTTCAAATAATAAACTGGAATCTGAATTGAATGAAAAATTCCTGATAGTATTATATGATACAAAAGGCAATATTTCGGAAATGCAAGTTTATAAAAGCAATGACACGCTAGATTATAAAGTTGTTTTCAAATACGATGAAAACAACAACATGATCACCGACACTGACTTTAATCCGGATGGAACCATCGTTGAAAATATCGAATATAAATATGATGAGTTTGGTAGAGTATTGGAACAGCTTAATTTTGAAGAGGATGGCAAAGTAGATTCTGAATTTACCTACATAAGTGACAACAACAACAAAACTGTAACTTTAAATAAATACTTACCAAACGATGTTATTGAGTACCAAATCATTTACAAATATGAAGGAAGTATCGATCAAGGGAATAATGTTGAAATCATAAAACAAAAACCCACTGGTGAATTGATCATGAGGGTTGAGAATATATTTGAGAAAAACAACCTTCGGCTACAAAAGAAAATATTTGATGAGAATAATCAATTGATGTACTATTTTGAATATTCTTATTTTGGGAACGGAGATAAATTCTCAACAATTACCAAATACTCACCTGATAATCAAGTTAAATCAAAAACAATTTATACTTTAAATGAAATTGGATTCACTGACACAGTAAAAGTAGTTGATGAATCAGGCAAGGTTCTTTCATTTTCCAGTTATGAATATGAACTTGTGAAATAATGCAAATAGTGGCAGCAAAGGCTATAATCAAGCGTTCAGAAGTACTGATTTGAATGGGATTACTTCCAATAAACTTTATCGCATTTGTAGACAATGAAGTGCTCCGGAATGCCTGCCGGCTTTCAGGCTCGACCTTTATTACAGCATTGCAGCCCGGTTATTTAGTATTTGGTTGTAAAAAAAGGATCAGAAATTTTTGAGTGTTTAGGGAGTGAATGATGAATAGAATGAGCATCCATCCTCTCGGTGGTTAAAAATACACAATTTCAATTTTAAGGCACTATCCATCCTGATTGTGCCAATGTTGATGCTGTAGTAAGTATAGTGCAAACCTGTGTTGACTACTTTTGTGAACCTTGTCCTGGTGTCTGATTGCCCTTTACCAAAAACCAATCTATCCATGCTTCCACCTGTTTGACTGAATTGGGACGCAGCAGGATCTCTCTTTTTGAGTCGAGCAGAAAAAAGCTAGGCGTCGCAAAAACATAATAATCCATCGCAGCTTGTGATTGCCATTTAAGATAATCACAGTAGCTGATAAATGGGAGCGTTCCGACAAAATTTTTGTAGGCTGCTTCATTGTCATCCAGGGAGATCAGTACAACTTCCACCCCTTGTTTTTTCCATCCAGCATAAAATCCGGCCAGTTGTTTGACTTCTTCATTGCATTTTGGACACCAGCTGGCAGCAAAAACGATCAGGAAATACTTGTTTTTGAGTTCGGAAAGTTTTTGAGGCGCTTCATAAGCCGGGAAACCGGGCATAAATTTATCTTTGGCAAAGATGATATCAGGAGCGATTTTTCCTTTTTTCATGGAACGGTAGCTTTCGAGTTGTTTGGCCAGGTCGCTATTGAGCGTGCAACTCGTCTCGTTGAGTACTTTCAATGCCAGGTATTCCGAAGCATCAAATAAACTGTGTTGCTCCAGCAATTTGAAGAGGTAATCTGTGATCTCGTTCAGTTTCTTTTCATCCAGTATTAATTTTTCCATGAGATGATCTATGGAAATCTTCATGTCGGCAAACGCTTTATCCATTGATTGCCCACTGTTCTCAATCAGCCAAAAGTGGCTGTCGATGACATCCTTGTATAAGCCGCTTTTAAAGAGTCTGTGATCTGTATGGTCCAAAGTGCGGAACGCATCGATGGTAGCAGGAATTTCTTCCGGGCGGTATTGGGCAATGACGGATACGGAGCTGACGAGTTTCCTTGTCGGTAAATACCAGCTGATGTAGCTTTTCGGATCCAGACGACTGAGGAAATTGCTGTCTTCGCTGTTGATCCTGTTGATTTCCTCCAGTATGGCTTGATTGGCTTTTTGCTGAACGGAAAAAAGCGGGTCTTCATGATACATTTTGCGTAGATAAATCCAGGCACTCAGAGCTTGTTGCCTTTTTGGATGATCAGTAGCGTAGTGGTCGAACAGTTGATTTTCTTTACCTTCGAGGATCTGGATGGATTGTGGATAGGAGAAGATTTCACCTTTCAGTATAGTATTTTCAGGAGCAAGCACCAGAAAATACGGTTTGTTGTCTTCGGCAGCAAGATAGGCCATCCCAAAGTCTTTTGGAGCAAAATTCAATTGAAACTTACCGTCAGCGGAGACTTTTTGTGTGTCAATGGTATAGATGTTGAAACCTTCAAAACCGACCAGTCTCACCTGTTGCTGTGCCAATGGTGGAAAAGTTCCGGTGATGGAATGTTGCGCGTGTGCAATGGGGTGATAAACAGCCAGTAGCAGGAATATCAATGTAAGTTTATACATATCGATCATTTAAGCCATCTCAAAATTAAGCAAAACAGGATGAAATTTCAAAAAAAAGCCTGTTGTGGATGTTGTTTGTTTACAGCAGGCTAAGAAAACTTTAATTAAACCTGTTAATTCAATCCATTTCATTCAAAATTGTACTTAATTGAGCATTTGACAACAGGATAATTATCCGCAACTGCCCGAGGATTGTTTTAGTGACCCGAAAATGAATAAAGTTCAGGGGTTGATGGCGCCAGCTTGAATGGCGTTTTCGTCTTGCCATTAAGAGCAATTACGCCTGGATATTTTTGATTTAAAGTCATTCATGCCAGCCCTGTGAAAGTTTTGTCAGAATTTATTTTCATCGGATTTTCAAGGAAGAAAATACAAAAAAATCACACATATTAAATTATTTGTCAATTTATTGCGGTGATAGTTTTTTCAAAAGTCATTTTCATAATAAAGCTTTATCATAGGGTTTCAGAATGTAATATGAAGAATTGGAATAATGTGTTAAATGTTAAATTTTAATCAAGTAATACATTTCTTATTGCAAGTTACTAAAATCGTGATTACATTTGTGCTGTTTTTTCACTGATAAAAATTATTTAATATGAAAAAGATTTTGCTGTTTTTTGCAATTGCCATGGTTGGTTGGCTGGCACCTGTCAGTGGACAGGACTCTAATACAGACAACCACGCTTTGAGGGTTAAAATCCCTGAAGTTGCCCTGGTGGATATTGAACCATCAGGAGCCAATAGTATTGAACTGAGCGCCGTTGCACCTACTGAAGCCGGAAATCCCCTTACATTTACTGCCACCAATACTGATTTGTGGCTTAACTATTCATCAATTGTTCCAGATGTTGCGACCAAAAGAAGAAAGATCACAGTTCAGTTAGATGAAACTGTTCCGGGTATTGATGTTAAACTGGCTGTCGGAGCTTATACCGGAACAGGCCTAGGAAATAAAGGAACAGGTGTTGCCGGGCCGACAACACTCACCACAACTGCGCAGGATGCGGTAACCGGTATCGGAAGTTCCTATACTGAAAATGGTGCCAATAAAGGTCACAGACTCACTTATACATTCGATGTTGCGACGGGTAATTATGGTGATATCTTTGCCTTGGATCATGATGTTGTTGTAACATATACCATTACGGCAGCACAATAACCATACTGGTGCGATTTGTTTTCGCATCCCGTGGTTTTGAGCTGAATTTTTTACCTGCCGGCAAAATCAAACCTGATTGTGCCGGCAGGTTTTGACATCTAAAATAACCTATTTTACAATTAAATAAAGATGAGTAAACTCTTTATCTTATCTATTTTATTATTTGGAGTTCACCTGTCATCCGTACATGCAAAAGTAATGATACTCAATGGTCTGGCCCATGAAAATGCGGTTATGCCAGGCCAGAGTTACACAGAGTATATCGAGGTATACAACGGTTCTGACAAAGTTGAGAATATCCTGATTTACCAAAGGGATTATCGTTTTCTGTCGTCTGGCGAAAGTTTTTATGATGAACCGGGGAGCCTGAGCAGATCCAATGCTCGTTGGATTAAAACCGGCCAAAAAAGCTTTGTTTTACAGCCTGGTGAGAAAGTCAATATACCTGTTCAGGTAAATGTTCCGGGTGAAACTTCTCTCGTCGGCAGTTACTGGAGCATCATTATGGTTGAGAAAGTAGATCCGGTGGATCCGAACCAGCAAAAAGGTATTCAGATCAAGTCTGTGATACGGTATGGTATTCAGATCATTACACATATCGGATCAACCGGTTTGCGCGAGATAAATTTTGCAGGAACCAACATCGTTCGGGAGGATTCTGTGCTATACCTCCAGGTATTGATTGAAAATACCGGGGAACGTATGTTGAGGCATACCATTGGAATGGAAGTGTTTACTATGGAGGGAAAAAAAGTGACCCAACTGGAAGCTCAGCTTAACAGAACTTTTCCCGGCACATCAACCTCAGCTTATTTGGATATAGGGTTGATCCCCCCGGGAAAATATAATGTGGTATTGGTCGCAGATTGCGAAAATGAAGATATTTTCGGAACGAACATGCAGATGGAGATCCCTGATGAAAATGGATTTATTCCTGCAAACGGTCAGCTAAATGCCGATCAAAAACCTTCCAGAGCAAAGGAAAATGAAGAAAAACCAACTATTGATCCCAATCAATCTGTCTGGGGAATACAGGTAGGTTATAGCAAAAAGAAGCCTAAACAATCTGAATACAGTAAGTTAACTAATGCTATGATTTGCAAATGTCCTGATGGCTATCGCATTTTCAGCGCAAAAGCAGCCAATCCACAGGATTTGGAAGTTGAATTGGAGAAGGTAAAAAAGTCTGGTTTTCGTAATGCATGGATAAATAAAATAGACCTGAGTCGTTGCGATTGTAATTGATATGAACAAGTGGGTCTGGTTCATATGGTTGGGTATTTTGTGCTTTCCATTTTTTCTGAATGGACAAGGGATTTCTTTAGACCTATTGAATGATACCATTTGGAATACAGATCCGGGTAAGTTGATTTCCATACCTTTCCGCATTACAAACAAAAACAAGGTATCAGCAAGGGTAATGCCTTACGTGGAAATGCCGGAAGACTGGAAAGAGGTGTCCATTTCAAAAAAAATATTGCTCCTTCCAGAGTCTGAACAGATTGCCTTATTGTCATTCACTGTACCAAGGAATTGTATTGCCGGAATGCATACCATCCGGTACACCCTCAACAATGAGAACGGGGAAAAATATGTCCGGGAGGTCTATCTGGATGTAAATCGAGTGTCCAATCTATTGCTTTCACTGGCAGACTCAGACAGCTATGTTCGAGCCGGAAGTGCCGTCAATTCCAGGTTCTTGCTTACCAATAAAAGTAATTATGCGTTGGAGGTTGAGCTTGAATCAAGCGGGTCAGTCATCGGACAGAATGCATTTGTTCTGCGCCCCGATTCTTCAAGGATCATTCTTGTCAAAACGATTACATCAGTTGAATTGCTCAAGTCTGAGCAAAAAGGCATCATGCTGACAGCCCGTGTAAAAAACGGAGATAATTTGTCGGTTACCCAATTTCACAGAGCTTTGGTCATACCGACATCTGAACCCAAAGTGGATAAATATCAACGTTTTGATGTTAAAGCAAGTTTGACCCACCTTACCAGAATTTTGGGTGATGATCTCCAAACAGGTTTTCAGGGTGAATTGTTTGGTTTCGGTAACATGGATACCAAAGGCAAACATACATTGGAATTCAGGTTGAGAGGTCCAGACAGATTCCAATTTTCAGTTTTAGGGCAGCACGATGAATACTATCTTAAATACACAAATCCATCCGTGCAGGTCATTTTGGGTGATCATAATTACGCATTGACTCCGCTGACGGAAAACAGCCGGTATGGAAAAGGATCAAGAATAGATGTTACAGGTAAATACATAGAATCGGGAATTTATTACAATCAACCCAGATTTTCTCCGGGTTTGAGCGATGTTTTCGGGGCAAATCTCAATGTTAAGTTTGATCCTGAAAAAAAGCTGGGAATCAATTTTCTCAATAAATCACTTAAAAATGATCCGGAACCAGCCAGTATTTTGAGCCTTTCAACCGGATTGCAGTTTTTTGAAAATACGCATTTATATGCAGAGTTTTCAAGGGGATGGAAAGGAAAGAATGCAGGAAATGGTTGTCATGTGGCATTTGATACCAGAAACGACCGGTTTTACCTGTCAACTTATGTAATATTTGCGGATAAAAACTTCCCAGGTTATTACACCAACACAACGACTTTAACTGCCAATGCTTCCTATAGAGTGTATAAATCTCTCAGTTTTTTCGGAAGCGCCTGGAAGGATGATAAAAATACTACACGTGACACCCTTTATGGAATTTCTCCTTACAGAATTGATTACCGTGCAGGCATAGGGGTCAATATCGGGGAAGAAGGGCAATTGAGATTTTTGACAGCATATACCTTGAGTGAAGACAGAGCAGAAGTGAGTATGTTTCATTACCGAAAAAATTATTTCAGGCTGGAATACAATCAGTTATTTAATAAAATATATTATTTTCATCTCAACGGAGATTATGGGAAAACCAAAAATCTGCTGAACCTGGAACCTGAGTCAGAAGAAGCAAATGGGTATAGAATTCAGGCTAATTTTGCCTATACGCCTTATAAAAAGTTCAGGGCAGGAACATTTGTAGCTTATGAAAGGGATGTGAAATACTCCATGGAATTGGAATCTGGTTGGTATTATGGTTTGGATCTTACCAGTTGGCTTGGGAAAGGAACGATGTTCAATTTCAGATTCCAGAATAATTATGCATTGGAAGAGTATTACCGCAACAGAAGTCTTATGGATCTTCGGGTGACCCAAAAAATCGGAAAAAACCACGAGATAACTGTGTTGGGTCAGTATGCCATTCTTCAACAGTCAACCGAAAAAACAGATCTTTCAATTGGTATTTCGTATTCAGTTGATCTGGGCATTCCCATCCGAAAAACCGTTAAACCGGGTCAGAATGTTTCGGGCAGATTATTGAATGAAGGTGTTGAAACCATTGCAGGTGTGACATTGCTGCTCAATGGATATAAGACTGAAACAGATTTGAATGGTAATTTTGAATTTAAAAATGTACCTCCGGGATCCTATATGCTGGCCATGGATATACGATCCGTAAAGTTTGGCGATATTGCCAATGTCCGTTTGCCATTGAAACTAACGATCGAACCAGGAACGGATAGTTTTGTCACTTTTGGCCTAACCAGGGCATGCTATGTGAAAGGGAAATTAAAATTTAAGCAGGAGTCTGCCAATGAACAGGTGCATCCGGTAAGCAGCATCCCTGAGCCGGTCAAAACGCCTCAAATCGGAGGTATCATCATTGAAGCAAAAATGGGTAATGAAATAATCAGATTATTATCAGATAATTTTGGTATATTTGAGTTTGCTTATCTTCGACCCGGGCTTTGGGATATTAAAATTTATGAGAATGGCCTGTCAAGGGACTTTGAGTTACAGCAGTCTGCCTTTCAGTTTGATCTTAAACCTGGGGACGAAATTGAGTTCGATGTTGAGATTAAAGCTAAGCGCCGATCGATCAGGTATATAGAACCACCGGTGATGCAATCTATTTCAATGCACAAATAAATGAATGCCATCAGATTTTTTTGGTTGATTTCCTTGCTAAGTCTGGTAAGTGTTTTGCAAGGCCAAACCGGTTATGGAACTGGGCAACATGGTATCAGTGTACAGTTTCCGTCTATTGTTCTTTTGGACATCGAACCAGGTGATCATACCGTGAATTTGGAAATCTCAGCACCCACTGAAGCCGGGAATCCGGTCACGATCGGATCTTTGGCAGCTGATAATACACTATGGATGAATTATACTTCAGCTTTAAGTTCCTCTGCCTCAAGTCGTTCGGTAACCGTTCAACTTATGTCAGGATCTGTGCCATCCGGTTTGAGGTTAAGGGTTCAGGCAAATACCTATAGCGGAACCGGAGCCGGTACTTTTGGCACACCGGGTGGAACCATCAATATTTCCGGAACGGCCCAAAATCTATTGACAGGGATCAGAGGCGCTTATACAGGCAATGGTGTCAACACTGGTCACCGCCTGACTTATTCTTTACAGATTCAGAATTATGGGCAACTGGCCGGTATTCAAACAGGTGATCTGACCATTGCATATACCATCACTCAAAATTAGGTTTCCAATGAGCAAAACAATCAAAATAACGATGATCCTTGCTTTAACCTTAAGTTACGTTTGGTCTTTTGCTCAGATTTCTGCAAATGTTACAGTCAGCGGAAGCTGGAATGCCAATATTCCTTCTTCGACCATCATCGAAGCCGGGAATAACTATACAGGAAATTATGCCAGCGCCAGCAATCAGGTACAAATCTCACACACTGTGAATCCGTTTTGGTATTGGGGACATACATGGACTGTTGAGATCCGTAAGAACGATGTCAATTGGGATACAAGTCTGAAACTTTATGCCAGGCGCACAGGTAATGGATCCGGTCAGATTTTGTGTAGCTCATCCATCACAGGCGGTTTGAGTTATCAGGAAATTACAGGCATTGACACGTATTTTTATTCCGGCAAATGCAATAGAAGCAGTGTTCCTATCCAGTATGAACTCAGAAATCTATCTGTTTTGATCCCGGCAGGAAATCAGTCTACAACCATAACTTATACAGTCACTGTTACCGCCAACTGACTCAAAAAGTATTTGGTATTTAGTTTATTTCAAATACCGTTCGAACCAATCATGCAATTCCTTATACCAAAAGATCGAATTCTGAGGTTTCAGTATCCAGTGGTTCTCATCAGGAAAATAAACCAGTCTGGCATCCAGACCCATGCCTTTGTAAATGCCGTAAATCAAAAAAGCATGAGCTACCGGAACACGGTAATCCAGTTCACCATGCATGATCATCATCGGTGATTTGAAATTATGCGCAAATTGAGAAGGATTGTTTTTGTGTAAAACATCAAAATCTTTCCAGGGAGTTCCTCCGTATTGATATTCCCGGTTTCCGGCATGGTCAGAGGCAAACTGCAATTGATGGTCATAAACGCCTGCATGATTGACCAGTGCAGCAAATCTGTCGGTATGGCCTGCGATCCAGGTGACCATATATCCACCATAACTGCCGCCTGCTGCAGCCAAACGATTTTCATCAATAAATCCCCTTGCCAACATATAATCGGTTGCTTTCATGATGTCTTCAAAGGGTTTGAATGCATGTTCCCCGTGTATGGAAATGGCAAAATCCTGGCCAAAACTGGTTGACCCGTGAAAATTGGGCGTGATGACAACGTATCCCGGAGCAGCAAAAAGGTGCGCATTCCAGCGATAATGCCAGTTATCACCGAAAGTGCCGTGTGGGCCGCCGTGGATCATCACAACCAAAGGATATTTTTTGGACGGATCAAAATCGGGTGGATAGATGGCAAACATCTGTATATCTGCATCATTTGCTCCCTTGTAGGTGATGTTTTCCACCCTGCCAAAATTTAATTTTGCCAATAATTCCTTATTGACATCCGTCAGTTGACGCAGGGTTTTCCCGTCAGTTTGAATGGCATAAATATCAGTAGGTTTATTCAGGTTATTATGAGTAAAAAGCAGTGAATTGGGGTTTAATACCAGCAGATTGCTATTGGTTCCGGATGTAAAAATCGTATTGTGCTTGCCACCGGTGAATGGTATGGAGAAAATCGCATTGCATGCATTCAGTTCCGCTCCAAAATAAATGGTTTTGCCATCTGCGGACCACTGCCAGCCTTCACAGGAAAGGTCAATTTTTTCGGTGATGCTCCTGGCAGAAGATCTTTGAAGGTCATAAACTACCATTTGAACTTTATCCGCATAAAAATGTGAAATGGTTTGTTTGCCGTACAAAATATTTTTTCCATCAGGGCTGAAAACAGGGTTTGTATCGGAGGCTTTGTTATCTTCAGTCAAATTGATCATTTTTCCTGAACCATCAGTTTGCAGCAGGAAAACATCTTCATTCAGCTCTTCATAGGGCGGTTGAGTATTGTTCATACTCACGGCGATTCTTTTTCCATCCGGAGAAATGTCAAAGGAAACGCCGCCCATCATATTGAAATAATTATTGGTCAAAGGCATCAGATCAGTCACTTTTTTAGTAGCCAATTCTACAACAAACAATCTCGAATAATATCCGTCCGTCAACCATCTGTCCCAATACCTGAACATGGCATTTTCTGTGGTTTTAGCCGTAACTTTTAACTTTTTCTTCTCATCGATCATGGTTTTCAGTTTGGCAAAATCACCTTCATATTCCGGTAAAACATTGGCGCCAAAAGCGATTTGTTTACCGTCGGGAAACCATTTGATGCTATAAACCCCAACCGGCAGGTCTGTGATTTTCTGCGCTTCTCCACCATTCAGAGACAACAAATAAATCTGGGCCGGACCATCATGACGCCTCGAAATGAATGCGATATTTTTACCGTCAGGGCTGAAGACCGGATTGCTTTCTTTGCCAGTAAAAGTGATTTGCCGCTGATCACCGGTTTGGATGTCCATCAGGAAAATATCAGTTGTGCCCTTATCCTCATCAATATTATAGCTGGTCAATGTGAATACCGCCTGTTTTCCGTCAGGGGAAACTTCAACGGCTGCTAAGCGCTTCATCTGCCAGAGATGGGTTGATGTGAAAGTTTCGTTCTGGGCAAAAGTCCTGGAAGTGAATACTGAAATTACCCCAAAAAGCAGTATTAAGAAAAATCGATACATGTTGATTGTTGATGTTTAAAATGAAGGATTATGTAATAATATCTGAAGGAAAACCAAATTCCCGGAGTTTTCCTGCAAAGGCAAAATAAAGCAGATTTACAAAAATGTAAATCTGCTTACAAATGATCGCTGCAAGAAACGGTTTTTTTCCGTTTTATACAAATCAATTTTATGTTACTGCTTGATAAATTTACCGGATCTTACCATGATGTTGTTTTTGTATATAATGGTATATTGGCCCGGAGGTAAATGTTTGAGATCCAGCACAACAGAGTATTCATCATATTCACCAAAGACCAGCTCAAATTTTTGACCGGATAGATTGTACATTTCAAACTTGCCGGACGTCAGATCCAATTCATTAGTTTTCAGCGTCAGAAATCCTGATGTAGGGTTGGGGAATAAGGTCAATATGTTATCGGATGAAATTTCATCCACATCTGATGGGATCACGTGGATCACATTGGATGTATCTGATGTACACGCCTCCAAAGTTACAATAGTGAAATAATCCGCAGTTTTACCCGGAATATGCGTCTGACCTATGGCACCCAGGATCGGTCCGTTTTGGTCGTGCCATTGATTGCCTTCATTTGCACTCGAACTTAAAATTTCAGTGGTAGAATTAAAATCGATCTCAGGAGTCGGAGGTTTTGGATTGACTGTGATCTCCACATGATATGCTTCACTGATGCCGCATAGGTTTTCTGTTGAAAAACCTATAAATCCGCCTGTTGATCCAGTCAAAACCAAGATTTCCGAAGTGTTTGATTCTCCCTGAATTTGCCAACCGGCTGGGAATAGCCAATGATAATTTACATCCGAGGCAGGGGAGACATCATAATGTTGCAATGATTTTTCACAAACCGTAGTTTCTCCTGTTATGTTCTCAGCCATGCCAGGAACATCCCTGACTGTCAGTTCAAATGGCTCAGAGACTGTTTCTTTTTCTCCGTTGCAATTCGTCACCTGACAACGAAACCGGTGAATTCCCTGCTCCAGTTGACCTGAAATACCGATTGCGGAACTGTCGGGATGCAAGAATACAGCTCCGTAAGGTGTATTTGTTCCAATATTTAGCCAGTTGTCACCATTCTGGTATTGCCAGTTGAATTCAAAAGGTGATTTGCCGCTGACTTCTACGGTCATGCTAACAGTATCTTTCCCGGAACACATGTCCGTTTCATCACTTTGAGAGAGGATAGCCACTTGCTCACAAGCTTCCATAATGTGTATGGAATAATCCTCAACTTCACCAAAGGCAGAATGATCACAAGAATTCGTATTCGGGCTCTGACTGGTATCGTGCAGCCTGATCCTCATTCTCGCATATCCGGGCACTGCATGGCTTGGGATTTTGATATTTCCGGTAAAAGGTCCATCATTTTTTGGTGAAAGATAAACCCGTTCGCCAGGATTCGTGAAATTGCCGTTTTGGTTATAGTCTATCCACATGACGATCTGATCTGCAGCGTATCCCTCTCCCAGGGTCACATTGAAGGGATAGGTTTCTCCTATTTCCACTTTTGTAGAAATATGCGAAAAGTCAGAATAAGTAGACCGGGTGCTGCTGTTATTTATTGTATTGAAGGTAACATTTTTAATGTATTCATATTGAGATGATTGGGCGCCTGCATCACAAAAATCGATGACATTAACATTCATCCCGAAAGGTATTCCGGCACCACAGGCGTTGAGAGGAGTGACGGAAACGATGCCACTTTGGGTGCCAACCTCAACAGTTACCTCGTAGCTCTCTGAACCAGATAAAACGGACCAGCCTTCGGGGAATTCCCATTGGAAGGTGTATCCGGGCTTTGGTTTTACAGAATATACATACGGACTTCCGGATCCCGGTGACTCAGGGCCGGTGATTGAAGTTGGAGAAAGTGGAATGTCACCGGCAGGATTGACCTGAAATATAGCGGGTTCTGTGATCACTTCATTTTCGCCTTCGCAATTGGAGATCAGACAACGATAGGTGTAAGAACCTTCTGATGAAATGCTGTCAATTACCAAATCCGGGGAATTATGGTTGAAATATCTGGCACCAGACGGGACACCATCCTCAATATTCATCCAAACTGAACCGTTGAAGTATTGCCATTGAAATGCAACAGGCTGGCTTCCAATGTATTCTAATGACAAAATGCCTGAAGAATTGTTGACGCAGGTTGCCTGATCCCCGGGTTGTTTTTGAATGACTACGCCATAGCATCCGGTGTCTATGATATTTACCATATAATCATGAACGGTGCCGTGGTTAGATTCTCCACAGGAATTGGCATTTGGGCCATCGCTGGTCAGGTGCAGCCTGATCCTCATCCGTTTAAGCCCGGGACTGGTTCCCGGAGGTGTGATGATATTGGCAACATACTCTGCATAGCTTCCAATGGATGATACATAAACAGCTTCTCCTGCATCCGTAAATTTGTTGTTGTTATTGAAATCTATCCAAACCAGCAACTGGTTGGAGTAATAAGGATTATTGATTTTTACCCTGAGTTCTTCGGCTTCTTCCGGGATCAGATCTGTAGCACAATGAGTAAAATCCATGTATGAAAGTGCGCCACCTTCCTGGTCTATCGATCCAAAAGTAACATTCGAAATGTTGTAAAAAGTATTGTTGCCTGTCGCAGCACAATATTGCATGGTGCCTGCATCACGATAACGGGAGGCGAAATGTTTGACAAAATTCACAGATCTGGCATTGTCACCATCATCAGGATCTCCCGTTGGCTTATTTGAATATTTTACCAAAGGATCTGAAAAATAAGGTACTTCTGTATGATCATAACCATCTTCAAAGTGTTCGCCGCTATTATAAGTCATGATATCACAATACCTGTTTCCATTGCTGCCAACCCATCGCCATCCGGCAGACCAGGTATTCTCGGGCCAGTTATGCCAATTGGTTGGTCCGGGTTGTGTCAGCTGTGCTTTGTGGTGGTGTGCGCCCATATTGTGACCGATCTCATGGATCACAGTAGTGGTCCAACCTGCCTGTTGTACCCTGGCCAGGCAAAAAGCTTTGTTGGGATCGCCAAATTTATTGGTCAGAAGCCATCCCAATCCGCCGGTATCTTCGGTGAGTGTCATCAAAACGACAAAATCTGCAGCGTGCGTATTTCTCAGGGTGTGAACTGTACTCATAACCCCATTGCCGTTGGTAAGGTTGTCGAGATCCGTGTTGGAATTTACTTCGGTATAATTGATTTCTGCCGAATGCACCAGGTTGAAAGTGATGAACATGTTATTGTTGGTGGTCACCAGATTCGCCCGTGTTATTGCATTGGAAATAATAGTGTTGATGTTGCCATTGTTGGATATCGCCCAGTTGCGGGCAGCTGGTGTATATACGACCAAAACGTCCAGAACGGCCGGGTCATTTTCGTCCAGACAGCCCTGACCACCACTTCGTACACCATCGCTTTTTTTTTGTGGATTCTCTGCAGATTGCCGGGAGTTTTCAGGAGTCGGTTCTGTATCCTCTCGGGGAATCGGCCCCGTGGATTCCTTTGAAATTACCGGAGCGCCACCTTCGATATAATCCAGATGTTTTTCGTCGAGTTGAAGCAGATAATTTTTTCTGCTTTCCGGGTGCAGCCTGGTGATGTACTTTTGGTTTAATTCAGGAATATCCAATGAAAACGATGTATATTCGCCATCAATGGTGATATAACAATAGGCGAAATCAAATCCTTCCAGTTTGCCCACGATCGATAAAACATCATTGATGTCTGTTATTGAAGACTGAATGATTGCACGGTAACCTGGCATTTCAAACAGTTCTATTGACAAAATATCGCCAGTTTTAAAACCATTCTGCGTCCGGAACTCCGGATTCAAAGAAAAAAGCCTCGCTTTTTTTACTGCCATGCCAAAAATGTCATCATTTGAAACCATGGTTGCTTTGATTGCGTCGGAAGAATGTTTCGTCTCAAGGTTCAAAACATTTGTCTGCCCTGTCAATAATTGCTGACCTATTAGCAGAATGATCAGATAACAGCATTTAAGCATAAAATCTTGTTTGATCGTTTTATAATAATGGCTTACATTAAAAATCGGATTTACCCGGGTTGAAAATATTAATTGTGCTGGTTTCATAGGAAATGGTTTTGAATTTAAAAAATGCTGAAAAATAAAAAGCATTTCGAAAATAATACTTTCAACGTAAATATCAGCTAATTCGTCCTGTTTTTTGACTTATTTTATTAAATTTTACATATTATTAAGTCTGATCTTAGTTGATCGTATAGTTAATAAATCTGCCATTAAACCGGTGCTGATATTTGGAAAGTGCCAAACATTACCCATTCAAATCAAATGAATAGAAAATGGTGAAAAATCACCTGGACGGATCATAGGGTAGGGAAGAATGGTGCAAATCGATTTTCAGTGCACCATGATGTTCACGATACCCGAAAGTATATTCCACTTTCACCTGATTCTTATGCTCATCTGTAAAATAATAATTGCCCATTGCAATTGCCCGGCTTGATTCCAGAATGATATGGGCGTTTATAAAAGCGACTTTGATCCATGGCTGTAAAGCAAACCCATGGTCCTCCGGGAGTGCACAGTATTGTGGTGCAATAAAATAGGACAACGCTTTGATTTTTGTGGGTCTGAATTGTTCAACATGGCATTTGGTAGGTTTAAATAATACTTCTCCGAGATCAAATGCATATAATTTATCCAGAAACTCATTGGTAAAATGTTCGCAGTGCAAACTATTGTGCTTCAAAGAACCAATTTTTACGATGCCATCTGCCCATTCCTGCTGAGCCGCCAAAACCTGTGATTTTGTGATCATAATGGATGTTTTTTAAGGAAGTGAAAAATATTCACGATCCGTGTTTTTCTCTTTGCCCAAAATTAATAATGAAAAGAAGAATTTACACGTTTAATACCATTTATTTTTTGGATAAAGCCTTGATTTTTCAGAGTTCAATATAAAATCCTTTGTGAGTTTTTATCTGAAGATGGCCAGTTTTTGCGAAGATGAAAAACCTTCTCCTGACAATTTTAAAATGTACAAACCATTAGGAATGCCTTGGGCTATTTTCCAGAGTATTTGATTTTCCCGGAAGTCAAATTCACCAGATTCATGATCAAGTTTTCTTCCTGTAAAATCAAAAATTTCCAGAGTTGTTTTTGATACTTCCAAAAAGGATGAAGGGGTGATCAATACAGTTTGGGAAGCAGGATTGGGTAAAACAGATAAGTTATGGTTAAGGTCTGTTTCTGCGACCAGAGTTCCGGGATGACAAACATTGCTCCTTCGCCAAACATCATTTTGAAACATCAGCCAATCGGGTCCGTTACCCGGGCCAATACTGATCATGAATCCAGCCCCGAAATTATTTTCCATCGGAATTACACCATATCCACCTGCAATAAATATATCCTTTTTTCCGTCTCCGTCAAAATCAGCGATCAAAGGAGCATGATCAATCTCAAACCTGTTGTCTCCATACCATTCACGAAGGTTCAGATCAAAAATTTTTTGTCTGGTAAAACCATCGATTGCTGCAAGTATCCCTTCTGAATTTCCGTAAATGATATCAGGGTAAGCATCGTTGTTGATGTCAGCAACAGCGGTTCCTCTGAAACTATAGCCATAATCAGGGTCATTATATTTCCATTTAAGGGAGCCGTCGGAGTTGAGTACAGAGATCGTATACCAGTTGGAGACGACCACCTCACAAATCCCGTCATCGTCCATATCTGCAATTACTGCCGGTCCGTAAGGTGTATAATATTGCCCGAGGAAATATGTCCATTTTGTCATTCCATTTCTTGAATCCAGGCAATACAAGGTGTCGTTCCAGGAACCCAAAATAACTTCATCAAATCCGTCTTCGTCCAGATCTCCAATGGCTGAACCATGATAGATCACGTCATCGATCTGTTTTTTCCATAATAGCGAACGATCTTTGCCCCGGTATGCTGAAATGTGGTTGTCTGCTGAATTGAATGCCCATGTACCTACAACAAAATCCAGTTCGCCATCATTTTGAACATCCAGAATGGTGGGCGCTGTCTGCACCCATGAATTGTTTTGTACCTGAAAATCCCAGTTGGTCGAACCAGTCAAAGCATTGATAGACCTGACCCATCCAGTAAATTCTCCATGAAGGACCTCCAACCCATTTCCAAAATCTACGATCACCGGTGGAGAATCGCTCCCGCGGGTATTGGTAACCCATTTTAAACTTCCATCTGATCCGTTGAAACAAAAGGTTCGTGCATTGCAGGATGACGGGACGATCACTTCTGGTTGACCATCCTTATCTGTGTCGAAAATGAGTATGGCTACATCGTTGCAACCCTGATCTGAACCGGGTGCTGTTGCATCATATTTCCATAAAAGACTTCCGTCTTCTGCATTCAATGCATAGATATTTCCATCGTTTCGATAGCATCCGAAAACGATTTCCAACTTACCGTCTCCATCGATATCTCCTGCCGCAGCGTTGCCGTAAGCAGCGGAATGTGTGTCAAACTGCCATTTGATTTCAGGGTCAGTCTGGCTGAATAGCAGGGGGAAAGAAGAATTTAGAAAGAAAATTACCAGTATAAATGATAGTTTATTTGGCATAATGCGGAATTTTATTTTGATCCTGAATTTATCAGCTTTTGATGTTTGATCGTACAATCAAATATACAAATATTAATAATGCGAATCAAGGGTTAAAGTTAATTCTGCAGATAAGCAGGATTTTCT
>ERZ761607.1752-NODE-1752-length-25486-cov-4.801030_pt1 | contig 25486 bp, 26 predicted proteins | sample MGYA00511164_ERZ761607 | MGnify/ENA primary metagenome ERZ761607 (study PRJEB28899, sample SAMN02445080) | bioreactor sludge metagenome | biome: EBPR sludge | place: Australia: Brisbane, Thorneside Wastewater Treatment Plant | collected 2011-06-22 ... | reverse complement strand
CTCGTCGCTCATCGCCGGCACGTAGGCGCCGCCGGCGGTGCACGAGCCCATCACGACCGCGATCTGCGGCACGCCCTGCGCGCTGAGGTTGGCCTGGTTGTAGAAGATGCGGCCGAAGTGCTCGCGGTCGGGGAAGACGTCGTCCTGGTTGGGCAGGTTGGCGCCACCGCTGTCCACCAGGTAGATGCAGGGCAGGCGGTTTTCGCGCGCGATCTCCTGCGCGCGCAGGTGCTTCTTGACCGTGACCGGGTAGTAGGTGCCGCCCTTGACGGTGGCGTCGTTGCAGACGATCACGCACTCGACGCCGGCGACGCGGCCGATGCCGGCGATCAGGCCGCCGCCCGGCGCCGCGTTGTCGTACAGGTCCAGCCCGGCCAGCGGCGCGATCTCAAGGAAGGGCGTGTCCGGGTCCAGCAGCCGCTCGACGCGCTCGCGCGGCAGCAGCTTGCCGCGCGCGGTGTGCCGCTCACGCGCCGCCTCGCCGCCGCCCAGCGCGATCTGCGCCAGCCTGGCATTCAGCTCGCCGAGCTGCTGCCGCATCTGCAGTTCGCTGCTCTTGAAGGCCTCGCTGCGCGTATTCAGCTTGCTCTGCAGGACGGGCATCGCGTCTCCTGGTCGGGGCGGGCGCGGCGCCGGCCGCGGCATGCGGACGGCGTCTCGATTGACGTTTACGTCAACGTCAATTCTACGGAGTCGCCGGCCGCGGCCCGTAGACCGCGCGTTCGTCCCAGCCCAGCGCCGCCATGTCGGCCGCGCGCAGGTGCGGCTCGCTGGGCATCAGGAATTCGTCGAGCTGCGGCGGCGCGACCACGGTGCCCGACAGCATCGCATGCGCCTGGCCGCGGTGGTGGGTCTGGTGCATGAACAGGTGCAGCAGCACGAAGGCGGCGCGGTCGCGCTGCACATGGTCGCGGCGCGGCATCTCGACGATGCGTTCGGCACCGGCGGCGTCCAGCGCGTCGACGAAGGCGATCAGCCGCTCGTCGCTGGCGGCCTGGCGCACCGCCAGCTCGGCCACGCTGGCCGCCGGCATGAAGCGGTCCCAGTGGCCGCGCAGGTCGGGCTCGCCGGCGAGCGCGCCGAGGTAGTAGCCGTCGACCTCCAGGATGTGGTTCAGCGTCGCCGCCAGGCTGGGGAAGAAGCCGGTGCGCAGCGCGTGGAATTCCGGTGCCGGCAGCGCGGCCAGCGCGTCGTGCAGCCGGTGGTTGGCGAGCCGGTTGGCGCGGGCCTGCACGCGCAGCAGCGTCAGCGCGTCCATCGCGCGGCCCGGCTCAGAACGGCCCGCTGGCCAGCCAGCGTTCGATCTGCGCCTTGCGGTCGTTGCCCCAGAAGGGCTCGCCGTCGACGCGGAAGAAGGGCGCGCCGAAGACGCCGGCGGCGATGGCCTCGTCGTTGGCGCGCTTCAGTCGCGCCTTGACCTCGGGGTCGTTCCAGGCCGCCTCGGCGGCGTCGGCGTCCAGGCCCTGCTCGACGGCCAGCGCCTTCAGCGCCGCGCTCTCGTGCAGCGGCACGCCGCGCGTGAACATCGCGCGCAGGCCGGCGCGCGCCCAGTCGGCCGCGGCGGCGGCGCCCTGCGTGTCCTGCAGCCACCAGAAGACCCGCGCGGCATTCTGCGTGGGGATCGGAAACTGCGCCGGCGGCTGGTAGGGCAGGCCCTCGAAGCGCGCCGAGCGTGCGAAGTCGCGCAGCACGTATTCGCGCTTGAGCGGGTAGGCCACCGGCGGCTTCAGGTCGGCGGCCTGGAAGGTGGCGCCGAGCAGGATGGCGTGGCGCCGCACCGTGCGCCCGTGGCGCGCCGCGACGGCGTCCACCCACTCGTTGGCGATGTAGGAGTACGGGCTCGAGAAGTCGAACCAGAAGTCGATCACGCTGTCCATCGGCGGACCTTAGCCGCGCCCGGCCGCAGCGTCCATCGGGGCGAAGCCGGTGCGCTAAGTGCGGGCCGGCCGTGTGGTGCGGCCCGCGCTGTGGCAAGCTGCGTGCATGCCGCTGCGCCCGCTCACCGCCGCCGACGTGGCCGCCTACCGCGAGCTGATGATGGAGGCCTACACGCTGTCCGCCGATGCCTTCACGACCACGGCCGAGGAGCGCGCGCGCGAACCCGAGTCCTGGTGGCTGCGGCGCATCGCCGACCCCGGCGGCCTGAGCGCGGCCTTCGGCGCCTGGGACGCAGGCCGGCTCGCGGGCAGCGTCGCGCTCGAGTACGCCGCCAAGCCCAGGACGCGGCACGACGTGCTGGTGCTGGGCATGTACGTGCGCGAGGCGGCACGCGGGCGCGGGCTCGGCCGCGCGCTGCTGGACGCCGCGATCCGGCACGCCGCGCAGCGCCCGCACACGCGGCTGCTGACGCTCACCGTGACGGCGGGCAACGAGGCCGCGATCCGCCTGTACGAAGGCGCCGGCTTCCGCGCCTGGGGTACACAACCGATGGCCATCGCCACGCCGTCCGGCTACAAGGACAAGGTCCACATGTGGCGGCCGATCACGCGGCCCGGCGACGCGGATCCCGGCTGAGCCGGGGCCCGCGGATCCGGCCGCCCCGCCGCCCCCGCACCGCTGCGACCGACCATGACCCTGGCCATCGAACCGCTGACCGTCGCCCGCTGGCCCGACCTCGAGGCGCTGTTCGGCGCGCGCGGCTGCTCGATCGCGCGCGGCTGCTGGTGCATGTACTACCGCGAAAGCGGCCGCCCCGCGCTGCCGGCGGGCGTGCGGCTGCAGGACCAGCGGCGCCGGCAACTGCAGGCGCTGGCCGGCAGCGAGCCGGCGGCCGGGCTGCTGGCCTACCGCGACGGCAAGCCCGTCGGCTGGGTCACGCTGGGGCCGCGCGAACAGTTCGCGAAGCTGCAGCGCTCGCCGGTGATGAAGCCGGTCGACGCGCAGCCGGTGTGGTCGGTCGTCTGCTTCGTCGTGCCGCCCGCGCAGCGCCACCAGGGCATCGCGGCGGCGCTGTTGCAGGCGGCCGTGGCCTACGCGCGCGCCCAGGGCGCCACGCTGCTGGAAGCCTACCCGGTGGACAAGCAGCCGCCGGGCCGCGACGACTGGCTCTGGCATGGCGCGAAGTCGATGTACGACAAGGCCGGCTTCGTGGAAGTGGCGCGCCGGCGGCCGCAGCGGCCGGTGGTGCGGCTGCGGCTGGAGCAGGCGCCTTGAACGCCGCCGCAACGCACCCGCCGCCGCCCTGGGCACTGCGCCCCGCCACACCCGCGGACGGCGCGCGCCTGGCCGAGATCTACAACCCCTGCGTGCTGCACACCGCGATCAGCTTCGAGGAGACCGCGGTCGACGGCGACGAGATGGCGCGCCGGCTCGCGAAGCTCACCGCCGCCGGGCTGCCCTGGCTGGTCGCCGAACGGGACGGCCGTGTCGCCGGTTATGCCTACGCCGCGCCCTGGCGCGAGCGCGCGGCCTACCGCTTCACCGTCGAGTGCACGGTCTACGTGGCGCCCGAGGGCCAGCGCCGCGGCGCCGGCCGCGCGCTGTACGGCGCGCTGTTCGAGCGCCTCGTGCAGGGCCCCTGGCACTCGGTGCTGGCCGTCATCGCGCTGCCCAACGACGCCAGCGTCGCGCTGCACGAAGGGTTCGGCCTGCGCAAGGTGGCGCACCTCGCCGAGGTCGGCTGGAAATTCGGCCGCTGGCACGATGTCGGCCACTGGCAGCGACTGCTGTGACGCCATGAACGACCCCGACACCGGCGGCCCCGCCACGGCGCCCATCACCGACGCCAACCCCACGGTCGCCGAGATGGAGGCGCGCGTGGCGCGCTTCGCGCGGCTGCAGCCGACCGCCGACTACGTGGACGCGCTGATCCCCGGCTGCGAGCGCACGACCTACCGCGTGCTGGGCACGCCGCCCGACGCGCCGCTGCAGGCCGAGGGCTTTCACCTCAACCTCGTGCACTGCGAACCGGGCAAGGCGGCGCCGCTGCACAACCACCTGACGCAGGAGGTCTTCGTGGCGCTCACCGGCACCTGGGAGGTCTTCTGGGGCCCCGAGGGGGCACGCAGCCTGCGCCTGCAGCCCTGGGACGTGGTAAGCATCCCGCCCGGCGTGTCGCGCGGCTTCCGCAACGTGGGCAGCGAAGCGGCCTGGCTGATGGGCATGGCCAGCGGCCAGGACCCGGGGCGGATCAACTGGCCCGAGCCGGTGCGCGCGGCGGCGCGCGCGGCCGGCGTCGAGCTGCCGTGAGCGCGGTGCGTGCCCGGCGGCGCGGGCGTCGCTAGACTGCGAGCCCTGTCGACCACCGACGGGGTGTCACCATGCTGCAGTTGCGCCCTTGCTGCGAATGCTGCGCCGCCGACCTGCCGCCGGACGCGCGCAACGCCCGCATCTGCTCGTTCGAGTGCACCTTCTGCGAGCGCTGCGCCACCGCCACGCTGGGCGGCGTCTGCCCCAACTGCGGCGGCGAGCTGGTGCGCCGGCCGGTGCGCCCGGCGGCGAAGCTGGCGAAGTTCCCGCCGTCCGGCGAGCGCGTCGTGAAGCCGCAGGGCTGCGCCGCGGCGGTCGGCTGAGGCACGCCGCGATGGACGACCGACCGCCGGTCACGCTGTGCGAGATCACCGCCGAGACGGTGATCCCGGTCGTCAAGCTCAAGGTCGCCGAGGACCAGAACCGCTTCGTCGCGCCGAATGCGGTGTCGCTGGCGCAGGCGCTGTTCGCGCCCGAGGCCTGGTACCGCGCGATCTACCTGGGCGACGAACCGGTCGGCTTCGTGATGCTGTCCGACGACTCGCTGCGCGACCCGGTGCCGGCGCAGCCCGAGATCGGCGTCTGGCGGCTGATGGTCGACGCACGCCACCAGCGCCGCGGCATCGGCCGCGCCGCGCTGCAGCTCGTGATCGAGCATGTGCGGCGCAAGGGCCTGTTCGACCGGCTGAGCATCTCCTACGTGCCCGGCGAGGGCAGCCCCGAGGCGCTGTACCGCTCGCTGGGCTTCGAGCCCACCGGCGAGGTCGACGAGGGCGAGATCGTGCTCGCGCTGGCGCTGGAGCGGCCGCGCGGCGGACCTTGACCGCCCGTCAACGCGCGCTTCGAACCCCCTGACCCTGGGGGGATCGGCGCGCTCGCCGGCATCGGGTTCGCTCGGCTAGAGTTCTTGCGCCGATGAGTTCTGCAGGGGCAGGACCTGGAGCCCGAAAGGAAGTACCCATGCGGTCCAGCCGAGCGACGCTTCTGTCGGCCCTGTTCCCGCTCGCCCTGTTCGCAGGGGCCGGCCCGGCAGCGGCAGCGCCGGTCGACGGGTTCGAAGGCGGGCTGCCCGCCGGCATCGACGGCAGCAACGGGATCCTCATCGGCTTCTCGACGTTCCAGGGCAGCGGTGCGGTGGCCATCGGCACCACCTCGACGCCGCCGGCGCCCGTGCCCGGTGCCGCGCCCGGCAACCAGGTGCTGGCGCTGGATGTCGACACCGACAGCTTTGCCGGTTTCGTGCATGTCTTCGAGAATGCGGCCGTCGACCGCCTGGCGCCCCGGGACTGGTCGTCCTTCGACACCCTGACCTTCTGGCTGTACGGCCACGACAGCGGCGCCGAGATGTTCATCGACCTGCTGGACAACCGGGAGCCCGGCTCGACCGGCTATCCGTTCGAGCTCTGGACCGCGGCCTTCGTCGACGACTTCAGCGGCTGGAAGGCGATGTCCATCGCCTTTGCCGACCTGACGCGCAAGGAGATCGGCAACGGGGCACCCAACGACGGCCTGGGGCTGACCACCGCGCACGGCTGGGCGCTGGGCACGCTGGCCACCGGCGGGCCGCGGACCTACTACGTGGACGACGTGCGGGTGGTGTCGATGATCCCGGAACCCGGCACCGTCGCATTGGCCGGCGCCGGCCTGCTGTTCGTGATGCGCGCCGTGCGCCGGCGCCGCCCCTGATACGGCTTCGCATTCAATGCGATAACAAGGCGCGAAGCCGAAGACAGTGCTGACGCACGGCGAGGCGAAGCAACGCGGTTGGCGCGTTGAACGCGAAGCCGTATGAGGGGGCCGGCGGCAGGCTGACCGCGGTTCAGCAGCCACGGGCCGCGGTCAGCTGCCGGCGGCCAGTTCGTCGACGCCCGCCACCGGCACGACGCCCTGCACGGCTGCCGCCAGCCGCAGGTCCAGCGTCACGAAGGCATCGGCCTGCAGCTGGGTCAGCGCCAGGTATTCGGCGACGAAGGTGTCGGCCCAGCCCAGCCGTTCGGCCAGTTGCCAGGCCACGCGCTGCAGCACGCGGTCGCCCAGCAGCCGCAGGCGCAGCGCCCGCAGGTGGTCGAGCCGGCGCTCGGCTTCCTGGCGCGGCAGCTCGCCGCGCTGCACCGCGCCGTACAGCAGGGCCAGCACCTGCGAGCGCAGCAGCGTCGGCGCCAGCAGCCGGTGCGGCGCGGGCACCCGGCGGCGCTGCTGCGCCAGGTGAAGCGCGACGTCGGGACCGATCACATAGCGGGTCATCGCAGCGGCTCCGGGCACGGCAGGCCGGCATGCTAGCCGCGGCGGCGTGGTGCGTCGACGAGACGCGGCCGCTGCGGCCGCTGCGACCGGCAGGCGCGGCGCGGCACCGCGCGCGGCCGGCCGTGGCTCGCGGCGCGCGGTCTACGAGGCCTGCCGGCGCAGGTGCGCGCCGGCGGTGCGCACCAGCATCGCGGGCGCGACCAGTGCCGCCGGTGGATCGAGCAGGTGCGCCACGCGCATCCACCGGTAGTGGATGCGAGGGTCGCGCAACGCGCCGAAGGCGATCGCGTCCATCAGCCGATGGCGCAGCCGCATGCCCGCGGGCACGCGGGTGCCTGCGGCGCCGTACCGGGCGTCCTCGCTCGCGGCCATCGTCCACGGCGCCTGCAGCACCGCCGGCAGCGCGCGGCGGTAGCGATCGCCGACCTGCGCGTCGAGCCCGTCGCGATCGGCGAGCGTGGCGAGCAGCTCGGCCGCGCTGGCGGCGACGCTCATCCCCTGGCCGTAGACCGGGTTGAAGCAGCACACGCCGTCGCCTAGCGCGAGCAGGCCCTGCGGCCAATGCGGCAGCCGTTCGTAATGACGCCACAGGCTGGTCGTGCGGCGGTAGCCGACCGGCGGACCCAGCGGCTCGGCCGCGGCCATGGCGTCGGCCAGGTCGGGGACGCTGAAGCTGCGCGCATAGGCGTCGAAGCCGACCACGTCATGCGGCGGATGGTCGCCGCAGAAACCGGCGAGGGTCACGATCCAGCGCCCGCCTTCGAGCGGCAGGACGCCGCCGCCGCGACGCGACGGCAGCGGGTTGCGCACGACCAGCATCTTCCAGTCGGGCGCGGCGTCGGGCATGCGGTAGATCCGGCTCGCGTAGCCCAGGCCCGGGTCGACCTCGGTCACCGGCACGGCGATGCCGCCTTGCTCGTGCAGCCAGCGCGGCAGCGTGCTGCCGCGGCCGCTCGCGTCGACGACCAGGTCGGCCTCGATGTCGACCGTGGCGCCGTCGTGCTCGCAACGCACGCCGCGCAGGCGGCCGGCGTCGCCGAGCCAGCCGACGACGCGGTGCCCCTCGTGCCAGCGCACCTGCGGGCGGCCGCGCAACAGCCGCCGCGCGGCGTGCTCGACGAGGGCGCGCGACGAGACGCGAGCGTGCAGGTCCGATGGGTAGCGCGGGAAGCAGGCCGACCAGATCGTGTGGAAGCGCATCTCGGCGGTCAGGTCCATGGAGACCGCGCCGCCGGCCGCGAGCATCGCGCCGAAGCCGGGAAACAGCGACTCCAGCCCATGCTGGCCGCGCATCAGCAGGTTGTGCAGGTGGCGCGCCTGCGGCGTGCCGGCGCGGTCCTGCGGCGCGGCGGGCAGGCGGTCGCGTTCGACCAGGTGCACGCGCCCGACACGGCTGGCCAGCACGCTGGCCGCGGCCAGCCCGGCGATGCCGGCGCCGACGACGACGGCGCTGCGCACCGGTGGCGCGGCGCGACGGCCATTCATGCCGCGGGCGGCGCGGCGCGGCCCCAGCAGCGCGTTGCCGGCGCGATCAGCATCGTGTACAGCGCCAGCAGCGCGCTCGCGCCGAGCACGGTGAGGTAGATCGCGAGGCTCGTCACGTTGACCGGCGCGCTGCTGCCGTAGAAGCCGTCGGTCACGATGTGCCCCTCGGCGAGCAGGCGGCCGTAGGGCACGAACAGCACCAGGTCGTAGGCCAGGAAGCCCCACAGCAGCGGCTCGGCCGCGGCCCAGCGGCGCGCCGCCGCGGCATGCCCGAAGTAGGCCGCCGCCCCGAGGAAGATGCAGCCGAACAGCGTGGCCGTGCCCGGCTGCAGCGGCCAGGGGAAGACCTGCCGCTGCGCCGCCAGCGCGCCGCCGGCGACGACCAGGGTCAGCGAGAAGGCGACGAAGGCATGACGCACCAGCGCCGGCAGCGGCCGCGGATCAACCGCCGGCGCGCGGCGCGCCCAGCCCCAAAGCACGGCGCCGAACAGCGCCGTGGCGGTCGCCACGCCGGCCATCGCCGCCAAGGCGCCGCGCCCGGTGGCGTGCAACTGCAGCCCGAGGTACAGCGCCGCACCGCCGCCGGCGACCAGGGTGTTGAGCCCGATGCCGGCCACCGCGGTGACCTCGGCGCGCCAGGCGATCGTCGCCCAGACGGCGGCGATCGACGCCGCGATCGACGCCAGGAAGACGAAGGACATCGGCAGCTCGGGCCAGGGCCAGGCGGCCACCACGGCGACCGGCGGGTCGAGCAGCACGAGGGTGAGCGCGGCGAACGCGGTCGCGTTGAACCCGCCGAGCGCGCGCGCGACACCGCGTGCCGCGCGCGACGGAACCTGGGCCCCTGTGTGCTCGTGCATCGAGACGGTTTCCCATGGCCGGGTCGCCGCATTGAAGGGCAAGCGCGCGGGCGCGTCAAGCCGGGCCGCGCCGCGGACGGCGGGGCGCCTGCCGGCCCGGAGGCCGCGGCGCCCGTCCTGCGCCCCCGGGCGCTGCGGCGTCGCCACGCGCCGCGAAGACCTCCCCGCGGGGCCGGCCAGGCGCCGCCCGGCTGCCCGGCGCTCAGAGCGCCGACGTCATCGACCAGCTCCAGCGGACGCCGTTGACCTCGGCCTCGCCCTCGATGCGCGTGCCGTTGGCGCCGACCGTGCCCTGCACCTGCAACCGGCCCGGCACGGTGACGTGGCTCTCGATGACCTGCCCGTTGCAGGTCACCTTGTTGACGGTGCCCCAGTCGCTGCCGACGTCCAGCGTGTAGCGCGGCGGGTCGACGCCGTGGTCGATGGTCAGCGCGCCCGGCGGCAGCGCCACGGTGTCGGGCGTCCACTGCCAGCGGCAGCCGGCCGGGACCTCGTGGATGGCCTGCGTGCCGTTGGCATGGAACAGCGTGCCGTTGGACCCCTCCACCGCCGTCCACACCCCCTGCATCGCCAGCCGGTACGGCAGGCCCGGCGCGGCGGCGCCGGCGAAGATGCCGGTCCACACCGGCTCGCCGACGCGGATCGACGCGGTCAGCGTCAGCGTGCGGCCGCTGCGCTCGTGCGTCGAGACGAAGCTGACGAGCACCGGGTTGGGTGTGGGCAGCTGCGCCGGCGCCCGGTAGACGGCGCCGCTGCCGCTGCGCGGCGTGACGGTGCCCAGCGCGGCGGTGCCGCCTTCCTCGGCAAAGACAACCCAGCGCCGCGCATAGCCGGCCTTGCTGTTCTCGAACGGCACCTCGCGCGTATCCAGGATCGGCATCCACAGGCAGCCGATGGTCGCGTCGGGCACGCAGACGCGGCCGGTCGCCACCAGCGTGCGGGCATGCGGCACCAGCAGCTGCGTCGCCCCGGTGCGCACGGTGGCCTGGCGCGGCGAGAGGTAGAAGTCCAGGTAAGTGACGACGTCCAGGTCCAGCGAGACGCGCGCCGGCGTCGCGCTGCGCGACGCGGCGGCCGCCTGCACGCCCGCGACGCCGCCGCCGGCCAGCGCCGGCGGCAGCTGCACGGTCAGCGTGCGCGCGGCCTTGTCGACCGAGCTGACCGGCGCGGCCAGCCAGCTGCCGTCGGGCCGCTGCACCGCCACGCCCAGGCCGTCGGCCTGGCCGTCGAGCGCGGCGTCGTAGCGCAGCACCAGGGTCAGCGGCCGTGCCGGGACCGCGGCCACGTGCACGCGCACGCCGGCGCCCTGGCCGCCGGGCGCGGTATTGGTGATCGGCTGCAGCGAGACGGCGGTGCCGGCCGGCACGGCGCCACCGGCCAGCAGCAGACGGGCCTGGCCGCCGGCGGTCTCGACGCTGCCGCCGGTCGCCGGGACTGCGGCCTCGGCGGCGGCGCTGCTGGCCGCGCCGGCCGGCGACGTGACCGGCAGGTCCGCCGAGGTCGTGGCCACCTGCTCGGCCGCGCGCGCGCTGGTGCCGGTCGGCACCAGCCGGTAGGTGTAGGCGGTGTTGGGCGCCAGGGCGTCGTCGAGATAGCTGTCCGCATCGGCCGCCAGCGTGGCCACCGGCACGAAGGCGCCGGCCGCCGCACGGCGTTCGACCGTATAGCCGGTCGCGCCCGGCACCGGGGTCCAGTGCAGGCTGGCGGTGCGGGCCGAACTGCCCACGGCCAGGAAGCCGCCCGCGGGCGCGGCGCCGCCGTCGCCCGCCTGTTCGTTGCCGGTGCCGCCCCCGCCGCCGCAGGCAGTCAGCAGGGCCAGTGCCCCGCTCGCCAGCCAGGCCTTCGGTCGCCAGCGCTTGTTCGTCGTCTCCACTTGCTCGTCCTCCGGTTGTCGAGGACGGCGACTGTAGGAAGGCCTGCACCGCCCGCCATCGGCCGAAGGAGCCAGTGAGCACGGGCGCGACGGCTCATCGCCTCCCGAAGCCGGGGGCGCGGCCGCGGTGCGGGCAGGGGTTCGCCGGGCAGGCCGCTGGTGCGCGGCTACGCCGGCCCGCGCGGCCGGCGCGCGACGAAGAACTCGTAGGCATAGAACGCGCCGTGCCGGCGGTGCATCTCGGGCTCGGCGGCGAGCTGGTCCAGCGCGGCCAAGGCTTCGGCGTCGCCGGCATGGCGGCCGCGCAGCTCGGCGATGCGCGCGAGCATCGGCGTGTAGAAGTCGTCCCACCATGCCTCGTCGGGCAGCGTGAAATGGCCGACGACGTCGAGGCCCGCGGCGCGGATCGTGGCCAGGTCGCCGTCCAGCCGCCCCATCGCCGGGTAGTCCTGCTCGAAGGCGGCGCGGACCTCGGCCGGAGGGTTCTCCCGGCGCCAGATCGCGTCGGTGAAGGCCAGGTAGCCGCCGGGCCGCAGCAGGTCGTGGCAGACACGCAGGGCCTGGGGCAGGCCGAGGTTGTAGAGCGCGCCCTCCGACCAGACGAGGTCGAAGGCCCCGGGCGGCTGTCCCGGGTGCGCCATGTCGCCGACGAGGGCCTGGACACGCGGCGCCAGCCCGCGCGCTGCCACGGCCGCGCGCAGCCGCTCGATGCTCGGGGCATGGCGATCGATGGCCACGATGTACCCCGACGTGAGTTCGGCCAGCTGCAGGGTCTGCCCGCCGACGCCGCAGCCCAGGTCCAGCACCGCCGGCGCCGGTGGCAGGTCGCGGCACAGCGCCAGGGCCCGGGCGGCGCAGGCGCGGTTGCCGGGCCCTTGCCGCGGCAGGTCCTCGCAGACCTCGAGGAAGATCTGCATGAAACGCGCGCCGGGGGCATTCATGCAGCCGGATCCTCCTGGCGGCGACGCACCAGCAGCACGTGGGGCCCTTGCGGCACGTCGTCGAAGACGCGGTCCTGGCCGAAGCCCGCCTTGGCGAAGGCACGCAGCGAGGCCAGGTTGTCCGGCGCGACGCAGGCCATCACACAAGGCACCGCGGGGTCGGCCAGCGCACGCTCGGCGACGACGCCGATGGCCGCCGTACCCAGCCCGCGCCCCTGCGCGGCGGGCTCGCCGATCAGGACGTCGATGTCGACGACGCTGGTCGGGATGTCGGTCAGGCCGGCCAGGTCGAGTTCCGCGCGCGTGGGGTGCTGCCACAGCACGAGGCCGACCGCGCGGCCCTCGGCCTCGATCACGGCGCGCCCGCTGCCGGCAGCGGGCGGCTGGCGCAGCAGGCGCAGGTTGGCCTCGGGGTCGCCCCAGCTGCGGCGCACGGGCCCGGCCCGCAGCCATTGCCCGACGAGCGGCAGGTCGTCGGGGGCGAGGTCGCGCAATCGCAGGTCCATGCCCGGGAGTGTGCGCCGGATGACCACCCGCCCGATGCGGGCCGCTCAGCGCAGGGGCCGGTCCGGGCCGCGCCAGCGCTGCACCAGCAGCGCCAGCAGCGCCAGCGCGACCAGCGCCGTCAGCGCGGCATAGCGCCCGTAGGCCGAGGCCCAGCTGTCGACCTCCTCGAGGAACAGCGCATAGGCGGCGATCGCGGCATAGGTGCCCGAGAGCACCACGGCCAGCGTGGTGCGGGTGCGCAGGCCGATCAGGTAGCCGATGAACGAGCCGACCACCGGGCCGGTCATCCAGAACGGCATGAAGACGAAGACGAACAGGCCGGCGACGCCGAAGCGGCGCACCGAGGCATGACTGCGCAGCGCCTGCGCCCGCACGCGCGCCAGCTGCGCGGCCAGCCAGCGCGGCAGCAGCCACTGGCGGCAGCCGAGCACGAACAGCGGGTAGACCAGCAGCACCTGCACGGTCTCGACGACCACGTTGCAGGCGATCACCAGCCCGTGACCGAGCCCGCTGGCGTAGCCGTAGGCCATGCCGGCGGCACGGCCGATGATCAGGTTCAGGCCGCTCATCGCCGCCATCGCGAGCGTGCGCTGGGGCCACCAGTGCGAGGCCGCCCCCAGGCCCAGCAGCGCCGCCGCGGCCAGCACGGCGCCCAGCGCCAGCCAGCGCCCTTCGGCGCTGGAGAATGCGGCCCGCCAGTCCAGCGGCGCCGCCGGGACATCGGGGTCGGGATCGGAAACGCTTCGCGGCGTCATGGAGCGGTGGCTGGCCCCGTGGAGCATAGGGCGCCGGCAGGGGGTGGTGCGTGACGCAGCGCAAAGCGCGCGCCGCCCGCGCTCCGGGCGAAGCGGGGCCGCCATCGGTCGCGACCCATGCGCCCGCTGCGTCGCCCATGCGCTGCCGCCGATTGAGCTTCCGCAAGCCGGCTGGGGTTTCCCGTGCCAGGCTGGCGGCTGCGGGCATCATGGCGGCTCGTCGCCGGCGGCGCCCGGCCGTCTGCCGTCCGCAGGGGGAGTGTTCGCGATGCCCGAGATCGCTTCCAGCATGCCGCTGTACCGCACGCGCAGCGGCGGCGCACGCCCTGCGCGCGTCAACGACCTGACGCAGCGCACGGTGGCCTTCGTGCTGGCCGGCGGCCGCGGCACGCGGCTGAAGCAGCTGACTGCCCGCCGCGCCAAGCCGGCCGTGCCGTTCGCCGGCAAGCTGAAGATCATCGACTTCACGCTCAGCAACTGCGTCAATTCGGGCATCCGGCGCATCGCGGTGCTGACCCAGTACAAGGCGCAGAGCCTGATCCGCCACGTCGAGCGCGGCTGGGGCTTCCTGGCCGCGGACCTGGGCGAGTATGTCGACGTGGCCCCGGCCCAGCAGCAGCTGGGCGAGACCTGGTATGCCGGCACCGCCGACGCCGTGCTGCAGAACCTGAACCTGCTGCGCGAGGCGGACGCCGACTATGTGCTGGTGCTCGCCGGGGACCATGTCTACAAGATGGACTACTCGGTGATGCTGGCCGAACACGCCGCCAGCGGCGCCGACGTCACCGTCGCCTGCGTCGACGTGCCGCGGGCCGAGGCGGTCAACTTCGGCGTCATGGCGATCGACGCCGAGGCCCGCGTGCTCGACTTCCAGGAGAAGCCGGCGCAGCCGGTCTGCCTGCCCGGCCGCGACGACCGCGCGCTGGCCAGCATGGGCATCTACGTCTTCGGCGCAGGCCTGCTGGCCGACGAGCTGCAGCGTGATGCACGGGACGCGGCGTCCAGCCACGACTTCGGCAAGGACGTGATCCCGGGGCTGGTCCGGCGCGGGGCGCGCGTGCGGGCGCACCGCTTCGCCGACAGCTGCGTCAACATGGTCGGCGACCAGCCCTACTGGCGCGACGTCGGGACGCTGGACGCCTACTGGGAGGCCAACCTCGACCTGACCCACGTCGTCCCGGAACTCAACCTGTACGACGACCACTGGCCCATCCTGAGCCTGCAGCCGCAGCTGCCGCCGGCGAAGTTCGTCTTCGACGACGACCACCGGCGCGGCACGGCGCTGGACTCGCTGGTCTCCGGCGGCTGCATCGTCAGCGGCGCGGTCGTCAGGCGCTCGATCCTGTTCGCCAAGGTGCGTGTCGCCGAGGGCAGCCTGGTGGAGGACTCGGTCGTGCTGCCCAACGTGGTCATCGGCAGGAACGTCGTGCTCCGGCGCGCCATCGTGGACAAGCGCTGCACGCTGCCCGACGGCTTTCGCGCCGGCGTGTCGGCCGAGGAAGACCGCGCCCGCTTCTTCGTCTCCGAACGCGGCGTGGTGCTGATCACGCCGGAGATGCTCGGCCAGGGCGCGGCCTGAAGTCGCGCGCCGCGACCGGGAGCGCCCGCTGCCGCGGCCGGCGGCCGGGTCGCGCTGCCCGGCAGGGGCCGGCGCGAGCCGGCGCTCAGCCGAGCTGGGCGCCGTCCGCGCGCAGCCGCGCCTGCAGCGCCGCCACCGAGAAGGCCCCGCGCACGCGCAAGGCCGCCGCGCTGCCCGCCGCCTGCCCCATCACGAAGCAGGCCCCGCTGGCGCGCGCGGCGCTCTGGCCCAGGTGCTCCATGCTCGCGCAGCGCCCGGCGACCAGCAGGTTGGCCACGCGCTCGGGCACCAGCATGCGCCAGGGCAGCTGGTTGAAGCTGTTGTCGGGGTCGCGCGGGAAGCCCCATTCCACGCCGCCGGCCACATGCTTCTCCACCGGCCAGGCGTTGAGGCCGATGCTGTCGTCGAAGCGCGCGCCGACGATCACGTCGTCGCCGCTCAGCGCATAGGCGCCGCGCACGCGCCGTGTCTCGCGCACGCCGACCTGCGGCGCGATCTCGACGATCTCGGCCGCCTCGAAGCCCGGCACCTCGGCGCGCAGGAAGCGCAGGTATTCGACGATCTGGCGTCGGCCCTCGGTCTCCGCGGCGCTGAGCTGGCGCGCGTCGGTGGCGTCGACGGCTCGGCCCTCGTCGTTGCGCAGCTGCGTGACGTTGGCGCGCCACTCGCGCGGGTTGCGCTGCGGGCGCAGGATGGCGCCGCGGCGCGGGAAGTCGTAGCGGTCGGCGGCGGCGTCCATCAGCGCGTCGATGGCGCCGAAGCTGCCGATCGCGGCGCGGGCGCGTTCGGCGTCGACGTTGCCGAGACGGAACATCGTCGTCGGGTAGAGCGCGTCGCCCTGGCCGTCACCCAGTTCGTACGGCACGCCGGCGAAGTGCGCCAGGTCGCCGTCGCCGGAGCAGTCGACGAATTCGCGCGCGCGCAGCGCGCGGCGGCCGCTCTTGGTCTCGACGATCAGCGCGGCGATGCGCCCGCCGCCGTCGTCCATCGCCGCGCCGGCGGCCCAGGCGTGGAACAGCAGCTGCACGCCGGCCGCCAGCAGCAGCTGGTCGGCGGCGCACTTGTAGGCCGCGATGTCGTACGAGCGCACGCGGATGCGGCCCTGCAGCCCGTCCTGTGGCTCGTTCAGCCCGCCCAGCGCCGCGATGCGGCCCAGCAGTTCGTCGACGACGACGCCGCGCACCAGCAACTGCATCTCGCCGCCGCGGCGGCCGTACAGGCCGGCGAAATTGGTCACGCCGCCGGCCGTGCCCATGCCGCCCAGGAAGCCGTAGCGCTCCACGAGCAGCGTGCGTGCGCCGCCGCGCGCGGCGGCCACCGCGGCGGCGATGCCGGCCGGGCCGCCGCCGAGCACGACGACGTCGAATTCGCCGTAGAGCTCGGTGCGGCGGGCGGGCTCCTCCATCCAGGCGGTCAATTCGAAGATTCCTCGGTCAGCTCCAACGAAGGCACGGCGCACGAAAGCAGTCGCGACAGCCCAGTGCTTGCGCGGATCCGGCTCCGCCGGTCCGCTGCAAGAGCCCCCTCGGGGGGTGGCGACCGGGAGGGAGCCTGGGGGTCCTATTGAAGCTTGATGTTGCGGTCGCGGATGATGGCGCCCAGGATCTCGGTCTCGCGCGCCACGCGCTGGCGGAGGCCGTCGCCGCTGCTGCCCACGGCCTGCCAGCCACCGGTGAGCAGCCGCGCCTTGGCCTCGCCGTTGACGGCGGCCGGCACCTCGCGCGCCAGCCGCGCCTGCGCGGCCGGGCTCAGCGACGCCGGGCCGACCAGCGCCACCCAGACCTCCAGCGGGTCCATCTGCACGCCCAGTTCGCCGAGCGAAGGCACGCCCTCGGCCAGCGGGCTGCGCGGGCCGGTCAGCCCGACGACGTTGAGCTTGCCGCCCTGCACCTGGGGCATCGCGATGCCCGGCGGCATCAGGCCGGCCTTGATCTGGCCGCCGATCAGCGCCGTGATGACCGCCGGGTTGCCGTTGTAGGGCACGTGCACGGCGTCGAAGCCGCCGCCGATGCGGCCCTTCACGTACTCCATGCCCAGGTGGCCGACCGAGCCGATGCCCACCGAGCCGTAGCTCCACTGGCTGCCGCTGGCCTTGGCGGCGGCGATGAAGTCGGCGCCCTTGGGCGCGTCGGGCGGCGTCACCAGCACCAGCGGCGCGGTGGCCAGCAGCGAGACCGGCGCGAAGTCCCTCGCCGGGTCGAAGGGCAGCGCCGGGTTCAGCAGCTTGGCCGACGTGAGGTTGCCGTTGATCACGACACCCAGCGTGTGGTCGTCGCTGGCCTTGGCCACCGCGTCGGCGGCGATGTTGCCCGAGGCGCCGGGCCGGTTCTCCACCACCACCGGCTGGCCCAGCGCCTTGGCCAGCGTGTCGGCCAGTGCCCGCGCGGCGGTGTCGGGCGTGCTGCCGCCGGGGAAGTCGACGAGGATCTTGACCGGGCGCGTCGGCCACTCGGCCTGCGCGAGGGCGGGTGCGGCAAAGGCGGCGATCGCGGCGCCGGCCAGCGTGGCGAGCAGCAGACGGCGGGTGGCAGGGCGGGTCATGCGCGGGTCTCCTCGGGAGTGCAGGGTCACGGGGGCAGGCGGCGTGGCGGCCGCAACGGCGCAGTATCGCGCATGCCGCCGCGGCTACGATGGCGCGATGGGATGGCTGGACGCGCTGATCGCGATCGCGGTGCTGGTGCCGGCGCTGGCGCTGCGGCCCTGGCGCATGACGCCCGGCGGCGTACCGCCCTGGCCGGCGCTGGCCTGGCTGGCGCTGCTGCCGCTGCTGTGGAGCACCGACCGCCTCGTCGCCACGCCGCTGCTGCAGCCGCTGTCCGGCAGCGTGCTGGTGCTGCTGATGCTGGGCTGGCCGCTGGCCGTGCTGTGGCTGCTGCCGGTGGCGGCGGCGACGCTGGCCATCGGGCTGCCGGCCGACGAGGCGCTGCACCGCCTGGTCTGGCAGGGCTACGTGCCGGCGACGCTGGCGCTGGGGCTGGGCGCGGCGCTGCGGCGCTGGCTGCCGAACCACCTGTTCGTCTACATCCTGGGCCGCGGCTTCTTTGCCACCGCGCTGGCGCTGATGGCCGCGGGCACGCTGTCGGTGGCGCTGCACGGCACGCCGGGCACGCTGCAGACCGAGGAGATCCTGGTCGCGCGCTGGCTGTCGTCGTGGGGCGACGCCTTCCTGACCGGCATGATGGTGGCGATCTTCGTTGCCTTCCGCCCGCAGTGGCTGGCGACCTACGCCGACCGCATCTACCTGCCGAAGTGAGCGGGCACGGCGCGGGCCAGCCGCACGCGCCGCTGCGCGGGCATCCGGCGGGCACCGCGCTACGCGCGCTCGAGCACGACGCCGCTCCTGACGACGCGCAGGACGCCGCCGGCGGCCTGCTCGACCAGCTCGCCGCTGTCGAGCCGGAACTCCTGCACGCCGGTGGACACCCAGTGCTGCTCCTGCGCGTCGGGCACCGAGTCGTCGTGGCGCAGCCGTTCGTAGGCCATCACCTTGTAGGCGGCGCCGTCGCTGCCGCGGGCGGGAAAGGATTCGAGGAACTGCAGCTTCAGGTCCATGCGTTCTCCGGGATGTCCAGGGGCATGCGGATCATTGTGCGCAGCGCGCCGCGCGCTGTCGAACCAAGGCCGCAGGCGCGGTGCCGGATTGCGCTGCGTCAACGGCGCGGCGCGCCGCCGCTCATTTGCGCCAGAACTGCGGCGTGAACAGCACCATGAAGGCCAGCAGCTCGACGCGGCCGACCAGCATCGCCAGCGACAGCACCCAGGTCTGGTAGTCGGTGAGGTGCTGGTAGTTGCCGGCCGGGCCGACGCTGCCCATGCCCGGTCCCATGCAATGGATGGACGCGACCACCGCGCTGACGGCCGTGTCGAGGTCGATCTCCGACACCAGCATCAGCATCGTGAAGCCGATGATGGACACGCCGTAGACCAGCATGTAGCCCAGCACCGCGAAGATGACCTCGGTGCCCACCGTCTGGCCGCCCAGCGTGACCGGCTGCACCGCGCGCGGGTGCACGATGCGCGTGAGCTCGCGCCGCGCCTGCTTCAGCAGGATCAGCAGGCGCACCATCTTGATGCCGCAGCCGGTGGAGCCGGCGCTGGTGGCCAGCCCGGACAGCAGCAGCATGAAGGCCGGCGCGAAGACCGGCCACTGCAGGTAGTCCACCGTCGAGTAGCCGGTGGTCGACGCGACCGAGATGACGTTGAAGGTGGCGTGGCGCAGCGCCTGCAGCGGCGCATAGGTGCCGTTGAGCACCAGCACCACCGCGACCAGCAGCGCGCTGCCCAGCATCACGAACAGCGTCGCCCGCAGCTCGGGATCGGCGAAGGCCGGGCGCAGCGAGCGCTTGCGCACCGCGATGAAGTACAGCGCGAAGTTGCAGCTGCACAACAGCATGAAGAACACCGCCACCGCCTCCAGCAGCGGCGACTCGAAGTAGCCGAAGCTGGCGTCGTGCGACGACAGCCCACCCAGGCTGACGGTGCTGAACATGTGCTTCAGCGCGTCCAGCACGTCCATGCCGCCCGCCCAATAGGCCCCGAAGCAGGCCAACGAGAAGACGAAGTACACGGCCCACAGCCCCTTGGCCGTCTGCGTGATGCGCGGCGTCAGCTTGGTGTCCTTCAGCGGGCCGGCGGCCTCGGCGCGGAAGAGCTGGCTGCCGCCCACGCCCAGCATCGGCAGGATGGCCACCGCGAGGATCAGGATGCCCATGCCGCCCTGCCACTGCAGGAAGGTGCGCCAGACGTTGACCGAGGCCGGCAGCGCGTCCAGCCCCGTCATCACCGTGGCGCCGGTGGTCGTGAGCCCGGACACGGCCTCGAAGTAGGCGTCGGTGTAGGACATCGGCCGGCCCGCCTGCTCGGCCCAGCCCATCAGCGGGAACGACGCGAAGACCGGCAGCACCGACCACACCAGCACGACCAGCAGCACGCCGTCGCGCGGCTGCAGCTCGCGCCGCCGCCGCCGCGACGGCAGCCACAGCGCCAGGCCGCCGATCACCGTCAGCGCCATCGGCGCCGGCCACACGCGCAGCGCGCCGTCGGCCACCGCCCACGAGACCGCGAGCGGCACCGCCATCGTCAGCCCGAAGACCGCGAGGATCGCGCCGAGCACGGCCACCACGGGCCGCAGGTTGTCCATCGTTCAGAAGAAGGTCGCGCCGACCTGGAACAGCTTCTCGACCTCGCGCACCATGCGCTTGCGCGGCAGGAAGACGATGACGTGGTCGTCGGCCTCGATGACCGTGTCGTGGTGCGGCATGATGACCTGCACGCCGGCCGGCGTGGGGGCGTCCTCGGCCGGCAGCCCGCGCACGATGGCGCCGATCTCGGCGCCGCGCGGCAGCGCCAGCTCCTCGATGCGGCGGCCGACCACGCGCGAGGTGCGCTGGTCGCCGCGCGCCACCGCCTCCAGCGCCTCGCTGGCGCCGCGGCGCAGGCTGTGCACGGCCTCGACGTCGCCGCGGCGCACGAAGGCCAGCAACTCGCCGATGACGGCCTGCGCCGGCGAGATCGCGATGTCGATCGTGGTGCCCTGCACGAGGTCGGCGTAGGCGCGGCGGTTGATCAGCGCCAGCACGCGGCGCGCGCCCAGGCGCTTGGCGAGCAGGCAGGACATGATGTTGTCCTCGTCGTCGCTGGTGATGGCGATGAAGAGGTCCATGTCCTGGACGTTCTCGTCGTCCATCAGGTCCTCGTCGGTGGAGTCGCCGTTGAGCACCAGCGCCGAGGACGGCAGCTGCGAGGCCAGGTATTCGCAGCGGCCGCGGTCGGCCTCGATGATCTTGATCTCGTGGAAGGCGTGGATCTCGCGGGCCAGGCGCAGGCCGACCTTGCCGCCGCCGGCCACCATCACGCGGCGCACCGGCCGGTCCTGGCCGTGCAGCGCCTCCAGCACGCGGCGGATGTCGGCGGTGGCGGCGAGCACGAAGACCTCGTCGTCGGGCTCGATCTGCGCGCGGCCGTCGGCCGGCACGCGCGCGTTGCCGCGGTAGATGGCCACGATGCGCATCTCGGCGCCGCGCAGCAGCTTGGGGATCTCCGCCAGCGTGTGCTTGACCAGCGCCGCGCCGGCCACCGCGCGCACCGCGATCAGGCTGACCAGGCCACGCGCGAATTCCAGCACCTGCAGCGCCTCGGGAAACTCGATCAGCTTGCGGATGTAGCGCGTGACCGACTGTTCCGGGCAGATCACCTGGTCGACCGCGAAGCCGCTCTCCTTGCCCAGCAGCGACGAGCCGTCGATGAATTCCGGGCTGCGCAGCCGCGCGATCGTGGTCGGCACGTTGAACAGGTCGTGCGCCACCTTGCAGGCCACGAGGTTGGTCTCGTCGGCCGGCGCGCAGGCGATCAGCATGTCGGCGTCCTCGATGCCGGCCTCGCGCAGCACCGAGGGCTGGATGCCGTTGCCGGCCACGCCGCGCAGGTCCAGCCGCTGCTGCAGCGCGGACAGCCGGTCGGGCTGGGTGTCGACGACGGTGATGTCGTTCTTCTCGGAAGCCAGGCTCTCGGCGACGCTCTCGCCGACGCGGCCGGCACCGATGATGATGATGTTCATCGCGGCGCGCCGGTCCGGCGTCGCCCGCGCAGGGCGCTACAGCTCATGCCGGCGATTGTGCCGCCGCGAGACCGGCCGGTGCAGCCGGGACGGACGGCGCGGCGCCCGGCGCGTCGTCCGGATACAACCGGCGCAGCAGGTCGCGCACGGTCTCGCGCAGCAGCGGCTGCAGCGCGGCGGCCAGGCGTGCGGCCGGCGGGCCGGAGGCGGCCGCCTCCGGGCGCTCGCCGCGGCCGGCCCACAGCGCGGCCAGGTCGGCCTGGCGCGGACGCAGTGCTTCCGCCACCGCCTGCGGCCAGTGCGGCGGCGCCTCGCCCTGCACCCATTCGCCGCGACCGCGTCCGAAATGCGCGACCGCCAGGTAGCGCAGCAGCGCGGCCTCGGCCAGCGGCGTCAGCGCGGCGTCCTGCCAGCCGGCCCAGCTGCGGTCGGTGCCGCGCACGAGGTTGATGCCGCGCGCCACGCCGGCGGCGCCGAGCGCGCCGAGCAGCCCGCCGGCGATCAGCCCGCCGCCCAGCGTGAGCCCGCCGCTGGCCAGGTCGGCCTTGAGCCCGGCCAGCGCGCCGGTCAGCGCGCCGCCGATCACCGCGGCGCGGCCCTCGTCGACCCGCTCGCGCAGCGCGACCTGGCCGGCGACACGCTCCAGCACCTGCTCCAGCGCGGCGTCGCCGGCACGGCCGGCCAGGCCGTGCAGTTCCAGCAGGCGCTGCGTGCTGTCGCGCACCTCGGCTTCCAGCGCCTGCGCCAGCGCCCGCTGCGCGGCGGCCGCGGGGCCGCCGCTGCCTTCGCGGCCCAGGACCGCGCTGCCGAGGTCGCGCAGCCGGCCGCCCAGCCCGGCGAGCGCGGCGCGGCCGCCGGGTTCGTCCAGCGTCACGCGGGTGGTCGCGATGCGCGCCAGGCTGGCCGCCAGCTCGTGCATCGCGGCGTCGAACGCCGCCTCGCGCCGCTCGGTCCAGGCCGCGGTCAGGCGCGCCATCGCGGCCGCCTTCTCCGTGTCGCCGGCGCCCTGCAGCAGCGCCTGCACGGCGTGCAGCAGCCGCGCCTCGTGCACCCAGCAGCGCGCGAAGGCGTCCAGCGGCAGCACGCCGCGCACCTGCGGCCAGCGCGCCAGCTGTGTGCGCCAGGCCGCCAGGTCGGCGGCCTCGTCGGCCGGCGCACGCGGCGCGCCGAGCTGGTTCAGCAGCACCAGCACCGGCTTGCCGACCCACTGCAGCAGTTCCATCTCCGGCGTCACGTAGCCGGCGGCGGCCGGCGACTCGGCGGCGTTGACGAGGTAGAGCACCACGTCGGACTGCTCGCGCACATGGTGCAGCGCGCGCTGGCTGGACCAGAAGGCGCGGTCGCGCCAGCGGTCCCAGACCTGGCTCAGGAACCAGCCGAGCGCGCTGCCCTCGCGGCGCAGCCGCTGCACCAGGCGCGCGCTGTCGCCGAAGCCGGGCGTGTCCCACAGGCGCAGGCGGTCGCCCGCCGGCGTGGCGATCAGCTCGTGGCCGTCGGCGAATTCGGTGACATGCGGCGCGTCGCGCACCTCGCCGATGTCGGCCGCCAGCAGCGTGCGCGCCAGCGTCGTCTTGCCGACGTTGGTGTGCGAGACCAGGCTCAGCGTGACGGTGACCATGCCGGCGCTCAGCGGGCGGGCGGCGGCGCCTGCAGCGCCTGTGCGAAGTGCGCGGCGGCGTCGGCCGCCGGCCGCTCGAGGTCGGCCGACAGCCAGGCCGCGCCCTCGGCCGCGGCGAGCTGCCGCCAGGCCTCGCGGCGCTGCGCCAGGCGCTCGGGCAGCTGGCCGAAGCGGCGCGCGAAGCCGGCCTCGTCGGCCAGCAGCAGCAGCGGCAGCGCGGGCGCGGCGGCACGCAGCTCGCGCAGCAGGCGGCCGTGCGTGTCGGCCTCCGGCGTGGCCGCGAGGTCGACCAGCGCGACCAGCAGCGTGGTGTCGGGCTCGGCCGGTCTTGCACCCGCGCCCTCCTCGCCGCCGTAGGCGACGGGGGCGGCCAGGCGCAGCTGCATCTCGGCGCCCAGCGCGCCGGCGAGCAGTTCGCGCAGGCCCAGCACGGCCTGCGGCGACGGTGCCGCGCCATGCGGCAGCACGCGCACGCGCGGCGCCGCGCCGCGGCCCTGCAGCAGCAGCTGCTGCAGGTAGGGGTCCTCGGGCGACAGCTTCACGCCGCGCGCCGCCCAGGCCCCGCGCAGCGCCGCCCAGACGGCGAGCGCGCTGCGCGGCACGATCACGCACAGCGCCAGCATCGACGCGTAGAGGTGGATCCACGGCGCCGCCGGCGCACCGGCGGCGACGCCGGGGCCGACACGCAGCGCCGAGATCGCGGCCTCGTCGGGGATGCCGATGCCGGTCAGCGCGCTGGCCGGCGCCAGCAGCGTGGCCAGCAGCGCCTGCACGCTGGCCGGCTCCAGGAAGGTGCTCTCCCAGCCGGCGCGGTAGTCCAGCACCAGCCCGCGCAGGTACATCCCGGCCACCAGCCCCGCGGCCAGCGCCGCTGCTGCGGCATGCAGCAGCAGCGCGGCGCGCGCCGCCAGCGCGGGCAGCACGCGTGGCACCCAGTCGGCGGTGAAGGTGGCCAGCGGCCCGCTGCCGCGCACGCGCCCCCCGGCCAGCCGGCGTGCCAGCCAGCCGGCCAGGCGGCCGCCACGCAGCAGGCCGCGCGGCAGCAGCAGCGCGACATAGACGGCGAGGTTCCACAGGATGACGCCCCAGACCGGCGGCGCGAGCAGGTCGATGCGCTGCGCGCTGCCCACCGCGTCGACCGCCAGGCCGGCCAGCAGGCCGAGCGCGAGCGCGGCCAGCAGCCAGGTCCAGCGCCAGAGCCGCCGGTCCTGCCAGCGCGCGATGGCGGCGTCCCGCGGCGCCAGGCGCTGCAGCGCATGACGGGCGCGCTCGTCCAGGAAGCGCGCCGGCGCGGCGTCCGCCGGCACCGTCTCGCGCGCCAGGCGGGTGGCCCAGGCGCGGTCCTCGGCGGTCCACAGCGGGGTGTCGGCCGTCTCGTGCGCACGCACGAGCAGCACGCGGCGGGCGGCCGGTTCGGCCAGCGTCAGTGCGCGGGCCGGGGCGACGGCAGGAGCGGCGGCAGGGGACACGCGGCGCACTGTAGCGCCCCGCGGGCCCGCCGCCGCGGCCTGGCGGCCGGCTTCAGGCGCTGCTTCAGGCGCTCAGTGCGCGCGCCAGCCGCGGGCTGGCCTCCTCCAGCGGCGCCAGCAGGCGCGGCCACAGCCGGGTGCCGGCCTCGCGCCGGAAGGCGCCGAAGTGGCCCAGTCGGCGCAGCCCGGCGTCGGCCGGCGTCGCCGTGTGACGCTGCACCGGCGCGTTGCGGAACTGCGCGGCGAGCGCGTCGACGGCACGCGGCGGCGCGTAGGTCAGGTCGTCGCTGACGTTCCACAGGTGCACCGGTGCGGCAACCGCGGACGCGCTGCGGTGGCGCTGCAGCGCCGGGTCGCCGTAGGCCCAGCCCGGCGTGCCGCTCCAGCGCGACCACTGCCGTGCGACGCCGGCCGGCAGCGCCATCGCGCCCGGCCCCAGCGCGGGCCCGGGCAGGTGCCCGGCCAGCGCGACGACCGCCGGCACCCAGCCGCGCAGGAAGCCGGCTGCCAGCCATCGATAGGGTCCGGGAAACAGCCGCGACTCGCCCAGCTGCGCGGCGACGGTGAGGATGGCGTCGGCGCGCTCGACCCCGGCCGCCAGGCCGATGCCACCGCCGCCGAAGCTGTGGCCGACCAGCAGCAGCGGCAGGCCCAGCGTGCCACGCCGCGCCTCGGCGGCGGCCAGCGCGGCGCTCATGTCCAGCACCGCCCAGTCGGCCATCGTCGCCGTCTCGTCGCGCAAGGCGCCGCGGCGCGAGCCGCCGATGCCGCGGTAGTCGTAGGTCAGCACCGCGGCGCCACGCGCGGCCAGCCAGCCGGCGAAGGCCCGGTAGTAGCCGCGCGGCACCCCGGCGGCCGAGCTAACGACGACGACCGCGCGCGCCGGCCCGGCGGGCGGTTCGTGCCAGGTGGCGGCGAGGTGGCGGCCATCGGCGGCGACGAGGGCGCTATCGGCGCCGCCAGGGGCCGGGCCGGCCGAACGGCCGAAGCTCCCGCGCAGGGTGGTGGTGGTAGTCATGGCACCCACTCTAGAAAGTCGCCGATACCTTTACTAGACTGCCTCTCGTTGACCGATTGTCGATCTCATGTTGACAAAAAGACCGCCCATGCACCGTGCGACCGCGCGCCCGGCGGCGCTGCCCGACGCCAATGCGCTGGAGCTCTTCGCCCGCGTGGCCGCCGCCGGCAGCTTCGCGCAGGCGGCGCGCGAGCTGGGGTTGACGCGCGCGGCGGTCAGCCGGCGCATCGAGCACATCGAGCAGACGGTGGGCAGCGCGCTCTTCGTGCGCACCACGCGCGCGCTGGCGCTCACCGCCGCCGGCCGCCGGCTGGCCGGCCGCGCGCGCGCCGTGCTGGAGGCCGCCGAGCCCGTCCTGCTGTCGCACCTGCGCTCCGTGCCCGGGCTGGAGTT
>ERZ761607.1751-NODE-1751-length-25532-cov-6.166346_pt1 | contig 25532 bp, 19 predicted proteins | sample MGYA00511164_ERZ761607 | MGnify/ENA primary metagenome ERZ761607 (study PRJEB28899, sample SAMN02445080) | bioreactor sludge metagenome | biome: EBPR sludge | place: Australia: Brisbane, Thorneside Wastewater Treatment Plant | collected 2011-06-22 ... | reverse complement strand
CACGCTTGACGGCTCCGGGCGGCGTCAGACACTCGGGAATCGGGTTGCCGCACCCGACCCATGAGCGAAGAGGCGGCAGTCCAGCGGGTGCCTTCCCTGCAGGGGTTTCGACACCGAAGGCGCCAGCGCGCCTTCGGGCTCAACCACCGTGCGGTCCGTGTCAGCTGCCCTTCCGGCCGCGGACGAAGTAGGCCACGGGGACCAGACCGCCGGAGTTGATCAGCACGATCGCGGTGGCCCAGAGCTTCTTGGAGCCGCGGACCTCGTCGGCGTCGCGGCGCTTCAAGTCGGCGAGCGCAACAGTCTTCAGGACCGCGTCGACGGAGGCCAGGATCAGGATCGCCCGCCTGCGGCGTTCGCTCAGCTCGCTCCAGCGCTTCTTCATGGTGGCACTCACTCCTCACGCAGCGCGGCGTACGCCGGCTTGATCACGTCGGCGATCAGCGCGAGCCGCTCGTCGAAGGGTATGAAGGCGGACTTCATGGCGTTGACCGTGAACCACTCCAGGTCGCGGACGGTGTAGCCGAACGCATCGGCGAGGGCGGTGAACTCCGAGGTCATCGAGGTGCCGGACATCAGCCGGTTGTCGGTGTTGACCGTGACCCGGAAGCGGAGCCGGGTCAGCAGGCCGATGGGGTGCTCGGCGATCGAGGTCGCGGCGCCGGTCTGGACGTTGGAGGCGGGACACATCTCCAGCGGGATGCGCATGTCGCGGACGTACGCCGCGAGCCGGCCGAGCTGGACCTCGCCGGTATCGGCCACGGTGATGTCGTCGATGATGCGGACACCGTGGCCGAGCCGGTCGGCGCCGCACCACTGGATCGCCTCCCAGATCGAGGGCAGCCCGAAGGCCTCGCCGGCGTGGATGGTGAAGTGGGAGTTCTCGCGCTGGAGGTATTCGAACGCGTCGAGGTGCCGGGTGGGCGGGTAGCCGGCCTCGGCGCCGGCGATGTCGAAGCCCGCGACGCCGCGGTCGCGCCAGGCGATCGAGAGTTCGGCGATCTCGCGCGAGCGGGCCTGGTGTCGCATGGCGGTCAGCAGCTGCCGGACGGTGATGCCCGTGGCGGCCATCCCCTCCTCGAAGCCCTGCTGTACGGCGGCGACCACCTCGTCGAGGGTCAGCCCGGTCGCGACGTGCTGCTCGGGGGCGTAGCGGACCTCGGCGTACACCACTCCGTCGGCGGCGAGATCCTCGACGCATTCGCGCGCGACCCGAGTGAGGGCCGCGGCGTTCTGCATCACGGCGACCGTGTGGTCGAAGGTCTCGAGGTACTGCACCAGCGACCCGGAGTCGGCCATCGTCGTGAACCACGCACCCAGCGACTCGGCGTCGGGCGCCGGGAGCTCGTGGCCGATCTCGGCAGCCAACTCCACGATGGTCGCGGGTCGCAGCCCGCCGTCGAGGTGGTCGTGCAGCAACACCTTGGGCGCACGCTGGACCTGCTCCCGGGTGACCACGGGACCTGCACTAGGTTCGGTGAGGACGGCGCTCATGCCGATCATCCTGTCAGCTTGCCCAGGCCCGAGAGGACCCCCGTGCGCACCTTCACCGACCTCGCCCAGCTCGAGGCCGCCGTCGGCACCGAGATCGGCACCACCGACTGGATGGAGATCACCCAGGAGCGGGTCGACGCGTTCGCCGACGCCACCGACGACCACCAGTGGATCCACATCGACGTAGAGCGGGCCAAGAGCGGGCCGTTCGGCGGCACCATCGCGCACGGCTATCTCACGCTGTCGCTGATCCCGCAGTTCAACAACCACTTGATGTCGATCGAGACCACCGGCGCGCGGCTCAACTACGGCCTCAACAAGGTGCGGTTCCCCAACCCCGTCAAGGTGGGCGCCCGGCTCCGGTGTACGGCGACGCTCAGCTCGCTCACCGACATCCCGGCCGGCAAGCAGATGGTGACCAACTACGTCATCGAGATCGAGGGCGAGACCAAGCCGGCCTGCGTGGCCGAGATGGTCGTGCTGCTGCTCGGCTAGATCTCAACTCACGAAGCGCGTGAGCTTCGCCAGCCCCTCGGTCGGCACGGAGATCGGCACTCCCTCGCCGACGGCGTGCAGCGTCCAGCCGGCGGGCGTACGGCGCAGCAGCGCTAGCACCGCACCGGTCTCCTCGATCGAGAAGGTGAGCGTGAAGCGTGCCAACTCCTCGTCGGTCTCGTCGTCGACGAGGCGGCAGTAGGCGTTGGCGATCCAGGCCAGCGACTGGCCCATGTAGCTGCTGACCAGCAACACGATGGTGTCGACCGGTCCGTGCACCTTGGACAGGTCGACCAGGACCGACTCGTCGTCACCGGCGCCGCTGCCGGACTGGTTGTCGCCCTGGTGGGTCACCGAGCCGTCGCGGGTGGCGAGGTTGTTGTAGAAAGCCAGGTCGAAGAGCTGCGTCCCGGTGAACTCCAGCGCGGTCGCGTCGAGGTCGACCTCGCGTCGGCCGGTGCGGGCGTAGCCGGCCCCGGCGTCCTTGTCCCAACCGATCCCCATCCGGATCCGGGTCGCGGAGATCTCGAAGGTGTCTCCGGCAGCGAGCTGTGTCATGCACCCACCCTGTCCAGCACGATCGGTCCGGGGGCGTGCGACCCGCCGGAGGAGATGTCGAAGGATCCGTCGAGGGCCGCCAGGGCGCGCTCGAACCGGTCCGGTTCGTCCGTGAGCAGCGTCATCAGCGGCTGGCCCTCGGTGACGGTGTCACCCGGCCGAGCATGCCAGCGCACGCCCGCGCCGGCCTGCACCGGGTCCTCCTTGCGCGAGCGACCAGCACCCAGCCGCCACGCGGCGGTGCCGACAGAGAGGGCGTCGAGGCGGGTCAGCACGCCGGAGGACGGCGCCACCAGTTGGTGGGACTCCTTGGCCACCGGGAGCGCGGCGTCGGGGTCGCCGTCCTGCGCCCGGATCATCTGCCTCCACGCGTCCATGGCCGAGCCGTCCGCCAGCCGGTCGGCGGGGTCGATGTCGGTGACCCCGGCGCCGGCGAGCATCTCGCGGGCGAGAGCCACGGTGAGCTCGACGACGTCGGCCGGACCGCCGCCGGCGAGCACCTCGACCGACTCCTCCACCTCGATCGCGTTGCCCGCGGTGTAGCCGAGCGGCGTCGACATCTCGGTCAACAGCGCGACCGTGTGGACGCCGGCGTCGGTGCCCAGGGCGACCATGGTCTCGGCCAGCTCGCGGGCGCGCTCGTGGGTCTTCATGAACGCGCCGGTCCCGACCTTGACGTCCAGCACCAGCGCGCCGGTGCCCTCGGCGATCTTCTTGCTCATGATCGACGACGCGATCAGCGGGATCGCCTCGACCGTGCCGGTCACGTCACGCAGGGCATAGAGCTTCTTGTCGGCCGGCGCCAGCTCGTCGCCGGCCGCGCAGACGACTGCGCCGACGGACTCGAGCTGGGCCAGCAGCTCCTGGTTGGACAGCGTCGCGCGCCAGCCGGGGATCGACTCGAGCTTGTCGAGGGTGCCGCCTGTGTGGCCGAGCCCGCGGCCGGACAGCTGAGGCACCGCCACGCCGCACGCGGCGACCAGTGGGGCCAGCGGTAGCGTGATCTTGTCGCCCACGCCGCCCGTCGAGTGCTTGTCCGACGTCGGCCGCGAGAGCCCGGAGAAGTCCATCCGCTCTCCGGAGGCGATCATCGCGTCGGTCCAGCGGGAGATCTCCGCACGGTCCATGCCGTTGAGCAGGATCGCCATCGCCAGCGCCGACATCTGCTCGTCGGCCACCACGCCGCGGGTGTAGGCGTCGACCACCCAGTCGACCATCGAGTCCGACAGGCGGCCACCGTCGCGCTTGGTGGTGATCACCTCGACGGCGTCGTGCTGCTCAGCCACTGTGTCCCCTCGCGAGGTCGTCGGGCCCGAACGCATCGGGCAGCACCTCGGTCATCGGCCGGACGCCGGAGACCGTCCACACCAGCAGCCCCGCGCCGCCGTTCTCCCACAACAGCTGCCGGCAGCGGCCGCAGGGCATGATCACCGTGCCGTCGCCATCCACGCAGACGAAGTGGGTGAGCCGGCCACCGCCGGTGATGTGCAGCTGGCTGACCACGCCGCACTCGGCGCACAGCGTGACGCCGTACGCGGCGTTCTCGACGTTGCAGCCGGTCACGATCCGCCCGTCGTCGACCACGGCGGCGGCACCCACGGGGAAGGAGGAGTACGGCGCGTAAGCGTGCCGCATCGCGGCGACCGCCTCGGCCTTGAGCCCCTCCCAGTCGAACTCGGTCTCGGGGCTGCTCATGACTTCACGTAGGGCTCGCCGTCGGCCGCGGGCGGCCGCACCCGGCCGACGAAGCCGGCGACCGCGATCACCGTGACGAGGTAGGGCGAGGCGCGGAGCAGCTCACCCGGGATCTTGTCGAGGAAGGCCAACTGCGCCTGGAGGGTGAAGCAGAAGCCGAAGAGCAGTGCGGCCATGGTCGCGCCGATGGGGTTCCAGCGGCCCATGATCACCGCGGCCAGCGCGATGAAGCCGTTGCCCGCGGAGGCGTTGGAGTCGAAGGTGCCGGTCGAGCCTACGGTGAAGTAGGCGCCGCCGAGACCGGCGAAGACGCCGCCGAGGAGCACGGCCTGCCACCGGACCCGGTTGACCTTGATGCCGACCGTGTCCGCCGCCTTGGGGTGCTCGCCCACCGAGCGGGCTCGCAGCCCCCAGGTCGTCTGGAACAGCAGCACGGTCACGAAGACCACCGAGGCGTACATGATGTAGACGAGGATCGTCTGGTTGAACAGCGCCGGGCCGATGACCGGGATGTCGACGAGGCCGGAGATCGGGATCCGCTCGAGGATGAGCGGCTCGTTGAGGTACTTCTTGATCTCGGGGTCGTCGGGGATCTGGCTCAACAGGAAGTCGGTCAAGCCGGTGGCCAGTGCGATCAGCACGACGCCGAGCACCACCTGGTTGACCTGGTAGCGCAGCGCGAAGACGCCGAGCAGCGCGGCCACGGCGACGCCGGCCAGGATGCCGCCCACCAACCCCATCTCGGCGCTGTAGGCCAGCGAGGAGGCGACCGCGGCGAAGAACGCGCCCATCAGGAACTGGCCCTCGATGGCGATGTTGATGACGCCCGCGCGCTCGCACAGACAGCCCGCGAGCGCACCGAAGATCAGCGGCGTCGCCAGCCGGATGGTGCCGGGGAACGGGTTGATGATGGCGACGGAGAACGCGCCGGATTGGTCGGCGTAGCACCAGATGATGAAGCCGCTGAAGAACGCGACGCCGACGAGGAGGTAGACCAGCGCGCCGAGCGCGCCCTTCGGCACCCGGTTGACCGCGGCCAGCAGCAGCGCCAGGGCGGCCACCACGATCCCGGCGATCATGATCGGCTGGGCGTTGATCGACTCGGCCGGGTCGTCCTTGGTGACCCGCTCGCCGAGGGTGTAGACGACGTTGAAGTCGTCGATGCGGCTGTAGAAGACGATCAGCGCGAGCAGCACCAGGCCGAAGATCGAGACCAGCTTGATCTGGCGGCGCACGTCGGCGCGGTCGCGGACCGCGACGACGCCCTCGTCGGAGATGGCGGTTGCAACAGCCATGTCAGCTCCCCCAACCCTTCGCCATCACGGTCGCTCCGCCACCGGATTCCTTGATATGGAGGATCCCCTTCACCAGCGCCGGGGCGGCGACGAACAGGACGATCAGCGCCTGCAGGACGTCGGTGAGCTCCTTGGGCGTGCCGGCACTGGCCTGCATCGCCACGCCGCCCACGCTCATCGCGCCGAACAACAGCCCCGCGAGCACGGTGCCGAGCGGACTGGCTCTGCCGAGCAGCGCGACGGTGATCGCATCGAAGCCGATCGAGCCGGGCAGGGTCGCGCTGAGGGAGTTCTGATTGCCGAGCACCTGCATCGTCGCCGCCAGCCCGGCGAGCATGCCGGCCAGCAGCATGGCCAGCGTGTAGACCTTGGCCACGCTCATGCCCGCGGTGCGCGAGGCGTGGGCGTTGGCGCCGACGGCGCGCAGCTCGAAGCCCCACGTGCTGCGCTCGAGCAGCCACCAGACCGCCGCACCGGCGAGCAGCGCGATCAGGACGCCGCCGTGCACGTCGAAGCCGCCGATGTTCAGTCTCGGGAACGCCGCCGAGTCGTCGACCCTCGGCGACAGAGCGTTGTCGCTGCCGGGGCGCTGGAACGCGTCGTGGCTGAGCGCATAGAGCAGCACCGAGGCGGCGAGGTAGTTGAACATGATCGTCGTGATGACCTCATGGGCACCGGTGCGGGCCTTGAGGAAGCCGGGGATCGCACCCCAGACGGCGCCACCCACCAGGCCGGCGATCAGCGCGACGATGAGGTGGACGAACGGCGGCAGGTTCCAGGTGAATCCGACGTAGCCGGCGCACAGCGCACCGATGATCAGCTGCCCCTGGGCACCGATGTTGAACAGTCCGGCCCGGAAGGCCAGCGTCACGCCGAGCCCGGCGCAGATCAGCGGTGCCGAGCGGTTGAGCGTGGAGGCAATCGCGTTGCTGGAGCCGACCGCGCCCTTGACCAGGGCGGAGTACGACGACCAGACCGCGTCGGCCGACCTGGTGAAGAAGTCCCAGGGATAGGTGAAGAAGTAGCGCAGCGACTCGATCACGCCGTCGTCGCTGAACGCGATCACGAACGCGCCGATGACCAGGGCGATCAGGAACGCCCCGGCGGTCACCTTGACGGTGGGCAGCCAGGAGGCGGGGTCGCGCAGGTCGGCCTTCGCCTCTGGTGCGCCCGACTCCGGCTCCGCCCCTGGCGGCGGGACAGGTGCCTGCAGCGTCATGCGGAGACCTCCTCAGGCCGCTCTGGGGTGGCGCCGGCCATCAGCAGGCCGATGTCCTCGCGCCGGATCTCGGGGCTCACCGTGTCGACGATCCGGCCGTCGTACATCACCGCGATCCGGTCGGAGAGGGCGAAGATCTCGTCGAGCTCGGTCGAGACGATGATCACCGCCGTCCCCTTGTCGCGCTCGGCGATGATCCGCTTGTGGATGAACTCGATCGAGCCGACGTCGACGCCCCGGGTGGGCTGTGAGGCGACCAGCACCTTGAGCGGCCGGGAGAACTCCCGGGCCACGACCACCTTCTGCTGGTTGCCACCCGAGAGCGACGACACCGGCGTCGACGCGGACTCGGTGCGGATGTCGAACTCCTCGATGCGGTGGTCGGCGTTGTCGGCGATCTCGTCGAGCTTGAGCGCGAGGCCGCGGGAGAAGGCGTCGCTGCGATAGAGGTCGAGGACGAGGTTCTCGCGGACACTGAACGCGCCGACGTACCCGTCGTGCGAGCGATCCTCGGGGATGTAGCCGATGCCGTCGTCGAGGCTCTCGCGCGGACCGTGCTTGCTGATGTCGTCGCCGTCGAGCCGGATCACGCCCGCATCGGGCCGCACCAGGCCGAGCAGGGCCTTGATCAGCTCGGTCTGGCCGTTGCCCTGGACGCCGGCGATGCCCAACACCTCACCGGCGCGGGCCTCGAAAGAGACATCCTTGACGACCTGGTGACCCCGCGGGTCGACCACGGTGCAGCCCTCGACCGAGAGGACGACGGAGCCGGTCTTGGCGGGCTCCTTGTCGACCTTGAGCTTCACCTCGCGGCCGACCATCATCTCGGCCAGCTCGGCCTCGGAGGCGCTGGGTGGCGCGGTGCCGACGACCTTGCCCCGGCGGATCACCGAGATCCGGTCGCCGACCGCCTTCACCTCACGCAGCTTGTGGGTGATGAAGATGATCGAGGTGCCCTGCGCCTTGAGCGAGCGCATGATCTCCATCAGCTCGTCGATCTCCTGCGGCGTGAGCACGGCTGTCGGCTCGTCGAGGATGAGCACCTTGGCCTCGTTGGAGAGCGCCTTGAGGATCTCGACCCGCTGTTGTACGCCGACCGGGAGCGACTCGACGAGCGCGCTCGGGTCGACCTGCAGGCCGTAGCGCTCGGAGAGCTGGTGGACCAGGTCGGAGGCCTTCTTGCGGGACAGGATGCCCGGCGCCGCGGTCTGCTCGCGGCCGAGCATGACGTTCTCGGCGACGGTGAAGACCGGCACCAGCATGAAGTGCTGGTGGACCATCCCGATGCCCACCGCGATCGCGTCGCTGGGTGAGTGGAAGGTCACCGGCTGGCCGTCGACCACGATCTCGCCCTCGGTGGGGTCGAGCAGGCCGTAGAGCATGTTCATCAGCGTCGACTTGCCGGCGCCGTTCTCACCGAGCAGGCAGTGGATCTCGCCCGGCTCGATGGTGAGGTCGATGTGGTCGTTGGCGGTGAACGAGCCGAACCTCTTGGTGAGGCCCTTGATCTCCAGCTTCATCGCTGTCCCTCCGGCATGCCCCGACGATAGGCCCCGACGATTGGCCTGACGATAGGGCAGAGCCGGGGCGGGGGAATCCCCCGCCCCGGCTCTGTCATCTAGATGCTGTCGAGCGGAACTCGGATCAGCCGGCCGGCTGGATCGTGATCGAGCCGTCGATGATGCCCGCCTTGAGCTCCTCGATCTTGTCCTTCAGCTCCTGCGGGATCACGCTGTCGAAGTCGTGGTACGGCGCCAGGCCCACACCACCGTTCTCGAGGGTGCCGAGGTAGAGCTCGTTGGAGAAGGTGCCCTCCATCGACTCCTTGATCGCCTCGGTCACCGAGACGTCCATGCCCTTGGCCACCGAGGTCAGCAGGATGTCGCCGTACTCGGTCGACTCGTAGCCGTCGGTGTCGACCCAGATGCCCTTGGCGCCCGCGTCCTTGGCAGCCTGGAGGCCACCGAGGCCGGCCGGACCGGCGACCGGGAAGATGATGTCGGCGCCCTGGCCGATCAGCTGCTCGCCGACCGACTGACCCTTGGTCTTGTCCTCGAAGTCCTCCGTGAACGAGCCGTCCTTGCCGTCCCAGCCGAGCAGCTTGACGTCGGTGCCGTTGTCCTCGTTGTACTTCTCGACGCCCTGGCGGAAGCCCTCCATGAAGATCGTCACGGTCGGGATCGGCAGGCCGCCGAAGGTGCCGACGACGCCGCTCTCGGACATGCCGGCGGCGAGGTAGCCGGCGAGGTACGACGGCTGGTCGGTGGCGTAGGTGAGGCCCTTGGCGTTGGGGGGCGAGATGTCGTTGCCCTTGTCGTCGAAGAAGGCGTAGTCGACGATCGCGAAGTCCACGTCGGGGTTGGCCGTCGCGGCGGCCAGGGTGGCGTCGCCGAGGAGGAAGCCGACAGTGGTGATCTCGTTGCAGTTCTGCTGGATCAGCTGGTTGATGTTGTCGGCGTACTGCTCGTCGCCGGTCGACTCGACCTGCGCGGTCTGGATGCCGAACTGCTCAGCCGCGTCGGTCTGACCCTTGAGCGCGGTCTGGTTGAAGCCCTTGTCGTCGAAGCCACCGGAGTCGGAGACCATGCACGCCTTGAAGTCCGCATTGGCGGCCGTGGTCTCCGAGGCGCTCGCGCTCTCGGTCGGGGCGGCGCTGGTCGACTCGTCGCTGGCGCTTCCGCTCGAGTCGTCCCGATCCCCACATGCGGTGAGCACCAGGGCGGCGCAGCCCGCCACCAGTGCCATGCGTGCCGTCTTCTTCACGGCATCCTCCTGATCATTTGGTCCTGAGTGTGCGCGCCCGGTCCGAGGGCGCGTCGCGCCACCCTAGGCCCTTGCAGGGGTCGACGGCGATGGCCCGGCCAGTGTTTTCCCTGTTGTTACCGGTTGGTGACCTAAGCGCCCGCGAGCCCGCCTGGAAGGTCAGCGCGCCAGGGCCTGGACGGCCGTCTCGGCCAGCAGTCGGGCGCCGATCCCGGTGGCCCGTTCGTCGACCAGCAGGTTGCCCTGGTGCAGGTCGTACGTCGCCCCGCCGGGCGTGCGGGTGCCGAGTCGCATCATCGCTCCCGGGACCCGGTCGAGGTACCAGCCGAAGTCCTCACCGCCGAGACTCTGCGGGGCGACGACCTGGCCGGACTCGCCGAGCACCGTGCGTACGGCCTCGGCCAGGATCCGGTTGGACACCGGGTCGTTGACCACCGGCGGCACGCCGCGCTGGTAGTCGATCTCGGCGGTCACGCCGTAGGGCCGGACGATGTCGGCGACGACCTCGCGGACCACCCCCTCGCAGTCGGCCCAGGCGACGGCGTCGAGGATCCGCACCGTGCCGGTGACCAGGCCGTGGTCGGGGATCACGTTGGGCGCCGAGCCGGCGTGCAGGCTCCCCCACACGACGCTGACGCCCGCGCGGGGGTCCATCCGCCGGCTGAGTACGGCGGGCAGCTCGGTGGTCACCTTGGCCAGCGCGAAGGTGAGGTCACCGGTCAGGTGCGGCCGGCTGGTGTGGCCGCCGGTGCCGGTGAGCCGGACCTCGACGCGGTCGGCCGCGCTGGTCAAGGGGCCGAGCCGGAGGCCGACCTGGCCCACGTCGACGCCGGGATCGCAGTGCAGCGCGAAGACCCGCTCCACGTCGTCGAGGGCGCCTTCGTCCATCAGGTGCACCGCCCCGCCGGGCATCACCTCTTCGGCCGGCTGGAACAGCAGCCGGACTCGGCCCGGGAGGAGCCCCCGGCCGTGCACCTCGGCGAGCGCCAACGCTGCGCCGACCAGCGCGCTGGTGTGGACGTCGTGGCCGCAGGCGTGCGCCACCCCGGGCACCGAGCTGACCCACGGATCCTCGGTGAGGTCCTGGACCGGCAGCGCATCCATGTCGGCGCGCAGCGCGACGAGGGACTCTCCGGAGCCCAGGTCGGCCGCGAAACCGGTGCGGCTGTAGCGGCGCAGCGTCCAGCCGGCCTCCTCGACCAGGGCCGAGGTGCGTTGGGCGGTGCGCAGCTCGGACCAGGACAGCTCGGGGTGGCGGTGCAGGTCGCGGCGCAGCTCGACGAGATCGGTGTCGTACTTCTCGACGACGTCGGCGATCACGCCGGTGGCGGTGGGGTCGTGCGTGGGCATGTCCACCCGAATCTAATCGAACATACCCCCGACGACCCGCACCGCCGTCCCGTGCGAGACCTACCGCGAGTCCTACGGGGTGATCGTCACGACCTTGCCCTTGGGCTTCTTGCCCGGGAGGGCGTTGATGCTGGCGAGCATCCCGGTCGGGGTGATCTCGACCGCGGCCGGCAGCGGCACCTGGAGGTAGGGCCGCACCTTGGTCTTGCCGGCCTTGATCTTGGAGATCTCACCCTTGAACAGCTGCGCGACGTAGATGTCGCCGTTCGCTGCCACAGCCACCCCGGTCGGGCTCAGCAGTCCGCCGACCACCGTCTTGACCTTGCCCGTGGTCGGGTTGACGCGGAGCACGCGGCCGTTGACGCCGAGGCTGCCGTCCTCCGGACCGCCCGGCAGGCTGGTGACGTAGAGCATGCCGTCGGGGCCGACCTCGATGTCGGTCGGCACCGCCTCGAGGGCGAACTTCTTGCCCACGACGCACGACGGCAGCCCGTTGGCCTTCGCCGCCCCAGCGCTGACCTTCACCTTCACCGGCTTGAGCGCCGCGACGGTCGAGAACTCGCCGGTGGCCGACATCGCGAGGATCGCGTTGGCGCCCGCGTCAGCGACGTAGGTGATGTCGCCCGCCGTCGCCACGGCGTATGCGTGCGTCTCCTTGGTGCCCTTGTAGGAGCCCGGGATCTGCTTCGGCAGCTGCGCGAGACAGGACTTCGGCGTGTTGAGGAAGCCGTAGGAGAACTTCCCGTCGGGGTTGTGCTTCTTCTCGTACTTGTAGGTGTCGCCCAGCTGCACGGGCGCGCCCGCGCTGTCGAGGGTCCAGACTCCCCCGGCCTTGTTGTCGGGCGAGCCGGTGACGAAGCGGACCACGCCGCCATCGGCCGAGACGCCGTCGGCGGCGTTCTTCTTGCTCTTGTAGATCACCGAAACGACGCCGGCGGTTGTCCGCTTATAGAGGACGCCGGCGAAGCTGTCGGCGTAGTAGATGGTGCCGTCGGGCGCCTGCGCGACGCTGAGCGGGCCGACGAGCTTCTTGGCGATCGTGGTGACGGTCGGCTTCGCCTTCTGGGCCGGCGCTGCCGAGGCGCCGGTGAGCGCCGCGCCGGCAGCGCCGACGACGAGCGCCCCCGCCGCTGCTACGGCTAGGACATGACGAGTGGACATGGGGTTCCTTCGGGGTCGGTTGACGAGGAGCTGACGTGAAGCAGGCTTCCGGCTGCGTCCCCTCCGTCGCATCCGTGCCTGCCCCGAGATTCGTCTGCGGGTTGTCCCGTCAGCAAGGGGTGTTCTGTCCCGATTGCCCGGGACAGGCGGGGAGTCCGTCCCGATTTCATCCCTTCGGGTGAGGAGCGGTCACCCCTCCGGAGGAGGCTCGTCGTACGCCGCGATCAGCCGGTCGGCCGCGACCGGGGCCGGCAGCTCGCCGGCGAGCACCGCGGCCCGAACCTCGTCGCGGATCTGCCGGACCCCCGGCGAGTGACGCAACCGCTGGTCGAGCTCGTCGCGGACCAGGGCCCAGGTGAAGTCGAGCTGTTGCGCGGCCCGCTTGTCGGCGAGCCCGTCGCCGCCGAGGTGCTCGCGATGGGCGAGCACCCGCTCCCACAGGTCGTCGACGCCGACGTCGTACAGCCCGCTCACCGTCACCACGGGCGGCGCCCACTCACCTCGGCCGCGCACCAACCGCAAGGCGCCCGCCAGCTCGCGGGCCGCCGCGGCGGCCTCTGTTTCCCGGTCGCCGTCGGCCTTGTTGACCGCGATCACGTCGGCGATCTCCAGGATGCCCTTCTTGATGCCCTGGAGCTGGTCGCCGGTGCGCGCCAGCGTGAGGAACAAGAAGGTGTCGACCATCCCCGCGACGGTGACCTCGGACTGGCCGACACCGACCGTCTCGACCAGCACCACGTCGTACGCCGCCGCCTCCAGCACGGCCATCGCCTGGACCGTCGCCCGCGCCACCCCACCGAGGGTCCCCGCGGACGGGGAGGGGCGGATGTAGGCGTCGGGGTCGGCCGAGAGCCGGGCCATCCGGGTCTTGTCGCCCAGCACCGAGCCACCGGTGCGGATGCTGGAGGGGTCGACCGCGAGGACGCCGACCCGATGGCCCTGCCCGGTCAGCCGGGTGCCGAGGGCTTCGATGAACGTCGACTTGCCCACCCCCGGTACGCCGGAGATGCCGACCCGTACGGCGGCCGATCGCACCCCCGACCCTGCGTCCTCCGCAAGGGTCGTCATCAGCTCGCGTGCCTGCGCCCGGTGCTCACGCTTGGACGACTCGACCAGCGTGATCGCCTGCGACACCGCGGCGCGGTTGCGCGCGCGGATGCCGCTGACCAGCGCCGCGACGTCGGGCATCAGGGCGTGTCGAGCTGCTCGCGCAACCTGGCCAGCAGGTCGAGGGCCGACTCGGCGATCACCGTGCCGGGGAGGAACACCGCGGCCGCGCCCATGTCACGCAGGGTGGGCACGTCGTCGGGCGGGATCACGCCGCCGATGACGACCATGATGTCGGGCCGACCCTGCTCCTCCAGCGCGTGCTTCAGCGCGGGCAGCAGCGTGAGGTGGCCGGCCGCCAGCGACGAGATGCCGACGATGTGCACGTCGGCGTCGACCGCCTGCTGGGCCACCTCCTCGGGCGTCGAGAAGAGCGGCCCGACGTCGACGTCGAAGCCCATGTCGGCGAAGGCCGAGACGATCACCTTCTGGCCGCGGTCGTGCCCGTCCTGGCCCATCTTGGCCACCAGGATCCGCGGCCGCCGGCCCTCCGCCTCCTCGAACTCCGCGGTCGCGTCGAGGACCTGCTGGACGAGCGTGCCCCCGGCAGCTCCGGACTCGTCCCTGAACACGCCGCTGATCGTACGGATCGTGGCCTGGTGCCGGCCGTAGACCTTCTCGAGCGCGTCGGACATCTCCCCGACCGTGGCCTTGGCCCGTGCCGCGTCGACGGCGAGCTCGAGGAGGTTCCCGTCGCCCAGCTCGGCCCCGCGTTCGGCCCCGCGTTCGGCGCAGCGGGTCAGCGCCTCCAGCGTCCGCCGTACCTCCTCGTCGTCGCGCTCCGCGCGCAGCCGCTCGAGCTTGGCCACCTGTTGGCGGTAGACGTCGTCGTTGTCGACCTTGAGTACGTCGAGGCGGTCCTCGGCGGCGAGCCGGTAGGTGTTGACACCGATCACCTTCTGCGCGCCGGAGTCGATCCGCGCCTGGGTGCGGGCCGCGGCCTCCTCGATCCGCATCTTCGGGATGCCCTGCTCGATCGCGCTGGCCATGCCACCGGCCTGCTCGGCCTCCTGGATGTGGGCCCAGGCCCGCGCGGCCAGGTCGTGGGTGAGCCGCTCGACGTAGTAGGAGCCGGCCCAGGGATCGATGGTGCCCGTCGTACCGCTCTCCTGCTGGAGCAGCAGCTGGGTGTTGCGCGCGATCCGGGCCGAGAAGTCGGTCGGCAGCGCGATCGCCTCGTCGAGGGCGTTGGTGTGCAGCGACTGCGTGTGGCCCTGGGTCGCGGCCATCGCCTCGATGCAGGTGCGGCCGACGTTGTTGAAGACGTCCTGCGCGGTCAGCGACCAGCCGCTGGTCTGCGAGTGGGTGCGCAGCGAGAGCGACTTGGGGTTCTGCGGATCGAACTGGCCGACCAACCTGCTCCACAGCATCCGGGCCGCGCGCAGCTTGGCCACCTCCATGAAGAAGTTCATGCCGATCGCCCAGAAGAAGGACAGTCGCGGCGCGAACTGGTCGATCGTCATGCCGGTCGCGAGGCCCGCGCGGATGTACTCGACACCGTCGGCCAGGGTGTAGGCGAGCTCGAGGTCCTGGGTCGCCCCGGCCTCCTGGATGTGGTAGCCGGAGATCGAGATCGAGTTGAAGCGGGGCATCCGCTCCGCCGTGTAGCTGAAGATGTCGGAGATGATCCGCATGCTCGGCTCGGGCGGGTAGATGTAGGTGTTGCGGACCATGAACTCCTTGAGGATGTCGTTCTGGATGGTCCCGCTCAGCTGCTCCGGCCTCACCCCCTGCTCCTCCGCCGCCGCGATGTAGAGCGCGAGCACCGGCAGCACCGCACCGTTCATCGTCATCGACACCGACATCTCCTCCAGCGGGATGCCGTCGAAGAGGGTGCGGGTGTCGTAGATCGAGTCGATCGCCACGCCGGCCATGCCGACGTCGCCGCGCACGCGCGGGTGGTCGGAGTCGTAGCCGCGGTGGGTGGCCAGGTCGAAGGCGACGCTGAGCCCCTTCTGACCGGCGGCGAGGTTGCGGCGATAGAACGCGTTGGACTCCTCGGCGGTGGAGAAGCCGGCGTACTGACGGATCGTCCACGGCTGGGTCGTGTACATCGTCGGGTACGGGCCGCGCAGGAACGGCGGCAGCCCCGGCCAGGTGTCCAGCGCGTCGAGGCCTTCGAGGTGCTCGGGTCCGTACACCGGCAAGATGTCGATGCCCTCGGGCGAGCTCCACGGCTCAGGATTCGTCTGCGCTCTCGCCTGGGTTTCGACGCTCGCGCTCGCAGACGAATCGGCAAGCGGCAGCCCGGCGAAGCTCTTCGGGACACTCATGCCAGCTTCTCCCTCGTGCGGGTCAAGAAGTCGATCGCATCCACGCCCAGGGCACACGAGTCGTCGGCCCAGTCGTGGGGCTTGCCGGCGACGATGACCCACTCGGCGCCGGCCTCGCGCAGGGCGGCCGCGCGCGCTGCGCCTTCCTCGGCGTACGCCGCATCGGTGCCGACGACGCAGGCCACCGGCCCGCTGCCGTCGGCGGTCACCCCGATGCCGCCGGCGGCCAGCAGGTTGGTCGCGAAGGTCGCTCGGGCAGTGTGCTGCGCGACCGTCCCGAGCGGTGCGAGCAGCACCGGCGCGGGCACCGGGTCGTCGCGGAGCGCTTCGTACGCCGCGCCGTACCGTCGGACCTCAGAGCCGGCCGCGTCGTGCGCAGCTGACCGCTCGGGCAGCTGTTCGGCGAGGTTGGGGAACTCGCTGAGCCCGGTGATCGGCCGCTTCCGGGTCGCGACCTGCCGGTCCCGCTCGGCCACGGTCGCCTCGATCAGCGGCTCCAGCTCCGCGCCGTCGTCGAGCCGGCCGAACAGTTCCCAGGCCGCCACGGCGAGGTCGTCGGTGAGCTTCTCGACGGCGTACGCGCCACCGGCCGGGTCGGTCACCACCGCCACGTGGGACTCCTCGATGAGCAGCGCGCTGGTGTTGCGGGCGATCCGGCGCCCGAACCCGTCCGGCTCGCCGAGCGGCGTGTCGAAGGGCAGCACGGTGACGGCGTCCGCCCCGCCGACACCGGCCGCGAACGCGGCGACCGTGGTGCGGAGCATGTTGACCCAGGGGTCGTACTTGCTCAGCATCGGCCGGCTGGTCACCGCGTGCTGGCGCTGATCGCGCGACTGTGCGCCGCTGAGCTCGAGGACTCGTGCCCAGGTACGGCGCGCGGCGCGGAGCTTGGCGATGCTCGTGAACTGCTCGTCGGTGACCGCGAACCGGAACTCCAGCAGCGCGTTGGCGCGGTCCACGTCGGCCGCCCCGCGCAGGAGGTCCGCGCCGGCCTTCAGCGCGTAGGCGAGCTCCTGGACCTCCGTGGCACCCAGGTCGTGCACGTCGGTGGCGTCGACGACGTACGCGCGGATGCCGCGTGCCTCCGCCTCGGCCGCCAGTTCCTCGTCCGGGTCGCGGGCGTCGAGGCCGAGGTTGGTGTCGGGGTGCAGCTCGCGATCGCCGACGTGGTCGAGGAAGCCGCGTGCGTCGCCGTCGAGGACCACCGGCGCCAGGTCGAGGAGGATCCCGTCGAGGACCGTGGCCCAGTCGCCCGCACCCCGCAGGTACAGCGAGGTCACCCCACCCTCGAGATCGGCGAGCAGCGCCTGGTTGTCGGCCTTCGCGTCGGCGCCGAGGGTGAGCTCGGCGCGGACGTCCCACGCACCCACGCGCGCCGGCCGGCCGCTCGTGACCAGCCCGTCGATCAACTCCGGCGTACCGAGTGGGCTGATCGCGATGCCGTCCAGCGTGGAGCGGGTGAGCTTGCCCCAGACCGCCTCGTCGGGATCGTCGTCACCCAGGCGCCGGGCCTTGCGGAGCACCGCGGCGGCCGCGGCCTCCCAGGCCACCTTTCCCGGCGCGCGGTCGTGCTGGTCGTCCGTCACAGGGCCACCGTAGGTAGCCACGGACCCTCAGGCCACGAACTGTGACGTTTTTCAAGGGTTGCCGAGTCGCCCGGACAGGAGCAACGTGTCCCCATGGCGGACAAAGGAGCTCGCGCAGCCGGCAGACAAGATCTCGAGGCCCTCAAGCCCGATGAGATACGCAACGTCGTGCTGGTGGGCCCCAGCTCCGGTGGCAAGACCACCCTCCTCGAGACCCTGCTGGTTCGCACCGGCGCCCTGAACCGTGCTGGCACGGTCGCCGACGGCACCACCGTCTCTGACGCCGAACCTGGTGAGCGCGCGCACGGTCGCTCGATGTCGCTGTCCGTCGCACCTGTGGTGCACCGCGGCGTCAAGATCAACCTCATCGACACCCCTGGGTACGCCGACTTCGTGGGCGAGCTGCGCGCCGGCCTGCGAGCCGCCGACTGCGCCCTGTTCGTCACTGCGGCCAACGAGCCTGTCGACACGGTGACCGCGATGCTGTGGCGCGAGTGCGCCGACGTCGGCATGCCGCGGGCGGTGGTGGTGACCAAGCTCGACCACGCGAGGGCCGACTACGCCGGGGTCCTCGCGGCCGCGCAGGCGACGTTCGGGAGCACCGGTGACAAGGTGCTCCCGTTGTACGTCCCCGTGATGTCCGGCAACGAGGTGACCTCCCTGATCGGCCTGCTCGGCTCGAACAGCTCAGCAGAGCACGACGAGGCGCGAGCGGCACTCATCGAGGGCATCATCGAGGAGTCCGAGGACGAGGGGCTGATGGACCGCTACCTCGAGGGTGAGCCGGTCACCGAGGACGCCCTGCTCGAGGACCTCCACCGGGCGATGGCGCGCGGCACCTTCTTCCCCGTGGTCGCTGCCTGCTCGACCAGCGGCGTGGGCTGCGAGGAACTGCTCGACCTCATGGTGCGCGGCTTCCCCGCACCGAGCGAGCACCCCAGCCCCGCGACGTACACCCCGGCCGGCGCGGCCGCACAGCCGGTCGAGTGCGACCCGTTCGGCCCGCTGGTCGCCGAGGTCGTGAAGACCACCAGCGACCCGTACGTCGGCCGGATCAGTCTGGTGCGGGTCTTCTCGGGCACCCTCGAGCCCGACCGCGCGGTGCACGTCTCGGGACATCTGACCTCGTTCTTCGGCGCCGCGTCCGGGCACGCCGACCACGACGACGACGAGCGGGTGGGCGCGCTGTCCTACCCGTTCGGTGCCGCGCTCCAGCCGGCCCAACGAGTCGTGTGCGGCGACATCGCGACCGTCGGCCGGCTCACCCGCGCCGAGACCGGCGACACCCTCTCCGCGGTCGAGGACCCGCGCGTACTCCGGCCCTGGTCGCTCCCGACGCCACTGCTGCCCGTGGCGATCGAGGCCGCGACCAAGTCCGACGAGGACAAGCTCTCGACCGCGCTGTCCCGGCTGGCTGCCGAGGACCCATCGCTACGCGTCGAGATGGCCGCCGGCGACTCCGGCCAACTGGTGCTGTGGACGATGGGCGAGGCGCACGCGGACGCCGCCCTGGAGCGGCTCGCCGAACGGTTCGGGGTCTCCGTGCACCAGGTCGACGTCCAGGTCGCGATGCGCGAGACGCTGCGCGCTCCCGGCAAGGCGCTGGGCCGGCACGTGAAGCAGTCCGGCGGCCACGGCCAGTACGCCGTCTGCGAGATCGAGGTCGAGCCACTCCCCCGCGGGTCCGGGTTCGAGTTCGCCGAGAAGGTCGTCGGCGGTGTGGTGCCCCGGCAGTTCATCCCCTCGGTCGAGAAGGGGATCCGGGCCCAGATGGAGCGCGGCTGCGGCGGCCATCAGATGGTCGACATCAAGGTGACGCTGGTGGGCGGCAAGGCACACAGCGTCGACTCCTCCGACATGGCCTTCCAGAGCGCCGGCGCGCTGGCGTTGCGCGAGGCGGCCGACGCCGCGGGTGTGGTGCTGCTCGAGCCGTACGACGAAGTGGAGGTCTCGGTGCCGGACGAGCTGGTCGGCACCGTGATGAGCGACCTGGCCGCCCGCCGCGGCCGGGTGCTCGGCCAGGACACCGCCGACGGCCGCGCCGTCGTGCGTGCGCACGTGCCCGCCAGCGAGTTGATCCGCTACGCGATCGACCTGCGCTCGGCGACGCACGGCACCGGTTCGTTCACCCGCGCCTTCGCGGCGTACGAGCCGGTGTCCTGACCCGCTATCCGACTCGCGGGATCGACGTTTCACCCCCGTTACCAGGTGTCGTTATCGACCAATAAATTGTGCGTTTTCGTCACATCGACCATGCGCGCAGCGACGGCCGCCGGGCTCGGCGCAGGGTGACGATTGCCCGCAACGGCCGACCGCATGGGGCGTTGGTCGAGACGAAGGAGAGGTCATGTCACCTCGCTCCCTGTCCAGCCTCGCAGCACGTAGCGTCGTCGGCACCTCTCTGGCGGCTGCTTTGCTCGTCGTGCCAACACCATCGCCAGCGCCCGCGGCGAGTGCCGACTCGGGCATCATCGTGCTGAACGACCTCACGCGGCGGCAGATCTACTCCTGGACCGGGGCGACTCAGGGCATGCTGTTCTCGGAACAGAACAACAGCGGCATCGTCGCGCTCAACCCCACGGTGAAGCGAGTAGGCCCGCTGAAGACGACCCCCGGTGAGACCTGGTACGTCGGTGATACCTACCTGACCAACCGAGGCAACACCGATCAGAATCTCACCACCCCAAGGTTTGAGCTGCAGGTCGCCCAGAGCCTGACCACCGAGGTAAAGGTCGGCATCGAGACGGAGTTCACTGTCAAGACCGCGTTCAAGATCGGCGAAACCGGGGTGGAGCTGGGTGTGCGCCAGATGTTCAACTGGTCCCGCAGCACCGCGGAGACCACGTCCAAATCCGCGACGTACTCCGCTTGGCCACAAACCATCAACGTCCCCGCCCGCACCACTGCCCGCGTTGCCGTGACGCTGCAGCAAGTCACCGCCACCGGAGAGGTGGCTCTCGAAACCAACCTCGGGGGCACGGGATACTACGCGTGCGGTTGCGTCGGGCAAGACTGGACCGCTCGCGCGGCTAGCCCATACGAAATCCTGGGCCCCTACGTCCGCGGGACCACCGTGCTCAAGAAGAACGCGCCGGCGCTACCGCCCCAGATCTCGGTCGATCCGAAGAGGCGCATCGTCCACTTCAAGGGCTCAGGGACCTTTACGGCCACCTACGGCACCATCATGACGGTCGACGTCACCTTCCAGCCGCTCGACCCCCGGGCCACTGCACCGGCGGATCCCGACCCCTACACCATCACTCCCGAGGTCGAGGTCAGCGCACCGTGAGCGGCGCAGGGCTCCCGCGGGTGCGCGGAGCGCTCTGCTGGGCCGCTCTGGGTGCCGCACTGGCGACCAGCGGAACGGCACTCGTCGTGGCCGCACCGGCCGATGCGATCCTGACGGCCAACACCGCCACCGCGGCGAGCCTGCCGACCAGCCAGGACGACGCGAGTCCGCCGAGCAACGACGAACTCGAGGACGCCGTGGCGCTCTCCCCCAACACGGCCGTCATCGGCTCGACGGACTTGGCCACGATCGTGCCCAACGAGCCACGCCAAGAGCCCAAAGACAACCACGTGGCGGTTCGGACGGTGTGGTACTCCTACACGCCCACCTCGACCCAGCACGTGGGCTTCGCGACCAGCAGCGTCGGTGACAACGTCGACACCGTCATCACGCTTTACTCCGGGAAGCCGGGAGCGAAGGCGCTGGTCGACCTGACGTACCTCGCCGACAACGACGATGCCGGCGAGGTGCTGGGGCAGGTCGGCGAGCTGGCGCCCGCGACCTGGTTCTACTCCTATCTCGCCGCCGACCTGGCGGCCGGCACGACCTACTACCTGCAGGTCGACGCTCTCGACACGATGGTGCCGCGAGGGAGCTTCGCCGTGCGGGTCGACGTGGCCGGTACGTCGAGCGGGTGGCCGGCCAACGACGGCAGAGCCGACGCGATGCGGTTGATCCCCGACCGCGAGGCGCCGGTCAACAACCGGAATGCGAGCAAGGAGGTCGACGAGCCGACCCAGCCCACGTGTCCGGTGATCAACAACACGGTGTGGTTCCGCTACCGGCCCGCCGTCTCGGGCAATGTGTCGTTCGGCACCGTCGGCTCCACCGACGCCGTCCTCGGTGTCTACCTCGACCCCCGCGCCGGAGGTGGCGGTGAGCTGGAGCCCGAGGGCTGTCTCGCCAACTCCCAGGGCGACGTCCATCAGGTCGTGTCGCTGACGGCGGGCTACTACTACTACGTACAGGTCGGCTCAAAGGCCCGGACAGGCTCGGCTAAGCCCTTCGGGGTCGTCGCCAGCCCAGGCCCCGCGCAGTGGGGGGCTCTGCCGTCGAAGGTCACGGCGAACGGCACGTGGAGCGACAAGACCGTGACTCTCGCCGCCTCCGTCGCGGCAGACCCCGGTGGCAACCAGACCGTCCTCGACGACGTCCCCCTCCGGGGGTCCGTGGAGTTCCTCGACAGCACCGGCACGTCCCTCGGCTCCGTCAAAGTGAATACCAACTCGCCCAACGCCAAGCTGGTCATCTCGAGCCCGACCACAGGCGACCACGACTACTTGGCGGTGTTCACCAGCTCCACTGGGGACTACTGGGACTCCTACCGCCCGTTCAGCGTGACCGTTCCGCCGCCTGAGCTGAGCGTGACCAGCGAGATCCCGACGACCATGTCGGTGACCTACTCCGACCCGGTGACGGCCTCGCTGTCGGCGACCAGCCACGTGGTCAAGGGCTCGGTCCTGACGGCGGAGACGCCCGGTCTGGCCGCGCTCGGGCTGCAGCTGCGCAAAGTCTCGGACTCGGGGTCGGCCATGCCCGGCACGGCGCAATGGCAGGTCGAGGGGACGGTGACCGCACCCGCACGGGAAGCGGTGTACCCGGTGAGCATCACGGTCTCCGGCGGTGGTCAGACCAAGGCCGTGACCTTCGCCGTGCAGGTGAGCCCGGAGACGGCGACGGTGGCCTACACCGGTCCCCCAACCGCGGGCGTCGAGATGCCGGGCAATCCCAACGACCTCGTGACACTGAAGGCCCAGGTGCAGGCCGACGACACTCCGGGCAACCTGGCGCAGGCAGGGACAGTCACCTTCGTAGACGCCTACAACAACAACGCGGCGCTGTGCACCGCGACGACTACGGGGGACGGCAGCGCGGAGTGCAAGTTCCGCCCTGGACTGACGAGTGGACAGGTGCGCGCCTATCGGGTGCAGGCCCGGTTGACCGGCAACGGCTACTTCGCGGCCGCGCAGTCGGCGCCTGCCGACCTCACCGTCCGCACCTTCAGGCTCGACGTGGCCCAGCCCGACAATCCGACTCAGACGGTGCAGTACTCCGACCGGCTGGCGCTGCCGATGACCTTCGTCGCCGCCACGGACCGTCCTGGTCCCCTCGTCGTGTCGGTCCTTTCAGGGGGCCTGCCGGCCGGACTGATCCTCAGTGAGGGCTGGGTGTTCGGCCAACAGGTCACCGGCACGGTCACCCGCCGCCAGACTCTGGCCCCCGCCGGTGACTACGCCGTGACCTACGGCGTGACCGATGGCGTCGAGACGATCGACGTGCCGTTGAGCATCACCGTCGAGCGCGAGAACGCGACCGTGGTCGCCGATGGCCCATGGACCGTCGAGGCGGGCGATCAGGTCGAGCTGACCGCCACCGTGACCCAGGAAAGCGATAGCGGTGGGGCGGCGTCGTTCAACACCGCGTCGGCGTCGACCTCGGCGACGTTCTTCGACCTCGACGACCCGAGCAAGGTGCTGTGCACCGACGACACGATCTCGGCGGCAGGCAAGGCCTCGTGCACCTTCAAGGCGGACAAGACGCGTCGGGTGATGGTGAAGCTGGGCGGCCCGTTGTTCACTGGCGAGACCGCGCAGGACGCGGAACTGATCGTCCCGCACGGTCTGGAGGTCAGCGACCTTCCGTCGGCAGTCTCTGTGGACTATTCCGACGGAACGCCCTTGAGTTTCACGGCGAGATCGGACCGGTCCAACCCGAGGTTCTCGGCTTCGGTGGTCGGCGAGTCTGGGTTGCCTGCCGGGCTGTCGCTGACGCGGACCGATGCAGATGGCTCCCCGGATCCCGATGCGGATGGTCAGGCGAGCTGGGCGATCACTGGTGAGGCCACGGGCGCGCCCGGAAGTCCCTCAACGGTGACGTTCCGGATCGAGGAAGGCCCAAACTCGAAGGAGGTGCCGGTCACGTTCGAGGTGAGCCAGGAGAAAGCTTCGGTAGCCCTCGACGCCCCAGCGAGCGTCGTGGCCGGCACCCCAGCGACGCTCACGGCGCATCTCACCCCGGAGAACGACGACTACGCCGACGGCGACCTGACTGGGGCGACGGCGACGTTCAAGGACCGCGAGACGGTGCTATGCACCGACGTGCCGGTGAATGCCGACGGCTCGGCGACGTGCTCGGTCACGCTCACGGCGGACGCCGCGGTCACGGTGGTGCTGGGGGGCTGGTTCACCGGTGAGACCTCGGCCGCGACCCCCGTGGTGATCACCGGTGGTCTCGAGGTCACGGCCCCGCCGGCAACGGTGTCCGTGCAGTACTCCGACATCGCGACCGGCCTCTCGTTCGAGGCGTCCTCGCTACGTGCAGGCGTGTCGGTGAAGAGCGCGACCGGACTGCCGACTGGGCTGTGGCTGGAGCGGACAGGCACCGACGCAAGCGCAAGCTGGACGTTGACCGGCGCAGTCAGCGACCCTCCACGTGACTACCCGGTCACCCTGGTGGTCACCGACGGCTTCAGCGAGAAGACGGTCGAGTTCACCGTCACCGTCACCAGGGAGGACGCGACAGTGCACTACACCGGCCCGACCACCGCCGTGGTCGGCCAGCCGGTGACCCTCGCGGCGGAGGTCACCCAGGACGACGGGTCCTCCGGAGATCTGTCCACCGCGACCGCGCAGTTCGCCGACGCCTCGGGGGCGAAGCTGTGCACCGCACCGGTCACCACGAGTGTCGCCGGCTCGATGACCGGGGTCGCGACATGCTCATGGACCGCGGAGAGCACGCGCGCAGTCTCGGTCACCGTAGAGGGCAACTACACCGGCGAGACCGATGAGGCGGTCGACCTGGTGCTCACCCCCGCGACTGGCCCCGCGACCGGCCCCACTACCGGTCCCGAGACTGAGCCCGACACCCTGCTGAGCAGCGGCCCGGGCGCCTGGCTGCCGGCCAACCAGGCCAGCTTCACCTTCAGTTCCACCCGCACCGGCGCGACCTACAGCTGCAGCCTCGACGGTGCCGCGGCCGCACCCTGCAGCTCGCCGTACACCATCGGCGCACTGCGCCCGGGCAGCCACGTGGTGACCATCGCCGCCACCCACGGCAGCAAGAGCGATCCAACCCCGGTCCGCAGCGTGTTCACCGTGCTCGAAGGCGCCAAGGCACTCAAGGCCAAGAACACTGCATGGACGAAGGCCAACGGCCGAGATGCCTACCTCGGGAAGTACTGGCAGACCCGCGGGAAGGGCCGCGTGCTGACCCTGAAGAAACCGGTGGCCGGGGCGTGGCAGCTGGCCCTCGTCGGGGCGACCTCGCCGAAGGCCGGGAAGGTCAAGGTCTACGTCGGCAAGAAGCTGGTCGGGAAGGTCAACCTCAAGGGCCCGAAGTCCGCCAACACGGTCCTCGCGCTCACCCCGGGCACCACCGCCCGATCCGGGAAAGTACGGATCGTGACAGCGACCGGCAAGCCCGTGAAGCTCGCCGGGATCGGTATCGCCACGACACTCTGACCCGTCACCTACGGACCGGTGGCGTGAACCGGGGCGGCGGTCACGAGCACGTTGTCGCGATAGTGACCTGCGACGACGGGCCCACCACAAGTGACGACGTAGAGGCGCCGCTCGCCGCCCCGGCCACGCCAGACCTCGGCGGGCAGTGCGGCCTTGGGGATCGAGGTGAGACCGACGACCTTCCACTGCGACACCTGCCCACCGCGGACGACCTCGATGGCCGCACCCGGCGAGATGGTCGAGAGCGGGAAGAGGGCGCCGTGGTCACGGTCCACGTCGTCGAGGTGCCCGGCGACCAGGAGCGCTCCGCGCCGCGATCGCAGCGGCGCCGAGCCCTCCCACAGGGCCGCGCGCGCGACGTCGTCCGGCAGCGCGAGGCGACCGTCGACCACGGCTGCGAGGTCCAGCGGGGCGGCCACGTCGAGGGATGGGATGACCAGGGCATCGTCGACGTCGGGGCGCTCGTCCGGCGCACGTGGTGGCGGGTCGCGCACCCGGTCGGCAGGGAGGGCGAAGGGGCGCTCCGGAAGGGGTGCACCGTCGGGGGCGCCGAGCCGGTAGCCGACCACGAGCGCCGAGCCCACCAGCGCCAGCGCCAGCGCGAACTCCCCCGCGGCTCGTGCTCTCACGACCCACCGCGACGGCCGCGACGAAGCAGCGCAGCCGCGGAGGCGGTGGCCGCGCCGACGAAGGTCAGCGCCGCGAGGAGGAGCAGGGCTCGATCTCCGTGGCCAGCGGCACCACCGCCGGCATCCACCAACGGACCCATCGGGACCGTGGGTACGGC
>ERZ761607.1750-NODE-1750-length-25535-cov-5.485911_pt1 | contig 25535 bp, 21 predicted proteins | sample MGYA00511164_ERZ761607 | MGnify/ENA primary metagenome ERZ761607 (study PRJEB28899, sample SAMN02445080) | bioreactor sludge metagenome | biome: EBPR sludge | place: Australia: Brisbane, Thorneside Wastewater Treatment Plant | collected 2011-06-22 ... | reverse complement strand
AGCACCACCTTGACATGGTGGGGGTCGTTGGTTCGAGTCCAATCGCGCCTACCAATTCCAATTCCTTCTGGTTCAACCCCACCAAGGGTAATCCTTGTGGGGCAGCAGGTACGAAGCACCTAAAATCTGCTGCGCTGCAAAAAATGACTGCCTTATGCAGTCTGCAAGTGACCCAACCAGAGGAGAAATGTCGTGCCCAATTCAGCGGCTGCACCGGGCGGCGAGGCCTGGCGGGTGATTAAGAAATATCCCAATCGGCGCCTCTACGATACGGATACCTCGTCGTACATTACCCTTGCTGAGGTACGTCAACTTGTCATGTCAAATGAGGCTTTTCGTGTGGTTGACGCGAAAAGTGGCGATGACATTACCCGCAGTATTCTTCTGCAGATCATTCTTGAAGAAGAGGCCGGTGGTGCGCCAATCCTGTCCGAGGCGGTGCTCGCCAATATCATTCGTTTCTATGGGAACGCCATGCAAGGATTCATGGGGACTTACCTCGAGAAGAATGTGCAAACGTTCATGGATATTCAGGCCAAGATGTCTGAGCAGTCGAAAGGATTGACACCGGAGGGGTGGGCGCAGTTGATCAACCTGCAGTCGCCGGTGATCCAGAACATGATGGGTAGTTACGTCGACCAATCGAAGAATCTGTTCTTGCAGATGCAAGAGCAGATGCAAAAGCAAACCGAACAGATGCTGGGTGCGTTTGGCCGAAAGAGGTAACGTGGAGCCCGATCGTTCGAAGGCTCGTTATTTATGCCTGATCTATTGAATGTTGTGAATTCAGCGTCGGGACATTCTCCGCGCGTAGGTTTTGTCAGCCTCGGCTGTCCGAAGGCTTTGACAGATTCGGAGCTTATTCTGACCCAGCTCAGCGCGGAGGGGTATCAGACGTCGAAGACGTTCGAAGGAGCCGATCTCGTCATTGTGAATACTTGCGGATTCATCGACGACGCAGTCAAGGAAAGCCTGGACGCCATCGGCGAAGCCATTGCAAGGAACGGGAAGGTGATCGTTACGGGTTGCCTGGGCGCAAAGACTGATCGGGATGGGGCCAATATGGTCCGGCAACTGCATCCGAGTGTTCTGGCGGTAACGGGGCCCCATGCGACGCAGGATGTAATGAATGCGGTTCACCAGCATTTACCTAAACCGCATGATCCGCTTGTCGACCTGATTCCCGGCCGTGTCGGAAACGCAGGGGTAAAACTGACCCCCCGCCACTATGCGTATCTGAAGATCAGTGAAGGATGCAATCATCGGTGCACTTTTTGCATCATTCCCTCGATGAGGGGTAATCTGGTCAGCAGACCGGTCGGTGACGTCCTAAATGAAGCGCAGGCGTTGTTTGAAGGCGGCGTGAAAGAGTTGCTGATTGTCAGCCAGGATACCTCGGCCTATGGCGTTGATGTGCAGTTTCGGATTGGCTTCTGGAATGGACGCCCGGTTCGTACCCGCATCACCGAATTGGCCAGTCATTTAGGAGAAATCGCAGAACACTATGGCGCCTGGGTTCGCTTGCACTATGTCTATCCTTATCCGCATGTCGACGAACTGCTTCCTCTGATGTCGACCGGGCGGATCCTCCCTTATCTGGATGTCCCGTTTCAACATAGCCATCCGGATGTTCTGCGCAGGATGAAACGTCCGGCCAGCGGAGAGAGAAATCTCGAGCGCATTCTTCGATGGCGTGAGATGTGTCCCCAGCTGGTTTTGCGGAGTACTTTCATAGCCGGTTTTCCTGGTGAATCAGAAGCCGAGTTCCAGCATCTGCTGGATTTCGTTCGCGAAGCACAGCTTGACAGGGCCGGGTGTTTTGCCTACAGCCCAGTGGACGGTGCTGCTGCCAATTCGATCCCGGAGCAGTTGCCCGTTGATGTGCGCGAGCAGCGATTGGCCCGATTCATGGAGGTGGCGGAAGCCGTATCCGTCGCGAAGCTGAAAAGCAGGATTGGTTCAACGATGCAGGTCATTGTCGACGCTGCTGCGGCTCAGGGGCGCAGAGGCGGCGAGGGGCGTACTTATGCGGATGCGCCAGAGATTGATGGACGGGTGAAGTTGCTCCCATCCGAGAAAATCAGCAAGACCTACCGCGTCGGAGAGTTCACCCGTGCCAGAATTGTGGACACGCAAGGACATGATCTGATTGCTTTACCCACCTGATCGCGTGCAGCAGACGCCAATGAAAAAAGCCGCAGACTCGTCAGCGGCTTTCGGTCGCATTTCACTTGTGGTGCCCAGGAAGGGACTCGAACCCCCACGCCTCTCAGCGCTAGTACCTGAAACTAGTGCGTCTACCAATTCCGCCACCTGGGCATCTCAGGAACAAGCGAAGATTGTACAACAGAAAAACTAACCAATTGAATTGCTCCATGGAAGAAATTGAAGGGACCGTGCAGGGCCATCGGGATGGGCACGGCTTCGTGATCCGAGACGATGGCGCAGGGGATATCTATCTGGCCCCGAACGAGATGAGGGCAGTGCTCCATCAGGACCGCGTCAAGGTTCGTATCGTGCGGCATGATCGACGCGGACGCCCGGAAGGCAGGGTGGTTGAAATCATCGAACGCCCGAAGCTTCCAATCATCGGGCGTCTCCTAAACGAAGGCGGAATCTGGCTTGTTGCTCCCGAAGACAAGCGGTATGGACAGGACGTTCTCATCCCGAGGGGGGGTACCGGGGGCGCAAAGACGGGAGTGGTGGTTGTCGTAGAGCTGACTGAACCTCCTGCCCTTTTCGGACAGCCGGTCGGGCGAGTGAAAGAAATACTGGGAGAGATTGATGACCCCGGCATGGAAATCGCCATCGCAGTCCGCAAGTATGGCGTCCCGCATGAGTTTAGCGAAGCTTGTCTTGCGCAGGCAAGAGCATTGCCGGACGCGGTCGAGGCCTCGGATCAGCTTGATCGGATCGATTTGTCCGATGTGCCTCTGGTAACGATTGATGGAGAAGACGCGCGCGATTTTGATGACGCAGTCTATTGTGAACCTGCCAAGGTTGGGCGTGGAAAGGGTTGGCGCCTGATCGTTGCGATCGCAGACGTAAGCCACTATGTCGAAACAGGGTCGGCGATCGACATTGATGCCTACGAGCGGGCAACTAGCGTCTACTTTCCTCGTCGCGTGATTCCAATGCTCCCGGAAAAGCTGTCCAACGGCTTGTGCTCCCTGAATCCGGGCGTCCGCCGTCTCTGCATGGTCTGTGACATGCTGATTTCAACGAAGGGCGAGATTGCCGCCTATCAGTTTTATCCTGCTGTCATGTTCAGTCATGCGCGCTTCACTTACACCGAGGTTGCTGCCATCCTCGCCAATACCCGGGGCCCGGAAGCCAACAAGCGTGCGGATTTGGTGGCGGCATTGCTTCATTTGCATGATGTATACCGGGCGCTTTTGACGTCAAGAAAACAACGCGGTGCGGTCGACTTTGAAACGACCGAGACTCAGATCGTTTGTGACGAAAGTGGTCGGATCGAAAAAATCGTGCCGAGGATTCGTAATGAAGCGCATCGCTTGATTGAGGAGGCGATGTTGGCTGCCAATGTGTGCAGTGCGGACTTCATCCGAGACATGAACCATCCCGGGCTTTTCAGAGTACATGAAGGCCCGACAGCCGAAAAGCGGGAAACTCTGCGCAATTACCTCAAGGCTCTGGGAATTGGTTTATCCATGTCGGCGGATCCCCAGCCACGAGACTTCCAGCGTATCGCGGATGAAACGAAGGGTAGGCCTGACGCCCAGCAGATTCACTCGATGTTGCTTCGGTCGATGCAGCAGGCCATCTACACCCCCGTCAACAGCGGGCATTTCGGTTTGGCCTACGAAGCCTATACCCACTTCACAAGCCCGATTCGTCGCTATCCTGACCTGCTTGTTCACCGGGTTATCAAGGCTGTACTTCGGGGTCGACGCTATGAGTTGCCCGAGTTGCCCGTTCCGGGTGAGGCTCAATTCAAGCTCGCGCGCCGACTACGCCGAAACGCAGTTGCTCAAGGAAAAGAAGGTGAGCGTCGCGAATCACCGTCTGGGAGTAAAGATGACATCGCCTGGCAGGCTGCAGGCCTGCACTGCAGTGCAAATGAACGCCGAGCGGACGAAGCCAGCCGCGACGTCGAGGCTTGGCTGAAGTGCAAATACATGAGGGAGCACTTGGGCGAAGAGTATGGCGGTGTGGTGACTGCGGTGACGTCATTCGGCCTCTTCGTCACTCTGGACGACCTCTTCGTTGAAGGACTGATCCACATTTCGGAATTGGGTGGCGAATATTTTCGCTTCGATGATGTCCGTCAGGAACTTCGCGGCGAGCGGTCCGGAATGCGATTCGTTATCGGCAGCAGGTTGCGGGTACAAGTCAGCAGGGTTGATCTGGATGGCCGAAAGGTTGACTTTCGGATGGTCGATGACCCAGAACTTACCCCCAGGCGAATTGCCCGCGATCTCTCCGAAGGGGAAGGTTCTCCCCGTAGACAAAATCAAGAAAATACCTCACGGATCAATGAAGCGAACGATAGGGTTCGTAGCGTTCGTAGTCGCGAATCCGCCATGGGCAGAGCTCAGGGTCAGCGAAAGGCCCGCCAACCCGGCAAGGCGAGTGCTGCTACCCGGCGCGCGCCTCCCAGGCGATGATGGAATGTGGGGCCTTGGCTCAGTCTAGTTCAGCTCATGGCTTGTGCCAAAGCCATGGCTGTCAATGGTTCAAGCCGCGCCCATCTGTCGGCAACCATGCCATGCTGATAAACGGCTTGGCAGGCTGCGTCGTACTCGCTTAAACCGCCGGACAAGCGCGCTCCAATCAAGCCGGCGAGAACATCGCCTGTTCCGGCAGTTGCGAGCCTTCCATTCCCGGTGGGATTGATAGTAGGGGGTCGATCAGGCTTGGCAATCACGGTTCCTGAACCTTTCAAGACGACTGTGCAGCCAAGTCGTTCGCCCAATTGCCACGCCGCTCTAAGTCGGTCCCGCTGTATTTCGTTCACATCGCATCCCAGGAGCCGTGCTGCCTCTAAAGGATGTGGAGTAATCACCGTTGCGCAATCACGGCGCGATGCTCTTTGCGCCAGCATCGTTTGAAGTGATGGGTCATGTGCCAGTGCATTGAGCGCGTCGGCATCAAGGACCAGTCTCTGTACATCGCGAAAGAGGATCGGCAGCCAAGGGCGAATCCTCTCTCCGCCGCCGCAGCCGCACACGGTTGTGCTTTCGCCCCATGGAATTGCGGTCGTCGCACGGAACATCAATTCGGGTAGGTTTGTATCAACGGTCATTGGTGCGTCGTCCAGCAGTCCTACCAAAACGCGTCCTGCTCCTCCACACAATGCTGCCCTTGCCGCAAGTAACGCGGCTCCAGTCATCCCTTGTCCGCGATGCTGAATGCTCTCTCCACCCAAAACGGCAACCATTCCGAACGAGCCCTTGTGGCTGTGATGGGGGCGATCTCGATAGGCTGGCTCGGGGTTCAGCCGTGCATCGACTCGCGGGCGGTAGGCGTCACTTATGCCAAGATCGTCGAACCAAATCGTTCCGGCGGCATCTCGTCCGCATCCCATGAAAAGCCCGGGTTTCAATGTCAGCAGCGCCAGCGTATGGTGTCGCGATTGAACTAGGCCATGGAGACCACCACTCGCTGTTGTCAAGGAGCTTTGACCCTGATGTAGATATCCGGTGTCAGCATCCAAACCGGTTGGTACGTCTACAGCCAAAATGGCGGCCGGGCTGGCCTTCATGACCCGAAGCCAATCTGCGATAACCCCTTTGGGTGCGTGTTTGGCTCCAATACCCAGAAGTGCGTCAATGCAGATATCCTCATCAGTCAGCACGGTTGGCGGTGAAGCGCTGATTCGCACGCCCTCCCGCATTGCCTCACATAGCGATTGCCCCGCGTCGGCAGGTCGTTTTGCCGGATCTCCTGCCAGGGTGACAACGGCTTCGATACCAGACCGTCGCAGGACACGTGCGGCTTCGAGACCGTCGCCGCCATTGTTCCCCGGCCCGCAGGCGATCCAGATGGTCTGAGCGTGGGGGGAGATGGCCCGGGCGAGTTGCGCAACCGCGAGTCCTGCTCGCTTCATCAATTCGTGGGACGGGAGAATTCCCGAGGCGGCGCGTTCCGTTTCTCGGGTTGTGGATACCAGAGACAGGGGGAGCGCATCACCGGGTTTGTAGCGGATCATTGAAGTGCCATTCAGACGTGGAGCCACCTCGATCAGCGCAAATATCGGTCGACACGGAGGCCTTCCAAGTCCAGTTCAGGTTTCCTGCCAAGGATTTCGTCTGCCAGAACTCTCGCGCATCCGCATGCCATTGCCCAGCCACTTGAACCGTGACCTAGGTTCAGCCAGATGCCGGGACGAGGGCTCCTTCCGAGCACGGGGGGGCCTTCGGGGAGCATGGGGCGCGCGCCCTTCCACTGCTGCACGCCTTGAGTGGTTACAGCCGCGCCAGGGAACCAGTCGAGAAGCACCTTATAAAGTGTCCGGATCGATTCTTTGCGAAATTTTCCAAACTCACCTCCCAACTCAGCGCTGCCAGCCACGCGTACCCGATTTCCCAGTCGGCTGATTGCGACTTTGAAGCGTTCATCCATGATTGCCGATTTGGGCGCGTTGAGTGGCTCGCGGACAGGGGCGCTGATGGAGTAGCCGTAAACCGGAACAAGAGGAATAGCGATCCCGATATCGCGCAGAAGATCTGCACTCGCAACTCCCGCACACAGGATGATCGCATCGAAACTCTCGCTATTGGACTGACCGTGAACTTTCAAGGAGGGATGGTCACCGGGAGTGACAGAGCAAACCGTTGTGCCGAACCGGAATTTCACCCCAGCATGAGTGGCCGCGGATTTGAGGAGTAGTGTGAACTGGCGACAATTTCCAATCTCGTCGTCGGGAAGGTGTATGCCACCGGCGAAACTCAAATCTGGATTCAAGGCTGGCTCAATGGCGCGCGCTTCCGCCATGTCAAGGTCGTTGAACCGCACGCCGGATTCGCGAAGTATGGCGAGACCGGGTTCGATGAGATGCCGATCCTGGTCAGTGCGAAGAACGACCATGTATCCCTTTGAACCTTCGAAATCCAGATCAAGCTCTCGCCGGAGAGTCGCGAGTCGCTGCCGGCTGTAGAAGGCAAGTCGTTGCATTCGCTTCCGATTCGCGCGGAAAGTGTCAGGGTCGCAGGCCCGCCACCAACGCCACATCCAATTGAAATCCGCGAAAGTCAGGGGCAGGCTAAGTCGGACGGATGCGTGCAGACCGAGCATCTGCTTGAGCACCTTCGTGGACATTCCCGGGGCGGCCCATGGGGCGACGTACCCGGGCGAGATAACACCCGCATTGGCGAAGCTGGTTTCTTCACCTGCATTGGCGCGTCGCTCAAAAACAGTGACCTCATGGCCATCTGACGAAATTTCGTAAGCGGTAGTGACGCCAATGATGCCAGCGCCGACAATTGCAACTCTCATGGTTAAAGCGGGCACGGTCGCAAAGCGGTGACGTGCAAGATCAGTGTCGCGGTCAGTATAGGCCTTGGCGTGCAAAGATCCTGCGTATGACGCTCTTTCGGGTACGCACGAATAGTTTTTCCCTGTCTTGTGCGTTGTTTTGCGGGTGCGATTGCTCAGGCCCGTATTCGCCAATAGGGGGAGAGCCGGCCAGCGTGGTATACTCTTAGGGCTAAGCTGGCACGGTGCAGGGAGCAACTGCAAGTTAGCTAGCAATCGCGGCCCAACTCCCTCAAAGGTGTTTCGACCGATCCGTTATCGATGCTCTGGCTTCGGCCCGACCCGGTAGCGTGTGGACTCGAAATCTGTGAGTTGGCGCTCAGACCAAACCTTCGGAGTTTTTATGTCGATCAGCATGCGTGAGATGCTGGAAGCAGGTGTCCATTTTGGACATCAGACGCGCTTCTGGAACCCTAAGATGGCCCCCTATATTTTTGGCCATCGCAACAAGATTCATATCATCAATCTGGAAAAGTCGCTTCCTATGTTTCAGGAGGCGGCCAAGTTCGCTCGCCAGCTGGCTGCTAACCGGGGCACCATTCTGATGGTTGGCACCAAACGGCAGGCGCGCGAAATTGTTGCCGGCGAGGCCCGGCGTGCTGGCGTTCCCTTTGTCGACCAGCGTTGGCTTGGCGGTATGTTGACCAATTTCAAAACGGTCAAGACATCGATCAAGCGGCTCAAGGACATGAAGGCCCAGCAGGAAGCAGGCCTTGACGCGCTGAGCAAAAAAGAGCAACTCATGTTCAAGCGTGAGTTGGAGAAACTGGAGCGTGACATTGGCGGCATTCAGGATATGAACAGTCTTCCGGACGCGATTTTTGTCATTGACGTCGGTTACCACAAGATTGCTGTAGCTGAAGCTCGGAAACTCGGTATTCCCTTGATTGGTGTCGTTGATTCGAACCATTCTCCGGAGGGTATCGATTATCTTATTCCCGGTAACGACGACTCTTCCAAGGCGGTGACTTTGTACGCTCGCGGAATTGCCGATGCCATCATTGAAGGTCGGGAAAACGCAGTTTCCGACGTGGTCAAGGTTGTCTCTGAGGGTGGGGATGAATTTGTTGAAGTCGAGGAATCCGCCGCCTGATTCCGGGGTCTAATTCGGAAAAAGGGGCAGATCTGCCCCTTTTTTTTAATCTGGTTTTTATCGTTTAATCAGGAGATATTGAAATGGCTGCAATTACAGCGAGCATGGTTGCTGAGCTTCGGGGGAAAACTGACGCACCGATGATGGAGTGCAAAAAGGCACTCACCGAGGCGGACGGAGATATGGCCAAGGCCGAAGAATTGTTACGGGTGAAACTTGGGACGAAAGCCGGCAAGGCCGCCTCCCGAGTGACCGCTGAAGGGGTCGTGGCGTCTTGCATCCGTGGCTCGACCGGTGCAATGATTGAGGTGAATTGCGAAACCGACTTTGTCACGAAAAATGACAGCTTTCTCTCGCTCGCCAGGGCAGCGGCCGAACTGATCGCAGAAAAGGATCCTATTGACATTGCTGCGCTCGGTGCTTTGCCATACTCTCAGGACGGCTTTGGTCCGACGCTGGAAGATGTTCGAAAAGGTCTGATCGGGAAAATCGGCGAAAACATGAGTTTTCGGCGCTTCAAGCGATTCAACAGTGGCGCCCAACTGGCCGCTTACCTGCATGGAACCCGTATCGGCGTTGTTGTTGAATATACCGGAGATGAGGTGGCTGCCAAGGACGTTGCAATGCATGTTGCGGCCATGAAGCCCGTTGCGATTTCCACTGCCGATGTGCCTGCCGAATTAATTGAGCGGGAGCGTTCGGTAGCCACGGCAAAAGCCGCCGAATCGGGTAAGCCCGCGGATATCGCTGCGAAAATGATCGAAGGTTCCGTGCAGAAGTACCTCAAAGAGGTCTCACTGTTCAATCAGCCTTTTGTAAAGAACGACAAGCAAACGGTCGAGCAGATGCTCAAGTCCGCCTCGACAAACGTCGCCGCCTTTACCCTTTACGTTGTCGGCGAGGGTATTGAAAAGAAGGTCGACGATTTCGCGGCCGAGGTCGCAGCCCAAGTTGCTGCGGCAAAGGGCTCGGCGTAAATCGCCGTCTGGTAAGAGAATTCGTGGCCAGACACCTCAACAGCGCCGGAGATAAACCGAAACATGACGACCAAAAGCCCCCAGCACAAACGGATTCTCCTCAAACTCTCCGGTGAAGCCCTCATGGGTGATGATGCCTTCGGTATCAATCGGGCGACGATCGTGCGAATGGTGGAAGAGATCGCGGACGTTACGCGCCTGGGTGTCGAAGTCGCCGTTGTGATTGGTGGTGGGAACATCTTCCGGGGTGTCGCCGGTGGCGCGGTCGGTATGGATCGGGCAACGGCCGACTACATGGGGATGCTGGCGACGGTCATGAATGCATTGGCATTGGCCGATACCATGAACAAGGCCGGTTTGACCGCGCGGGTGATGTCAGCTATCGGAATTGAACAGGTTGTTGAACCCTACGTGCGGCCGAAGGCGCTTCAGTACCTCGAAGAAGGCAAAGTAGTCGTTTTCGCCGCCGGTACAGGCAATCCGTTCTTCACAACAGATACTGCGGCAGCATTGCGCGGTGCGGAAATCGGGGCTGAACTGGTTCTCAAGGCAACCAAAGTTGATGGTGTTTACTCCGCAGACCCGAAAAAAGATCCCACGGCGACACGGTACAGCCGAATCAGTTTCGATGACGCCATGTCCCAGAATCTTGGAATAATGGACGCGACGGCATTTGCCCTGTGTCGGGATCAGAAGTTGCCGGTCAAGGTGTTCTCAATCTTCAAGCATGGAGCCCTTCGCCGGGTTGTCTTGGGAGAAGATGAAGGTACGCTGGTTCATGTTTGAGTTTCCTTCGCACTCACGACGAGGAGTTGATCGATGACGACCATTGGCGATATCAGAAAAACGATCGAAACCAAGATGGATCAGTCCATCCAGTCTTTCAAGCACAACCTGACCAAAGTTCGGACGGGGCGTGCGAATCCAGCGCTTCTTGATACGGTCCATGTCGACTACTACGGCTCCATGGTTCCTATCAGCCAGGTGGCAAATGTTTCGTTGCTTGACGCCAGGACGATCAGTGTGCAGCCCTGGGAGAAGGGTATGGGGGCGAAGATTGAGAAGGCGATTCGGGAAAGCGATCTCGGACTGAATCCGGCCTCGATGGGTGACCTCATCCGTGTTCCCATGCCGCCCATGAGCGAGGAGCGTCGCAAAGAGATGACCAAGGTCGTCCGGGGCGAGGGTGAACATGCCAAGGTTGCAATTCGCAATCTCCGGCGCGATGCCAACGAATCGGTCAAAAAGCTGGTGAAAGACAAATTGGCTTCCGAAGATGATCAGAAGCGTTCGGAAGCAGACATCCAGAAACTGACCGACCGTCATATTGTTGAAGTCGATCAACTGGTCGCGGCAAAAGAACAAGAGATAATGGCCGTATAGCTTCGTGGAGAGTTCGGATCCTTTCCTTTTTCTGCGAGTGAATCTGCAACGCCCTGTTGCCGAAACCCGCGAGCCGGCGGGCCAATCTTCTATGTCCGGGGCCAGTGACCGCGCATACAGGCGAGCTGCAGGCTGCCGTTATCGGCCGGAGTTTTTTTATTGGCAGTCCCATGCTTAGGCAGCGCGTAGTCACCGCACTCATCCTTCTGGCGCTTCTCCTGCCCGCGCTCTTTTATACCGATCCGACGCCCTTTCTCTTTCTGATCCTTGTTTTCCTGGCGGCAGGAGCTTGGGAGTGGGGCCGACTCAATCAGCTCAGTCAGTCAAACTCCTTGTTGACTGCGATGATATGCCTGACGCTCTGCGGTCTTACGTGGGAGCTTTTGCTCTGGTAGCCGCTTTTGGCCCGCGTGGTATGCTGCAAAGCTGGCTGGAACCGCTGGGCATTGACTGCCTGCCTTCAATTTATGGCTTTCCAGGGGCGTTGCTGGCTGGGGACGCATACCCTCGGCTCTGCGCTGGCTGGTCGGTGTTGTTTTCCTTTGGCTGGCATGGCTCGCGGTTGCTCAGGCCCGATCTGTTGGGCACAACTTCTTGTTGTCAGTCCTGGCACTCGTATGGGTGGCGGATGTCGGGGCCTATTTTTTTGGGCGGGCATTGGGAGGGCGATTTGTCAAAGGCAAACTGGCTCCGTCAATCAGTCCAGGCAAAAGTTGGGAGGGCGTCTGGGGCGGAATGCTCTGCGTTTTTCTTTTTGGAGTCGGATGGGTTTGGGTTGATCAGACATTCGTTTTGGACAGCCCCAGCCTCTTTTCGCAGTTATATCGGGCCGGTATTCCCTGGTTCGTCGGGGGGACGATTCTGCTTGCAGCCATGAGTGTTGTGGGAGATCTGGTGGAATCACTTGTCAAACGAAATGCGCAAGTAAAGGACAGCAGCGCGTTATTGCCGGGGCATGGCGGAGTTTTGGATCGGATCGATGCGATCCTGCCAACCCTGCCTTTGGCGCTCATGCTCAGCGTGCTGACGAATTCATGATCCAGAAAATCTCTGTGCTTGGTTCGACCGGTTCTATCGGTTCGAACACCTTGGACGTTCTCGCTCGTCATCCGGACCGCTTCGAGGTTTTTGCACTGGTGGCTGCCACGCAGATTGATCTGCTTTTTGCGCAGTGTGTTCGCCATCGGCCGCGGATTGCAGTCCTGGCGGATGCGGCCGGTGCGAGTGAACTGGAAAAGCGAATCAAGGCTGCCGGGTTGTGTATCGAAGTTCGCTCGGGCGTCGAGGCAATTTGCGACGTTGCCGGCCACCGCGAGGTCGATATGGTCATGGCTGCGATCGTTGGCGCGGCAGGGCTCGCTCCCTGTCTGGCGGCGGCCAGGGCGGGTAAGCGGCTGTTGTTGGCCAACAAGGAGGCCTTGGTTGTCGGCGGCAGCGTGTTTATGGCCGCTGTCCATTCCGGCGGGGCAACTTTGCTGCCGATCGACAGCGAACATTCGGCGATCTTTCAGTCTTTGCCGGATGACCCGAAGACCTGGGAGCGGCGAATCGAGCGGATTGTGCTCACGGCATCCGGTGGTCCGTTCCGGCGCCGGGACGTGTCCACACTCCACGCTGTGACGCCGGAAGAAGCCTGCGCGCATCCGAACTGGGTGATGGGACGCAAGATTTCGGTGGACTCTGCAACGATGATGAACAAGGCTCTCGAGGTCATTGAAGCCCATTTTCTGTTTGGGGTGGAGGCCGCTCGACTGGACGTTGTGATTCATCCGCAAAGTGTCATTCACTCTATGGTCCAGTATCGCGATGCGTCAGTTGTCGCCCAGTTGGGTACTCCCGATATGCGTGTACCCATTGCGTACGGCCTGTCCTGGCCGGAAAGAATCGAGTCGGGTGCCAGCGCGTTGAACTTCCGCGAATTGCAGGCGCTGACCTTCGAATCGCTCGAAGATCACGGTCACCGGCAGCGGTTTCCCTGTCTCGCACTTGCATGGCAAGTATTGGATGCTCAGGAAGGCTCCTGCGCGATCTTGAACGCGGCCAACGAGATCGCTGTGGAATCATTCCTCGATCGCTCTATCCGTTTCGATCAGATTTATGCGGTCAATCGGGAAACGCTTGAGCGACTGGAATGTCCGACCCCTCGTAGTCTGGGTGATCTCCAGGAGTTGGACGCCCGGGCGCGCAGCCTGGCCCGAACCATAGTGCGTCAGAGTTACTCTTGAGCATTCGGTCGGAGGAACGCATCGTGGCAAGCTCTGCTCCCGAAGAGGCGTTAGAAGGCTGGCCGCCATGCTGACCATTATCGCGTTTCTGGTTGCGATCGCCTTGTTGATCGCAGTGCATGAGTACGGGCACTACCGAATTGCGGTGGCCTGTGGCGTGCGGGTGCTAAGGTTCTCGGTGGGTTTCGGCCGTCCCCTGTTTCGGCGGATGGGCCGCCCTGATTCGTCCGGTCACCAAACGGAATTTGTAGTCGGACTGTTTCCGGTAGGGGGTTACGTTCGGATGCTCGACGAGCGGGAAGCCGCTGTTGAAGCATCTGCGCAGTCATTCGCTTTTAACCGACAGCCGCTTCGTTCGCGCTTTGCGATTGTTGCAGCCGGGCCCCTCGCCAACCTTCTACTGGCTGTGGCCTTGTATGCCGGCGTCAACTGGGTGGGAGTTGAAGAGCCCGCAGCCCGGCTTTCGCGACCGTCCCCTGAATCCGTCGCCGGGCGTTCCACGTTGGCTGGTGGGGAAACGGTTTTTCGTGGAGCGTTCGAGGGGCTACGGTGGTTGCTTGCAAGGGCGGTGCTTGATGGGCACTCCGTGGTGCTGGAAGTCGGTGATGGTTTGTCGGGTGTCCGACGTCAGGTCGTCTTGCCTTTGAGTGAGTTGGCCGGTGTCGATGCAGACGCCGAGCTTTTTCGGCGCATTGGGATCCAGCGGCCCTATTCAGAGCCGTTGATCGGCGACGTATCGCCCGGGGGGGCTGCCGCGCGGGATGGTTTGTTGCCCTCTGATCGGATACTCAAGGTGGGAAACGAAAGCATCGTCGACGCGCAGCATCTTCGAGACCTGATTCGTGCGAACAACGGAGTGGCTGTTCCCTGGCTGGTTCAGCGCCAGGGCAGGGAAGTCACGGTGGTCGTCAAACCTGATTCCCGCAGCGAAGGCGGGCGCATGGTGGGAAAAATCGGAGCTCTGGTCGGGACTTCGCCGGCGATGGTTACCGTTCGAAGTGGTTTCTTTGAAGGGCTGCACAAAGCTGTGGCCAAGACCTGGGAAGTCGGCGATCTGACTGTGCGCATGATCGGCCGGATGCTGATCGGGGAAGCCTCTCTGCGTAATCTCAGTGGTCCGCTCACCATCGCTGACTATGCCGGCAAGTCGGCGAGTATGGGCCTGACCCAGTACCTGGTTTTTCTTGCCTTGATCAGTGTCAGCCTGGGCGTACTGAATCTGCTGCCCTTGCCAGTCCTCGATGGAGGGCACCTGATGTATTATCTTTGGGAGTTCCTGACAGGGCGGCCGGTATCGGAGCCATGGCTGGAAAGGTTTCAGCGGGCCGGCGTCGGTGTACTGCTTCTCATGATGTCCCTCGCGTTGTTCAACGACCTTACCCGATTGTTCGGCTGAACGCACCGGCGATCCGACCTACTTTCCTGGCACGCCCAGTGTCTTCATCGCATGAAAAAGTCCATCCAGCGTTTCCGCATTCGCACCGTTTGCCTTGTTGCCGGTCTGGCTCTTGCCGGGCACTCCGCATGGGCGGTGAATCCCTTCACGGTACGTGATATTCGGGTCGAAGGCCTGCAGCGTGTCGAGCCCGGAACCATCTTTGGCTCGTTACCCTTCCGTGTTGGCGAGACGTACAACGATGAGAAAGGGGCGGCCGCGATCCGCGCACTCTTCTCGCTTGGATTGTTCAAAGATGTTCGTCTGGAAACCAATGGTGACGTCTTGGTAGTGATCGTTGAAGAGCGGCCCACCGTGGCTTCCATCGAGTTTTCAGGGTCAAAGGAGTTCGACAAGGAAGTACTCCAGAAGTCCTTGCGGGAAATCGGCCTGACAGAAGGGCGTCCGTTCGACAAGGCTTTGTCGGATCGGGCCGAGCAGGAACTCAAGCGTCAGTACATCAACCGCAGCCTGTACGGTGCGGAGGTGGTCACTACCGTAACGCCTATCGAACGAAACCGGGTCAATGTCAGTTTTTCCATCACGGAAGGCGGCCCGGCGAAGATTCGTGAAATCCGCATCGTCGGGGCAAAGTCGTTTTCTGAGTCCACGCTGAAAGGACTCTTCGAGCAAGATACGGGTGGCTGGCTCAGTTGGTATACCAAGAGTGATCGGTATTCTCGCGCCAAGCTCAATGCGGATCTGGAGACCTTGCGCAGTTATTACCTTTCGCGCGGATATCTGGAGTTCCAGATTGATTCGACCCAGGTTGCCATTTCGCCCGACAAGCAAGATATCTCCATTGCGATCAACATTACCGAAGGTCCCAAGTTTGTTGTCTCTTCAATCAAGCTGGAAGGCAACTATCTGGACAAGACCGACGAATTCAAATCATTGGTGACCATCCGGCCAGGCGAACCCTACAACGCCGAGTCAGTCGCCGCGACCACGAAGGCGTTTCAAGATCATTTCGGCAATTTCGGCTATGCGTTCGCGCGCGTCGAAGCCCGCCCTGAGCTTGATCGGGCCAATAATCTGGTCTCGTTGGTTCTCCAGGCTGACCCCTCGCGGCGGGCCTACGTGCGCCGCATCAACATCACTGGTAACGACCGGACACGCGACGAAGTCATCCGGCGCGAATTCCGCCAGCTCGAAGGCGCCTGGTATGACGGCGCCAAGATTCGCCTGTCGCGCGACCGAGTTGATCGGCTGGGGTTCTTTACCGAGGTCGGGCTGGAGACCGGGGAAGTTGCAGGTGCTCCCGATCAGGTCGACCTGAGCCTCAACGTCGCCGAAAAGCCCACCGGCAGCGTGCAGCTGGGCGCTGGCTTTTCTTCGTCTGACAAATTCTCTGTATCTTTCAACCTCAAACAGGAGAACGCGTTCGGGTCCGGCAATTACCTGGGTGTCGAAGTCAACACCAGCAAATACAACCGTGCGCTGGTATTCAACACCGTTGATCCTTATTTCACGGCTGACGGCATTTCCCGCACGATCGATATCTATCACCGCAATACCCAGCCCTACGAGGAGCAGGGGGGTAACTACCAGCTGACGACAACGGGTGCCGGTCTCCGCTTCGGTGTCCCTTTCAGCGAGTCCGACACCGTGTATTTCGGGGCCAACTTCGAGCGCACCAGCATCAAGGTCGGCACCAACATACCGGCCGCGTATCTGTCCTATGCAGACCGGTTTGGCTACAACAGTTCCGCCATCCCGCTGACCATCGGCTGGACCCGTGACGATCGCGACAGCGCATTGGCACCCAACAACGGGCGCTACCAGCGGCTGAACGCCGAATGGGGCGTCGGTGGTGACGCCCGTTACGTCAAGGCCAGTTACCAAATCCAGCAGTACATCGCCTTGAACAGGCAGTTCACGCTGGCGTTCAACTCGGACGTCGGCTGGGGCAAGGGAATGGGCGGCAGACCGTTTCCCGTTTTCAAGAATTTCTACTCCGGTGGCCTGGGTTCGGTGCGAGGCTTTGAGCAAGCAACCTTGGGCCCCCGTGATGTGACCGGATCGTTCATCGGTGGGACGAAAAAGTTCAACCTCAACGGTGAATTGGTCACGCCTTTCCCCGGCGCCGGAAACGACCGCACTTTGCGGATGTTCGCCTTCGCCGATGTCGGCAGTGTTTTCGGCGAATCCGAGAAATTCGCCACGGACCAGCTGCGCGCGTCCGTCGGGGTGGGCATCAGCTGGGTGTCGCCGCTGGGGCCGCTGCGTTTTGCCTATGCCAACCCGGTGCGCAAGTTTGCCGGGGATAGAATCCAGAAACTTCAATTCCAGATCGGAACCTCATTTTGATGACACGCCTTCGCCTTTCCCGTCTTCTTGGTCTGACCCTCTCGGGTTTGCTGCTCGCTTTTTCCGTGCAGGCCCAGGAGTTCAAGATCGGATTTGTCAATACCGACCGCCTGTTTCGGGAGGCCAATTCGGCCAAGGCCGCGCAGACCAAGCTGGAACAGGAATTCTCGCGGCGTGAGAAAGAGCTGGTCACCGCCGGTGAAACGCTCAAGAGCGCCTCCGAAAAGTACGAACGCGAGGCCCCGACGCTCTCAGAGAGCCAGCGCAATACCCGTCAGCGGCAGCTGGCAGACCAGGATCGCGATTTCCAGCGTAAGCGCCGCGAGTTCCAGGAAGACCTGAACGCACGCAAGAACGAAGAATTGCAGGCCGTGCTGGATCGGGCCAACCGGGTGGTGAAGCAGGTCGCTGAGGCGGAGAAATACGACGTCATTCTTCAGGAAGCCGTCTATTTCAATCCCAAGCACGACATCACGGAAAAGGTCCTGAAGGCGCTCAATGCCGGGGCCAACGGCTCCGCGAGCAAGTAAGCGCGCGGGCAGTGGTCGGGTGGCATTGCGACTTGGCGAATTGATTGCCGCTCTCGGCGGCGAACTGCGGGGCGACCCCGACGCGGTAATCGAAGGCATTGCGCCGCTGGAATCGGCTCTGCCTTCGCAGATCAGTTTCCTGAGCAATCCCCGCTACGGTGCGCAGCTGTCCTCAACACGGGCCGGCTGCGTTATTGTTCCGCCGGCCATGGCCGCGGTCGCACAGGCCCGGGGCGCCTGTATCGTGGTCGATGAGCCCTACCTGTACTTCGCCCGGGTGACGCAACTGTGGCGGCGCCGATCGGGCGCTCCGCGTCGCACGGGGGTCCACCCGACGGCGGTGGTCGACCCCACTGCCCATGTTCATCCGTCCGCCTGGATCGGCCCGCTGTGTGTGATCGAGCGCGCTGCGTCGGTCGGCGAAAACTCGGTGCTGCACTCCCGCGTTACGGTGGGCGAGGGTTGCCGTATCGGCGCCCGTGCCATCGTGCATGCCGGTGTTGTCATTGGCGCCGACGGATTCGGCTTCGCGCCGAACAACGGCGCCTGGGAGAAAATCGAGCAACTGGGTTCCGTACAGATCGGGGACGACGTGGAAATCGGTGCCAACACCTGTATTGACCGCGGAGCGCTGGCCGACACGGTGCTGGAAGATGGCGTCAAACTCGACAACCTGATCCAGATCGGTCACAACGTGCGGGTCGGCCGGCACACGGCCATGGCCGGCTGTGTCGGTGTCGCCGGAAGCGCCGTGATCGGCGCGCACTGCACCTTGGGTGGCGGCGCCATCGTTCTGGGCCATTTGCACCTGGCCGATCACGTGCACATTTCCGCGGCCACCGTCGTCACCCGATCCATCACCCGGCCGGGGCACTACACCGGCATGTTTCCCATCGACGACAATGCGAACTGGGAAAAGAATGCCGCAACGCTGCGGCATCTGCACAGCCTGCGTGAGCGGCTGCGCGCCCTGGAAAAACAGACCCCTGGCCGTTGAACCGGCCGCGGCAGAAAACCTGCCGGACATTCGAGACAAGCGATGGACATCCACCAGATCCTCAAGAAGCTGCCCCACCGTTATCCCATTTTGCTCGTGGACCGCGTCCTGGAGATCGAGCGCGGCAAACGCATCCGGGCCATCAAGAACGTCAGCATCAATGAGCCCCAGTTCCTCGGCCATTTTCCGCACCGGCCGGTGATGCCCGGCGTGCTGATGCTGGAGGCCCTTGCGCAGGCCGCAGCGATCCTGGCCTTCGACATGCAGGGGGTCACCCCGGACGACAAGACGGTCTACTACTTTGCCGGCATCGACGGGGCCCGCTTCAAGCGACCGGTGGAACCGGGCGACCAGCTGATTCTCGAAGTCGAGCTGGACCGCGTTCGGGCCGGCATCTTCAAGTTCCGCGCCAAAGCCATGGTGGGCGAGGAAGTCGCCACCGAGGCGGAACTGATGTGCACCATGCGGACCGTGGCCTGAGGGCGGGCGCGGCGATGACCACCATTCATCCCTCCGCGTTGGTAGATCCTTCGGCGCAGCTGGATGCTTCGGTCCGTGTCGGGCCGTATACCGTCATCGGGCCCCATGTGCGCATCGGTGCGGGCACCACGGTCGGCGCGCACTGTGTCATCGAAGGTCACACGACCATCGGGCGCAACAACCGCATCTTCCAGTTCAACTCGCTGGGCGCGATTCCGCAGGACAAGAAATATGCCGGCGAGCCGTGTGAGCTCATCATCGGCGACGGCAACACCATCCGCGAGTTCTGCACGTTCAATATCGGCTCGCCGGGCGGCGGCGGCGTTACGCGGCTGGGCGACGACAACTGGGTCATGGCCTACGTGCACCTGGCGCACGATTGCCTCGTGGGAAATCACACGATTTTTGCCAACAATGCCCAGCTTGCGGGGCATGTCGAAGTCGGGGACTGGGTCATCCTTGGCGGTTTCACCGTGGTCCACCAGTTTGTGCGAATCGGCGCCCATGGCATGACCGCCATGTGCTCGCTGCTCTTTGCCGACCAGCCGCCCTTTGTGATGAGTCAGGGCCAGCCGGCCCAGGCCCGTTCCATGAATTTCGAGGGCCTGCGCCGGCGCGGCTTCAGCGCCGAGCGAATCGCCGCCGTGAAGGCGATGCACAAGGCGCTCTATCGGGACGACCTGACCCTGGAGCAGGCCCGACAACGCATTGCCACCCTGCACAAAAGTCACCCCGAGGCCGAAGCGGACGTGGCCATGATGCTGGGCTTCCTGCAACAGGTCTCGCCGCAGCGCGGCATCGTCCGCTGACCTCATGACCGCAGGGCCTGTCCCGACCACGCCGAGCCTGGCGATGGTGGCCGGCGAAACCTCCGGCGACCTGCTGGCCGGCCTGCTGATCGACGCGCTGCAGGCCCGATGGCCCCAGCTTGCTCTGGCCGGTATCGGTGGGCCGCAGATGGTACGCCGCGGATTCGACGCCTGGTGGCCGGCCGAGCGCCTGGCCGTGCGCGGTTATGTGGAGGTGCTGCGTCATTACCGTGGCATCGTTGCCCTCCGCCACCAATTGCGCCAGCGGCTGCTCGACAAGCCGCCCACCGCGTTCATCGGCATCGACGCGCCCGACTTCAACCTCGATCTGGAGGCCGCGCTGAAACGGGCCGGCATCCCGGTCATTCATTTCGTCTGCCCCTCGGTATGGGCCTGGCGGGCGGACCGCCTGCAAAAAATCCGGCGCAGTGTCGACCACGTGCTGTGCCTGTTCCCGTTCGAGCCGGCGCTGCTGCAGCGGCATGGCATCGCCGCCACCTATGTCGGCCATCCGCTGGCGTCGGTCATCCCGGCGCAGCCGGACCGTGCCGGCGCCCGTCAGCGGCTGGGCCTTGCCGCGGAGGATGCGGTGGTGGCTTTGCTGCCCGGCAGCCGGGCATCCGAAATCGATTACCTTGCGCCCCGGTTTCTGCAGGCGGCGGCACAGATGGCGCGCCAGCGTCCAGCCTTGCGGTTCGTGTTGCCCGCCGTGCCGGCAGTGCGCGCACGGGTGGACGCCGCGGTGCGCGCCAGCGGCCTGGGCGAAGCCACGCTCACCGTGCTGGACGGCCAATCGCACACTGCGCTGGCTGCCTGTGACGTGACCCTCATTGCCAGCGGCACGGCCACGCTGGAGGCTGCGCTGTTCAAGCGGCCCATGGTCATTGCCTACAACATGAACTGGCTGTCCTGGCAGATCATGCGGCGCAAGAAGCTGCAGCCCTGGGTCGGCCTGCCCAATATCCTCTGTCAGGACTTTGCTGTTCCCGAGCTGCTCCAGCAGCAGGCGACCCCGCAGGCGTTGGCCAGTGCCACACTCGCGTGGCTGGACGACCCGGCCCGTTGCCAGCAGCTATCCCGGCGGTTTACCGCCCTCCATGACGAACTGCGGCGCGATACGGCCCGTCTGGCGACCGATGCGATCGAAAAAATTCTTGCGCGCTGAGCAGGCCGCTTTGCCCTGGGATACGCCCGGCTTGCTGGCCGGCGTGGACGAAGCCGGTCGGGGCCCGCTCTCCGGCCCGGTGGTCGCGGCGGCGGTCATTCTGGACGACCAGCGACCCATTCGCGGCCTGGCCGACTCCAAGAAACTCAGCGCCGCCCGGCGTGAGCGCCTTGCCGACGAGATTCGCGCCAGTGCCCTGTGCACCGGTATCGGACTCGCCTCGGTCGAAGAAATCGACCAGCTCAACATTCTGCAGGCGACCCTGCTGGCCATGCAGCGTGCGGTTCAAGGCCTGCGGCTCAAGCCGGCGAAGGTGCTGGTGGATGGCAACCGCCTGCCCCGGCTGGACATGCGGGCCGAGGCGGTGGTGGGCGGCGACGCGTGTGTGCCCGCCATCTCGGCCGCGTCGATCCTGGCCAAAGTCCACCGTGACCACCTGTGCCTGGAGCACGATGCCCGGTATCCCGGCTACGGATTTGCCAGCCACAAAGGCTACGGCACGGCCGAACACCTGCGTGCGCTGAAGCAACTGGGGCCGACGCCGCTGCACCGCAAATCTTTTGCCCCGGTGGCGGCGCTGTTGCGATGACTGAAGCCCAGATCCCCGTCATTCGCTCGCGCGACAACACCGTGCTCAAGGAGCTGCGCCGGCTGGCGCAGGACAGCGCGGCCTACCGCAAACAGGGCCGCATCTGGCTGGAGGGCGATCACCTGTGCCGCGCCGCGCTCGAGCGGGGCCAAAAACCGGTGCTGGCGGCGTTTTCCGAGTCTTTTTGGTCAATAGCCAGCGAGAAATGGTCTTTGTTTGCTACTAAAAATATAGTCGTAGCCGATGCCTTGTGGGCCACCATCAGCCCGCTGGAGTCGCCCGCACCGCTGGCCTTCGTGTTGCCCGCGCCGCAGGCGGCCCCCGTGTTGCCACAAGCCGCCACCGTGGTGCTCGACCGGGTTCAGGACGCCGGCAATGTGGGCTCCATTCTGCGCAGTGCGGGCGCGTTCGGATTTGCTCAGGTCATTGCGTTGCGCGGGACGGCCGCGCTGTGGTCGCCCAAGGTGCTGCGCGCCGGCATGGGCGCCCATTTCGGGCTGCACCTGATCGAATCGGCTGAGCCGTCACGGCTCGACGCGCTGGCGGTGCCGCTGGTGGTCACCAGCTCGCACCAGGGCCGCTTTCTGCATGAGTCGCCGCCACCGTTTCCGTGTGCCTGGGTCATGGGCCATGAAGGGCAGGGCGTGGGCGAAACCCTGGCCGCCCGGGCGCAGTGGGCGGTGCGAATCGCCCAGCCGGGGGGCGAGGAGTCGCTGAATGTCGCCGCTGCCGCCGCCATTTGCCTGCACGCCAGCGCACTGGCCGGGATGCGCTGAGCACCCCGGGCGGGGGCAAGCCGAGACCCCCCGATTTCCCTGAAACGGGGTGCGCCATTGCTGTCAGCGGCCGGTCAGCTCAGGGTTTGCCCGGCTATAATGAGAGGCTTTCCAGCAATTCACCGTACGCCCTAGCCGCAACCGAGCCAAAATCCCACAAAAGCAGCCACCAGGAGACTTGTTTCCTGTGCGCGTTTGGGCGTACCCGCAACCAACGGAGAACCCAGTGCTTTTGTCTCTCAAGGGAAATGTCCCCCCCGCCATCCTGGCGCTCGCAGACGGCACGGTCTTTATCGGCAATTCCATCGGTGCCACCAGCACCACGGTCGGCGAAGTGGTGTTCAACACCGCCATCACCGGCTACCAGGAAATCCTCACCGACCCCAGCTACTGCCGGCAGATCGTCACGCTCACGTATCCGCACATCGGCAACTATGGCGTCAACACCGAGGACATCGAAGCCGACAAGGTCCACGCCGCCGGTCTGATCATCAAGGATTTGCCGTTGCTGGCGTCCAACTTCCGTGCCAGCGAAACGCTGTCGCAGTATCTGGTGCGCGAGAACACGGTCGCCATCGCCAACATCGACACCCGCAAACTCACCCGCCTGCTGCGCACCCAAGGGGCCCAGAACGGCGCCATCGTCGGCCTGGCCGCCGGTGAGGCCGTCACGCAAGCCGTCATCGACCGCGCCATCGCCGCCGCCCAGGCCGCGCCCAGCATGGCCGGGCAGGACCTGGCCCGGGTCGTTTCGGCGTCCGCCGCCTACGACTGGACCCAGACCGAATGGAAACTCGGCGAAGGCTATGGCCGCCAGAGCGCCCCGCGTTTTCATGTGGTCGCCTACGACTTCGGCGTCAAGAAGAACATCCTGCGCATGCTCGCCGAACGCGGCTGCAAGGTGACCGTGGTGCCGGCCCAGACGCCAGCCGCCGAGGTGCTGAAGCACAAGCCCGACGGCGTCTTCCTGTCCAACGGCCCCGGCGACCCCGAGCCCTGCGACTACGCCATTACCGCCGCCCGCGAACTGATCGACACCGGCATCCCCACCTTCGGCATCTGCCTGGGCCACCAGATCATGGCATTGGCCAGTGGTGCCAAGACCTTCAAGATGAAGTTCGGCCACCATGGCGCCAACCACCCGGTCAAAGACCTGGACAGCGGCCGCGTCAGCATCACCAGCCAGAACCACGGCTTCGCGGTCGACGAGAAAACCCTGCCTGCCAACCTGCGCGCGACCCACGTCAGCCTGTTCGACGGCACGCTCCAGGGGCTGGCTCGCACCGACCGGCCCGCGTTCTGCTTCCAGGGCCACCCCGAAGCCTCACCCGGCCCGCACGACATCGCCTACCTGTTCGACCGGTTCACCGCGCTGATGCAGCACGCCCAGGAGAAGACCCATGCCTAAGCGCACCGACCTCAAAAGCATTCTCATCATCGGCGCCGGCCCGATCATCATCGGCCAGGCCTGCGAGTTCGACTACTCCGGCGTGCAGGCCTGCAAGGCGCTACGCGAGGAGGGCTACAAGGTCATCCTGATCAACAGCAACCCCGCCACGATCATGACCGACCCGGCCACGGCCGATGTCACCTACATCGAACCCATCACCTGGCAGACGGTTGAAAAAATCATCGCCCGCGAGCGCCCGGACGCTATCCTGCCCACCATGGGTGGCCAGACCGCGCTGAACTGCGCGCTCGATCTGTGGCGCCATGGCGTGTTGGCCAAGTACGACGTCGAGCTGATCGGCGCCACGCCCGAGGCCATCGACAAGGCCGAAGACCGCCTGAAGTTCAAGGACGCGATGACCAAGATCGGCCTGGGCTCGGCGCGCTCCGGCATTGCCCACAGCATGGCCGAAGCATGGGAGGTGCAAAAGCGCGTCGGTTTCCCGACCGTGATCCGCCCCAGCTTCACCCTGGGCGGCACCGGTGGCGGCATCGCCTACAACGCCGAAGAGTTCGAAACCATCTGCAAGCGCGGCCTGGAGGCCTCGCCCACCAACGAGCTGCTGATCGAAGAATCACTGCTCGGCTGGAAAGAGTACGAGATGGAGGTGGTGCGCGACAAGGCCGACAACTGCATCATCGTCTGCTCCATCGAAAACCTCGACCCCATGGGCGTGCACACCGGCGACTCCATCACGGTGGCCCCGGCGCAGACCCTGACCGACAAGGAATACCAGATCATGCGCAACGCCAGCCTGGCGGTGCTGCGCGAGATCGGCGTGGACACCGGCGGCTCCAACGTGCAGTTCTCGGTCAACCCCCAGGACGGTCGCATGATCGTCATCGAGATGAACCCGCGGGTCAGCCGCAGTTCGGCGCTGGCCTCCAAGGCCACGGGTTTCCCCATCGCCAAGGTGGCAGCCAAACTGGCCGTGGGTTACACGCTGGACGAGTTGCGCAACGAAATCACCGGCGGTGCCACACCGGCCAGCTTCGAGCCTAGCATCGACTACGTGGTCACCAAGATTCCACGTTTCGCGTTTGAAAAGTTCCCCGCGGCCGACAGCCGCCTGACCACGCAGATGAAGAGCGTGGGTGAGGTCATGGCCATGGGCCGCACCTTCCAGGAGAGCTTCCAGAAAGCCCTGCGCGGCCTGGAAGTGGGCGTGGACGGCATGAACGAAAAAACCCAGGACCGCGAAATCCTGGAAAAAGAGCTGGGCGAGCCGGGCCCGGACCGCATCTGGTACGTGGGCGATGCCTTCGCCGCCGGCTGGTCGGTGGACGAGGTGCACGACCTCACCAGGATCGACAAATGGTTCCTGGTCCAGATTGAAGAAATCGTTCGTATCGAACTCGAACTCGATCAACTGGTGGTTGAAAAAGGCGACGGCGCACTGGGCGCGCTGGACGCCACCACGCTGCGCACGCTCAAGAAAAAAGGCTTCTCCGACCGCCGTCTGGCCAAGCTGCTCAAGACCACCGAAAAAGCCGTGCGCGACGCCCGGCGCGCCCTGGGCGTGCGCCCGGTCTACAAGCGCGTGGACACCTGCGCGGCCGAGTTCGCCACCGACACCGCCTACCTGTACTCCACCTACGAGGACGAGTGCGAAGCCGAGCCGACCGACAAGAAGAAGATCATGGTGCTGGGCGGCGGCCCCAACCGCATCGGCCAGGGTATCGAGTTCGACTACTGCTGTGTGCACGCCGCGCTGGCCATGCGCGAGGACGGCTACGAGACCATCATGGTCAACTGCAACCCCGAAACCGTCTCCACCGATTACGACACCTCCGACCGCCTGTACTTCGAGCCGCTGACG
>ERZ761607.1748-NODE-1748-length-25545-cov-4.656650_pt1 | contig 25545 bp, 21 predicted proteins | sample MGYA00511164_ERZ761607 | MGnify/ENA primary metagenome ERZ761607 (study PRJEB28899, sample SAMN02445080) | bioreactor sludge metagenome | biome: EBPR sludge | place: Australia: Brisbane, Thorneside Wastewater Treatment Plant | collected 2011-06-22 ... | reverse complement strand
CTCCGGAGCGGCTGCGCGACTTTCATCGTGACCTCGCGCGCCTCGGCCCGCGGTGCGCCGAAGACAAGCGCCGCGAGCAGCGCCCCCCAAAGCGCCGGCCGGAACACTTGGCGCGGAATGCGGAAGTGCCGGCGCGGGAGCTCCGCGAGTCCCTCGCCGTCGCCCTTCAGCAAGGGATGTTCGAGCAGCCACGGGGAATGTCGCCGGGATTCTTCCATGTAGCGCCGGACTTGCGCCTTGTACTGCGCGGGCGTGGGCCCGTGGTGGCGGTGCGCGCCCTCGAAGCGGCGCAGGTCTCCCCGAAGCGTCGGATGCAGATGGTAGATCTCGTGGACGATCGTCTCGAAACGTTCCTCGGGCGTGAGCCGAAAGAACTTCGGCACGAGGAAGGTCATGATGTAATGCGCGCCGGGTTGGTGGCGATCCACGTCTTCGCTCGCGAAGCGGTAGAAGCCCGGCAGACCCAAACGAATCCCCCGACGCTCGAGGCCACCGCCGTAATGACGCAATGGAACGACGTAAGCCCAGACCCCGTGCTTCTGCTCTCCGCGCGAGGCGCTCACCGAGACCGCGATGCGCCCGAGATCGTAGTGCCGGAAGGCTTCGATCGATTCACAAACGAGCGAGATAAGAACTCGGAATTCCTCGTTTAATGGGCGTTTTTTTGGTGTCCTAAGCTTCTCCAAAACTCTCCGTAAACTTAACACACGTTCCCGGAAAAGATGTGTAGGATCATGAATGTAACCCAGTGCGTCAACGACGCAAAAACGGAGGAAGCGACTTGTCCACCCTCGAGCAACTTGGCCCCAGCCTGGGCATTGATCTCAGCCCGGACTGGAACGTCCTCATCATCGAGGACGAGCCGCTCATGTCCGCTCTCATGAGCCGCTACATCGGCAGCCTCCCGGCCCCGATGCGCGAGCAAATGCAGATGGGCTTTCTGTCCTCGGGGTGGAAACTCCTGACCTCCGACCTGAGCCCGATCCGGGTGGCCGTCGTCGACATCCTGCTGCCGCAGGTGACCGGCGTCGACCTCATGAAAGATTTTCGTCGCCGCTACCCCGGCATCGGCCTCGTGCCGGTCACCGGCATGGCGACCGAACCCATGAAACGCAACCTTCGCGAGGTGCTCTTCGAGCACGAACGGATCCTCGAAAAGCCCCTGCGGCGCGAGGACTTCCTCGAGCTCTTCATGGGGGCCTGGAACCTGTCCGATCCAAAATCGATCCAGCCGCGCTCGCCCGAACGCAGCCCGTCTAAGGAGGCGGGACTCGATTCGTGGTCGGTCGCGATCAACAGCAACCCGGGAATCACCGTCGAAGCACGGCGCAAGCTGACGCGCCGGAAGACCGCGGCGTGAGCCGCATGGTCGCGGGATTTCCAAACCGAAACCCAGGGGGGACGTTCATGGTACGTAAAAACGGGCGCTACAGGCTGCTGGAACTTCAGGTCGGAAGCGGCACCGGTCCGCCCAAATAACTGACGTGAGTGGGCCGGTGGTGACAGCGCCCTCGCTCAGGCCTCGAAAGCCATAGAAAATCGAAGGGGACCCCGGCGACGCCGCCGGAGTCCCCTTCGTCATTTGGGGACTGCGATCACTCGCCGCCCGAGAAAACGCAGCGGCCGGCCGGGGAGCACTCCGGATTCGGAGGGAACCAGTAGCTGCAGTCCGAGACGAGCCCATCGCTCCTTTGGAACTCTGCCTTCTTCGCGTTGTAGGCCTCGATGCGAGCGGACAACGGCAGGGCCCCCGCCTCCAATTCCCCTTCGAGTTCCGACGCGGTCAACGCCGCGAAGTAACCGCCGCAAGGCTTCGGTTCGATCGAGAGAATGCGGCAATCGTCCGAGCTTCGGCAAGCTCCCTGCTTGGCGGCCAGGCGGATGATCTCGCGAACTTCGTCGTCCAAAGCGACGTTTCCGCTCGGAACCAAAGTCCCGGCCAAATAGAGAGCGGGCGCTTCTTCGGCGCGTTCCGTGACGGCCGCGGGTTTGACCTCGTCGGCGTGGCTGACGGGAAGCGGGATCGTCTCGCAAGCGAAGAGCGCCACGAGCGAGCCCAGGAAGGTCAACAGGAGGGAGCGCAGGGAGTCCGAGGGCTTTGGCATACCGCCAGCCTAGGCCGGCCCCGCGACGCCGATCCAGTGAAGAGACCGTAACCCGCTTGGACCGCTTCCGCCCCACCCGCGGGCCTCCTCGCCTTCCCAAACGGGCCGCGCGCAGGCCGTTTTTCGAAGCAAAATTCACGTTTTGGCCTTTGACTCCCTAGGGAGGCCCCTCTAGCTTCGCCCCGTTGCGTTGAGCCTGGCTACGGCCGCGGACTTGGCGTCACAGAAGAGGAGTCCCTAAAAACAGATCGAATGAATACGAAAACTTCCCCCACGACCGCAGAGAAACCCAAGAATACCGGTGCGAAAGGCTTCACGAAAGTCTTCCGCGACGATGACGAAGATACGTCGTCGTACCAAGAGAATGGTCTGACCTTCGCGCAGCTCTTCGAGAGCTCCGTCGAGCAAAACCCCGTCGCCGAAGGCGAAGTCGTCCTCGGACGCGTCGTCTCGATCGGCCAAGACAAGGTGCTCGTCGACGTCGGCTACAAGTCCGAAGGCGAAATCAAGATCAACGAATTCAAGGGCCCCAACGGCGAAGTCGACGTGCAAGTCGGCGACGAAGTTTTCGTGCTCCTCGAGCGCGTCGAGAACGACAACGGCCTCCTTTCGCTCTCCAAGGAAAAAGCGGACGTTCTCCGCGCTTGGGACGAAATCGCGGAAGCCTGCGAGCGTAACGAAATCCTGGAAGGCGCCGTCACCGGCGTCGTCAAGGGCGGTCTCTCCGTCGACATCGGCGTGAAGGCCTTCCTCCCGGGTTCGCAAGTCGACGTCCGTCCGGTTAAGAACCTGGACCAATTCGTCGGCAAGACCTTCAAGTTCAAGGTCATCAAGTTCAACAAGAAGCGCGGGAACATCGTTCTCTCGCGTCGTTCGGTCCTCGAACTCGAGCGCGACTCGCTCAAGAGCTCGACCCTCAAGCAATTGAAGGTCGGCGCGGTCGTCCGCGGCACCGTGAAGAACATCACGGACTACGGCGCCTTCGTGGATCTCGGCGGCGTGGACGGTCTCTTGCACATCACCGACATGAGCTGGGGCCGCATCAAGCACCCGAGCGAAGTCGTGCAAGTCGGCCAAGACATCAACGTGCGCGTTCTCCGTTACGACTCGGACAAGGAGCGCGTCTCCTTGGGTCTCAAGCAGACCCTCCCCGATCCGTGGCAAGAAGTGCAGACCAAGTACATGGTCGGCCAGCGCATCAAGGGCAAGGTCGTCTCGATCACCGATTACGGCGCCTTCATTGAAGTCGAGCCGGGCGTCGAAGGCCTCATCCACGTCTCGGAAATGTCCTGGACCCAACGGGTCAAGGATCCGCGGAAGCTCCTCAACGTCGACCAAGAAGTGGAAGCGGTCATCCTCGACATCGACCACGAAGGCCGCCGCATGAGCCTCGGTCTCAAGCAAATCACGGCGAACCCGTGGGACACGCTCGAGCACAAGTACCCGCAAGGCACGAAGGTCAAGGGCGTCATCAAGAACATCACCGACTTCGGTATCTTCGTCGAAATCGAAGAAGGCATCGATGGTCTCGTGCACGTCTCCGACTTGAGCTGGGACCAAAAGGTTTCGCACCCCTCGCAAATGTTCGAGAAGGGTCAAGAAGTCGAAGCGATGGTTCTCAACATCGACCGCGACAACGAGCGCATCTCGCTGTCGATCAAGCTTCTCTCGGGCGACCCCTGGGCGGACTCGATCGCCAAGTTCAAGGTCGGCTCGCAAGTCGAAGGTACCATCACGAAGCTCGCGAACTTCGGCGCTTTCGTCGAAATCGAGAAGGGCCTCGAGGGCATGATCCACGTCTCCGAACTTTCGGACGAACGCATCATGCACCCGGACCAAATCGTGAAGGTCGGCGACAAGATCAAGTGCGAGATCCTCGCGATCGACTCGCGCGAACGCAAAGTCTCCCTCTCCGTGAAGGCGATGAAGCGTCGCGAAGAGCGCGAGAACGTCGAAGCTTACCGCGCCTCGCAAGGCACGGGCCGCTCGTCGCTCGCCGACACGCTCAACCCCGAACTCGCGGCCAAGCTTTCCAAGATCGGCAAGCAAGACTAAGAGTCCGGGAAGCGCGAAACGCGTGACCCAAACCCCCGGGAGCCTAGCGGCTTCCGGGGGTTTTTTTATTGGGCGACGAAGCGCTAAACGAGCCCGAACCAGTCGATATTGAGCGCCATAAGCCGCTCCGACGACGAAGGTCCGATGATCTCGAGCGAGCTGCGCAAGGCCTCGACGAGACGCTCGCGCACGAAGGGAATGTCTTTCTCGGCGAGCGTCACGACCCCCGAGTACCGCAACTCACGCGAAGAGTCGTAGCGCATCAGGGACTCCACGGCTTTCTGTCGCCAGTTCGCGTGATGCGCAAGTAGCCAGGGAGACTCTTCGGCCAAGTGCAGCCCCACGTTCGTTGCGCGAAAGCCTCCCGAAGTCTCGGCCTCGGCGAGGCCCGATTGAACGAGAAAGGCGACGACGCGAGCAACTTGCATCTCGTCGAGTCCCAGCGCCTTGGCCACGTCCGAGGCCGTGCGGTAGCGCGGGATCGTAAGCAGCATGTGCGTGGCCGCGTAGGACCAGTGACTGTAGTAGGCGGGCGCGACGCTGCGCGAGTCCACGGTTTGGCTCGCGACCTGCGGACGCAGCTTGGCGTGCTGGGCGCGGATCTCATCGATCTGCGCGCGCAACTGCCGCTTGAGGTCGGGGTGCCCCGCCCTGGCGTAGCTCACGAGCAGCAAGAAATAGCGGCCCTCCTCGGTGCCCAGCCGCCAGTGCGCATTGAGCGAGGCCGCTTGCTCAAGCGTGAGGTGGGAACGCCCCGAGAGAACCTGCGAGACGTGCGAGCTCGGCGATCCGATGGCGCGGGCGATCTGTCCTTGCTGGCCTCGCCCGCCCCGCTTGGGGTCGGCGAGCGTCGCGCGCATATACGCCAAATAATCCAGAAACTGAAAAATTGACTTTATCATAATATCCAGCCTCTTAGACAGATTTTTTCATTCTTAATGAACTTAATCGGTATATTTTAATGAAACATTTCTAGCGGCGGGCGACAAGAACCCCTAAATATTGACTCTGCGCAGCGAATTAATTAGAGATCTCGTGTTTCCGGGACACGAAGCTCTCGCCCAAAGAACTCGCAATGGAGGCTTTCATGTTCTCAAAAACCCTTGGAATCACGATCCTTGCCCTCGCGTCGGTGGTCGCCCGGGCCGAACAAAACCCCGAAGGCGGCATCAGCGGCGGCGGCGGCAAGGTCGCCCGCCAGATCTCGACGGGCCAAGTTGAGCTCTATGACTTTGTGGAGGCTGGCCTCGAAGACCAAACGAGCCTGCCCGCCCTGCCCCCCACGAATCTCGTCCCGAAGAAAGAAGTCGAGCGTCTACGCGGCGTCGTCGAGCGAACCCTCAAGCCGTTGTCCCGGCTCCAAGGGCACGAAAGCACCGTCGACCTCGTCGTACGGACCTTCGCGAATCTCCAGACGGCCAGTCCGATTCTCTCGGACTCGCTCGAGAGTAACCTGACGACCTTGACCTGGCGGACGGTCGACATGAGCCTCGTGGAGACTCGCGACGTGGGGCGGACTCCCGTTCGACTAAACGACGACTGGGAGCTCTTGCAGGCCGCGTTCCGTAACGACCAAGCTCGCAGCGTCACCTTCGATCGTTCCCTCGTTGGGGCCCTCTCGCCGCTTGATCGCACGGGACTCATCTTTCACGAGCTCTACTACTCGCTCGAGGTTGCGATCGCCGGCGCCGGCCACCGTAATTTGCCGGAGCGCGGATACCTCAAGGAACTGCAACGACGGGGATCTTCGGACGCGCGGGCCCTCGTCGCACTCACTTTTTCGCCGCCCCTCAATCTCAAAGTTGCGTCCTCGATTCTGAAGGCCTTTCCCGGGATTAACACCGATCACGATATCTTTAAGCAACTCGCTTACCCGAAGGAGACAAAGGATTGCCTGCGCTGGAGAAACGGCGAACGAGCCGCGGCCATCGAGCGCGCATGGCCGGAGTACTCGCGTTTAAGCAAAATCGCGGAGACCCGCATGCTCGCCATCAAGGCGCAGCTCGGACCGCGCGTCCACAGCGTCGACACAAGGCACGCTCCGGTCACGCGCGAAGAATTCTTGGCGAATCCCCACCGTGACGTGACCTCCTACGCGATCAACACGAAGGCGCGCAATCCCTTCGTCAACGGACTCGAAAGCACCTACGCAAAGGCGAGTGACGAGGAACAAGCCCCTTACAAAAAGCGCATCGAGAGGATCACGGATCAATCGAGAACCTGCCAATCCCTCTCGATCGAGTAGTCTCCCCACTCTAAGGCGCGGGAAGCTTTGACTCCCGCGCCGCTTTTTCTTTTTTCAAACGACTTCGATTCTTTAGCGGCCAAACCTCACGCATCAAGTTCGCCGAGACTCTCCGTTTTCGTAAGGCTTTGTCCGAAAGCGAGGCGTTCCGGGCATGGGGCCCGAACGCATGTCTGGAAAGGACACTATAACTTGGCGATTTCCCCTTCTCGCGGCCCTCTTAACGACGCTGGTATCCTGCGGCGAAAGCTCGACCCCTTCCGCCGATGACGCGACGGACGACTCAGCGACCTACGCGAACGGTCAAGGAAATCTGACCGACGGCAACTTTGACGGCCACACGATCACCTTCGAGAAAAGCTGCCACGACCTCGCAACGGCCGGGGGCACGGGCGGCGCGTTCGAGGGCAACGACGTCGACTTTGCGGCCCAGCCGTACGACGTTTTCTAAGTCCTGAAAGACCCAAACCCTCGGGAGCCCTACCGCTTCCGGGGGTTTTTCTGCTTTCGCGCGCGACTACTCGCCCGGGATTTCGAGGGGAATGGGAGCGACCGGCTCCGCCACGGGCAACGCCTTCGGCACGGGAGCCGGCACGGGGATTTCGTCGTCGGCGACGGGGATCGCCTTTGCGTACCCCTCAAACCCGTCGTGATGATAATTGGGCGACTCGATCTCGCCGGGACGGCCGACCGTCGCGCGCGGGCCCCTCAGGCGACTGTCTTCGAGCAGGGCCGAGTCGCGATTCTGCCCCCGGCGACCGTTGAGCTGGGACTCCTCGATCTCCTTGAGGATCGGCGTGTCGACCCTTCCGAGCTGAGCGGGCATCGGCGAATAGACGATGCCTTCCTGGCCAACGCCGTTCGCACGCAACGTGTAGGAGAACGGCAACGGCGCCTCCGGGCCCAAGCTGAGCGGGACCTTGGCCCGCAGCAAAGCAATCAAGGTCGGCATCGTCAGCGACTCGCGCGTCTCGCGGCACTTGTCGTCGCTCGGGGCTTCGTAGAGTCGCTTGATCTTCTCGAGCCCTTCGCGCTGCGAATCCTGCGCCGGCGTACGGCGGTAGGGTTCGAGGCCCCGTTCGGTCGCGGCGAGGCTCGTATCCTCGCGCATGAGGAACATCGCGAGCAGACCCGCGACCTGCCGCGCGCAAACCTGTACGGAGTCCCATTGCTGCGTGGATCCGTAGGCCAAGCGGTGCAGACCCTTCTTGGCTTTGGCCGTGACGGAGTCCGGCTTCAGGACGAGTTCGGGGCGCCCCGCCGCGATCGCCGAGCGGTGCATCTGCTCGAGGAGAAGCGACTCGAGGAAAACGTACTTCGAGCCGGTGAAAGCGTCGTAGCCGCCGGCAGCGGCGGCTTCCCGATGCAGCGCCGCGCGCAACTCGGAAAGATGCGGCGGGGAAAACCGGAAGTCGAACTCGAGCGTGCCGCGTTTCATCGTTCCCGAACGGACATCGTCGCGAAGCTTGCGCCAAGCTTCCGAAAGGGGCGAGATCAGGCGCGAGCTCTCCGGGGGCCACGGAAAGACTTCGGGGCCCAACTGGCGTGCGAGGCTTTGCGCGAGCGTCGTGACGTCATCCGGTCGCAGATGCTTGTCTTCCTCGCGGTGGGAGAAGACGAGCTCGGTGTAGTCGTCGGTCCCCTGCCCCTGCGAGTTCGTGGCGCGCGGCGACTGGAGCGTGCTGCGGCCTCGCTCGCGCCCCATGCCGAAGCTCCACGCGAAGACGCGCGAGGAAACGTCTTCGCCCATGGCGTAGGCGCCGTCGTGGGTGACGATCCGCGAGTTCGCGCGCGACTCTTGGTGCCCCCGCTCGAGGATCGCCCGAACGGCGAAGGCGGCGGCGTCGCCCGTCCTCACGGTCTCGAGCGCGCCCGCGAAGTTGCGTCGCACCCTCGGCGGCGCGCCGGGAGCCGCGTAGGCGAGGCGCTCGGAAGCCTCGAAGGGGACCGAGAAGCGCTGGAAGAGCGCTTCGGGGTCGCCCGTCTTGGCGACCGCCGTGCGCAGCGCCGCGAGCTCGGGGAGCCGCGGTTTTCCGCGGAGCGCTTCGTTCAGCGCCGAGCGCGCGGCCGGATCCCCCAGGTCGTAGCTGTAGTCGAAAATGGTCGAAACGCTCCGTGACTCTTCGTGCGGCGTGTAGCGGGCGCCGGGACCGAGCACGTAGTTCACCACGCGCTCGAGCACCTTGTTGGCGAGCGACTCGGCGTTGACGGGACCGAAGTCGACCCCCTGGGCGATCTTGGCGTCGATGTCGCTCCGCAATCCCGCCTTCAGCGTGACGAGATCCTGGCGATCGAGCGAGACGACCCGCTGGTAGCGGGCTTCCGTCGAAGGCTCGAGGAGTCGCGTCAGGTAGGTGTCGTAGCGAACCGTGAAGCCCCGCGACAGTCGCGCGGAGAGGACCTGCTCGAGCACGGCGCTGCCGGGACCGATCGCCGCCCCGGCGACGATGGCCGCGGTGCGAGTTCCCACGCCGACGCTGAGCGACGTGCGCGCCGGCAGGTGCAAAGTCGTGCCCGGCGGCAACTTGGGTTCCGCCACGTAGCGTCCGTCCGGCCCTACGAGGCCCGCAATTTCTTCGGCCGACGAAGGGAGGTGCTTGAGCGGGTTGAGCGGCAGCACGGCGCTCGACTTGACGAGACCGGGTTCCAAGCGTCGGTAGAACGAAACGCCCCGCTCGACGCTGAGCCCGAGGTCCAGGGGCAGGAGCGAGTTCACGGCGCCGCCCAGGAGCGAAGTGCCGTTGATCCCGAGGCTGAGCGGGTAATGCTCGCGACGGATCGAGGCCCGACCGTCGGGCGTGCGCTCGCGCGACAGGCCCGCGCCGACCTTCGCGTTCAGGTAGTCGCCCGTCAGGATGTCGAAGTCCGTGTTCGCGTCGTACTCGAAATCGTTGATCTCGTCGGACAAGGACGCCGCGCGCGCGACGAGCGTCGGCGCCGACGCCAAGAGAAGAATCGCGAGGGCGCGGCACCACGGGAACATGCGAGGCTTATCGACGTTTCCCGCGACGAAGTTGACGCGGTCCAAACGCTTCACGCAATGTTCATTTTCGTGCAAAGAGAATCACGGGTACGTCAATCCCGATCGTGCGCCGGTCCGGAGAGAGACTCGGCGTAACGAAGCGCCGTTTCGAGGGCTTCCTTGCGTCGTCCGGCGGCGCCCAGATCGAGGGCCTCGCGTATCCACTCCTCGCCCGATCCTGCGCAGTACGCCTTCGCGACGCCACCGATGAAAAGCCAGTCTCGACGCATGGCGCCTTTCGGCGTGGGATCCGCCGCCAAACGTCTCGCCGCCCCCATACCGAGTCCGCACCAAGCCCTCGTCGCCTTCGCTTCGCGGGCGAGCCCCTCAACTTCGGTGGCAAGACGACTCGGCTCCGAAAGCTTTTCGAGTCGGACGAGGGCCTCGACTTCTTTGCGACGGAGCGAGAGGTCTTCCAACGCCGCTTTCACCTTCAGACGAGACTGCGCGATCGCGTAGCCGCGGTCGAGATCTTTGAGACTCAGTCCCCCCGACGCGTACTCCGACTCGAGATTCGACAAAACCGAAGCCGCCAGGTCAAAGGGCCCCAAACGCTCGACGGATTGCAACGCCGGACTCGACGAGGCGAAAGCCCGACCGAGGACTAAACCGAGACCCCACGCAAGCAGACGGATTTTCATAGGCGACTCACCCATTTCCCTTCGGCGTCCCGTCCGTATTCACTCATGTAGTGCTCGACCATACTCCGAGGATTTTCGGGATCAAGCGGACCACACATTCCCGCGCCGATCATGACGTGGATGTGATTCGTCTCCTGCTGCACGGTCTCGCCTGGGCGATGGCGATGCGGGCGCGGCCCCAAGAGATCGTACTTCGAATAAACGAATTTTTGGGTTTTGGAGGTGGGGACCTTCGCATGCCAGATCTGGCCGTAGCTCTCGGGAAACTTGCCACCCGAGTTGCTATGGAAAGCCTCGAGGGACGCCACGACCATATTCCCTCGGTTGTACATCGACAGGGCCGATCGGGCCCGCGTGGCTTGGCTTAGACGATCGTCGGCCTCCGGCGGATAGAGCACCGGCCCAACGTTGACTCGCTTCGAGCCCGACGGAGTCGAAATGAGGTACTCACGATCCATACTGGCCCGCATCTTTTCGGCCATGCGCAAGATGCACTGCGCGGGGTTGAAGACCGAATTCGGAACCCGCTTCGAAAAGGTCGACAGGCTCTCCCCCGCGCTCGGCTCGCTCGCCCCGTCCAAACCGAGTTCCTTGGCCAAGGCCGGACCAAACTGGCACAGTCCCCGCCCCCAGTGGTTTTTTTGGGGGGGGCCCATGACCGCCCTCTTGGCCTTCGCGAGAACCTCGGGTCGCCGGTAGATCTCACGCAACTGCTTCGTGCTTTTTCCTTTCGTGAGGCCCAGCGCCTTGGCCGCACGCGCGAGTTCCTCGTTCTTCTCGGCGCTGTTTTCGAGGAGAGGGTCGAACTGCGTCTCGAGCGCGAGGCTGGCTTCGAGGATCCAAGGCTCCACTTGATGTCGGTTCGCGGCGTCTACGATCGCCGAGCGATAGAGCAGGCGCTTTCGGCGGCCCGATTCGGAGATGAACATCGATCGCCCGTCGTACGACAAAAGCGGGTTCTTGAACCTCTTCAGCCGAGCGCAATCGCCCGCGCTTGGCGGCAGGTATCCTTTGCGGGTGCCCGTAGTCGTCGTCGCGGCAATCGTTTCTCCGGAATGCCCCGAGGACTCCCCCTCCTCCGGAGCAGAATCGCCCGAAGCGACCAATTTGCCGAGGTCGGCCGCATCAACGTCGACGATAACCTCGTAAAGTTTTCCTTCATCGTCCTGCAGGCGCGTCCAAAGTCCCGCTTGGCCCTTCGCGTTTTTAATCAAGGCGGACTCGCTAAGCTCGAACCCTGGCGGAAGTTCGAGCCGCTCGCCGGCCTTCGGCCCACCTCCGCGAGCGTCGCCTTGCAGAACTGTTACCGAGAGCGGTCCTTCGTTACGAAAATTTCGCCGAGCGCTTCCCGGCTCAGAGACGGGCGCTGGGCCGCGCGCTTGACTCAACTCCGGCTCCGGGCGCGGACGCTGAAGCTCGTCGGCCTGAGTAAGCTCCTCGGGGCGCAGTGCGCGAATCGCGCCCTCCTTCAGAAACGCGTCTCTCTTGACGAGAAACACCCCGCCCGAGTGATCGCCGGGTATCGAAACCCCGATCTGGTCATTCGCCGAATCAACGAACTCTTCCTGGATAATCTCGTCGGGCAAGAAAGTGTAGCTCCCGGTCTCTTCGGTCGTCGTAATCGGAGACCGAACGGCGGACACGTGCCGATATCGCTCGGCAAACTCGTCCAACCACTCGGCACGGATAGCCGTCAACGGTTCCTCTTGGCCGACCGGCGAGACGAAAAGCACGCTGTTCATCTGCTCGGCATCGCTGGCCTTAATCCAAATTTTTTGGCCGGCGCGAAAGAGAATCTTGCGCGGCGTGCCGTCCGGATCAGGCACGCTAATGCTCACGTTCTCCTTAAAACGAAAGGTCGCGACCTTATCGTAGAGCGCGATGGAGGGGTTTGGCGCGGTGAGTGGAGCCGACTCGATGATGCTAGCTCCCCAGGCCTCCGTCGCCACCGCGAAGAGCCCAAGGCAGCCCAGGAGGGTGATTCGACGGAACACCCTTCGAGTTTAATGTGCGGCGAGAAGTTTCTCCAGTGCGGCGAGAGCAGAGAGCGTCAACCGTTTCCGTCACGGCCGGCCTGGGCCAACATTTTCTTGACGGTCGTTTGCTCGGACGGCGAAAGATTCTTAAGGGCCTCGACGAAAGCCTTGCCGCCGATGGCCTTGAGATCGGCCACCATCGAAGCCGGGGCGTCGCTGGGGTCCAGTGACCTCACCGCGACCGCGATCCTCAACCACGTTCGAACGAAAAGCTCGGCCTTCGCCGTTCCCTTCTCGACGGCCGTCTTCCAATCCGGAAGTTTCTGCGCCAGCGCCAGGCTCTCGTCGTAATGGGAAGTCCCCTTCTCAGCCAGCTTCTCCCGATCGGAAAGTTTGGTCGGACGCGGAGCGGACGAGACCGCCTGCAAGGCCCCCTGCGCTTTGACAACGAGGGAGTCCCAAGAGCCCGTCGACGACTCAACGGGTTTCGGCGAACTGGCCCAAACCATCGGAGCCAACTGAGTCAGGACGAGAACGATCAACCAACGGCTCATTGAATATACCCTTTCGGCAACCAGATCCCGACGAGTCTGCGGTTCGCGCCTTCCGTCCGGCATCGACGATCTTGACGACTGTCCGTCCGCGGCTTCGTCGAGAAGTAATCGCTCGCGAAGCCAGGATCGTCTCCTCCGGTGCGGATTTCGACGTGACCCCACAAATCTTTCTTCGCATTCTTCGTGATCGAATCATAAACCAAAATCGCACCCGGCGGAGCATCGCAGGGGTCGAGGCCGGAATGGCGGGTCATGATGTTCTCGAACCCGCAGGCCTTCAGCACGTTGGGCGCCATGAGCGCGGCGTTCGTCGTCGTCACGCGTGCCTGGGCTTCCTCGAAGTCGGTCAGTTTGGAGCGACCTTTCTCCTTCACGATCCGCGCGCGATTCGCCGCGTACTCCCTATCGTGAGCGGCCTTAGAAACGTACTGGTAGAAATCGGCGCAGACGCCCGACCCCCCGATGGCGAGCTTAACCTTGCCCCAGCACGCACTCTGCGAGCTTTTCCCTTTAGCGCCCTGGTAGACAATGGTCCTCATTCTTTGAAGTTTCGGCGCGAACTCGTCGAACTTAGGCCCAGGCTGAAACTTTTTGAGTGACTCCGCAGGCGAAGCCGCCCCGACCGCCCCGACCGCCGAAGTCGAACCCCCGTGGCCGCCCGAAGTTTCCATTTTCGGTTTGGTCGCCTGCTTCGGCCGAGACAACTGGGGCTCAGGCTCGGAACTCTTTCCGGGCGTCTTTTTTCCCCCGCGGGCCGACACCGGCGGAGGTGCAGGCGCGGCTTCAAAAAGGGTGACCTGCTCGAGACCAAGGCAGCTCTCGACGGTTTCGAACTTCGCAGGCGACGCGAAGGCGCTCGCCGGCAGCAAGTAGGAATCCGGCAAAGGAGAGAAGTACTCGGCTCCCCGTTTTTGTTGGACGATCCGGACCCGATAGAATTGGCCGAGGTCGGGGCTCTGGTCCACGACGACGATGCGGTGATCCTCGCCAAGCTTGAGCGTATCCGCTCCCTTCAACGTGCGTGCGTTGACCGCCGGGAAGCCCGCGGCCGTGTAGACCGACATCTCGGCCGTCTTGCCCGTGCAAGCCTCGCCGCCGTCTTCCCCGGGGGCGTCCGACTCGTCCGTCAAGTCGACCGACGCCGTGCCAACGCACCGACACCGAGGTCCCTCATCGAACGCGATGAGGGTTTCGTCCGGGGCGCAGGGAGCCTTACTGGGGCTCTGCGGGTCAACAAGAGGAGTCCCTGCGTTCGCGGAGGCCCGACAAAGAGACGAAGCGAGCTGCCAAGAGTTCTCGAGCACGCGCGCCGGGAAGGCTTCCGTCGCTGACAACAACCCTACCGAAGCGCGTGGATGTCGAAGCTTCGCCCCCTCCCGAACGAGGACGTTCGCACCGGGAGGCAGCAAGGACTGCACGACCTGTTCCTGGACCGGCCCGCTTCCACCATGAGGGGTAGACGAGGGCACGATCGGCGGCGGAGCACTCCTCATCGGAGAAGAAACCGCGGGGGTCTGAGGCTCCGGAGCGCGCCCGTCGTCAACCGGTATATCCTTGCGGAACTCGTTCACGATTTCGGAGTTCAGGTAGAACACGCGGACGTCGTTCCCGGATCCCACGCGGTACCACGACATGCCCTCTTCCGAAGGCAACGGGTAGAGCGGGCGCATAACGTCGTCGGTCACCCGGGTCCAGTGTGTCTTGCCATCGACAAGCTTGTCCGCGAGGTCGTCCGAATCGGCCTCCGCCCGTTTAAAACCACGCGAATCTTGACGAGGAACAAGCTCGAAGACGCCCGCCTCGCGCAACTTCGTGTGGGCATCCGCCGGCTGGTTCGCCGGTCCGCGCTCTCCTTCCTCGATCGGAGTAAAATTGAAGACCGGTTGGCTCGCCAAGGCGGCGGCCTCGAGTTCGCGCTGGCGACCGACCTTTGCGGCTTGGAGCCCACTCTCCCAACGGCCCAGTTTCCGCAACACCGCTTCCATCTGGGAACGGTTAACGAGATACTCACCTAAATTTTCTTCGTGCTCCTGGCCGTCCCGGACGACGATGCGCGAACGTCGAAACCAAGCCACACCGCGACCGACGCTCCGGAGATCTTGTGCCGGAAACTCCGCGGCCGGATCGAGGCTACGCTCTTTCCATCCGGCCTCGTCGTCCGATAGCAGCCGCGCAAAAATCGACAGATCGCTCGCCTCGCGTGTGCCGGTGGCCCCGTTAAAGTAGAATACTCGACCGAAGGTTTTTTCGTCGAGCCTCGTAGACTCCGTGTCCGGCGCCAAGCCGGCGCGGACTTCGTAACCCGAGGCGCGCGCGTCGCCGACGACGGATGCTCCGGTCGCGACGCCGAGGGGAGGTACCGATGCGGCTTCGTCGATCTGACCAAAGGCCATCGGTCCCAGAATTCCAAGGGTTTTAGTGAGCGGGGCCTCGAAAACCCGAACCACGCCGTCCGAAGTTTGGAGCTTGAAGCGGCCCTGTCCGTCGGGAAGCTTGGCTTCCTGATCCCACTGCCAACGGTTCGCCGGGTCCTCCTGGAGACGTCTTATCTCATCGAGTGACAGTTGAGCCGACCCCGTTGAAGGATCGGGAGAAAACGGCGCGACGACGACGGAACTTTGCGCTTGCACGCCCAAAGCCCGGATTCGCGCGGCCTCGGCTCGCTTTTCTTCGGCGGCTTGCGCTTGGCGCGCGGCCTCAGCTTGGCGCTGATTTTCGGCAGCAAGTTCGCGGGCCTCGAGTGTCGCTCTCTGTTCGGCTTCGCGTTTGGCTTGGGCCGCTTGCTCGCGACGCTGCTCGGCGATGACGAGTTTCGCTTGACGCTCTTCTTCGGCCCGCTTGGCCTTCGCGAGACGTTCTGTCTCCTCCGCTTGGGCCCGCGCTTCGGCTTGTTGAGCTCGCTGGTGCTCGATCGCCGCCTGACGTTGAGCCTCGGCCTGTTGCCTTAACTGAGCGTCGTAAGCGCGACGTTGGGCTTCGTAAGCCTGGCGCTGAGCCTCGGCCTGCTGCGCGCTCACGAGGCAGTTCTCGGGAACGACGACGTAGGTCCCCACCCGACCCATCCGATCCGGAGCTTGCCGGATGTAGTAACCCGTTTTTCCTCGGATGTGCCAAGGGAGACCGTCGCCCGCAAAGCGGTAGAGCGCGGATCCGGCCACGAGCGTGACCTTGCCGGGAAACACGCTAATTTTTCCGTCTTGGAAGTGGGAGAAACTTTGAACCGTCACGTTGTGACAATGGGGGCCGATCTGTCCGATGACATTCGCCACGGCGGCAGACGAGGTCGCCAACCCTCCGAAGAGGAGAAGTCCTCTGCGTAAAGTCCCTCTAAAAACACGCGCGCGGCACACCACGTTCGTGTTTCGGCATTTGGCGCGGAGTTCCTGAGCCCGCGAAGCCGAAAACGAGGCAGTGAGTCATAATCGAAAGCCCTCGGCAACCGAGGGCGCGAGACTAATGACCAATTCCCCAAGTCCCCGCGCCGCGCTCGGCGCAGACCTTGAGGGCGGGCTCTTCGGCGGCGTGGGCGCTGAAGGTCGAGCTCAACACGCGGAAGCGCACGAGGGCCGCGACGCCCGCCTCGGACTTGAGCGTGAGCTCGCTGCGCCAGCTTGCTTCGCCGGGGGCGAAACGGAAACTCTGCTGCGACGTCGAACGCTCGAGGCGCGCTTGGCGCTCGGCCTCGACGACGGGCTCGTCTTCGACGTGTTCGAAGTCGATCGCGACGGAACCGAGCAGCCAAACGCTCTCGCCCTCGGCGTCGCGCTTGGCCTTGAACTTGACGCGGAACTCTTTGACCTCGCGGTTCTTCTCGCCCGGATTGAAGAGCCGGTGACCGAGTCGAGGGGAGCCCGGCGTGACGAGGTGCTCGAACTCGAGAGGTTCGTTCTCGAAGCAGGCGATTTGCGTCGTCCACGCGGGCGGATCCGCCGAAGGCGTGGCGTCGTCGGACTTGTCTTCGCGCAGGCTGAACTCGACGGCCATCCACCGCGCGTTCGGATCGACGACGCGCGGACTCGGCGAGGCGCCCGCGCTCGCCGACGGGCTCGCGGAAACTTGGGGCGACGGCGTTTCGCCGCCCAACGGCGCGTTGAGCCGCGCCTCGGACGGAGTTCCGCCCGGCGGCGCGAAGCGATCGGGGCTCAGCGAGGGCACGCCCTTGCGGCCGCAACCCGCGACGAGTCCCAGCGCGAGGATTCCCCAAGCTTTCCCGAATGATCGCACCTTTCCCCTATCGGCCTTCCGGGCCGCGAACCTGAGCGGGACGCCGACCCGACGTTCCGAGTTTCACGTGGTACATTCGCCAAAATTCCATCCGCTCTTCAAGGCGACTCTCGACGAAGCTCCAAAGGCGTCAGGCACCTTTTGGTAGCGGCGGCGCGGCATAATGCGCCGCCGCTACCAAAAGGTGCCTGACGCCTTGCTCGACGCCTTGCTCGTTGGGGCCTAAGCTCGGGGCCATGACGAAATCCTCGAACCGTTGGCTCATCGCCCTTGTCGCCGTGGTCGTCTTCATCTTCGTGGGAACCGTGGGGGCCGTCGTTTACGGCGTGAGCCGACTCGGCACCGCGATCGGAGGCCGCACGAGCGGACGCTCGAGCGTCAGCCTCTCTAAGCTCAACGCCAAAGCCGCGATCGTCCGCATCGAGGGCGTCATCGAAGCCGAGATGGCCACCGAGATCCTCGCGCAACTCGACGAGATCCGCCGCAGCGACGATCTCAAGGCCGTGCTCGTGCGCGTCGATTCGCCGGGCGGCACGGTAGGCGCCTCGCAGGAAATCCTGGCGTCGCTCAAAATGTTGCGCGAGGGCGGCAAGACCGTCTACTGCTCCTTTGGGGATCTCGCGGCGAGCGGCGGCTTTTACGTCGCGATGGGCTGCGAACGCATCTACTCGAACCCCGGCACGCTCACGGGATCGATCGGCGTCATCATGCAGTTCATGAACCTCAAAGATCTCTACGCCTGGGCCAAGGTCCAGCCCGAGGTGCTCAAGGCCGGTCGCTTCAAGGACGTCGGCTCGGAAACCCGCCCGATGCGCGACGACGAACGCGCCCTCTTGCAGAAGCTCCTCGACGATACCCACGCGCAGTTCCGCGCGGCCGTGCTCGAAGGTCGCCCCGGCGCGGACCCGGCCAAGGTCGAGGAGTTCGCGGACGGCCGCATCCTCTCCGGAAACCAGGCCCTCGAGTACGGACTCGTCGACGCGCTCGGCAGCCAGGACGCCGCCAAGCGCGAGCTGCTCACGGCCGCGAAGCTCGACCCCGCCACGGAACTCGAAGAGCTCGGCGCGCCGAGCAACCCCTTCGACGAGCTCTTCGGCCGCAATCGCCGCCGTCGCCGGGCTTCGATCACGAACGCCGCCTCGGAGCTGGAGGGCCTCGGACAAGAGGTTCGTAAGCTGCTCAAGCCCGGCGTCCACGTTCGCCCCGGGGTGCCCTACTACCTTCCCGCTTTCATGGCGGAATAAGGTCCCGAAACTTCCTCTTTTCGTGTGGGAGTTCGGACGACGCGCTTGCCTCGTCCGGGCGCCGGGACTATCCCCTTGGCCTACCCCAAGGAGGTTTGCCGCATGTCGCTTCGACTCTTTTCTTCGTTCGCCCTCGCCGCTTCGCTCGTGGTCTTCACGGCTTGTGAAGATAAGAAAGACTCCGATGTCGAGACGACCTCGAACGACGGTGCCAAGAAACCCGGCGTGAAGCCGCAAGCCGCGGGCAACGCCAAGCCTTCGCAAAAGCCGGACGCCTTCAAAGGCTTCCGCTACGAAATCAACGAAACGATCAACGGCAAGAAATGCACGACGGGTAAACGCGAGTTCGCGACCTTCGAGGCTTATTGCAAAGGTCTGTTGGACGACGCCCTCAACAAGAACTGCGCGCGCGAAACCCGCGAAGAGACTTACGAAGCGGCCGGTTGCGGCAAGCTCGAAAACGGCGCGAACGGCGTGGACTTCGACTTCGGCGAAGACGACGAAGCCGCGTCGACCTTCGGCGGCGGCCACGGAGACATGTAATTGACCAAGGCGCGGCGCATGGCAAAGACGACCCGCAAAGAATCACGGCCCCGCCGATCGGCGAAGTCCGTGAAAGGTCGCTCCGCGAATGGTCGCCCCACCGGGAAGCGCCCCGCCCTCGCCACGCGCGCGGTCGCGAATCCCTTCGATCCGGCGCTGGGGCGCCTTTGGGCCCCTTGGCGTCTCGAGTACATTCGCAACAATAAAGCCGATGACGCCTGCCCCTTTTGCGAATTGCCCCGCCTCGAGCCCTCGGACGAAACCCTCGTCCTCTACCGGGACGAAGAGCTCTTCGTCATCCTGAACAAGTTTCCCTACAACCCGGCCCACTTGCTCGTCGTTCCGCGCGCCCACCGGGGCCGGCCCGAAGAGATCGACCCCCGGGCCTGGATGCGCCTTTCCCTGGCCTTGCGCCTGACCCTCGAAACCCTCGAGAAAGCCGGGGGTGCCCCCGCCTTCAACGTGGGGCTCAATCTCGGCTCGGTGGCCGGCGGCGGCATTCCGGGCCACTTGCACTGGCATATCGTGCCGCGCTGGCCGGGCGACTCGAACTTCATGCCGATCCTGGCCGAAACGAAGACCCTCCCGACGCATAACCGACAGGTCTGGGCCGAACTCCGGCCCCACTTTCTGGACTTTGGTCGCAAACTCGCCGAAACTTACGAGAAGGGGGATTCTCGTTCATGAAGGCGCTGCGACTCGGACTCTTGGCTCTGCTGGTGATCGGCTTCCTTTACGTGGCCGCGAACTTCACGGCGCAGAACGCCGATCCCATCACGATCTCGCTCTTCGAGTGGACCTCGCCCGCCTACCACAAGTGGCAATTTTTCCTCGCGACGCTCTTCGTGGGCGCGCTTTGCGCGACGCTCTTCTTCATCGTCGAACTCATCGTGCTCGAAACGCGCGTCATCCGTTTGCGTCGCGCAAACCAGAAGCTCGAGCGCAGCCTCGTCGCGCTCACGAACCAGTCCACGCACGCGACGAGCGTGACGGCCGAACCGGCCCTCAAAGCGGCCCCCCGCCACGACGACGTCTAGGCGACCCCGTCTAGGCGACCCAAACTAAGCCTCGGCTCCCGTGGGTGAAAAGCCTTCGACAAGGCGGGCCCGGGATGGGATGAACGCCCTCCACCCATGAAAGCCGCTCTACTCGAAGCCCTTCCCTTCTTGCCCCGTCATCGCGCGCGCTCCAAACGCGCGAGCCAGCTGAGTCTCGACGACATCCTGGACGACCGACGGGCCTCGGGCGAGCTCGCGGGGGGCGTGCTCGATCTCGTGCTCATGGCCTACCGTTACCGCGCTCCCTTCGAGCTCGCGTGGCGCGAGTTCAGCGGCAAATCGCTGCGCCCGGCCGAGCTCGAAGATCTGCTGCAGATCCTTTTCGGCGCCCTGCTCAGCCGCGACCGGACGCCGGGCCCCGTGCTCGTTTCGGAGGCCGTCGAGGCGACGCGCCAAGCCTTCGGCCCCGCGGCCTGCGGGCTCGTGAACGCGTTCGGTCGCAAGACGCTCGCCACGAAAGACGCCTGGCTCGCGAAACTCGAAGCCGATCCCTTGCTCGCGCTCCCGGCCGCGTTACGCGAACGTTGGTCCGCGCATCCCGCGATCCTCGCGCGTTCCGCGCGACAACTCCTGCGTCGACCCGAGGCCGGCATCTGGAGCTTCGACGCGGGGGGAAGCTTTGCCAAGCGCGAGGCCACGGCCTTCCGCGAGGAAGGACGACTCCAAGCGATCGACCCGGGTTCGTGGGACCTGCTCGGGTGGATCCTCGAGCGCGTGCGCGCGAATCCGCCGCCCGCCGGCGCCTGGCTCGACGCCTGCGCCGCCCCCGGCGGCAAGCTGCTCGGCCTGCTCGCGCGCGGCACCGTGCCCGCGGACGCCGAGCTCCACGCGACGGACGCGAAGTTCCGTCGCGTCGAACGGCTGCGCGAAAACCTTGCGCGCTGGGGAAGCGAGACGCGCGTGCGCACGAGCTTGCACGCCTGGGGCGACGCGAAGGCGGATCGCTCGGACGAACTCCCCGCGCGCTTCGCGTTCGCGCTCGCCGACTTGCCTTGCAGCGGATCGGGCACGCTTCACACGCGGCCGGACCTGCTCGACCTCGACTGGGCCGAGCGCATGATCTCGACGCTCGACCTGCAGAAACGCATCCTCGCCGAAGTCCGCGATCGCGTCGCGCCGGGCGGCGCGCTCTTCGTGAGCCTTTGCAGCGTGGATCCCGTCGAAGTCGATCACGTTTCGGGATTGCTCGGGCGCGCGCCCGATTTTTCGTCGTGGGACCGCCGCGAAGAAACGTGCGAGGGGCTGACGGCCTGGCACGTCACGAACTCGCGCTGATCCGCGTTCCGCCGTCGCGAAAAACGACGTGAAGAAAACTTCACGTCGTGTCATCTCCGCTCAACAACGCCTTGCTAAATCGTCTCCTCGTGAGCGGCTATGGGGCCGACTCCGTGAGACTCGAAGTTGCGAGAGGAGAACGAAAATGGAATTCACCAAACGTCTGATGGGAGTCGCGCTCGTCGCCAGCATGGGCCTCGGTGGCCTGAGCGCCTGCACCGACCGTGAAGTCGCTTCCGCGATCGGAGGCCTCGCCGTGGGCGCCGCCGTCGCGAACGCCGCCAACGATCGTGATTACCGTGGCGGACGCGGTTACCGCGGATACGAGTGCGTGGGCGGCTACCGCCAGACCTGCCAAACCTACTACGACTACTACGGCCGTCCCCGCCGCGAGTGCCGCAACTACTACGACAGCTGCGCTTCGCGCCGCGGCCGCTACTATCGCAGCACGGGCGCCGAGCTCTCGCTCCCCACGGCGATGCTGAAGGAAAGCGCGCCGGTCGTTTCGGAAACCCGCTTCGCCGAAACGCACGGCTTGAGCGTGGACGCTTCGAGCAAGCTCATCGCGAGCCTGCAAAAAGCCCGCAACGGCTCGATGCAGTCGCTCCTCGACCTCGGTCTGTCGAAGGCCGACATCGAGAAGGTCGCCAAGTTCGAGCTTCCTTCCAAGGAAGGCGTCGACGCCATGGCGCGTAACCTCGATCAGCAACCGGCTTCGACCGAAGCCATGCTGAAGAAGCTCACGCACGACGCCAAGGCCGAGCTGAGCGCGCGCTGCGCGACCCGCCCGGCGCTCGACCTCAACCTGCAGCGCCTCTGCTCGACGTTGAACTAACCCTTCGCGGGGCCAACGCCGGGGGCGTTCTCGGTCGAAGTGTTTAGCAACAGATTTCCTACGGGCCGGATCTTCACCCTTCCGAAGGGCGTCGAAGATCCGGCCTCCCTTTTTTTCGGGGCGCCGGTTATCCTGTCGCCCATGAGCGACGATTCCCGCGACTTGGCCGCCCGACTCAAGACCTTGGAGGCGCGCCTTGCCCAACTCGTACAGTCCACGCGCGAGGATCTCGACATCGCCCGTGCCCTCCAGCGCACGCTCATGCCCAATCGCCTGCCCGAAGTCCCCGGCCTCACCTGTTACGCTCGCTACATCGGCGAAGGCGATTTGAGCGCCGAAGGCTTCGACCTCATACCGACCAAGGGCGGCGCGCAGGTCTGGCTCGTCGGCTCGTGGACCGAGCGCTTCGGCCTCGGCTCGCTCCTGCTGCAAAGCCTCGTGTCGCTGCAATCGCGCGCGCTCGTGGAGGCCAAGCCCAAGACGAGCGTCCAGGAAGTCTTCAACGAGCTTTCGATCGCGCTCACGGAGGCCCGCAAGTCGGGCCACTATCGTCTGCACGTGGCCCGACTGGACATGTCCACCCTGCAAGTCGAGGGCTGCGCGATCGGTTCGCTGCCGCTCTTGCGCCGCAGCCTCGACCGCACGAGTTGGGGCCCGTGGGATTTCGTCCAGTCCGAGGCCCTACGCCAGCGCCCCGAGCTTTTGGCCGCCGCCGTGTCGGCCGCGCCCGTGCTCGCGAACCAGGCCTACGCCTATAGCTTCGCCCTGCCCCCGGGTAGCCGGCTATTCTATTTGGGCGCGAGCTGGCTCGGCGAAGAACCCACGCGGATGCCTCCGCTCGCGGCCGTCGAAGCCAAGCTCGGCGTACGGATGAACGAAGCGACCGAGTCCGGCTCGTCGTTGCTCGAGGACCTCAACGCGCTCCTCAAGCGCGCGGAAGACGCGCTCTCCGCGGACCTGCGTCGCGCCGATCTCGCCACGCTCGCCTTCGAAGTCGATCCGCGACGCCTTCACTTGGCTTAGGCGGATCGGCATGAGCTCCTTGCCCCCGGGCCCCGACGAGGCCGAAGGATCGCGCGCCAGGATCCTCGGCACCTTGGTCGCCATCGGACTGGGCCTCCTCGTTCACTTTCTCCTGCGCGACTCCGGCCTTCGCCCGGAAGCCCAGCGTCTTTCGGGGCTCGTCGTCGCCACGGTCGCCGCCTGGCTTTTCGAGGTGTCCTCGCCGGCCATCGTGTCGCTTGCGTTCGCGACGGGAGCCATGGTCTTGCGCGTCGCCCCCGCCGAAAGCATCTTCGCGCCCTTCGCGAACCCGATCATCTACTTCTTCTTGGGGAGTTTTTTCTTGGCGCGCGCGATCGAGATCCACGGCGTCGCGACGACGCTCCTGGCCCGCACCTTGGCCCTCCCGGGCGTGCGAGGCCGCCCGGAGCGGGCCGCGGCGATCTTGGTCGCGGGGACCGGACTTCTCTCGGCGTTTCTCAACAACACGGCCGCCGCCGCGCTTTTTCTTCCGTTCGCGACCGCGCTCGCCCGCCACGCCTTTCGGGGCCATCCCCGCGCGCGGACGAAAACGATCCTCGGCGTGAGTTACGCCGCGAGCGTGGGCGGACTGCTCACGACCTTCGGGACCGCGCCCACCCTGCTCGCCATCGGCATCCTTCGCACGACGACATCGCACGACATCTCGTTCCTCGACTGGTTTCGCTACGCCTTGCCGGTCGCCGTCCCCTTGCTCGGTTTTCTCGTCTGGCGGGCCCTCGCGGCCGGGCCGGCCGAGCGCGCGCCGGAGGCCGTCGCCCCCGTCGCGGCCGAGCCCCTCACGCGCGCGGGTCGCCGCTCGCTGGCGCTCGTGGGCCTCGCCATGGCGCTTCTCGTCGGGACTTCGAGTCTTCCCGCCCTGAAGTTCCTCGGCGAAGCGGGCGCGATCATGGTCCCCGCGCTGCTCCTTTTCTTCCTGCCCCGCCACGACGGGAGGCACGGCCCGCCTCTCTTGACCTGGTCCGAGGCCGCGCAAATCGACTGGCAAAGCCTTCTTCTTTTCGGGGGCGGACTCTCGATGGGCGCGCTCCTCTTTTCGACGGGCGTCGCGCAAGCGCTGGGGGCTTCGCTCGCTCCGCTGGCCGCCCACCCTCGTCTCTTCTTCGCGTGTCTCGTCCTGCTCATGCTCCTGCTCACGGAGATCGCCTCGAATACGGCGTCGGTGACCTTGCTCGTTCCGATCGTCGTGGCGAGTTGCGAGGCCGCCGCGCTTCCCACGCCCGTCTTCGTGGCGGCGATGGCCCTCACGGCGAGCCTCGGTTACATGTTGCCGGTCGGCACGCCACCGAACGCGCTGGCCTACGGCACGGGACTCGTAAGCGGTCGTCAGATGCTTCGCGAGGGAGCTTTGGTCGACCTGCTCGGGTACCTGCTCGTCGTGGCTTCCTTCTTCGCCTTCCACCTCGGCTGAACGCGGACGGCCGCGCGAAGCATAAGCGAAACCTAAGTCGGGCTTGAGAACTCCAAACTCGATTTTCCCCCCGCGCGGGAGGAGAAAGGAGACATGGAACCGCTTCGCTTTTTTCATCTCGCTCCCTGGCTTCTCGCTTCGCTGCTCGCGGCGGCGCCCGCCGTGGCCGCGCCCGTTTACCCGTCGACGCGCGAGCCCGTCGCGCCGAGCGACTTTCGTTACGGCGCCGAGCTGAGCCGCGCCAAGGCCGAGCTCCGCCGCATCTTCGCGGGCAGCCCCGAGCTGCACGCCTACGCGTGGCAGGCCCGCCGCCACAATCCGCGCGAGAGCCTGGAAACTTTTATCCGCGACGCCTACGCCCGCCAGCCGCAGATCTATCGACGTCCCGAGCTCGTCGACGTCGACCAAGTCGTGCCCGCGCGACAAGACGAGCGCTTCGCGCGCAGCCTCTCACACCTCGCGCGCGGCGCCGGCCAGAAGGGCCTCAAGACTTCGCAAGACATCCGTCGCGCGCTCGAAGCCGCGACCAAGCAATCGCCGCACCTCAAGCTGGCCTACGGCTTCGAGGAGAACTCCTTCGCCTACGCCTTTTTTGTCGCGCTGATCGACGAAAGCCGAAACGAAGCGCTCTTCGTCGGCGTCGGCTATTCGGAGTAAACGAAAGAAACGGCGAAAGCTCGCGGGCCGCGCTCGAGAACGCCGCCCCCAAGCTTTAGTCGATCGTGACGCCCTTGAGGAGGTCGAGGTTCTCGAGCGCGAGGCCCGCGCCGAGCGCGACCGCCGAGAGCGGGTCTTCGCACAAGAAGACGGGCAGACCCGTCTCTTCGCGCAGGAGGATATCGAGGTTCTTGAGGAGCGAGCCGCCGCCGGCCATGACGATGCCCTTGTCGACGATGTCGGCCGCGAGCTCGGGCGGCGTGCGCTCGAGCGTGATCTTGACGGCGTCGACGATCGAGTTGACCGTTTCGGCCAGCGCTTCGCGGATTTCGTCGGAGCTGACTTCGATCGTCTTGGGAACGCCGGCGAGCAAGTCGCGGCCTTTGACTTCCATCGTCGTCTCGCGGCCCGAGGGGTACGCGTTGCCGATCGTGCTCTTGATGACTTCGGCGGTACGCTCGCCGATCGCGAGGTTGTACTTGCGGCGGATGTAGTTGAGAATCGACTCGTTCATCTTGTCGCCGCCGACGCGGACCGACTTCGAGAAGACGATCCCGCCGAGCGAGATCATCGCGACGTCCGTCGTGCCGCCGCCGATGTCGACGATCATGTTGCCCGTGGGAGCGGGGACGTCGAGCCCGGCGCCGATCGCGGCCGCC
>ERZ761607.1747-NODE-1747-length-25549-cov-5.910724_pt1 | contig 25549 bp, 24 predicted proteins | sample MGYA00511164_ERZ761607 | MGnify/ENA primary metagenome ERZ761607 (study PRJEB28899, sample SAMN02445080) | bioreactor sludge metagenome | biome: EBPR sludge | place: Australia: Brisbane, Thorneside Wastewater Treatment Plant | collected 2011-06-22 ... | reverse complement strand
TCGACTTCGCCTTGCGCGCGCGGCGGGCCGGCTGGCGGATCTGGGCGGTGCGCGACGCGGTCCTGGTGCGGCAACTCGACTTCGACCAGCAGCACGACCTGGCCGGGTGGAAGGGCTACTACATGTACCGCAACCTCTTCACCGTCCACTTGCGGTACGGCGAGAACGCGCTGGTCCGCGCCAAGCCCTGGCTGATCACCGCAGGTGTGGTCGCCCTGTCGCCGATCCGCGGCGGCCGGGCCGAGTCGCGCAACGTCCGCAAGGCGCTCAAGGATGCCCGAGCCCAGGCCCGTGTCCAGGCCCGCTGAGCCGATCACGCGCGAGGCCCCGCCGCTGTCGGGGCGGGTCGTCTCGACCCAGCGCTGGCGTGACCTCACCTTCCTGCACTGGGCAGTCGATCCCGGTGCCGTCGCTCGTCTGCTCCCGCCCGGGACCCGCCCCGACCTGTTCGAGGACCGCACCTACGTCGGGTTGGTGCCGTTCCGGATGGTCCGGGTGACGCTCGGCCGGCTGCCCATCCCGTACGTCGGCACCTTCCTCGAAACCAACGTGCGGCTCTACTCGGTCGACGACCAGGGCCGCCGGGCCGTGGTCTTCCTCAGCCTGGACGTCGACCGGGCGGCGGTGGTCCCGGCGGTCCGCGCGACCGTCGGCGCGCCGTACCGCTGGGCCAGGATGCGATTCGACCGCAGGGGCGACGTCGTCACCTACGACGCCCGGGTCCGGACCGGTCGCAGGGCCACCAGCCACGTCGTGGTGCGGGCCGGTGAGCCGCGGGCTGTCACGCCGCTCGACGACTTCCTGACCGCGCGGTGGGCTGCGCACGTGCGCCGACCGCTCGGTACGACGTACGTGCGCAACCGGCACGACCCCTGGCCGCTGCGCTCGGCCGAGGTCGTCGCGCTCGACGACGGTCTGGTGGCGGACGCCGGCCTCCCGGGGCTCACCGACCGGCCACCGGACCACGTGGCGTTCAGCGACGGGGTCTACGCAGAGTTCACGAGACCGAGGAGAGTGGCGCTGTGACTGGAAGCGAGAGGGGGCAGGCCCTGCCCGTCGCGGTCGAGCACGCGCGGCGGTGGCTCGACTCGCTCGAGGACCGGCCGGTGCCGCCGCAGGCCCAGGTCGAGGAGCTCGTCGAACGGCTCGGCGCCAAGTTGCCGGACGGGCCGCAGGACCCGGCCGCGGTCGTCGAGCATCTGGCCAGCGCGCTCGAGCCGGGGCTCACCGCGATGCCGTCGGGTCGGTTCTACGGGATGGTGATCGGTGGCTCCCATCCCGCGGCGCTGGCCGCCGACTGGTTGACCAGTGCGTGGGACCAGAACGCCGGGCTGGCCCGGCTCACGCCGGCCGCGACCGCGACGGAGCAGGTGGCCGCCGCCTGGCTGCTGGACCTGCTCGGCCTGCCGTCCCAGAGTGCGGTCGGCTTCGTCACCGGCGGCACGATGGCCAACTTCACCGGCCTGGCAGCTGGTCGTGACGAAGTGCTGCGCCGGGTCGGCTGGGACGTCGCCATCCGCGGCCTCGCGGGGAGTCCCGGCGTCCGCGTCGTCGTCGGGCAGGAGCGTCACGACACCGTCGACCTGGCACTCCGCTATCTCGGGCTCGGCGCGCCGGAGGCGGTCGAGGCGGATGCCGAGGGTCGGCTCGTCGTCGCCGATCTCGAGCGCACGCTGTCCGCGCGGGAGCTCCCGACCGTGGTCTGCCTGCAGGCCGGCAACGTCCACTCCGGCGGCTACGACCCGTTCGCCGAGGCGATCGACGTGGCGCACCGGCACGGCGCGTGGGTGCACGTCGACGGTGCGTTCGGCCTCTTCGCCGCGGCCGCGCCGGCGTACCGCCACCTCACGGCGGGCGCCGAAAGTGCCGACTCGTGGGCCACCGACGCGCACAAGACGCTCAACGTGCCCTACGACTGCGGCATCGCGATCGTCCGCGACCCGGCCGCGGTCAAGGCCGCGATGGGTATGCACGGCGACTACCTCATCCACGACGAGGCCGGCGACCCCTTCGAGAAGGTGCCCGAGCTGTCGCGGCGGGCGCGCTCGATCCCCGTGTACGCCGTCCTGGCCGCACTCGGGCGGCAGGGTGTGGCCGACCTGGTCGAGCGGATGGCCGGCCACGCGGCGGCGTTCGCTCGGGGAGCTGCCGAGCTGCCGGGCGTCGAATTGCTCAACGATGTCGTCTTCACCCAGGTCTGCATGCGCTTCGGAAGCGACGAGCGGACCCGTGCGGTGGTCGAGCGGCTGTTGGCCGACGGCGAGGCCTGGATGAGCGGCTCGACCTGGCATGGCCGGGCGGTGCTGCGAATCTCGGTGAGCAACTGGTCGACCACCGAGAGTGACGTTCGTCGCAGCCTGCGCGCGCTGCAGCGGGCCGCCGAAGGTGTCTAGGCGCGCCGAATCGAGTCGATGCGGGCCCGTCCGTAGACTGATCTGTCGTGTCGTCCGAGAACTCTGAAGGCAGCCACGGGCCTGATCTCGTCGTCGTCGGCTCCGGGTTCTTCGGGCTGACGATCGCCGAGCGCTGCGCGGCCGGGCTCGGCCTGCGGGTGCTCGTCCTGGAGCGGCGGCACCACCTGGGCGGCAACGCCTACAGCGAGCGGGAGCCGCAGACCGGCGTCGAGGTGCACAAGTACGGCGCGCATCTGTTCCACACGTCCAACGAGAAGGTGTGGGAGTACGTCAACCGGTTCACGACCTTCACCGGCTATCGGCACCGGGTCTTCGGCAAATACCAGGGCCAGGTCTACTCGCTGCCGATGAACCTGGCCCTGATCAACCAGTTCTTCGGCAAGAGCCACACGCCGCAGGAGGCGCGCGAGCTGATCGCGAGCCAGGCCAGCGAGATCGCCACCGAGGATGCCACCAACCTCGAGGAGAAGGCGATCAGCCTGATCGGCCGTCCCCTCTACGAGGCGTTCATCAAGGGCTACACCGCCAAGCAGTGGCAGACCGATCCGACCAAGCTGAGCGCCGACATCATCACCCGCCTCCCGGTGCGCTACACCTTCGAGAACGGGTGGTTCAGCGACACCTACGAAGGGCTCCCCACCGACGGTTACACCGCCTGGCTGACCCGGATGGCCGACCACCCCAACATCGAGGTTCGGCTCGAGACCGACTTCTTCGATGTGGCGGAGGAGTTCAAGGGCAAGGTCCCGATCGTCTACACCGGCCCGGTCGACGAGTACTTCGGCAACTCCGAAGGCCGCCTGTCGTGGCGCACCGTCGATCTCGAGGAGTCCGTCGAGGACGTCGACGACTTCCAGGGCACCGGCGTGGTCAACTACAACGACCGGGAAGTGCCGTTCACCCGGATCATCGAGTTCAAGCACTTCCACCCCGAGCGGGCGAAGACCCACCTTCCGGGCAAGACCGTGATCGTGCACGAGTACTCCCGGTTCGCCGAGGAGGGCGACGAGCCCTACTACCCGATCAACACCGCCGAGGACCGCGCCAAGCTGCTGAAGTACCGCGAGCTTGCCAAGCGCGAGCCCATGGTGCTCTTCGGCGGCCGGCTCGGCACCTACAAGTACCTCGACATGCACATGGCCATCGGCTCCGCGCTGTCGATGTACGACAACAAGCTCAAGCCGCACTTCGTGGACGGCGCCGAGCTGGCCAGTGGGGGAGTGGACGAGTGACCGAGCAGCCGGCGAAGAAGGCGACCCCGCGGCGCCGTACGACGAAGAAGGCCGCGGCCGCGCCCGCCGCGCACCCGGTGGAGACCAACCGGCGTGTCCTGCAGCGGCAGATCATGCCGGTGGAGAAGGACTTCGACGTCTTCGCCCTCTACGTCGACCCCGAGGACGCCAACCTCGACGCCGACCGCTACGAGATCGGCGGTAGCCGGGCGGCCAAGGACCTCAACAACGCCGCCATCCGGCAGTCGACCACCACCGGCAAGGGCATCCACCCCGAGCAGATCGAGTCCCGTACGGCGCTGCGAGTCAGGTCCGGCGAACGGCTCTCCTTCGGCACCTACTTCAACGCCTTCCCGGCGTCGTACTGGCGTCGCTACAGCGTGGTCACCGACGTCCGGCTGACCGTCGAGGTCTCGGGGCGGGGCGCCACCCTGGTCGTCTACCGTTCGCTCGCCAACGGTCGTGCGCAGCGCGTCGACTCGGCGACCACGGGCAGCGAGGCCAAGGGCACCTTCGTGTTCGAGCTGCCGCTCAAGCCGTTCGTCGACGGCGGTTGGTACTGGTACGACGTGATCGCCGGCGACGACGATGCGGTCGTCGAGTCGGCCGAGTGGTCGGCGGAGGTCCCCGAGGACCGGCTCGAGCACGGCACCGCCGACATCGCGATCACCACGATGAACCGGCCCGACTTCTGCGCCAAGCTGATCGGCCAGCTCGGCCGCGATGAGCTGCTCAAGCCCTACCTCGACACCGTCTTCGTGATGGAGCAGGGCACCCAGAAGGTCGTCGACTCGCCGTCCTACCCCGAGGCGCGCGACGCGCTCGGCGACCAGCTGCGGATCGTCGAGCAGGGCAACCTCGGCGGCTCCGGCGGCTACGCGCGCGGCCAGCTCGAGTCGCTGCGCAAGGGCACCGCGACGTACGCCTTGATGATGGACGACGACGTCGTCTGCGAGCCCGAAGGCATCATCCGGGCGATCACCTTCGGCGACCTGGCCCGGCGGCCGACCATCGTCGGCGGCCACATGTTCAGCCTCTACAACAAGTCCGAGCTGCACAGCTTCGGCGAGATCGTGCAGCCCTGGCGGTTCTGGTGGATGACGCCGCAGGACGGCTACAGCCGTTGGGACCTCTCGGCCCGCAACATCCGATCGGCGCGGTGGCTGCACAAGCGCGTCGACGTGGACTTCAACGGCTGGTTCATGTGCCTGATCCCGCGTGAGGTCATCGACCGGATCGGGCTGTCCCTGCCGCTCTTCATCAAGTGGGACGACGCCGAGTACGGCCTGCGTGCCAAGGCTGCCGGCTTCTCGACGGTGACCTTCCCGGGTGCAGCGGTCTGGCACGTGCCGTGGACCGACAAGAACGACGCGCTCGACTGGCAGGCCTACTTCCACGTGCGCAACCGGTTCGTCTCGGCGCTGCTCCACTCGCCGTACCCTCGCGGCGGCAAGCTGATCCGCGAGGACTTCACCTACTCCATCGCCCACCTGGTATCGATGCAGTACTCCACCGTCGAACTGCGCAACCTCGCGCTCGAGGACGTGCTGGCCGGGCCGCACGGGTTGCACGCCCAACTGCCGACCCGGCTCGGCGAGGTCAACACGCTGCGCAAGCAGTTCAGTGACGCGCAGCTGCAGGCCGACCGGGAGGCGTTCCCGGAGACCAGGCGCAAGAAGCCGCCGCGCAAGGGCCGCGACATCATCGAGATCCCCAGCCGGGTCTCGCGCATGATCACCGCTGGCCTGGCGCCCATCCGTCAGCTGCGGCCCGCCCGTGAACTCTCGTCGGAGTTTCCCGAGGTGGAGATCCGCGCGATGGACGCCAAGTGGTACCGCCTCGCGTCGTACGACTCGGCGATCGTCTCGATGAACGACGGCACGTCGGCGGCGTTCTACAAGCGCGACACGGCTACCTTCCGCGACCTGGTCAAGCGGACCGCCGACCTGCACCAGCGGCTCGCGCGCGAGTGGCCGGAGCTCGCGGAGCAGTACCGCGCCGCACTGCCCGAGATCACCGCGCCCGAGACCTGGGAGCAGACGTTCCGGCCCTGGACCGAGGGGGCTGACACGCCGGCATGACCGACCAGCTCACCCCCAGGTCCGACAGCGTCGCTGCCCGGCACGACCTCGCGCACGTCCCGATGGTCGACCCGGCGGCGCGCCGCGGGCTGCTGGGCGTGCTGCGCCGGCGCTACCTGCTCCAGCTCATGGTGCGGCGCGAACTCAAGGCGCGCTACATCGGCTCGAAGATGGGACTGGCCTGGTCCTACATCGACCCGCTGTCGCGGTTCCTCACCTACTTCTTCGTCTTCGGCATCATCATCGGCCGCGGCGCGATCCCGCACTTCGCCATCCATCTGTTCGCCGGCATGGTGATCGTCAACCTCTTCACCGCCTCGTTCAGCTCCGGCACCCGCTCGATCCTGCAGAACAAGGCGGTCGTGCAGAAGATGCCACTGCCGCGGGAGATCTTCCCGATCGCCTCGACGCTGGTCTCGCTCTACCACACCGGCCCGCAGCTGGTGATCCTGATCGGTGCCTGCCTGCTCACCGGCTCCTTCAACCCTGACCCGGTCGGCATGCTCTGCGCCCTCTTGGCGCTGGCGATCGCGATCCTGCTCGGCGCCGGCATGGGGTTGATGTTCTCGGCCATCAACGTGATGTACCGCGACTGGACTCGCGTCGTCCAGATCATCACCAACATGCTGCCGTTCACGGTGCCGATGATGTACCCGTACACGCTCGTCGCTAAGCGCTTCGAGGACTTCCCGGTGATCCAGCACTTCTACCTCTGGAACCCGCTCACCGAGTGCGTGCTGCTGATGCAGCGGGCGTTCTGGATCACCACCATCAGCCCCGAGGACGCCGCCTCGGCCCCGCCTGAGTGGGGCTTTCATCCGGGCCTGCACGCCAACTTCCCGCCCCACCTCTACCTACGGGGCTTCATCTTCCTGGGGATCTCGATCATCTTCCTCGGCATCGCCCAGTGGGTCTTCACCCGGCTGGACGACAAGATCCCGGATCGGCTGATCTGATGGTCGTCTCGATCGAGGTCGACTGCGTCACCAAGGAGTTCGACCGGCACTTCCAGCGGACCCTCAAGCAGGTCACGGTGGCCAAGCTGCGAGGCCAGGAGACCAAGAAGTCCTTCCTGGCGCTCAAGGACGTGAGCTTCACCGTCGAGCAGGGTGAGGCCATCGGGCTGATGGGGCTCAACGGCTCGGGCAAGAGCACGCTGCTCAAGCACGTGATGGGAGTGATGCGGCCGACCAGCGGTCAGGTCCGCACCCGCGGCCGGGTCTCCGGCCTGATCGCCACCGGTGCCGGCTTCCACCCGCAGATGACCGGGCGCGAGAACATCTTCATGAACGCCGCGATCCTCGGCATGACCAAGTCCGAGACCGAGGCGAAGTTCGACGACATCGCCGGGTTCGCCGACGTGGGCGAGGCGATGGACACCCCGGTCGGCAACTACTCCTCGGGCATGTTCGCGCGGCTCGGCTTCGCCGTCGCCGTACATGTCGACTGCGACGTCTTCATCGCCGACGAGGTGCTCGCCGTCGGCGACCAGCCGTTCAAGAAGAAGTGCATGAAGAAGATGGAGCAGGTCCGCGACAGCGGTGTCACCCTCTTCTACGTCAGCCACGCCGCCCAGTCGGTCCGCAAGATGTGCAGTCGCGTCATCGTCCTCGAGAAGGGCGTGGTCGGCTTCGACGGCGATGTGAATGCCGGCATCAAGTACCTCCACTACGACGACAGTGACGACGTCGACCCCGAGGACGAGCAGTCCACCGACGCCGAACTCGGCTCCGACGTCTGAAGCCGACCCGTCGTTACTCGTGATGAGTAACGACGGGTCAGCACGAAATTGACGGTGACCCGTCGTTACTCGTGATGAGTAACGACGGGTCGGCGTGGAAGTGTGGTTTGTGCGACAGAAGTTGACAAAGTTGAAATTGGTCGGCGTGTCGACTGGCAATTACAGCGTTGTAGTTACTCGGATTCTCTATCGCGACTCGTGTGACCCGTGTGAAAGTTGCAACTCGTGTGACCTTCCCCCGCACAGGAGTCGCCTTTCATGTCGCCGTCGCGAGCTCGCTACATCACCGCGTGCCAGCAGTTGTTGGCCCTCGGTGTCGTGGTGATCGCGCTCGTGCCCGCGACCCGAGTGGTCACGCTCGACGTGGTCGGCGTGCGGCCGGGGAACGACGCGGTCCAGCCGACGATCAGCGTGCCCACGGGGTTCGCGACGACCGAGCACGCCCGCATCAGCCCGCGAGTCGCCGAGCGTAGGGCGCCGGGCTAGGGCAACCGGCCGGTGACCCGCTCCGCCTCGGCGATCTGATCGAGCCGGGCAGGATCGGCCCCGGCCACGAGGACCAGCGAGCCACTCGACACGAGAGCTCGCGCAGCGGCGGTGACACCTGGTGGGGAAGCCGGGTTCGCCGCCGAGAGGAGCCGACCGGCGCCGGTCGCAGTCGCAGGACTCCCGGCGCCGGTCGCGCTCCCCAGGAGCTCGTCCTGGGTCACCGGGCCCTCGCTCGACAGGAGCGCCACGTCGGTGCCCTCGGGAGGGTCGTAGGGGATGAAGGCGTCCGGTTGACCCCACACCTCGACGCCGACGTCGTGTACGTCGGGCGGCAGCGGGTCGGCGAACCGCACGCCCATCGGCAGCAGCGAACAGGCCAAGACCGGTAGCTCTCCCGCACGGGGCGCCCAGGTCGTCAGGCCGTCCGGCCCGCACACGACCGCGGCAGGCCCGCCGGCCTCCGCGGCTGGGGAGCCAGGAAAGGCCACCGCCAGCCCGGCCGTCCACGCCGCGCCCAGGAACACCGGACCCAGCCAGTGCGCCGGCAGATCCATGAGCAGCACGTCGCCGCGCTCCAGGTCGTGCTCGTCGACCAACAGCGAGGCCGTCTTGGCCACCCAGTTGGCGTACGTCGTGACCGAGAGCTCGACCCGTTCGCCGGTGCGCTCGTCGTACCAGGTCAGCAGGGGCCGGCCTGGCTCGTGCCGCAGTTGCGCGGCCAGGAGCGTTGAGAACGTCACGGACTCAGGAGCGCGCGGGGTTGTCCGCGCGGCTGAGCTCCTCGTTGATCCGGCTGCTGGAGTCGGACTTCACCTCGCCGCCGACGCCGTAGACCATCTGCAGCCCGATCTCGTCGGTGAGCAGCGTCTCCGCGGTAGGCACCGGGTCGCCGGAGTCGGAGCGGTCGCCGCCGTTGCAGAACAACAGCTCCGCGTCCGGATGCAGCTCGCGCACTCGGCGCAGCGACTCGACGACCGTCGAGTCGGTGTCGACCGCGACGAACGCCTCATCGACGCTGCGCAGCTCGGCCACGATTGCGAGCCGGTCGTCCTCGGTCATGAGGATCCGGCCCTTCTTGAGCAGCTGTTGGCGGTCGTTGTTGACGATCACCACGACGTGCGGAGCCAGCTGCCGGGCCTCCCGGATCATCAGGAGGTGGCCGATGTGGATCGGATTGAAGTACCCGCTGACGATCGCGATCTTGGCGGGCACGGTCACATCGCGTCCGGCTCGGGGGAGTCGGTGTAGGGGTAGTCGAGCATGAACTTCTCCAGCGCCGCGCCGCTCGGCTCGGCGCAGTACTGGAAGACGCCGACCTGCTTGGAAGCGTCGTTGGAGGAGCTCCCGCCCGCCGACCAGTGCGAGATGGCGACGTGCTTGCCGTCGGGGAACGCGCCGCTCTCCTTGACGTCGTCGGCGGTCCACGGCGCGGCGATGAACTTGTAGCGCAGGTTGTTGCTGTCGGAGCGGAACTTGTCGGCGATGCCGTTGATCACATTGAGCTGGTCGGGGTCGTCGGCGATCGTCTCGTCGTACCAGAGGATCGTGTAGCCGTGCTCGAGGTTGTGCACGAGCGCCTCGAGCTCGGGCCGGTCCTTCGCGGTGTAGTACTTCCGGTTGAACGGCGCGGGGGCCACCCCCTGCTCGTTCCAGTGCGAGCCGAACGCCGGCGGCGCGGTCGAGTAGGTGACCTGCGAGCCGGTCGGCACGTGCTGCTGGTTGCCGTCGGCGGGCTTGGTCTCGACCTTGCTGCACGACGACGCGGGGGCGCCGATGGAGGCGAGGTCGATGTCCTTGAACTGCCGCAGGTCGTACCAGTTGCGGACCGGGCGGTACGCCGCCGCGGCCACGATCAACACCGCGACCAGCACGCAGACCCCGACGATGGCGAAGCCGCGGCGCTTCTCGCCGCCCTTCTGCTTGCGGCGGATATCGTCGATGACCGCCTGGCGGTCGGACTTGGTCGACTTCTTGGCCACGGCTGGGAGTACCTCGAGTGGTCGGGGGGCAGGGCGCGTCAAAGTGGGCTCCGGCGAGCCCGACCGGGGAAGTCTACGGAGTGGTTGGTCGGATCACTGCTTTCTCAGCACCTTCTTCGACTCGCCAGCCGTGCGCGAAGGCCAGTGGGCCCAGGCGCGGGTCGGGCCGGGTTACGAGGCCGCCGTCCACCGCATCGGGCTGCTCGCCGAGCACGTGAACGATCGCCGCGGCCATGTCCGCCTCCGACGCGGGCGCGCCGAACGGCGGCCGATCGGCCGGGTCGCCGCTGAGCGCACGGATCACCGCCTCGCGGGCGCCGTACCCGAACAGATCCTCGCCCTCGGCGCGGACCAGCGCGGTCGCACCGGTGCCGTGTGTGCCGGCCGGCAGGACCAGCTCGGACCGCCCCCGGACCACTGCGAACGGCCGGCCGGCCAGCTTGCCCTGCGCCAGCTCTGCCGCTCCGGCGAGCTCGTCGGCCAGAGCGGGGGCGGTCACCGCGAGCTCGTTGCCGTGCACATCGGTCCGGCCGGCGTGGTCGTCGAGCACCGTGAGGCCGGCCGCGCCGATGGCGATGTCGGTCTGACCGGTACGCCAGGCGCGCCCGGCGGTGTCGGTCACCACGACGGCGACGTTGGCGCCGGTGCGCGCGGCGATCTCGCCGCGGAGTCGGCGCGCGGTGGCGTCGGGGTCGCGGGGCAGGAGCAGGACGGTGCCGCGCTCGACATTGGAGGCGTCGACACCGGCAGCGGCCATGGTGAGCCCCGATCGGGTCCGCACGATCGTGGTCGGTCCGCGCCGGGCCACCACCCGAGCACCCGGCTCGGCCAGCTCCTGCTCGATCGCCGCCACCCGGTCGGCCCCGACCAGCCCCTGACCCTCGGCCTTGCTCACCACCTTGCTGGTGACCAGCACCACGTCGCCGTCGAACGGGGTGAGGACGGCGAGGAGCAGGCCGGTCAGGTCATCGCCGGCCCGGACCTCGGGGACGCCGTCCGGGGCCAGGACGGTGAGGGTCACGAGACGAGCGCGATCGCGGCCGCCGCCATGGCAGCGGTGGCCTCCGCGTCGGTCATGTAGAGGGGTACGGCGGCCGCGGCCAACCCGGCCTCGTGCAGGGCGGCAAGCTCGCCCTGGTCCGTCTCGTCGACGAGCCAGCCGTTGAGGACACCGTCGTGCGAGCGGGCGCCGTAGTGGAGGCCGACGCCCGCGGCGCTGACTGCGATGCCCATCGTGGTCAGGAGCTGGTTGGCCATCCCGCGCACATGGCTGCCGCCGATGATGGGGGAGACCCCGACCACCGGGGCGCGGGTGGCGACCAGAGCCTCGCGGACGCGGGGTACGCCGAGGATCGTGCCGACCGAGACCACCGGGTTGGACGGGGGCAGCAGCACGAGGTCCGCGTCGGTGATCGCGTCGATGACGCCCGGGGCCGGCGTGGCTTCGTCGAGACCGACCACCACGACCGCGTCGGCGGGGACCTCGGCGCGCAGCTTGACCCAGTACTCCTGGAAGTGCACGACGCGGCGGCCGCTCGGCGAACGCTCGAGGTCGGAGTCGGCGATCGCGACGTGGGTCTCGACGCGGTCGTCGCTCATCGGCAACAGCCGGACCGTGTCGCCGTGGACGGGAGTCAGCCACCGCTGGCACAGCGCCTCGGTGATCTGGGAGAGGGGGTAGCCGGCGTCGAGCATCTGCGTGCGCACGAGGTGGGTGCCGATGTCGCGGTCTCCGAGCCCGAACCAGGTCGGTTCGACGCCGTACGCCGCGAGCTCGGTCTTCACGCTCCAGGTCTCGTCGCGGCGGCCCCAACCCCGCTCGGGGTCGATGCCGTCGCCGAGGGTGTACATGACGGTGTCGAGGTCGGGGCAGACCTTGAGGCCGTGCACCCACAGGTCGTCGGCGGTGTTGGCGATCACCGTGACCTCGGCATCGGCTGCCACTTCCGGCAGCGAGCCGGCGCCGATCCCGTGCAGCAGCCCTTGGATGAACCGAGCGCCACCCATCCCCCCGGAGAGGACGGTGAGGCGCCGAAAGGGGTGTGCCATGAGGGTCAGCCTGTCGCATCGAGCGTGCTACCAGAGGCCGGGGTCGCCTGTCCGGGTTATCCCCATACCAGATCGGGGCTTGACTTGCGGCGTACGACAGGCATGTAATTCCATCAGTGTCGTAGGCCGTCTCGGGGTGTTTCCGAGACAGAAATCCACACGACACGCTGGTCGAGCAGGGTCGAGCTCAACACAGAGATACAGGGTCGAAGGGCAGTCACATGAGAGAACTATTTCTCCTGGACGGGGACGACGCCGACGACGCGGGGTGGCAGGAGCGCGCGCTGTGCGCACAGACGGACCCCGAGGCGTTCTTCCCCGAGAAGGGCGGTTCCACCAGGGAGGCCAAGAAGGTCTGCCTGACCTGCGAGGTCCGGACCGAGTGTCTGGACTCCGCACTGATGAACGACGAGCGGTTCGGCATCTGGGGCGGTCTCTCCGAGCGGGAGCGTCGCAAGCTGAAGAAGCGCGCCGTCTGAACGTCGCGCGTCGACGCGAGAAGGCCCGGGCCGGCTGGCCCGGGCCTCTCGCATTTCGAAGGCTCAGGTCCGGCCCCCTACCCTGAACGATCGTGTCCGTCGCCGACCCCCGCCATGCGCCGCTTGCCGTGCGCGGCCGCGAGGACGTCGCGGTGGTCATGGTCAGCCACGACGGGTCGCGCTGGCTCCCGACTGCACTGGAGGGGCTCGCCGGTCAGCTGGCGCCGATCGCCCACCGGGTCGGTGTCGACACCGGCAGCAAGGACGGCAGCGCGGAGCTGTTGACCGAGGCCTTCGGCGCCGAGTGCGTGGTCGCGATTCCCTCGTCCACGAACTTCCCCGACGCGCTCCGGGCCGGGTTGGCGCGGCTCGACGAACTCGGGGCCGATACCGAGTGGATCTGGGTCCTCCACGACGACTCCAGCCCCCACCCGGAGGCGCTGCTCGCGCTGCTGGCCGGCGCCGCCGACGACCCCGCAGCCGATGTGCTGGGGCCGATGCTCCGCGAGTGGCCCTCGCTCAAGCGGCTCCTCGAACTCGGCGTGACCATCTCGGGGACCGGGCGGCGCGAGACCGGACTCGAGCGGGGTGAGTACGACCAGGGCCAGTACTCCGAGCCGCGGCAGGTGCTCGCCGTGAACACCGCCGGCATGCTGGTCCGCCGGCGCGTGCTCGACGATCTGGGCGGCCTCGACGAGGAATTGCCCATCTTCGGCAACGACCTCGACTTCGGTTGGCGGGCTGCGGCGGCCGGACACCGGACCGTCGTCATCCCGCAGGCGGTGGTCTTCCATGCCGAGGCCGCGCACCGCGGGCTGCGCCGCACCCCCCTCACCGGACGGCACACGCACTACCAGGAGCGTCGGGCCGCCCTGTTCACGCTGCTGGCGAACTCGCGCTCACGACTCTGGTGGCTCCAGGGTGTCCGGCTCGGCTTCGGCACGCTGCTGCGGATGCTCGGCTTCCTGGCGGTCCGCGCGCCGGGGCAGGCGCTCGACGACCTCGCCGCCTACCTCTCGGTGATCTCCAGCCCGCGTGAGCTGCACTCGGCCCGCCGGGCGCGTCGGATGACGGCCACCGCGGATCCCGACGGCGTACGCCGGCTGCTCGCGCCGCGCTGGCTTCCCTACCGGCACGGTCTCGATACGGTCGGTGACTTCGCTACCGCGCTCACCCAGTCGGCCTCCGACGTCGCTGAACGGCGCCGTGCCGCGGCCGCCGCTGCCGACCCGTCGTCGTTCGCCGCGCGCCGGACCGCCGAGCGGGAGCGGCTCGATGACGACGAGGTGGTCGAGGACACCGGCCTGGTCGCCCGCTTCTTCACCAACCCCGTCGCCGTGCTGCTGGCGGTGGCGGTGCTCGCCATGCTGGTCGGCGCCCGGTCCGCGCTCGGCCACGTCTCCGGGCCGGGGCTCTCGCCGGCACCCGATCACTGGACCGACTGGTGGCAGTTGCACCTGGCCTCGTGGCACGAGCTGGGCCTTGGTACGGCGGTCCCGGCGCCGCCGTACATCCTGCCGCTGGCGCTGCTCGCCACCCTGCTGGCCGGCAGTCCCGCCGCTGCGGTCTCCGCGGTGCTCCTGGTCGCGGTGCCGTTCTCGATGTGGGGTGCGTGGCGGTTCCTGCGGGTCGCGGGCCGGCTGGCCACCCCTGCCGGGGCGAACCGCTGGCTGATCCTGTGGGGTGCGACCACGTACGCGCTGGTGCCGGTCGTCGCGGGCGCTTGGGGTCAGGGGCGCATCGCCCCCGTGCTGTCCGCCGCGCTGTTGCCGTGGCTCGCCCACGCCGCGCTCGGCTTCGCCGATCCCGAGGCCGATCGACGCTGGCGCGCGGCCTGGCGCACCGGGCTGCTGCTCGCGCTCGTCACCTGCGGTACGCCGGTGGCCTGGCTGCTCGCGGCCGTCGTGGGCGTGGTCGTGGTGGTCCTCGCCTTCACCCTCCTGCCGGGCATCGGCCGCGATCGCTCGGCCTGGGGACCACCAGTCGTCGCACTGGCGGTGGTGCCCGTGCTGCTTGCGCCCTGGTGGATCCCGGCTCTCCAGCACCGCGCCGCGGAGGGGCTGCTGCTCGATGGCGGCCTCCTGCCCGGACCCACGCCCGACGGCTACGAGTTCGGGCTGGGCCGCTTCCACGACCTCGGGGCGCCCTGGTGGCTCGGCGTGGTGCTACCCGCGCTCGCCCTGATCGCGCTGATCCCGCGCCGCACCCGGATCCCGGTGCTGATCTGCTGGGTGGTCGCGCTGCTCGCGACCCTGGCGGCGGCCGGTCTCGGTGCCCTCACCCTCGACCTGGCCGCGCTGTCGACCCCGGCGGGTCTCGCATTCCTCCTCGTGGTCGTGCAGGCGGCCTGGATCACCGCCGTGGTGCTCGGAGCGCTGGCGGTCGAGCACCCGCGCGGTCTGCGCCGGATCGTGGCGACCGCACTCGCGGTGGTCGCGGTCGTCGTTCCGCTCGGCGGGCTGGCGTGGTTCGTGGCCGACGGCGGCGACGACCTCACCACTGGCGAGGACGCCGGCATCCCGGCGTACATGGTGCAGAGCTCGGAGCTCGGACCCGAGCACGGGATCCTGGTGATCGAGGGCTCCGTCGACGACGGCCTGACCTACACCGTCCGCCGCGGCGACGGCGTCACCACCGGTGAGGACGAGGTGTTGGCGCTGACCGCTGGGGACGATCACTTCACCGCGCTCGTGCAGGAGCTCGCGTCGCGACCGACCGCCGAGGATGTGGACGCGTTGGCCACCCACGGGATCGAGTACGTCGTCCTCCCGGCGCCCGCCGACGGCGAGGTGGCGGCGGCCCTCGACGCCACCAGTGGGCTCGTGCAGGCCAGTGCCGAGGACCGGAGCACCCGGGCGTGGCAGGTCGACCGCCCGCTGTCGTCCGCCGAGCTCGACGGTCCGCGCTCATGGCTGCGGATCGGGCTGCTGATCCTGCAAGGCGTCGCGATCCTCGTGGTGCTCGTGCTGTGCGCCCCGACCACGGACCGGGCACGCCGATGAGGCGCCGGTTCGGAGCCGACGTGGTGCTCGCGGTCGTGCTGCCGCTCGCCTGTGCCGCGGCGCTGCTGGTGCTGCAGCCCGACCGCGACCAGCCCCAGGGTCAGCCGCCGGTCGAGACCCCGCTGACCTCGGCCTCCGTCGTGTGTCCGGGTCCGTTGCCCGGAGCGGCCGACGTACTGGGCGACGTGCTGGGCGTCAGCACCCTGGGCGCTGATGTGGACGGCGACGTGCAGGTCGGACTGGGCGACGCGGTGACCCCGCTCCGGGTACGCAGCGATCGGCTCAGCACCGCGCCGGCCAGCACCGGCCCGGTCGTGGTGACCGGCGCCGACGACCTGGCGCCCGGGTTGGTCGCCGGACGCTCGCGGAGCGCACCGCTGGCGGCGGTCGACTGCGCGCCGCCGGTGCCCGACCAATGGTTCACCGCGGTCGGCGCCGGCGCGACCCACGACTCCGTGGTCGAGCTGGTCAACCCCAACTCCGGGCCGGCCATCGCCGACATCATCGTGCGCTCACCCACGGGCATCGTCGACGCGCCGTCGTTGCGCGGCGTGTCCGTGCCCGGGGGCAGCAGCACCACGCTCGACCTCGGTCAGATCGTGCCCCGGCAGGGCGAGCTGTCCCTCGAGGTGCACACCAGTCGAGGCAGGCTGACGGTGCACGTCGTCGACTCCTACGACGAGCTCGGCACCGGCACTCGAGGCGAGGACTGGCTGCCGTCGCAGTCCGCGCCCGACACGTCGGCGATGCTGCTCGGCCTGGCCGCCGGCGTGGGGGAGCGTCGGCTCGTGGTCGCCAACCCGGGTCCGGACGAGGTGCGGGCCACCGTCCAGGTGGTGACCGCGTCCTCGGTCTTCGCGCCGTCGGGGGTCGAACCAATTCGTATCGACCCGGACAGCACAGCGGCGATCTCCCTCGACGACGTGCTCTCTCAGGCGGTGCAGGACGGCGCCACGGGGATGCTCATCGAGGCCACCGGCCCGGTGACCGCAGCCCTGCGCCAGGTCGTCGACGGCGACGTGTCGCTGCTGAGTGCCACGCCGGCGCTCGACGAGACGACTGCCGCGGTGCTCCCGGCCGGCCCGAAGCGGCTGTTGCTCGGCGGCCCCGGCGCAGTCGGTGTCGCCACCGTGACGTCGTACTCCCCGAAGGGCAAGCCGCTCGACGAGCAGCGGATCGAACTCAATCCGGGAGGTGGTGCCGACCTCACGCTTCCCGACGCGGCCACTCTGGTCACCGTGACCCCGGAGCGCACCTCGGTGCACGCAGCCGTGCTGCTGACCGGCACCGGCACTGCGGCGGTGCCACTGCGCGAGCTGGTGCTGACCGGGCGGGTCCCCGACGTCCGTCCGGGTGTGCCCTAGGACGAGCTACAGCTCGCCTTCATAGCGAGGATCGACCCGGTCCGGGTCGATGCCCAACAACTCGGCGACCTGCTCGACGACCACGGTGAGCACCAGGGCCTCGAGGTCCGCACGGGACTCGGCCCGGTGCTCGATCGGGCGGCGGAACAGCACCAGCCGGGTCGGCGTGGCGCCGCTGCCGCGGACCAGCGAGGACAGCGGCACCTGTCCGCTCTCCCAGTCGTCCGGGATCTGGGGCGCGTCCTCGACGGCGTACTCGACGAGTCCCAGCCGGTCCTGCCAGCGCCGGTCGACGCTGGTCACGATGGCCAGCGCGAGGTCGTCGAACCGCTCACGACGCGTCGGCAGCTCAGGGTTGCCCGGCTCGCGGGGGACCACCCCCGGTCCGCGCATGCCCCGCCCGCGCCGATCCCGACGGCCCGAGGGTCTGGCCCGGCGGTTCTCCACGGCCCGAGGTTAGTACGGCGGTAGGTTCCCAAGCGTGAACACCCCACGAGGCCGCGATGGGGCGCTACGCGCGGAGTTCGCGCCCCCGCGGGGACCCCGAAAGGCATGAGTCCCGCCCGGCGCTGCTCGCGCACCGCATGCGACCGTCCCGCGGTCACCACGCTCACCTACGTCTATGCCGACCAGACCGCGGTGCTGGGTCCGCTGGCGACGTACGCCGAGCCGCACGCCTACGACCTCTGCGACCAGCACGCCGAACGGCTCTCGGCTCCGCGCGGCTGGGAGGTGCTCCGGCTGGTTTCCGACCTGACGCCGCGCGGACCCTCCGACGACGACCTGCTCGCGCTGGCCAACGCGGTGCGCGAGGCGGCCCGCCCGGTCCCCGCCGCAGCGGCCCCAGTGGCCACCGAGTTCGGCTCCCGGGAGACCTTCCGGCGCGGTCACCTGCGGGTGCTCACCCATGACGAGACGTCGGCGACGTAGCAACTAGGGTTCCGGCATGACGGAACCCGCCGGCATCGATCCAGCCGTTGTGCGGGCGGTCTTCAAGGCCTACGACGTCCGGGGCCTGGTGCCCGAACAGGTGGACGAGCCGCTGGCTGGCGCCACCGGGCGCGCGCACGCCCAGGTCACCGGCTCGGCGGCTGTCGTCGTGGGCCACGACATGCGCCCCAGCTCGCCGGCGCTGGCGGCGGCGTTCGCGGCCGGTGCCTGCGAGGCCGGCGCCGACGTCGTCATGATCGGGCTCGCCTCGACCGACCAGCTCTACTTCGCCTCCGGCCATCTCGGCATCGCCGGCGCGATGTTCACGGCGAGCCACAATCCGGCCGCCTACAACGGCATCAAGCTGTGCCGTGCCGATGCGGTCCCGCTCGGGATGGAGTCGGGGCTGGCCGACATCCGCGACCTGGTGATCGAGCCGCGCCGCACGGCCGGCACCGCGTGCGGGGAGGTCCGCGAGCTCGATCTGCTCGACGCCTACGCCGAGCACCTGCTCTCCCTCGTGCCGCTGGGGTCGGGTCGCCCGCTCAAGGTCGTGGTCGATGCCGGCAACGGGATGGCCGGCCACACCGCGCCCGCGGTGTTCGGCCGTCTGCCCGCGGGCCGGATCGAGCTGGTGCCGATGTACTTCGAGCTCGACGGCACCTTCCCGCACCACGAGGCGAACCCGATCGAGCCGGCCAACCTGCGCGATCTCCAGGCCCGCGTCGTCGCCGAGGGCGCGGACATCGGGCTGGCCTTCGACGGCGACGCCGACCGCTGCTTCCTGGTCGACGAGCGCGGCGCGGCCGTCTCGCCGTCCGCGCTGACCGGGCTGATCGCTCGGCGCGAACTGGCCAAGGAGCCGGGCGCCACGGTCATCCACAACCTGATCACCAGCCGCGCCGTACCGGAGCTGATCCGCGAGCTTGGGGGTGTCCCCGTCCGGACCCGGGTCGGGCACTCCTTCATCAAGGCCACCATGAAGGAGACCGACGCCATCTTCGGCGGTGAGCACAGCGGCCACTTCTACTTCCGCGACTTCTGGCGTGCCGACTCAGGGATGCTGGCCGCCCTGCATGTGCTGGCCGCACTCTCCGACTCCGATCGGCCGCTCTCGGAGCTGATGGCCGACTACGACCCCTATCCCCTCAGTGGAGAGATCAACTCCGAGGTGGACGACACCACGGCGGTCACCGAGGCCCTCGCCGCGACGTACGGCGCGCAGGCCGGCGTGACCCTGGACCGGCTCGACGGGCTCACGGTCAGCCACGCCGACTGGACGTTCAACGTCCGCCCCTCCAACACCGAGCCGCTGCTGAGGCTCAACGCCGAGGGTCGCGATCAGGCCATCATGGAGCGGGTGCGCGACGACGTGCTCGCGCTGATCCGCAGTGACTCAGGCACAGCCCATCGCAAGGAACAGGAGAACCCCTGATGCCGCTCAACCTCTCCGAAGAGCTGCTCGCGATCATCGTGTGCCCCGACTGTCACGGTGACCTGGTCCCGGTCGAGACCGATCCCGCCACCGGTGCAGGGGAGTTGGTCTGCCAGTCGTGCGGCCTGGCCTATCCGGTCCGCGACGACATCCCCGTGCTCCTGGTCGACGAAGCCCGCCGGCCGGACTGACCGACGGTGGCCACCTGGTTCGACGAGTCTCGGCTCGACGACGAGCGCGCCCTAGCGCTCTTCGACCCACCACTGCGACACCTCGCTGAATCCGGCGCTCGCGTCCGCCGCGAGGCGGGTGAGGCGGAGACGGCACTCGAGGAGGCCGTCGACCGGACCCGCGAGCAGCCGCGTCCGCGGGCGGTGATCGCGGCGGGCCCCGACTCGCGGCTGCTGCGTGCGGTGCTCGAGCCGTGGTGTCCGGTGCCGTTCGTGGCCTGGCCCGGCCCCGCGCTGCCGGGCTGGGCGGGCAGCCTCGACCTGGTGGTGGTGCTCGCGCCCGACGGTTCCGACTCCGGTACGGCGTCGGGCGTCGCCGAGGCCGTGCGCCGCGGCTGCCAGGTCGTCGTGGCCTGCCCGCCCACGTCGATGGTGGCCGAGCACGCCGCCGGCCGTTACAGCACGATCCTGCCGACGGCCACCCGCGACCAGCTCGCGACCGCGGTCGTGATGCTGTCCTACCTCGGCCGGGTCCAGCTGGGGCCGGAGGCCGAGGCCGAGCAGGTGGCCGAGGCGCTCGACGAGGTGGCGATCGCCAGTTCGCCGCACCGTGACCTGGCCGTCAACCCGGCCAAGATGCTCGCGATCGCGCTGGCCGACGCCAACCCGCTGGTGTGGGGCGGCAGCGTGCTCGCGGCGCGAGCCGCCCGCCGGGTGGCCGAGTCGATCCGCCGGGCGAGCGGCCGGACCGCCCTGGCCGGCGACGCCGAGCACCTGCTGCCGGTCATCGAGGCGGCGCGTGAGCGCGACGTCTTCGACGACCCGTTCTCCGGCGGGACCCCCGAGCGCCGGCCGATGCTCCTGGTCCTCGACGACGACTCGGAGGAGCCGGTGGTCCGCGAACAGCGCGGGCGGCTGCTCGCGGCCGCAGCCTCGCGCGGCGTACGGGTGGAGACCGTGCGATCGGATGCGCCGAGCGAGGTCGCGCGCTACGCGTCGCTGCTGCTGTCCGGAACGTACGGCGCGGAGTACCTCCGGGTGGCGCTGGTCGAGGAGTGACGGGAGCGTGACTCGGCTCTCATCCTGAGATCCGGAGGTGTCGGAGCACGAGATCGCGGGTAGAAGGCCCAGGTGGCCGTCCCCTCCACCACGCCGGTCAAGGCGCGCGACCCCTGGTTCGACAACGCCAAGATGGCGCTCGTCCTGCTCGTGGTCGTCGGCCACGCGTGGACTCTGCTCCCCAAGAACGGCCTCAACGACCACCTCTACGACTTCCTCTACGCCTGGCACGTGCCGGCGTTCGTGTTCGTCACCGGCTACCTCTCGCGCTCCTTCACCTACGCGCCCTACCGGCTCTGGCAGCTGGTCCGCACGGTCGTGGTGCCCTACCTCGTCTTCGAGTGCGCGCTGGCGCTGTTCCGGATCTACGTCGGCGGCGAGCAGCTCCAGGACCTGTTCCGAGATCCGCACTGGCCGATGTGGTACCTCTCGGCCCTGTTCTTCTGGCGACTCCTGACCCCCGTCTTCAACCACCTTTCGCGGCGCTCCACTGGGGTCGCGATCGGCGTAGCGGTCGCCACCTCCCTGATCGCCGGCCTCTATGCCGGCGACACCCTCGACCTGGCTCGGGTCTTGGGGCTGCTGCCGTTCTTCGTCCTGGGGCTCACGGCCACGCCCGAGCGCCTCGAACGGCTGCGCGAGCCGTGGGTGCGCAACGCTGCCCTCGTGGTGTTCCTGGCCATCGCGGTGGCCACCACGTGGACCGACACCCTGGCGCAGACCGAGTGGCTCTACTACCGCTCCCAGTACGGCGAGCTCGACGTCGGCGACGGGCGGGCCCTGGTGACCCGCGCCGTGCTGCTGGTGATCGGCACCCTCGGCGCGTGGTCGTTCCTGGCGCTGATGCCGCGGGCGGGCGGCTGGTTCGCCAAGATGGGCGCGGCCACGCTCGTGGTCTATCTGTTCCACGGGTTCTTCATCAAGGGAGCCGAGTACGCCGGCTACCCCGGCTGGGCCGCCGACCACGTGGTCATCTCCCTCGCGCTCACCACCGTGGCTGCCGCCGCGCTGGCCCTGCTGCTGGCCTGGGGGCCTGTGGCCAAGGTCCTCAACCATGCCGTCGATCCGTTCGGGACCGCCGAGCGGCACGTCAAGGAGGCCGTGCAGCTTGCCGACGCGCCCGCCCACGCTGACCGGATCGCCCAGGCGCTCGACGAGGCGGTCGACGAGGCGGTGGCGAAGGAGCCTTCGGGGGCTCGATAGTGTCCACGCATGAGCGCCGGGCTGTTCGGGCTGTTCGACGACATCGCCACGCTGGCCCGGATGGCGGCCGCGTCGGTCGATGACGTCGGAGCGGCCGCGGGCCGGGCCAGCGCCAAGGCCGCCGGGGTGGTGGTCGACGACACCGCCGTCACCCCGCAGTACGTCGCCGGAGTGGCCGCGGAGCGCGAGCTCCCGATCATCCGCAAGATCGCGATCGGCTCGCTGCGCAACAAGATCCTGTTCATCCTGCCCGCGGCGCTGCTGCTCAGCCAGTTCCTGCCGTGGCTGCTCGCGCCGATCCTGATGGTCGGCGGCACCTACCTCTGCTATGAGGGTGCCGAGAAGGTCTGGGAGCGGCTCCGCGGCCACGACGAGCAGCACCTGGCGGTGGAGCAAGGACCGGACGCCGAGGGTTCGATGGTCTCGAGTGCGATCCGCACCGACTTCATCCTCTCGGCCGAGATCATGGTCATCGCGCTCAACGAGGTGGCCGACGAGCCGCTGATCCCGCGGGCGCTGATCCTGCTCGTGGTCGCCGTGGCCATCACGATCCTCGTCTACGGCGTGGTCGGCCTGATCGTGAAGATGGACGACGTCGGGCTCCACCTCGCCGAGCGCACCTCCCCGCTGGCGCAGCGGATCGGCCTCGCGATGGTGCGTGCGATGCCCCGGCTGCTGTCGGTGATCTCCGTCGTCGGCGTGGTCGCGATGCTCTGGGTCGGCGGCCACATCCTGATCGCCAACAGCGCCGAGGTCGGCTGGCACTGGCCCTATGACACGGTCCACCATTGGGAAGAGGCCGTGCACGACGCCGTACCCGGCCTGGGCTCCGTCCTCGGGTGGTTGCTCAACACGGCGATCTCGGCCCTGGTCGGCATCGTGGTCGGTGCCGTGGTGGTCGCGGTGATGCACTTCCTGCCGATCGGCAAGAAGCACCAGGACACCGTCGCGGCGCACTGAGCGAGGCGCCCGGCGCTCTCGAGGATTCCGACTTCTGGCGGCACCAGTCCTACGCTCTGAGAGGTCAGCGTGGGAGATCCCAACTACGCGCAGATGCGCGGCGCGGACCTGCCTCCACCGTTCTAGGAGACCTCAGATGGACTACAAGGTCGCAGACCTCTCCCTGGCCGACTTCGGCCGCACCGAGATCACCCTCGCCGAGCACGAGATGCCCGGCCTGATGGCGATGCGGGCCCGCTACGGCGACTCCAAGCCGCTGGCCGGCGCCAAGATCGCCGGCTCGCTGCACATGACGATCCAGACCGCCGTCCTCATCGAGACGCTGGTCGCCCTCGGCGCCGAAGTGCGCTGGGCCTCCTGCAACATCTTCTCGACCCAGGACCACGCCGCCGCCGCCGTGGTGGTCGGCCCCGAGGGCACCGTCGACAACCCCGCCGGCGTCCCGGTCTTCGCCTGGAAGGGCGAGACCCTGGAGGAGTACTGGTGGTGCACCCAGCAGATCCTGGTGTGGCCTGCGGTCGACGGTGAGCCGAGCTTCGCCAACATGATCCTCGACGACGGGGGTGACGCGACCCTGTTCGTGCACCTCGGTCTCGACATGGAGAAGAACGGCGTCGCGCCCGACCCGGCGACCGCGACCAGCCACGAGCAGAAGGTCATCTTCGAGGAGCTCCAGAAGTCGCTCGGCGAGAGCAGCGACCGCTGGACCAAGATCGCCGAGCAGCTCAAGGGCGTCACCGAGGAGACCACCACCGGCGTGCACCGGCTCTACGACATGATGAAGGAGGGCTCGCTGCTCTTCCCGGCCATCAACGTCAACGACTCGGTCACCAAGTCCAAGTTCGACAACAAGTACGGCTGCCGCCACTCGCTCATCGACGGCATCAACCGCGCCACCGACGTGCTCATCGGCGGCAAGGTCGCGGTCGTCTGCGGCTACGGCGACGTCGGCAAGGGGTGCGCGGAGTCGCTGCGCGGCCAGGGCGCCCGGGTGATCATCACCGAGATCGACCCGATCTGCGCCCTGCAGGCGGCGATGGACGGATACCAGGTCTCCACGCTCGAGGACGTCCTCGGCGAGGCCGACATCATCATCACGGCCACCGGCAACAAGGACGTCGTGACCTCCGACCAGATGTCACGGATGAAGCACCAGGCGATCATCGGCAACATCGGCCACTTCGACAACGAGATCGACATGGCCGGCCTCGAGTCCTACGACGGTGTGGTCCGCAAGAACGTCAAGCCGCAGGTCGACGTGTGGACCTTCGCCGACGGCAAGTCGATCATCGTCCTCTCCGAGGGCCGGTTGATGAACCTCGGCAACGCGACCGGTCACCCGTCGTTCGTGATGTCCAACTCCTTCACCAACCAGGTGCTGGCACAGATCGAGCTGTTCACCAAGCCCGACGAGTACCCCGTCGGTGTCTACGTGCTCCCCAAGCACCTCGACGAGGAGGTCGCCCGACTCCACCTCGAGTCGCTCGGCGTCAAGCTCACCACGCTCTCCGACGAGCAGGCCTCCTACCTCGGCGTCGCCGTGTCGGGTCCGTACAAGTCGGAGCACTACCGCTACTGATATCCCCGGTACGACCCACCACGGCCCAGGCTTCTCAGCCTGGGCCGTGGCTCGTCCAAGGGATTATTCAGCCAGGTGCGGCACACTGGGCCCTATGGCAGAGCACGCCGTCGCGGCGACGGACCTCGCGACGAAGGGTCGCGTCCTCGTCGTGGACGACGATGCCGCCCTCGCCGAGATGCTCACCATCGTGCTGCGCCAGGAAGGTTTCGACGGTCGCACGGTGACCCGCGGAGACCTGGCCATGGACGCCTTCCGCGACTTCCGGCCCGACGTGGTGCTGCTCGACCTGATGCTGCCCGGCAAGGACGGCATCGACGTGTGCAAGGAGATCCGGGCCGAATCCGGCGTACCGATCGTGATGCTCACCGCGAAGGGTGACACCGTCGACGTGGTCGTGGGCCTGGAGTCCGGGGCCGACGACTACGTCGTCAAGCCCTTCAAGCCCAAGGAACTCGTCGCTCGCATCCGCGCGCGCGTACGCCGCAACGATCGCGCCGCCCAGGAGTCGCTCACCATCGGAGACCTCGCCATCGACGTCGCCGGCCACTCGGTGACCAGGGACGGCCGCCCGATCAACCTGACGCCGCTCGAGTTCGACCTGCTGGTCTGCCTGGCCCGCAAGCCGTGGCAGGTCTTCACCCGCGAGGTGCTGCTGGAGCAGGTGTGGGGCTACCGGCACGCCGCCGACACCCGGCTGGTCAACGTGCACGTCCAGCGGCTGCGCTCCAAGGTCGAGCACGACCCGGAGAACCCCGAGATCGTGGTCACGGTCCGCGGTGTCGGCTACAAGGCCGGGACGGCGTAGGAGACAGCGCTCGTGCTCCGTGCCCGCGCGCCGCGCCGTCTGCCCGGGGCCTTCCGGCGTGGACTGACGTTCTGGCGCCGATCGATCCAGGCCCGGGTGGTGGCCAGCACCGTCATCCTCTCCGCAGTCGTGATCGCCGGCGTGGGCTGGCTGTTGCTCCAGCAGACCCGCGACGGCCTCCTCGACCAGCGGGTCGACGCGGTGACCGGCGAGGTCGCCGACGAGATCCAGGAGGCCAACGGCCGGCTGGCCTCCGCGCCCGGACAGGACGCCGACCCGTCGGTGCAGCGCAGCGACCTGACCGACCTGATCATCCAGCGCGGCAGCACCCGCGGGTACGGCGTGGTCGTGGCCGGCCCGGCGGGTGAGGGCGTGCGCATCGCCGACGGCGGCACGGAGCGCAGCAGCCACTTCGCGGCCTCGAGCGTCCCGGTCTCGCTGGAGGAGCACTTCGACGAGCCCGACGCGCCGACGGCCTGGACCTACACCACCATCGTGCGGACCGACGGCGAGGACCAGGTCGTCGGGCGCGAGCCGGGGATAGAGGTAGCGCCCCGGCGTCCGGCTGATCCGCT
>ERZ761607.1746-NODE-1746-length-25551-cov-6.741057_pt1 | contig 25551 bp, 15 predicted proteins | sample MGYA00511164_ERZ761607 | MGnify/ENA primary metagenome ERZ761607 (study PRJEB28899, sample SAMN02445080) | bioreactor sludge metagenome | biome: EBPR sludge | place: Australia: Brisbane, Thorneside Wastewater Treatment Plant | collected 2011-06-22 ... | reverse complement strand
AGCCTTTAGCTTATTCCACCCCGGTGGCTGTCCAAACTACCGTGACCACCGCACCTGGAGGAGCGGGCGCACGCGCAAGGTTTTCTACAAGAACGACCTCGAGTCCCGGCTCAACCTCTTCGGCATGCAGTGGAGTTACAACTCCCTGAGCGCATTCAACGAGTGCCTGGCGCACGCCATCGGCCGCTCCCGATTCCCGATCGAACTCCCCGCCTTCGTCCTGGTGGCCACCGACGACGGCTACTGGCAGGGCCGGCCCGAAAGCGACATCGACGCCCTGCTCGACCGGTACCTGAGCCGCAAGCAGGTACTCCGCCGCCGCGCCTCGCACCTCTGGGTGCTCACCCCGGACAACATGCGCGACCTGCTGGAACTGGCGCTGGGGTAGGCGGCCAAGGCTCAGGCCTCCTCCCGCGAGCCATCCCGAAGTGTCTACAGGGGGGCATTCGCTGCCATCCCGGCCGCGGGCGCGCCGGCGGCGCCGCCCTCTTGCAGCAGCAGGGGAATGCCGCTCCTGGCGTTGGCGCGGGCGGCCATCTGGCGTTCTTCGGCGGTGGCGTGGTCACGATCCCAGGCCAGCACCCTGGGCGTCATCAGGCGGTGCCACAGCGGCGGAATCAGGGCGACAATGAGGGTGGTCAGATAGCCACTGATCATCATCGGCGCCTCGGGGAACGGCTTGAGATCCTGGTAGGGCACCTCGCCCTGGGCGTGGTGATGCGAGTGGCGCGTCAGGTTGAACATCGTCCACGAACTGATCCGCTTGTTGGTGTTCCAGGAATGCCGGGGTTGCACCGGCTTCTTCGGGTCGCGCACCATGCCGTAGTGCTCCATGTAGTTGACGACCTCGAGCAGCGCCTTGCCGCACAGGCCGCAGAGCGTGAACCAGGCCGCTGCCTGCCAGCCGCCGATTGCCCAGGCAGCGGCGACCAGAAGGACGCTCATCAGATGCCCGCGAATGACCCGGTTATGCCACGACACCGGCCACTGGTCCTTGCGTTGCAGGCGCCTGGCCTCGATGTTCCAGGCGCTGATGTTGCCCTTGATGGTCGAGGCGACGATGTGGTGGTACACATTGCGGCCGCGCGGGGCGGTCGCCGGGTCGTCTTCGGTCGCCACATAGCGGTGATGGCCATAGACGTGCTCGATCGAGAAGATCGTGTCGAAGCTGAAGGCCAGCAGCCAGCGGCCGATGAACATCGACACCGGATCCCCGGTGCGGTGGGTCAGTTCGTGAGCAGGGATCGTGCCGATCATGCCGATCATCAGCCCGGTGAGGATCACCATCGCCAGATGGTTGCCGAACGAGGTCGCAGCGCGCGCGGCAACCACATCGTATCCGCTCAGCCGCGTCACCCACTCGCCGAAGCCGAGCGGATCGCCCGGACTGACGCTCCACACCGCAGCAAAGACGATCAGCGCGAGCAAGGGCAAGGCCATCCACAACTGCGCTGTCAGGATGCCCGGATGGCGGAACTCGGGGGTGCTGGTATCGTCCCCGCAGACGGCATCGCCGACAACGTAGACGAGCAGGACAAGAAGCAGTCCGCCACTCGTGTAATGGCCGCCGGCGAGTATCGCCGCAAGCGAAACCAGCCCGATGCCATGAAAAAGAAAGTACTTCAGGTAATGCAGCATGTTCATCGTTGTCTCCGTTGTTTTTGTCTTTCCGGGGCGCCTGCCGCCCGTTTCAGGCGGCCGCGGCAAGGTCATCGCGTAAGGTTGTGAAGCGGTCGGCGTGAAGGTTTTCGCGGGCGACGCCGTGCCGCAGCAATAGCGCAACCGCCCCGTCGATCATCGCCGGGGGCCCGCACAGGTAGGCATGCGTATCGGGCTCGATGAAGGCAGCCATCTTTTCGGTCACCAGCCCGCGCTCGCCGTTCCACGGCGAGTCGGCCGGCGCAGCGGAGAGCACGGGAACGAAACGGAATGGCCCGCGCCAGTCGCAGACGATGGCGCCGATTTCTTCCTGCGCGTAGAGATCGTCCTCCGTCCGGGCGCCGAAGAGCAGGGTCGCCGGACGGGTCACCCCGGCAGCAACCGCCTCGTGCAGGATGGCCAGCAGCGGCGCCAGCCCGCTGCCGCCGGCGACCAGCAGCAGCGGTGCCGCCGCCGGGCGCAGCCAGAAGTCCCCCAGCGGGCCATCGACCAGCACTGCCTGGCCGACGACGTCCTGGTCGTTGATCAGCGTCGAGAAAGCGCCGCCGGGCACCTTGCGCACCAGGAAGCTCGCCAGCGCGTCGGGCTGCGCCGGCATGGCAAAGGAGTAGCTGCGGCTGATGCCGGGCAACGCGGCGATCTCGATGTTGGCGAACTGGCCAGCCTTGTAGGGCAGCGCCTCTTCGAGTTGCACGCGCAGGCGCGTGATGTCACCGGTCAGCCGCTCCTGCCCGATGACCCGCCCGGTGACGGAACGCCGCGCCGGCTGCCGCGAGAGATCGACTTCGATGCGCACATCCGTCTGCGGCACGCTCTGGCACGCCAGGATGTAGCCCTGGTCGAGTTCGTCGTCGGACAGGAGGTAGCCGCTGTCGGTCAACTCCCTGACCCGGCCCTCGACCAGCCGGCACTTGCAGGTCGCGCAGCCGCCGACCCGGCAACTGTGGGGGAAATCGATACCCTGGCGCAGGGCTGCCTGCAGCAGCGTTTCCTGCGCAGCGACCGTGATCGGCTGCGTGTTGATGTGCGCGGTGACGAGGGCTGGCGGGGGCGGCGCCTTCCTGGCAAGAAATGAAAACATGCGTGCTCCGTGGAAGCGAACGGTGAGACCGGAAGTTTCATGATGGTATGTGGCCTGCGGCGCGGCAAGGAGGTGGGCGATTGACATAAACAGGTCATTTGTTGACAATCCGCCGGACGTTCTTGGCACATTCTTGTGGAACCCATGCAAGTTGACGAATTCACGCTGCCGGTGTTCTACCTTCGGCAGATCGCCAATCAGATCGAAGGCGCTGGCGCCGACGTCGGGCGCTGGCTCGCGCAGAGCGGGTTGCGCGAAGCGCAACTGGAAGATGCGGCGCTGAACGTTCCCTTTTCGGTGTTTCGCCAGCTGGTTTTGGATGCGCTGGCGATTACGCAGGAACCCGCACTCGGCCTGCTGCTCGGCGAGCGCCTGCCGGTGAACACCCATGGCATGCTCGGCTACGCGGCGATGAACAGCGGCACGCTGCGCCAGGCGCTGGAATTGTTCGAACGCTTCATGCCCCTGCGTACCTCGCTGCTTTCTATGAATCACGAGATTCACGGCAGCGAGGTCCGGGTCGTCTTTGGCGAGCCGCGCCCGCTCGGCGACATCCGCGGGACCGTGCTGGAAGCGGTGATGCTGACCGTCAAGAATGCGCTCGACTACATTTCCCTCGGCACCTGCGGGATCTCCCGGGTCGCATTCCCGTTCGCCGAGCCGGAACATGCCGCGCTTGCCCGCGACCTCTTCCGGTGCGAGGTGGGTTTCGGCCAGACATGGGCGGGGTTCGCGCTGCCGCTGGACGCGATCGACCTGCCGCTGAAGCTGGCGGATTCCGCGACCTTCGAGGAAGCCGCGCTGATCTGCCAGCGCGAGCTGGAGAAGCTGGCCAGCAGGGAGTCCGCGAGCACGCGGGTCAGACGCATCATGCTCGAGAAGCAGAACGGATTCCCCTCGCTCAATGTCACCGCGCGCCTGTTGCACATGACGCCACGCACCCTGCACCGGCGCCTGATCGATGAAGGCACGTCGTTCAAGGAGATACTCGAGGATGTTCGCCACATGCTCGCCGTCGAGCACCTGAGATCCGGGCACCTGACCATCCAGGAAATTGCCTACACGCTGGGTTACACCGATCTCGCCAATTTCCGCAGGGCGTTCAAGCGCTGGGAGGGTGTTCCGCCTTCCGGGTGCCGGGCAGGCACGTCGGGGCGCCCGAAGCCGGAAGCGCCTGCGTATGGGGCAGAAGGGCGACTCGGGGCATGAGCCGTGGTGATGCCACTGCGCCCCGGTGGCAGGCCCGCTGCGGCGAGCCGCCGGCTCTTTCCGCCGCCGGACGCCTTCAATCGCGGTCGACCCGCTTTTTGCATCGAAAATGTCCCTGATCGAAACCAGCATCGATACCGGCGGTGAAACCTTCCGGGCCAATCGCGACGGCATGCTGGCGCTCCTGGCGCGGGTGCGCGAACTCGAGGAGCGGACGCGGCGCGCTTCCGCCGCCGCCAGGGAGCGCTTCGCGAAGCGCTCGCAGCTCCTGCCGCGGGAGAGGCTCTCGCTGCTGCTCGATCACGGCACGCCGTTCCTCGAACTGTCCACGCTCTGCGGCTACCGGCTCGACAATCCCGACCCGGAGAAAAGCATCCCCGGTGGCGGCGTCGTCGCCGGCATCGGCTACGTCTCGGGCGTGCGCTGCATGATCAGCGCCTCGGATTCCGGTATCGACGCAGGCGCCCTCCAGCCCAGGGGAATCGACAAGCAGTTGCGCGTCCAGGAACTGGTCCTGGAGAACAAGCTGCCCTACATCCAGCTGGTCGAAAGCGCCGGCGCCAACCTGATGACCTACCGCGTCGAGGAATTCGTCCGCGGCGGAACCCTGTTCCGCAACCTCGCGCGCATCTCGGCCGCCGGCTTGCCGGTGATCACCGTCACCCACGGATCGTCGACGGCGGGAGGCGCATACCAGACCGGCCTGTCCGATTACATCATCATGGTGCGCGGCCGTTCGCGGGCGTTTCTTGCCGGGCCGCCGCTGCTCATGGCGGCGACCGGGGAAATCGCGACCGAGGAGGAGCTCGGCGGCGCCGAAATGCACACGGCGATTTCCGGACTCGGCGACTATCTGGCCGAGGACGACCGCGACGCGCTGCGCATCGTCCGCGACCTCCTGGGCAAGCTCGACTGGAACCACGGCGTCCCGCCGCAGACGAAGCGTGCGGCCCGGCCGCCCCGCCACGACGCCGAGGAATTGCTCGGGATCATGCCGATGGATCACCGGCGGCCGGTCGACATGAAGGAAGTGATCGCTCGCATCGTCGACGACTCGGACTTCGTCGAATTCGGCGCGCTCTACGGTTCGGCGACCGTGTGCGGACACGCGCGCATCGACGGGTTCGCGGTCGGCATCATCACCAACAACGGCCCGATCGACCCGGCCGGCGCCGCCAAGGCCACCCATTTCATCCAGGCCTGCTGCCAGGCGCAGGTGCCGCTGCTCTACCTCAACAACACGACCGGGTTCATGGTCGGGCGCGCCTACGAAGAGGCCGGCAGCATCAAGCACGGCGCGAAGATGATCCAGGCCGTGACCAACGCGACGGTGCCGCAGATCACGATCTACTGCGGCGCTTCCTTCGGCGCCGGCAACTACGGCATGTGCGGCCGCGGCTTCCAGCCGCGCTTCTGCTTCTCGTGGCCGAACGCGAAGACGGCGGTGATGGGTGGCGAACAGGCCGCCCGCACCATGGTCATCGTCACCGAGGCGGCGATGAAGCGCAAGGGCGTGGTCGATCAGGCGAAGCTCGACGAGATGGAGCGCCGGATCGTCGACAACTTCGAGCGCCAGATGGACGTGTTCGCGACCAGCGCCCAGGTACTCGATGACGGCGTGATCGATCCGCGCGAAACGCGCTCGATACTGGCCTACGTGCTGTCGATCTGCCATGAAGCCGAGGCCCGGAAACCGCACAAGATGCAGTTCTCGGTCGCCCGCCCCTAACCGCCAAGCGCGACATCAGGAGTCACCATGAAGTTGACCGAGGAACACGAAGCAGTCCGCCGCACGATCAGGCGTTTCATCGAAGAGGAAATCAATCCGCACGTGGCCGAGTGGGAGGAGGCCGAGATCTTTCCGGCGCACGCGGTCTTCCGGAAGCTGGGTGATCTCGGCCTGCTCGGGCTGACCAAGCCGGTCGAGTTCGGGGGGATGGGGCTGGATTTCAGCTATGCGGCCGTCCTTGCCGAGGCGCTCGGCGAGGTGGACTGCGCCGGGATTCCGATGGCGATCGGCGTCCAGACCGACATGGCGACGCCGGCCCTGGCCGAGCATGGCTCGGACGAATTGCGCCGCGAGTTTCTCGCGCCGGCAGTAAGCGGCGAGATGGTCGCCTGCATCGGCGTTTCCGAAGTCGGCGGCGGCTCCGACGTGGCCGCGCTGAAGACCACGGCCCGTTCCGACGGCGACGACTACATCATCAACGGCGGCAAGATGTGGATCACCAACGGCACCCAGGCCGACTTCTGCGTGGCGCTGGCAAATACCTCCGAAGGGGCGGTCCACCGCAACAAGTCGCTGATCGTCGTGCCGATGAAGACGCCCGGTGTCACGGTGGCAAGGAAGATCCGCAAGATCGGCATGAATGCCTCGGATACCGCGCAGATATTCTTCGACAACGTGCGCGTGCCGAAGCGCTTCCGCATCGGTGACGAAGGCAAGGGCTTCACCTACCAGATGGAGCAGTTCCAGTACGAACGTCTCTGGGGCGCGCTGAACATCGGTGGCGCCCTGCTCAAGACCATCGACCAGACGATCGACTATGCGAGGTCGCGCATGGCCTTCGGCCGCTCGATCCTCGACAACCAGTGGGTCCACTACAAGCTCGCGGAATTCAGGACCGAGGTCGAGGCGCTGCGCTCGCTGAGCTATCGCGCGGTCGACATCGTCGTCGCCGGCGGCGACGCCACCGAACTCGCCTCGATGGCCAAGCTGAAGGGCGGACGCCTGATGCGCGAGGTGACCGACGGCTGCCTGCAGTTCTGGGGCGGCATGGGCTACGTCTGGGACAGCCCGGTGTCGCGCGCCTACCGCGATGGCCGCCTGCCGTCGATCGGCGGCGGCGCCGACGAGGTCATGATGCAGATCATCGCCAAGTACATGGGAACGCTGCCGAAGAGCGCCTGAACCCGAGCCGATTTCCCGAACGAAGACGCCATGGCGACCATGACACCTTTTCGCAAGATCCTCGTCGCCAATCGCGGCGAGATTGCCCTGCGCGTCATCCGGACCGCAAGGGCCATGGGCTACCGCACCGTCGCCGTCTTCTCCGGCACCGACGGGAACGCGCGTCATGTTCGCGAAGCCGACCAGGCGGTCCATATCGGCGAGGCGCTGCCGTCGCAGTCATACCTGAACGTCGCCGCGATCATCGAGGCCGCCAGGATCAGCGGCGCCGATGCCGTCCACCCCGGCTATGGCTTTCTCGCCGAGAGCGACACCTTTGCCCGCGCCTGCCGCGCTGCCGGCCTCGTCTTCATCGGCCCCGCGCCGGAGGCCATCGCGGCCATGGGCAACAAGGCCGGCGCCAGGAGGCTGACGAGCGAGGCGGGCGTCCCCTGCATCCCGGGCCATCACGGCGAAGACCAGAGCGACGGCGCATTGCAGGCGGCGGCGGACGCGATCGGCTACCCGGTCATGATCAAGGCCAGCGCCGGCGGCGGCGGCCGCGGGATGCGCTTGGTCGCCGCCGCCGCGGACTTCCTCCCGGCACTGGAGAGCGCCAGGTCGGAAGCGCAGGGCGCCTTCGGCAATCCGGATGTCATCATCGAAAAGGCGCTCGTCGCGCCGCGCCACATCGAGATCCAGATCCTCGCCGACCGTCACGGCCACGCAATCCATCTCGGGGAGCGCGACTGCTCGCTGCAGCGGCGGCACCAGAAGGTCGTCGAGGAAGCGCCTGCGCCGGCAGTCGGCCCGGCGCTGCGCGAGCGAATGGCGGCAACTGCGCTGGCGGCGGTCAGGGCGATCGGCTACGAAGGCGCCGGCACCGTCGAGTTCCTGCTCGCTGCCGGCGGCGAGTTCTATTTCATGGAAATGAACACGCGCCTCCAGGTCGAACACCCGGTGACCGAAGCGATCACCGGACTCGACTTGGTCGAACTGCAGTTGCGCATCGCCAGCGGCGAACCGTTGCCATTCACCCAGGACGCCGTCCGCCTGGACGGCCACGCCATCGAGGTCCGTCTCTGCGCCGAGGATGCCGCCCAGGGCTTCGTGCCGCAGAGCGGGACGATGACGCTGTGGGAGATGCCGGGCGGAGTCCGCGTCGAGCATGCGCTCGAATCCGGCGGCGAAATTTCGCCGTACTACGATTCCATGATCGCCAGGCTGATCGGCCATGGCGCGTCGCGCGACGAAGCGCGGCGAAAACTCCTCGCCGCGCTCGAAGACGCCGTCGCGCTCGGCGTCAAGACCAACCAGAAGTTCCTTGCCAGCTGCCTCGACCATCCGGTTTTTGCCGCCGGCGAGGCGTCGACCGCGTTCATCGAAAAGCATGGCGCCGAACTCCTGCAAGGCGACAACGAAGTCGACAGCCGCGCCCATGCGCTCGGCGCCGCCCTGCTCTATGCGACGGCCGGCAACTTCGCGCCGGGTCGCGGCACCTCGAGCATCGCCCACCGCCTGCCGATCGCCTTCCGCTTCGACAGCGACGCCGGCGAATGTCTCGCCAGCCTGCTCAATCTCGGCGACAGCCGCTACTCGATCGAAATTGGCGAACGGGCCTTCGCGCTCCGCCTCGTCGACCTCAACGTCAACCGGGTCCGTTTCGCGTGCGACGGCCTGCTCGAGACCGCGGCGTTCATCCGCGCCGACGGCGAACTGCTGCTGCAGTATCGCGGCAATGCCTGGCGCATCCAGGATCGGACCCACGTCACCCGGTCGGTTCAGGGCGACACCGCCGGCGACGGCAGAGTCCGCGCCTCGATGAACGGTCGCGTCGTTGCCGTCCATGTCGCGGTCGGCGACGAGGTCAAGGCGGGGCAGCCGGTCATGACACTGGACGCGATGAAGATGGAACATGTCCACGCGGCGCCACTCGCCGGACGCGTCAAAGCGTTGAACGCCGCGATGGGCGACCAGGTTGCCGCCTATCGCATCATCGCCGAAATCGAAGGCGGCGAAGCGGCCCGCGCCGGCGCGTGAGCGCGGCGGGCGGCACGGAGCGACCGGAGGAAAGGCAGGATGGAAGCCCTCGCAGCAATGGTGAAAGGACGCGAACCGGAATGGGCCGTGCAGTGGACAAGGCCATGACGGCGACGCCCGGCAGGATCGTCCGCATCGGCGGCGCTTCGGGGTTCTGGGGCGACAGTTCGGTCGCGGCCCCGCAACTGGTCGGCAGCGGCGCGATCGACTACCTGGTGTTCGACTACCTCGCCGAGTTGACCATGGCGATCCTCGCCTCGGCGCGCAGCCGTAATCCGGAACTGGGCTACGCGACCGACTTCGTCGAGGTCGCGATGAAAAGCGTCCTGCCCGATGTCGCGGCACGCGGAATCAAGGTCGTCAGCAACGCCGGCGGCATCAATCCGCAGGGCTGCGCCGACGCCCTGGCCAGCCTGGCGCGCGAAATGGGGATCGCCCTGAAGATTGCCGTGGTCGAGGGCGACGATGTCAGCGAAAAAATCCCGGCATTGCGCGAGTCGGGGCAGCGGGACATGTTCACCGGCGCCCCGCTTCCCGAGCGCATCCTGTCCGCCAACGCTTACCTCGGCGCCTTCCCCATCGCGCAGGCGCTCGCCGCGGGCGCCGACGTGGTCATCACCGGACGTTGCGTCGACAGCGCGGTGACGCTGGGCCCGCTGATCCACGAATTCGGCTGGTCGCCGGGCGACCACGATCTGCTGGCCGCCGGCAGCCTCGCCGGCCACGTCATCGAATGCGGCGCGCAGGCGACCGGCGGCCTGCATACCGACTGGGAGCAGATCCCGGACTGGGCGAACATCGGCTACCCGGTCATCGAGTGCCACGCCGACGGGACCTTCGTCGTTGCCAAGCCCGAAACGACGGGCGGGCGCGTTCTCGCCGCGGCGGTCGCCGAGCAGGTGCTGTACGAGATCGGCGACCCCGGCGCCTACGTCCTGCCCGACGTCGTCTGCGATTTCCGTAACGTCCGCGTCGCGCAGGTCGGCGCCGACCGGGTCGCGGTCGCCGGCGCGCGCGGCCTGCCGCCGACCGCGTCGTACAAGGTCTCGGCGACCTGGATGGACGGCTTCCGCTGCAGCGGCATGCTGGTCATCATCGGCATCGACGCCGCCGCCAAGGCGCGGCGCACTGGCGCGGCGATCATCGAGCGTACGCGGGCCCTGCTCGCCAGGGCCGGATTGCCCGATTTCAGCGCCACGCATGTCGAGGTGATCGGCGCCGAAAGCATCTACGGCCCGCATTCGCGGGCAGGAAATACGCGCGAAGTGATGCTGCGCGTCGTCGTCGATCATGCGAGCCGCCAGGCCCTCGACCTCTTCGCCCGCGAAATCGCCCCGGCGGGAACATCCTGGTCGCCGGGAACGACCGGCCCGGCCCTGGGGCGGCCGTCCCCCTCGGCGCTGATCAAGCAGTTCGCCTTCACCCTGCCCAAGTGCGAGGTCGCCATTCGCGTCAGACTCGACGGCGAGTCAACAGCGGTCACTGTCGCGGTCGACGGCGGTTTCAGGCCGGAAACCCCTGCTCCCGCTCCGGAGAATATCGCCTTTACCCCGGATCCCGATGCGCTTTACCTGCCGCTCGTGCGGCTTGCCTATGCGCGCAGCGGCGACAAGGGAAACCTCGCCAACATCGGCGTCATTGCCCGCGAGCCGGAGTTCCTGCCGATCATCCTGCAGCAAGTGACGCCCGCCAGGGTCAAGGCGTATTTTGCCCATCTCGTCGCCGGGGACGTCGTACGCTATCGGGTGCCCGGTCTGCACGCCTGTAATTTCGTCCTGCATGACGCCCTCGATGGCGGCGGCACGGCATCGATGCGCCTCGACCCGCTGGGCAAGGGCATGGCCCAGATGCTGCTCGACATGCCGGTCGCGGTGCCACCGGAACTGGCCCGCCGGCTGGGCGGCGTCCTCGGCACCGGGCATGTGTAGACGGGATCGAAGCGAATGATCGAACCCGTTCTGCTGGCGGCCGCACGCATCTGCACTTTCGACGGACAGAGGCCGCTGACGAACGCCAGCGGCTTCTTCTTCGAGCGCGATCACCGCCTCTTTCTGGTGACCAGCCGGCATGTCATGATCGACGAGCCGAGCCGGCATTTCCCCGACCGCATCGAGGTCGAACTGCACATCGACCCCGACAACATGGCCCGATCCACCGGCTTCTCGATTCCCCTGTACCGGAACGGCAAGAGCCTCTGGCGGCAGGGTCTCGATGCGGCAGGCGAAATCGACGTGGCGGCGATCGAAATCGAACGTCCGGCGCTCCCCGAAACGGCGGTCTTCCGCGCCTTCACCCCGCAGCACCTGCTGAACCGGCTGGATCAGGTCGAGGTCGGCACTTCGCTGCTGGTGGTGGGCTTCCCGCTCGGTTTTCACGACACGCTGCACCACATGCCCGTGGTTCGCCAGGCGGTCATCGCCTCGTCGTTCGGGCTGCGCTTCCAGGGCGAAGGGTATTTCCTGACCGATGCGCGAACCCACCGCGGAACCAGCGGCGCGCCGGTCGTCATGCGCGTGCCGGACGGGAATCCGGGGCATGGCGACCTGCCGTGGATGTTACTCGGCGTCCATTCGGCACGCCTCGATGTCGGAACCCGCGACCTGAAGCTGGACGAGGCGCTGGGACTGAACTGCGCCTGGTACGCCGACATCCTGCTGACCCTGAGCGAGCGCTGACGCCGGTTGCCGGAAGGCGTCACGATCACGGCCGCGGAACGTCGGCAGCCGGCGCCGCCCGTTCCCCCCGTCGCCGGGCTTGGCATTGACTGCGGTCGACGGTAAAAAGGGAACCAATGACGAATCGCGGCGCCATCGACCGCGACGACGATCCACGCTGCAGGATTGCCATCAAGCCGTGCCGGAGGGGACATGAACGACATCCACAACCGAACGATCGCCGAGCGTATCGACTGGCTCTTCGACCTCGCCCGCCGCCATGGCGAAACCTTTCGCGGGCCGGAAGCCTGGCTGGCGCGCGAGCGCTATCTCGCCGAGCACCCGACCGCCATCGCAGTCCTCAAGTGCATGGACGGCCGCATCAACATCCCTTTCGCCACCCACACCCCAACCGGCATCCTGATGCCCTTTCGCAACCTGGGCGGCATCTTCGACCTCGGCTGGCCGCACCTCGGCGAGGTGCTGGCCCACCATGTCCTGCGCATGATCGGCACCGGGCGCCGCGTGCTGTTCCTCATCACCTACCACTGGTCAAGGGGCAATCCCAGGCGCGGATGTGCCGGCTTCAATTACGACACCGCCGCCGCCATCGCTCACACCAAGGACATCCGTCGCCAGGTGGAGCACATCTTCGGCAGCGGCCACGGCACCGTCTACCCGCTGGTCTGCGGCTTCGAGACCGACGAGGAAGCCCTCGCCATCCACGGCAGCGACGGCACCGTGCTCGACCTCGCCGGCCTCGCCGCCGCCGACCGCGCCACGCTCGAACCGCGGCTGGCCGCCCTGCTCCCCGACATGCCGGCGCAGATGCGCGCCGACCTGCTGCCGCTGCTGCGCGGCAATCTCGATCACATCGCGCTGGTCCGCGAGCAGGCGGCGCGCAACGAACGCCTGCTTGACATCGAGCACCGCGAATGGGTGATCTGCGTCGGCCGCGGCTTCGACTTCCTGCACACGCCCAACCTCGCGCTGATCATAGGCCCCTACAGCCCCAATCTCGGCGACCCCATCCGCAAGGCCGCCGGCATCATCCAGAGCAACATGGAAGCCGGGCGCATCCCGAGCGACGGCTTCCTGCTGCTCGCCTCGGTCCCCTACGACGAAATCGGCGTCGACCGGGCGCGCGCCGAAATGAAGTCGCGCTTCCTCTCCCGCTTCGCCGCCGACGTGGTCAGCGAGGAATTTCCCGAACTCGCGGGAAGGATGACCGCCCGCACCGCCGTCCTCGACTGGCGGTCACGGAACCTGGAATTGATCGGCGCCTGAATTCCGGAAGGTTGCCAATACCCCGTCAAGTCGGTGAAGCCTGGTTCTGCGATCAGAACCAAGGCGGCTTCAGGTGCAGATTGCAACGAGCTGCTGATCCTCAAACACGTCTACGCTCTGGTGCGGCGGGTGTCGAGTCGCCAGGCGACGGCATTGATTCCGTCATCGTCACCAGTCAGCGGTCTCGTCCCCAAGTTCAATCTTGAACGGTGCGCCTTCGACCAGGGTGAACTGGTGGCCCTGCAGACGCAGCTCGGCGACTAGCGAGGCGAGCGAATGCTCGGCCGGCACCCAGCTCCTGTGATGCTGGAGCGCGTCTTTCTTCCTCCCGATGTCAATTTCGGCGACCGGATAGGTCAGGACGATGGTGTAATTGTGGTCCGGCTTACGGGATCCGGTTAGCCATTCGAGGGTGACGCGTTCAGGGTTGCCGTGCTTGCCGTTACCGGAGAGCACGTAGGTGTCGGCGATGACCATGTCGAAGAAATCCTTCGCCAGGTTGCGATCACTGCCGTGGTGTGGAACCTTGAGGACGTCGACGAACAACTTCCCGCCGACGAGCAGGTCCGCATCCTCCAGGCCTTTGCGGATCTTGTCGCCGCGCGCATCGCCGGTCAGCAGGATCCGCTTGCCGTCCTTCTCGACCAGGCAGACGATGCTCGAAAGATTCGGCACGCTCGTGTCCGAGTAGGCAGCAAGCATCGCCTCGACAGTGAGGCCCCTAGTCTGGACGAAGGCGTCGAACTCGGCTTGCAGCGCCTTGATTTCGGCCTCTTGCGGGCCTATGACCTTGATCGTCAGGCCGGCGAAGACGAGCGGCGCAGAGTTGCCCTCGGTGGTGATCAGCGTCGGCTGCCCGTCTTTCTCAAACGGACTGTTGAGCGGGGCGATCTGACCGGCGTTGCGCAGGAAGGCGTGACTGTCGCGAAGCTCGCGCGCTTCGCCATGGCCGGCGAGAATCAGGGCAACGTCATGGGCAACGTCGGCTGCCTCCTCGGCGCCAGTTCCGTGGCGATCCTGATAGGCCCGGGCAAGGCTCGCCTCAAGCAGCGGATTCGGTGCACCACCCACGTTCGCCTGCAACCCCGCGGTGAGCGTTTGGTAGTAGCTATCGATCGCATCGTCGAGAACATCATTGAACGTGTTGTGCCAGAGTCGCCTCACCGCGAATAGCCGATGCGAAGCAGGTAGCGCCTGAACGATCTCGGTCTTAAGTCGCCGAAAGAGTTTCTTGACGCCGACGATGTGGTCGTTGTCGACGTGACTCACCATCACGAGGTCGATCGCGAGCTGCTGGAGATCGCGGCTATCGACGATCTCCTCAAGGCGCGGCAGCAAGCTAGTCTCCCAGATGGTGCCCGGGCCGCCGTCGATAACGGCGAGCTTCGGCTGGGCGGCTGTGCCCCAATGCAGGAGCAGGCAGTCCCCCTCTGCTGCCGGCAGGGGTTCGAGGGTGAAGAGCATCGCGATCTCCTTCTTCTCTTCGCCGATCGCGTGGTACCGGCTCGCTAGACGGCCTGGAGAGCGCGTAGCACGTCGACCAAGCCGTGGCCTTGGAAGTAACGCTCCCGGCCGAGGTCGGTTGCGCTACTGCAGAGTATCTCCTTGACGCGGGCAGGGTTGCCGAGCAATTCGCGATGGCGCGCGAGGAGCATCGCTGCAGCACCGCTGACGAAGGGCGCAGCCATGCTGGTGCCGTCTAGCTCGTCGTCCGCGCCACCCCGGATTGGCCCGCGGATCTGCTCGCCGGGTGCCACGAGATCGGGCTTGAGGCGGCCATCTCCGGTTGGACCGCGGCTCGAGAAGTAGCTGATGCCGAAGCTGTGCGGCCGCTGGCGATGGGTAGAGCCGACGGTGATCACGTCCTGAGCATTACCGGGATCGGTGATCGAACAGAAGACAAAGTTACCAAAGCCGATCTCCTGCTCGTTCCAGCCGCGGTTACCTGCAGCGGCGACGACCACGACGCCGGAAGCAACCAGCCGGTCGCAAGCCACACATACAGGTGTCGATCCGCAACCGTAATTGCGCACATCGTGGGGGATCGAAAGGCTGACGTTGACGCCATGCACGACCGGTCCGTTGGCGCCGGCTCGCGCGTTAACAAACTGAACGAACTCGAGCGCCGCAAGCAGCGCGAACTCGGAACTGCGTCGGCTTCGGGGATGGATCACCCGCAGGTCGAAGAGGCCGATATCCGGGCAGACGCCGCGGAGCAGGACCTCGGAGCGGCCGTTGGGGCCGGGACGTGAACCCCTCCAGTCTGCGCCAAGGATCCCGGCCACGTGAGTGCCGTGGTCCGAAACCAGCGAAGCCCCGTCATCGGGGTCTTGAATGTGGATGAGCGGCTGGATCAGACCCCAATCAGGCGGGATACGCTGCTCAAGTTGGCGCGCAATGACCTCGAGGTTCCTGGTCGCGTCGGCGCGCCATTCGACGGTCGCAAACCGCCCCGGCAGGACGGCGAGCTCGTCGACCACCTTCTTGATCGCCGCGTTCCGACCATCACTGCCATCCGGGTCGAGCGTCAGGTCGAAGTTGCGGATGCGCTCGATGCGGGTAAAATCGTAAGCCGCCTTGATTCGGTGCGGCGTTGGTACAATCGGATCCCCATGGCGATCCCTCGCTTCGTGGTCGAGGAAGGCGGGATGGTTGCTTGCGATTCCAGAGTCGAGGATCGCCCAGGTGATGTTCCGACACGAGATATCGAAGACACGGAAGGCGGCATCAGCCTTGATCGTGCAGAGCGCCTCGGTTTCGGCGAGAGCCGCTGGACGGTCCAGGAAGACTCGCTGGATCATCTCCGGCGGATCATCCGGGTAATTCGGCACCTGTACCGGCGCGCCAGTGCGCTTGTTGTCGCGCAGCGTGAGGAGCGCCGTTTCGTACTGGCGCGAGAGTTCCTTCCGCGCCTCCGACGCGATCAGCTCGGCCTGATTCAGGACCCATTTGACAAAGTTGCGCTCCTGAATCTCGCGATTTGGGTCTTCCAGCGCGATCGCATCGAACATGTTGGCATTGGCCTGCGCCGCGAAGAAAACGCCGATCAGAGCCGCGAGGGACGCGGCCTCTAGAATCCGCCGATCCGGGAAGATATCCACCGACTCCACGTCCGCGCGAAGGCCAATCTCCTCCTCTTCGCGGCCGAGCTTGATGCGAATTGCGCGCTCCAACATCTCATCGAGCCTCTGGGCCGACTTGAAGGCTGTGCGCTGTAACGCACCCAGGTTCTTGCGATGCCACCACGAGGTGAGCGGGAAGACGATGCGCACGAGTTCGTCGAAGTAGATCGTCAGGGCAACGAAATTTTCGAGCGGCGACACGCCCAGCGCCTCACGCGTCTGGTTCGCGGCCCATGCCAAGCGGTACTGGATGATGGCGTGATGGAGCGCAAAGCCAAGATCGACGGCGCTCACCCCCCCGCTCGGTGCGACCAGCACGCGCTGCGGGACAGCGGAATCGTTCGCGAACGCCAGCCAGACATCAGTAACGATGCCTCCATCCTGGGTGTAACGTTCGATCGCGTCGAGACGTGTCTTGCCTAGCAGGAAGTATTCGACAACGAACCGAGGGATGGTGGGCATCTGGTGACTCCTTGGAAGGATAGGAAATCCAATGCTCCGCTGACTGAGTATCCGGGACCATCGAGTCGTTGTCAATCTTCGCCCAGGGACAGCCGAGCGGAAAAACCTCTTCGCCCAGGGACATCTTCGCCAATTTGACTTTCGGGTGCCCTGAAGAAGCCCTCTGTAGAGAAGCTCGCTCCGTCGTGCATGGGTGGGTGATGGGAGCTCGTCGGGTCTGGTCCGGTTACACGCTTCGCCGCCGACGTGGTCAGCGAGGAATTTCCCGAACTCGCGGGAAGGATGACCGCCCGCACCGCCGTCCTCGACTGGCGGTCAAGGAACCTGGAGCTGATCGGGGCCTGAAAGGGGCCTCGCTGGCGATGACTGCGGGCAAGCTGGGCTGGTTCGGCAATCCTGCCCTTCGAACCATCATGGCCGAAGGGCAACGAATCGATGCTTCGGGCGGGAGGGAGATCATGGCGCGCGAGGCGGGCGGAGCCGACCGACGTGTATCGCCGCACGAGTCGTTGCCAGCAGCCAGGGCTGCACCGGAATGACGAAAACCGCTTGAATCGGTGCTAACCTGAACTCGCGTCATGCCGCCGTTCCACTTGAGAACCCAGCCCGCCCATCGCTTCGACACAGGAGATCAACCTCATGAAAGCCCTCCTCTGCAAAACCCTCGGCTTGCCAGACACGCTGGTCTGCGAAGAAGTACCCGATCCGCAACCCGGCCCCGGTCAGGTCATCGTCGAGATGAAAGCCGCCGGGGTCAACTTTCCCGATACGCTGGTCATTCAGGGCAAGTACCAGTTCAGGCCGCCGCTGCCGTTTGCGCCGGGCTCGGAACTGGCGGGGGTGGTCGTGCAACTGGGCGAGGGCGTCAACAATGTCAAGCCTGGCGACCGTGTCATCGCCGCGTGCCAGTACGGCGCCTTCGCCGAGAAGGTCTGCGTCGACTCGCGGCAACTGATCCCGCTGCCCAGGGGCGTGAGTTTCGAGATCGGCGCATCGTTCGCGCTCGCCTATGGCACCTCTTACCACGCGATCAAGGGGCGCGCCGCCCTCAAGCCCGGTGAAACCATGCTGGTGCTCGGCGCCGCCGGCGGCGTCGGGCTGGCGGCGATCCAGATCGGCAAGGCGCTGGGCGCCCGCCTCATCGCCGCCGCTTCAACGCCGGAGAAGCTGGCCGTCTGCAGGGACAACGGCGCCGACGAACTGATCGACTACAGCACCGAGGACCTGCGCGAGCGGGTCAGGGAACTCACTGGCGGCAAGGGGCCGGACGTGATCTACGACCCGGTCGGCGGCCACTATGCCGAGCCGGCGTTCCGCTCCATTGCCTGGGGCGGGCGCTATCTGGTGGTCGGCTTCGCCAATGGCGAGATCCCCGCGTTGTCGTGGAACTTGCCGCTGCTCAAGGGCGCTTCGATCATCGGCGTCTTCTGGGGCGAATACGTCAAGCGCCATTTGCCCGATTTCATCAGGGACCTGACCGAAATGTTCGGGCTGATCGGCCAGGGCAAGCTGCGTCCGCACATCTCGGCCCGCTACCCGCTGGCGCAAGGCGCGCGGGCGTTGCAGGACCTGCTCGAACGCAAGGTCACCGGCAAGGTCATCATCACCAACGGCGATTCCGCCGAAGTCGGCGCCGTGGCGCCCCGGGCCGCACCGGCTCACGCCGCAGCCGCTGCCGAAACCGGCGTCGACCAGCCGATGCCGCCCGCCCAACTGGCACGGCTGGTCGGCAAGGAGATCGGCGTGTCCTCGTGGATCACGCTCGATCAGAAGCGCATCGACGGGTTCGCCCATGCCACGCAGGACGAGCAGTGGATCCATGTCGATGTCGAACGCGCCGCCAGGGAAAGCCCCTTCGGCACCACCGTCGCCCACGCCTTCCTGGGCCTGTCGATGATCCCGGCCACGATGTACGAGATGCTCGGCGGCAAGGTGCGGGTTTCGGCATCGCTCAACTACGGAGTGGACAAGGCGCGCTTCATGTCGCCGGTGAAGGCCGGCCAGCGCGTGCGCAACCGCGCCAGGGTGCTGGCGCTGGAAGACAAGGGCATGGGCCGCTGGTTGCTGACCACCGAGAACACCATCGGGATCGAAGGCCTGGACAAGCCGGCCATCGTCGCCGTCCTGCTCGGTTATCTGATCGAGTAGGTGCGTGCAGGCCCATGACGGGCCCGGAGATGCCATCAAAGAATTCGCACCGACTTCACCAACTTTCGCTCCGGCGAACCCGGGAGTGATTCGAGCAGGAGGGAAGGGATACAGCCCGCCGTGATTGTCCGCAGATCCTGAGGGGCGGGGTTGATGCCCGGAAATCGGGCTTGATCCGGCAAATGGTGTCGGGCGAAATCGGGAGTGGCCGGCGAGGATCGCCCCCGGCCCGCCAGTCAACCCCCGAGCGATCGGCGGGCCAGGGAGCGTTCCTGCGGGTGGGCATCGGCCTGCGAGTCACCATTGTCGTATCTGCCCGCGGCCGAATGCGCGTGATCTAATACGGCGATGGACGGTACACCCAGCAGCCCCAAGCAGAGAGTCATCAAGATCCGTCGCGACTACAACACCTGGGTCGCCAACGAGACGCTCGAGGACTACGCCCTTCGCTTCACCGCGCGCAGTTTCCGCCGCTGGTCCGAGCTGCGCGTTGCCAATACCGCGTTTGGCGCCGCCTCCTTTCTCGTGCTCGAAGCGGTCGGCGCGACCATGCTGGTGCAGGCGGGCTTCCTCAACGCCTTCTGGGCCATCCTCGCCACCGGCCTGATCATCTTCCTGCTCGGCCTGCCGGTCAGCATCGCCGCCGCCCGCCACGGGCTGGACATGGACCTGCTGACGCGCGGCGCCGGATTCGGCTACATCGGCTCGACGATCACCTCGCTGATCTACGCCAGTTTCACCTTCATCTTCTTCGCCCTCGAAGCGGCGATCATGGCCTACGCGCTGGAACTGGCGTTCCGCATTCCCCCGGCCTGGGGCTACCTGATCTGCGCGCTGGTCGTCATCCCGCTGGTCACCCACGGCGTCACGGCGATCAGCCGGCTACAGGCGTGGACGCAACCGCTGTGGCTCTTCCTGCTGGTGCTGCCCTACGCCTTCCTCTTCCTCGAAGACCCGCAGGCGCTCGCCGGGCTGTGGCAATACGGCGGCACGCAGGGCGGTAGCAGCGACTTCAACCCGCACCTCTTCGGCGCCGCGCTCACCGTCGGCATCGCGCTGGTGACGCAGATGGCCGAGCAGGTCGACTACCTGCGCTTCATGCCGGAAAGGACGCCGGCAAACGCCCGCCGCTGGTGGTCTGCGGTCATCGTCGGCGGGCCGGGCTGGGTGCTGCCGGGGGTGCTCAAGATGCTCGGCGGGGCGCTGCTCGCCTGGCTGGTGCTGCGCAACGGCAGCCCCCCGGAAAAGGCGGTCGATCCGAACCAGATGTACCTGATCGGCTTCTCGCATGTCTTCGACAATACGACGCTGGCGGTCGCCGCGACCGCCTTGTTCGTCGTCATCTCGCAGTTGAAGATCAACGTCACCAACGCCTACGCCGGATCACTGGCCTGGTCGAACTTCTTTTCCCGGGTGACGCACAGCCACCCCGGCCGCGTCGTCTGGGTGGTGTTCAATACGCTGATTGCGCTGCTGTTGATGGAACTGGGCGTTTTCCAGGCGCTCGGCCAGGTGCTCGGCCTCTATTCCAACATCGCGATCTCGTGGATGGCGGCGGTCGTCGCCGACCTGGTCATCAACAAACCGCTCGGCCTCTCGCCCCCGGGTCTCGAATTCAAGCGCAGCCACCTGTACGACATCAACCCGGTCGGCGTTGGCGCGATGGTCACCGCCTCCCTGCTCTCGGTGTGTACCTTCGCCGGCCTTCTCGGCGCCGGCCTGCAGCCCTACGCGCCCTTCGTCGCACTCGCCGCGGCCTTTCTGATCTCACCCCTGATCGCTTGGTGGACCGCAGGACGCTACTACCTGGTCCGGCCGGCCGCGGCTGCGGTCGACGCCCGGAAATGCGCAATTTGCGAACGCGACTACGAGGCCGAGGACATGGCCCACTGCCCGGCCTACGCGGCGCCGATCTGCTCGCTGTGCTGCTCGCTCGACGCCCGCTGCCACGACCTGTGCAAGCCGCAGGCCCACTTGGGTGCCCAGTGGAACAGCGTGTTGCGCCTCGTGCTGCCCCGCGCCGTGCAGCCCTACCTCGACACCGGGCTGGGGCATTACCTGCTGTTGATGGCCTGCATCGTCCCGGTTCTGGCGCTGATCCTCGGCGTCCTCTACACGCACGAACTGCTCGCGCTGGGTAGCGCCCCCGATCTGGCGATCGTCGCCCGCCTGCAGGACAGTTTCGTCAAGACCTTCGCTGCCCTGCTGATGCTTTCCGGCGTGGTCGTCTGGTGGATGGTGCTGACGCAGGAAAGCCGGCGCGTCGCGCAGGAGGAATCGAACCGCCAGACGCAACTGCTGATGCGGGAAATCGAATCGCACCAGCGCACCGACGCGGCACTGCAGCAGGCCAAGGCCGTCGCCGAACAGGCCAACCAGGCGAAGAGCCGCTACCTCACCGCGATCAGCCACGAACTGCGCACGCCCCTGAACAGCATCCTCGGCTACGCGCAGATCCTCGCCGCCGACGCGGACATACCGGCCAACCGCCGGCAGGCGGTCGACGTCATCCGCAAGTCCGGCGACCACCTGCTGTCGGTCATCGAGGGCACGCTCGACATCGCCCGCATCGAAAGCGGCAAGCTGACGCTCGAGGTCCGGGCGATGGATTTCCCGGAACTCCTGCAGCAGATCGTTGGCATGTTCGAGCTGCAGGCGCGCAACAAGGGCCTTTCCTTTACCTACCGGCCGGTCGGCGAAATCCCGGCCGTCGTCCGCGCCGACGAGAAGCGGCTGCGCCAGATCCTGATCAACGTCATCGGCAACGCCGTCAAATTCACCGTGCGCGGAGGCGTCAGTTTCAAGGTCGAATGCCGGCGCGACATGGCGACCTTCGAAATCCGCGACACCGGCCCCGGCATCCCGGCCGGGGACCTGCAGCGCATCTTCGAGCCCTTCGCCCGCGGCAGCACCGTGCAGGCCGGCGGCAGCGGCGTCGGCCTGACCATCGCCCGGATGCTCACCGACCTGATGGGCGGCGAGATGCAGGTTACCAGCACGCCGGGCGAAGGCTCGCTGTTCCGCATCCGCCTCTTCCTGCCGCAGGTGCATTCGGCGCAGGCGGCTGCGGAACTGCCCCGGCTCGCCCGCATCGGCTACGTCGGCCCGCGCAAGCGCATCCTGGTCGTCGATAACGAAAAGGACGACCGCGACCTGCTGCAGAACGTGCTCGAACCGCTCGGCTTCATCGTCGAGCAGGCGGCGAACGGCTACGAAGCGCTGGCCGCCGTGCCGCGCTTCCAGCCGCACCTGATCTTCATGGACCTCGGCATGCCCGGCATCGACGGCTGGGAGACCATCCGCCGCCTGCGCCAGCAGGGGCTGGGCGACACCCGGGTCGCCGTGCTCTCGGCCAACGCCTTCGACCGGAACCTCGACAACGACTTCGGCATCACGCCGGACAGCTTCCTCGTCAAGCCCTTCCAGCTCGCCGGACTGCTCGACTGGCTCGGCCGCGCGCTCGAACTGGAATGGATCACCGCCGACCGGCCGGCCGCCGCCCCGCCGGCCCCTGCCGGGCCGCCGCCGCTGGTGCCGCCGGACGCGCCCGAACTCGCCGCCCTCGACGAGCTGATCAACCTCGGCTACCTGCGCGGCATCCTCAACAAGCTGGCGGAGATCGAGCGGCTGGATGTGAAGCACGGCGAATTCGTCCGCGTGCTGCGGGATCTTGCGCGACAATTCCAGTTCGAGGCAATGAAGGAAATCCTCAGGAAGATGCGCGATGAGCCCCGTTGAGCGCTCCGGTCCGTCTACGCGGAAAGCGGCTCCGGCGCCGGGAATCGTCCTCATCGTGGACGACGTCCCGGAAAACCTCGCCCTGCTGCACGACGCCCTCGACGACGCCGGCTACACCGTCCTCGTCGCCACCCACGGCGAACCCGCGCTGCAGCGCGCCCGCCAGAGCCTGCCCGACGTCATCCTGCTCGACGCCGTCATGCCCGGCATGGACGGCTTCGAAGTCGCCCGCCGGCTGAAGGCCGACTTCGCCACCCAGCACATCCCCGTCGTCTTCATGACCGGGCTGACCGAGACCGAGCACGTCGTCGCCGCCTTCGCCGCCGGCGGTGCCGACTACGTCGCCAAGCCCATCCGCCCGGCCGAGGTGCTGGCGCGCATCGCCGCGCACCTGGCCAGCGCCCGCCAGATGCGCCAGGCGCGCAGCGCGCTCGACGCCTTCGGCCAGGCCACCGTCGCCGTGCGCGCGGTCGACAGCCGCATCGTCTGGCAAACCCCGCTCGCCCGCAGCCTGCTCAATGCGTACTTCGCCAACCCGGAAACCGTCGCCCCCGATGAACTGCTCGCGTGGATCGCCGCCGCCCTGCGCGCCCGTGGCGAGGGCCGCGAACCGGCGCAACTGCTGATCGCCGAGGGCAACAAGCGCCTGCTCGCCTCCTTCCACGACCAGACCGGCGACGACGAATGGCTGGTCGTGCTGCGCGAGGAAAACGACGCCTCCGCCGTCGAATCCCTGATCGCCGCCTTCCGCCTCACCCAGCGCGAGGCCGAAGTGCTCTACTGGGTCGTCCAGGGCAAGACCAGCAAGGACATCGGCGACATCCTCGGCAGCAGCCCGCGCACCGTGAACAAGCACCTCGAACACGTCTTCGAGAAACTCGGCGTGGAAACCCGCACCGCCGCGGCCAATCTGGCGATGAGCAAGATGCGCGGTGGCTGACCGGCGGCTGGTTTTTTGCCCATTTTCGGGGGTCGACCGCGATAGTCGCGGTTTGGGAGGCCTGCTGCCATGCGGCCCGGACTGAAAGGCAGGCCGAGATTCCTCGTAGCGCTGCCGCAGCCGAATTGCGCTATATTACGAGCGATAATAAATACACATATCAAACGTTATTGCGCCTAAGATATAGCCATGAAGTCAGAAGGTTTAAGCGCTACCTCTCGAAGCCAACTCAGCCGGCTGCTACGGGACAGTCCATCGGTCGTCACGCCCGGCGAGACCGCTGCGATACTCGGACTTACGCCGGCACTTGCTGCGCGCAGGCTGGCCGCCTGGGCGCGTGCGGGATGGTTGGCGCGTGTTCGCCGGGGTGCCTACGTGCCCGTCCCGATAGAGGCCGAGTCGTCCGACATCGCGCTTGATGATTCCTGGACCGCGGCGGCGGCCATCTATTCGCCGTGCTACATCGGCGGCTGGTCTGCGGCCGAGCATTGGGGCCTCACCGAACAGATTTTCGGCTCGCTCTGCGTGATGACCACGAAACGTCCGCGCAACCGCCAGCCGCTGCTGCGCAAAACACGCTTCGAACTTCACACCGTACCGACGGCCCGGTTATTCGGGCTCAAGAGCGTCTGGCGCGGCGGCACGCGCGTGCAAGTCTCCGATCCGGCCCGCACGTTGATCGACATGCTGGCAGACCCGGCGCTGGGTGGCGGCATCCGCCACGTAACCGAAATGCTGGCGACGCTGCTGAGTGAGCAGTCCAGAGAAGCGCCCAAACTCGCCGATTACGCGGCGAAGCTCGGCATTGGCGCCATCCACAAGCGCCTGGGGTTCCTGCTGCAACGGGATCATCCGGACCAGACGGCGCTGATCACGGCATGCCGTCAGAATCTTTCCACCGGCTACGCCAAGCTCGATCCGGCCTTGCCATCCGATCGACTGGTCACCGCGTGGCGCGTCTGGGTGCCAGCGGGCGAGTGGCGCGAGGTCAAGCCATGATCCCCAGGCAGGAGATCATGGCGCTCGCCGCCGAGCTTCAGTTGCAGGCGCATGTCGTCGAGAAGGACTACGCGCTGGGCTGGTTGCTTGCCGGTATCGCCGCCCATCCATCGATCGGAAGCAGCTGGGTCTTCAAGGGCGGCACCTGCCTGAAGAAGTGCTATTTCGAGACCTACCGCTTTTCCGAAGACCTCGACTTCACGCTGCAGGATGCCGATCACCTCGACGAAGCCTTTCTTGCCGGGGTGTTCGAGGAGATCGGCGAGTGGGTCTACGAAGCCTGTGGCCTGATGCTTCCGCCCGAGACGCGGAAATTCGAAGTCTTCACCAATCCGCGCGGCAGCCAGTCGGCACAAGGGCGGCTTGGCTATCGCGGGCCGTTGGGGCGTGCAGGCGATCCGCCGCGCATCAAGCTGGACCTGGCGGCCGACGAAGTACTCGTCCTCGAACCGACGCGGCGCCAGGTGCACCATCCCTATGGCGACAGGCCGGACGACGGCATCCATGTCCTGAGCTACGGCTTCGAGGAAGTCTTCGCCGAGAAAATGCGCGCATTGGCGGAACGCCAGCGCCCGCGCGATCTCTACGACGTGGTCCATCTCTACCGTCGGCAGGACCTGCAACCGGATCGGGCCGCAGTGCGCAGCGCACTCGCGCGCAAATGCGAATTCAAGGGCATCCCCGTACCCACCTACGCTGCCCTCAACGATCGGCCGGAACGCGCCGCCATCGCGGTCGAGTGGGAGCAGATGCTCGCCCATCAGCTACCGGTCTGTCCGCCGTTCAACGAGTTCTGGCGGGAACTGCCGGCCGTGTTCGACTGGCTGAACGAGCAGGCTGCAGCACCCGTCCTGGCCGCCATACCGGTCGGTCGTGAAACTTTGGATACGGGGTGGCACCTTCCCGCGATGGTCCAAGCCTGGGGCGCCCAGGCCAGCTCGCTGGAAGTTGTCCGCTTCGCCGCCGCCAACCGCCTGTGCGTTCAGCTCGATTACACAACGGAAGACGGCCAGCGCACCACGCCGACCATCGAACCCTACTCGGTGCGGAGAAGCAACGTCGGCGACCTGCTGCTTTTCGGCGTGAAGACCGATACCGGCGAACCGGGGAGCTATCGCCTCGATCGCATTCGCTCGGCCACGGTTACCCGGCAGGCGTTCCAGCCTCGTTATGTCGTCGAACTGACGGCATCAGGGCCGTTGCCGAAAGTGACCACCGCATGAACCTCGAAAAACTCGAACGCGATCTCGGGAATGCCGCCGCCCAACGCGCCCGTGGCGAGGGCCGCGAACCGGCGCAACTGCTGATCGCCGAGGGCAACA
>ERZ761607.1745-NODE-1745-length-25553-cov-15.000588_pt1 | contig 25553 bp, 17 predicted proteins | sample MGYA00511164_ERZ761607 | MGnify/ENA primary metagenome ERZ761607 (study PRJEB28899, sample SAMN02445080) | bioreactor sludge metagenome | biome: EBPR sludge | place: Australia: Brisbane, Thorneside Wastewater Treatment Plant | collected 2011-06-22 ... | reverse complement strand
ACAAAAATAAATTATCATTTAGAACTAGAACAGGAAAATGAATTCGTCCTTCAATTTTATCAAAAGGTTGAGTTTTTAATTTCCATAAGTCCATTCTATGTTGCACTGATTTTTTGAGTTTAGTAAATGTATCGTGTTGAACATCACTATGATTGGCAATCCACTTTTTTTTATTCTCTTGTTTAGAATTAACATAATTAAAACTGCAATATTGGCTAGCATAACTTATTGATTCTAAAGGAAAACCTTCACAATTGCTTTTGAATAATTCCCAAATTAATTCAAAGCCTGTTGATTTTAATTCACTTAAATATGTATACTTATTTAAATGCCTAGGGAAAAAAACAATTGGTTCTTTGTTATTTTCGCATTCACAAATAATTTCATACCCAAAAAAGTCATTAGTATCTTTGAGAAGGTCAATTTTCATTGCTACCAAATCAATTTCACGCCTGACATTAGTAATTGGGTCTACAATAATTTGGTTTGGAACAATTGAAAAGCCTAGAGATTCAAATATTTGAGCAACTCTTTGCTCATGTAAATACCCGCTTTCCTTTATAGCTTCAATCATTTCTTTCTTTGCAATCATAAAATTTTATTTCTTCAGTTCTGATTTGCTATTTAATTCATTAATTCAATATCAAAGTTCCATTCATCTTCTTCACCCACGCATCATGCAGTTTACCCCATGCCTCATCAGAACTCCCAAGCCTCCCTGCCTGTCTCGGATGACAAAGTGCAATAATCTGATAGGATTTGCTATTAATTTTAACTTCTCTTTGCACTCCATAATTTTGGGGATCTTTACCAAAATCTGCCAATTTCTTAAACCGGTTATCAAAATAACTCAAAAAATACTTTATTGGAAGGTCGCCTAACAATATCAACTTATTTGCCTTCGACATCTCCAATTCTTCAAGTATTTCATCCCTGCGAATAGATGAATCTAGATCACTTTTTTTGAACTCTGGAATATTAGCAGGTCGTAATTGGTGTTTTTCAATGATTTCAGTATTGTAAAACTTATCAAGTGCTGATTTTTGCTTTTCATTAACTCTTGAATATGGGAGTATGTCACACAACCATGTATTTTCTCTGTCTAAACCTAAAGGTGCTAAAAAGAGTTCATCTAATAAATTACCTGAAGGACCGTTTAATTTTTTGTTTTTTGGTAGCTCCAGTTTCCCAAGTTCTGCAGGTATTTTAATTGTCTTAATAATTTGATTCGCATTGTCTCCTGTCCAAAAGATTTTTGGCTCACTCGCAACAGCCAAAGCAGCAACTTTTTGTTTTCCATCTTTATCTACCCACCTGGCATGCACTGCACTTGCATAAACACCCAATACGAAAGCTTCTGTGGCATTTTTGTTTTCCTGTTCAACTTTTTTGAGCATGTTTCCGAAAGGAAAATAGAATTCTTGATTCATGATTATGGCTTTTATTTATTAGAATTGATTATGAAATCACTTAAGTGAGTAACTTTTAAGGTATTTTCTACATCAGATTTCACTGTTCCTCCAGAATAATTGACAACCCCATTTTGATAAACTTAACATTGGGTATTACCTTCAAAGCAAATTCCAAATAATTATCTTTTCTCTCAGCAACAACCAGTCCCTTAACTTTTTGACCTTCTTTGCATAGTTCTTCCTGTGTCCACCCCATATACCTCAATACCTGTCCTATGGTTTTATCTGTTGCACTTCTTTTTAACTCGATCACTACGAAATCCCCTTTTTCATCCACAGCAAGTATATCCATAATGCCGACAGTTTGGGTGTCATACTGACCATGTTTAACATTTTGTTGTTCTTCATCAAAATACCGCAGTTTCGGGAACAATCTTGAAAAATTCCTGTGGAGCAATGTTTGGTAATGCTGCACTTCCAAAGCATCAAACTTTTGTTCTTCGATCGTTGTTTCGATAGGCACCTCATCACCTAAATACTTCAGATCACTTTTCGGGAAAGCATGATATAGTAATGTATAGAACTCAAGGCTATCAAAAGTTTTGTTGGCCAATTCTTCCAACCTAGATTTTACTTTCGATAACAAATAATTATATTCCAAATACATTTCAAGACCAGCATATTCTGAAAAAAATTCACCTTCAATAAGTATCGATAGAAAGTGATCCTGATCATTGAAAACAGGTAAAAAAGTTTGGGGATAATAAATACTTAATAGCTTAGGCAACACAGTTCTGCCAGTTTTGAAACCATTAAGTTCTTTGGATAGTTTTACAATTGACTTTAACTCATCTGAAATTTTTCCATCTGCATTGTAGGCAGTTTTTTCATGAATGGATGTTAACTTTTGGATCAATATTTTGATCTTTGGGAAATCAGTCTGATAACCGTACTTGTAATTTGAACCACCCTTGATGCTTCCTAATTTGATTGTACCCCATTCAAGATCATAAGCCATACATCCTTGCTTGCGGCCTAAACCTGTAAAATAATCTTCTATAGTCAGGTATCCAATTTTTTCTCTATCATAGTTAAAGGTAAATGACTGCCTTAATGCTTCCCTTTCTTTTTGGTCTTCATACGTCCATGCAAAGCTTGAAAGTTTGGAGTAAAGATTTTCAATAGCGCTTTCTTTAATTAATATTGTATTCATGCAAATTATTGTTTTTCAAGTTGATCATTTTGAGTTTTCGTTTTTAAAACCTTAACGATTAATACTTTCAAAATCTATAGGTTAAAGTTAAGAATTAATCATTCAGTTATTTTAACAGATAAAGAGTTTCCTTTCTCTAAAAATGGTTTGATGTACTCTGCAAATCCATAATATGAAATACTTTTTTGAGTTGTATTGGTTTCTTGCTCAAACAAATTAATTACATCTTTCAGATTTAGATTTTCCAAAATGCCTTTTTCCCAGGCATTCCAAATCTTTTGGGGTATCCTACCCTTTGAATACCACAAATATTCTTCAGCACAAAGGTTAAAATAATCAATGATCATCAATTTTTCTTTTTCATCTAGTTCACTCCCCTCTTTATTACCTTCTGGCTTTTCAATTATTACTGATTGTAATCTCATTTTATTGAATATATCATTCAATGCGGAATTGTACCTATTATTAAATTCATTAAATAAATCCTTGAAAACCATATCTGACTCCATGGATTGCTTTTCAAGGCTGATATAAATGGCTATTAAACCTGCCAGTGCACTGCCAAGTAATTCTAAACTTAGTTTTTCATATGAATAACAGATGATCAAAAGAAGTATTAAAGGGGTAAAGATCAAAGTCCAAATATATCGGCAAATCCAAAGCCTGAATTTTCTAAAACAATTATTCCTTTGTTGCTTGCATCGTTTCAAATTACTATCCAACTCTGTCATAGTTATTCATTTTAATCATCAAGAAAAAATAGAACATTAAATATTACCAGATACACTTATTCACGGAATATCGTCAAATCAACAAACTTTCACCTCAAATACCAAACTCTTCTCTTGAGCAAATTTAAACTCATTTCTCAAGGCATTTTAAGTGAATGATGGAAAAGCTTAACCTGAAACCAGATTTGATCATCTTTGATTTTCTCCGGATTGCTCATAAATCATCATTATGTGTCTAAGCATCCCGGTCAATAGATGAATCATTGCCTTCAAGATCCAATTTTCCAGGAAACTCATTCTATAAACTGACGGGTTTAAAGAGAAAAGCATATTTAGGATCTTTTTCTAGATATGCTCGCATCAGTTTTTCAAATTAATCGACTTTATCAGGTACAGAGAACGAAATTTTTCGGTATTTTTCTAATGTGGAGCGGAGGCTCATGAGTAATTAATGAATGGATAGTAAGTTTTAAAATAAGAAATGAAACCCAATGGTAATGAATGGATAGAGAATTATTCACGTTCCCAAATTGAATTTTAAAATATTGATCTTACTACATAAATCAATCCTAAAATTAAAAACCATAATAATCTTAAAGCAAATAATACTACAATTATTATTAAATCTATACATATTGCGATGAAATATAATATTATAAAAAATATATCTAATAAAAAATCTCCAAAATTATTGATAGACCAATCTACATTTATTCTTTTAGTGAGCCAAAAGTAAGGGATAGGAGTCTCTGAAAATCTGGGTTTAGGTTCTTTTTCCCTTGCTATTTTAATGAAATTAGTTATTTCATCAGAGTCAATAGTTACTACAGTTGAATTTTCTTTTTCAACAATGTGTATGCTAGTACGATATTTGGAATTCATTTTAAACTGCTCATCTTTTGTTAATTGAAATACATGTTTAAGCTCCGAATTACGATCATATATTTCGATAAAGGTAGTATGAAATGAATAAGTTTCGGTGAGTGATTCGTTAGCAAAAAAAGTGCCTATTGGAGTCAAAATTCTACCTCCAATAAAAACTTTCAATTCACCATCAGTATTAAATGAAATATTGAAAGGAGTTCCCTGAGGATTATAACCAATTGTTAATGAAGGTGTTTCGTCACATGATGCGAACAATAATAAGAAGGATAAAAACATTGTTATTAAAGTAATTTTTCTCATATATGGTTTTTTTGAAATTATCTAAATAGTATTAAAATGTCAAGGTGCACAGTAAAAACAAATTCTCATACGAAATCATCAACTAAAACCGCCCCATAAACATACAAAATTCCCCACAATCCAAAAAGCAAATTCCAAATTTCCCCCCCTTTCATCCGGCCCTTTTCCAAGTATTATGGTCTCAAATAGATAAAACTTTGATTTTTTTCAAAATACATCTCCATAAGCACCGGGTTACCACTACTTCCAATGGCTAATGATTCCGGCCAGACTAAACCACCCATTCCTGCCAACGGTTCTGCCGTACCCGACGGCCATCCCGTTAGGTTGGCTGGCGTGGTCACGGGTTGTTATATCCCGTGATTCATTTATTTTCAGGTGCATTTCCTATTTTAGCCAAAAATTTCATCTTTTCATTTCCATATAAGTTGTTTTCAATGAACATATTTCCAATTTGGAATTTTACCCTTGTTTCATTCTCTGCTTGTTCCCCTGGAACTTCATAAGTATTTATCCAAATATTCCGCAATCCAGTTTCATCATTTATTATAATCGTAGAACCCACTACGTCTTTAGAATTTATTTCATTTATATGGCTAAAATCTGGTGTTTCATTCCATCTTTGATCGTCTTCATAAAAGTATATTGACCCTATTTTGAAACCTATTTCGACGGTTGAATTATATCCTGATTTTAATCTTTCTCCCGATGGTTGCATGGGTACAAATATGTTTTCTTGCCTAATTCTAAGTTTAAAAGGATTATGATAGTTTTCGAATTCGATATATAGTGGTTCTATTGTGAACAAGTATTGAGCTGCTGATTTTGTACCGCTAAAAGCTAAACAAAACTTTTCGTATGCAAGAAGTTCACTCTTGAGTTTAGGAAATGGCTTCTGCTGTATTCTTTGAAAGAATATGTAGGACAAATAGTTTCCAATCATTGGTTCTAGAATTTTTAACTGCTCTTCCAAGTCTATTCATTTTAGGTTGCTCACTCATGGGATATAAATTGTTTATATCCTTAACAAAAAAAATCATTCTTCAGGTTTTCATGAATTCAATTATGCATACCCTCCCATTTTAGCTAATATGCTTAATCTTTCATTCCAAATGCCCTCATTCCCTCCAAAACCATTCCCCGAAAAATTCCCCCAACCTACAAAAAATCCCCCACCAATCAAAGGATCTATCCATATTTCCCTCCACCCTACTTCAAATTACAACCATACCCAACATCACATGGTAATATAAGAATGATGCTCATTCAAACACCCTATCCGTTCCCAGCATATCCCTAACATTAGCAATATGCCTGTACTGATTTTCCTTGGATTTTCCGTTGTCCATGGCTGCCCGGAGGATGGAGATCAATTCATCAAAATGATCATAACCAAAAGCCGGTTTTTCTTTCAGAATGGTGTTCATCACATCGCTGAAGCGTTCGGATTTCACCAGGAAGGTTCCAGGGGGAATAAAAGAAATGTCCTTGAAGGTGCTGTTGCCATAAAAGATGACCACTGAATAGAATGGTACATGATCATGCTGTCTGAGGGCAAATTTCAACGCGGTGATATGTCGTTGGTTTTGGATGACGGGATTGTAGAACCTGAATTTCCGCCTGCCGTAGTCCAGCACCTGCGTCCATTGCGATTGATTCCCGTTGCCATAGATCCAGCCGCTGTAATCCTTTACTTCAAAAACGATGATGCCTGCCTGTGTTACCGCAACCAGGTCGATCTGGGCAAATTCATCGTTTTGCTTTCTCACGTACAGGTCGTGAAAGATCATAGGCGCCGGAATGCCGTATCTGAGCAGTTTCAGTACCAGGTCTCTCTCTGACCAGTTACCTCTTTTGGTATCCGTTACGGTGTTCACCAAACGGTGATCCTGTACCTTTCTGTAGAGAAAAAAACCAAGGATCAGCGCAATGAGTACGATGATGCCTTTGACTATAAAGGAAGCGGTTTGATCCACGGATTGAATACGGGTGTCTGAACCGGAACTGTTGGCAGCCAAAAATTCAGCAGCGGCATACCCTTTCTTTCCTTCATAGCGGATCTTATACCAACGATCATTTTTCAGGATGACCTCCACTTCATTGCCTTTCGCCAAGGTAAAAACCACCGGGTATCGTGTTCCCGGGCCGGTTCGGACATTCAGGTCTGTTGTGGCAATAAAATCTTTCTGTTCGTTGGAGGAGGATAAAAAATTGGAATAAACGAACAGCACCAGGAATCCGAGCACCAGGGCCGGTATGATTTTGCGCTTGATATTTTTCAATGCAGGAAACATACAAGGGTTAAAAAATTTTGTTGCACAGAGTTTCACTGAGTAGGCACAGAACACCACAGAGGGTTTATTTTGCCATTCATTACAATTTCACCAATATTCCATTTCTCCGTGTAATTTTATAATAGTCTTTATCCATTTTTCAATATTGGTTGCTCATCCTCGTTGTTTGAAGATTGTGACTTCTGAAGTTGCAAACTTCAGACAACGCATTAATATTCAGGACAATAAGTCATCATACATCTACAATTTCAATATCCTCACCATCGCAAATCTCCCGGGAGAAGCAATATGGATGAAATAGATATCAGGTGGTCCTTCGATTTCAAAGTCAATGAGCTCTGCATGTTGATATGTTTTACGGCTCGTGGTCACCCCGGAAATGTTTTTCGCGATAACTTCTATCTCATCAAAGAAGCCCGGCAGCACTATTTTGACCTTTCCCTGAGATGGATTCGGATATACGCTGAGATCACTCCCGAAATTGTTCTCAATGATGTCGGTTAGAATCAGGACATGACACAAAGATGTATCTATGCATTGATTTAAAGTGATCTCAACAGCATAAGATCCTGATTTTAAAGGCGTAAAGGATTGATCCGTTGCATCGGGTACCTTCATAAACCCATCGTTACAATTCAGCCACTGATAAAGGGCGCCGGATTGCAATGATGTCAGTGTATCCACCTGCTCCAAAACAGTGGTGTCAATTCCAATGATTTCTATATCCAGGGTATCCGTTTCGGTACATCCCCAATCATAAAATAAATCGATTATAAATTGATTCAATCCATGTTCAAAAGAGCTGTTAAGCGGAATAACATATCCGGATCCGGTCAAGCCGGTAGCAACATGAGTCCAGTTAGAATGGATATTTTCCTGATCTCCACAATGGTTGGTTATTTCCAGTTCCGATGGCAAATTTCCGTTACAAATGGTATCCGCCTGGGCTGTCATTAATGGCTTTGGCCACACAGTTACGCTGAATGTATCTACTGGTGTCATGACTCCACAGTTCAATAGTTTTCTGACCCTGGCAAAATATTTGACTTCCTGTTGTTCGCAATCTGATCCAATGATTGACAACGTATCATCCATGATGCCTGATCCTCCGGCAAACGTATGGTTTTTCATACCCGTAACAAATTCATTCTCAGCGAACCAAACTTCAATATCTTGATCAGACCCGTCACTGGTTTGTACAGAAATACTCAATTTTTCACCTTCACAAACAAATGAATCACCTACAATCACTTCAGGCAAATTAAATAATTCGTCAGTTGAAATGACGTAAGGCGGGCTGTATTGCTTTTTGTCGAGCAGACAGGATGGTGAATCTTGCCAGCAACCTGCACCATCATCAGAGAAGGCAAGAAAGGACATTTTAAGATCTTTATTCCGTTCACATTCCAAGGGATCTTCAAATTCCCGGACCCGAATCGTGTAAGTCCAGGTCACCTGTGCTGTATTATTCCCGATACCCCAGCGATTTCCAGGCTTGCAGGAATCATTCAGACATGTCGGAGAATTGCCATTAGTCAGCCAGAAATAACCATTTGGCAGCACACCCTGATCTTTGCTCAATCCCGTTGTTAAACAATCGGTAAAATCGTCATCACATTCTATATGTCTCATGCGTAGGATGCCAAACTCATCCCTGAATGTGCAAAGGTGGGGAAATGTCCGGCGTACAACCGCTTCACAATCGGATCCTTCCTCATGGAAAGTTGCAGTGGTACCATTAGCAACTGGCAGATAGCCATCCCAGTCAAAATTGACCAGATCCCAACCTGATCCAAAATCAGGGATGATGCCATGGAACCAGGCCACCTGTGAAGCTATTGGTTCGAAGATATAAGACATTTCAAAAGTCACCGTTTCTCCCGGACAAAAAGGTCCGTTCAAATCTCCGCCATTCTCTCTCCATGTAGCAACCCATCTCAAAGAAGGTTCATTCTCGTAGCATCCACCGGTTGGCCCGATACAGGTCAAAGCTTCCACCCTGGTAAAAGCGCACAAAGTGAAATTCGGATTGTCTACCGGTGGTCCGTTCGGATCCGCAATGATGGCGATCCAATAGGTTTTAATATTGTTGATGATCGGAGTAGTTGTATTGCCATCAAAACAATTGCCTGTATTTTCAAAATTATTGATCGGTATCAGGTCATTGCAGTTGTTGGTTGGGCTGTAAAAAACTGACCATAGAGGTTTCCAGATACCATGAGGTACTATTGTTGTAATAAGGGCAACAGGTGGCACATTGTCCGTACCAATCTGAACCCAGACTGTGGGAGATTGGTTGAAACCACAACCATCCACTGCCGATGTATCGGGCGTAGCACCTTCAAGACAAAGGTCTGTACATTGCTCATGAATGGTCAAATATAACGGATCAGTGACCAGATCAAATACATGCATGGCTTCCTGACAGGTATTGCCCGGCATCGTACAATCCTGAGCCTGTGTATTTATAAAGTGAAGAAAAACAGTTGCGAACATCAATAGGATAGCTTTTTTCATATCTTCAGAATTTTGTGTACTTTATCAGAATGCACCCGATTTACCAATTTTATTTACAGGAATTAGTTGAAAGCATAAAGTTAGGAATAATTCTTAAAAAATATTTTTTTCCTGGTTCAGATTAATTCACCTCACATAGTTTTCACATTAATCCTGCAAAAAAGAGCAGAAAATTCAACTGTAAGGATCATGAAAATATACCAATATCTGTTGAACCACTTCTTCTTACAGGTAGATCTTACCCGATTTAAGTTATAAACAAATTGAATAATTTAGAGAAATTACGATCTTAAGGTCAGGTTAGATTATAGCGAATGTGATGGCTTATGACAGAACCTTGTGCTTAGTACTTGCCCGTTTGGTTTATACTCATCCTGGTAAAATTACAACCCAGCATTGAAAAACTACTACCCAGGCTCGAGTAAGTTTGTAAAGTGGAAAGTTCTTAAAGTGGAAAGTTCTTAAAGTGGAAAGTTCTTAAAGTGGAAAGTTTGTAAAGTGGAAAGTTTGTAAAGTGGAAAGTTTGTAAAGCGGAAAGCTTGTAAAGTAGAAAGTTCTTAAAGTTGAAAGTTCATAAAGTAAATAAAAATGCCAATTCATTTCTAAATTGTCCATTTTCGTGGTTCCTGCAGATCTTCAGAAAAACGCAGATAATAATTTGTTTTTCCAAAAAAAAAAGAGATGAACCGCTTTCGACCATCTCCTTTTCATTAAGAGTATATTGCTTTTTTTAACTATGAAAAAAACTTACAAGACCATAACGAAAAAAAGCTGCCTGTCGCTCCCTGCACCTCAAAAAAAGTTTATCAGAAGTCTGAATTAATGCCCTACCATCACAGGTAGTCCATAGCTTTCAAATACCTCCTTGATTAGCTCTAAATCGTTTACTTCCGGCACCTGGAACCCATGATCCGGAATCAACCTACCCAATTTTTCATACTTAGCTGACCCAGCTATATGATAAGGCAACAACTGAATGCTTAAAGGTTTCTTTTCCAATCCGGCAATAAAAACTGCTGATGCCACCGCATTTTCAACAGTCGCATTCACACCGCCGATCACCGGAATGCGAATATTCAAATCGACATTCAATGTTGCGATCAATCTCAGATTGGAAAGGATCATCTCATTCGGAACACCTGTCCAGCGACGGTGCAATGCGGAATCCATCATTTTCAAATCATATAAAAACAACTCTGCCCGCTCTGCTGCCTCCATTATCACCTCTTTTTTCACAAAACCTGAAGTGTCCACAGCCCGATGAATGCCAGTTTTACCACACGCATCCAACAAATCAAAAGTAAATTCCGGTTCGATCAGGGGTTCACCTCCTGAGACCGTTATGCCCCCACCCGATTGCTGCAGGAATGGCTTTTCCCTGACAACCAAATCCATGATTTGCGCAACACTATAATACTTTGCAGACATTTCGGTCGCCATCGGAGGGCAAACATCTGCGCATTCGCCGCAAAGCACACACAATTCATCATCCGTAACAATACCTTTTGAAGTCATAGAAGTGGCATGCTTTGCACAGATATCCAAACAATCGAGGCATCCAATACATTTCGCCTTATCATAATACTTTTCCGGGTGAGATGAAATCCCTTCAGGATTGTGACACCATGAACAGTGCAAAGGACACCCTTTCATAAAAATCGTCATTCGGATACCCGGTCCATCATGTATGGAAAACTTCCTGATGTCGAACACCAGTCGCTGGTTTTGTTCATTGACCAAAGCGTGTTTCCCCTTCATTAATATTAAACCTTTTCTTTAAGTGATGTCATCCAAGTGATTCATTCTGAGTGCGGTCAATGACTTCCTGCTGCAGATCACTGTTCATATCGTTGAAATAATCGCTGTAACCTGCCATTCTTACCAATAGATCCTTATAGTCTTCGGGGGTTTTCTGCGCTGCCAGCAATGTAGCTGTATCTACTACATTGAACTGAACATGATGGCCCCCCATCCTGAAATAGGTACGGATCAGCGAACCAAGTTTTCTGATTTCCGGTTCATTACGCAGCAGGCCGGGAAGAAAACGTAGGTTGAGTAAAGTACCTCCTGAAAGGGATTGATCCAGCTTGGAAAGTGATTTCATCACAGCTGTCGGGCCATTCGTATCGCAACCATGTGAAGGCGATGTGCCATCTGATATAGATTTACCAGCCAATCTCCCGTTCGGGGTGGCTCCCAGTACTTTTCCAAAATATATGTGGCAGGTAGTCGACAACATATTAAGGTGAAATGATTCTCCTTTTGTATTGGGCTTGCCGTCTATTGCCTTCAACAAATCCTTGTAAACCATCACCGCAATATCATCCGCAAAATCATCATCATTGCCAAAAAAGGGCGTGCGGTTAAGTATAAAATGCCGCATTTTTTCAAATCCCTCATAATTCAAATCCACTGCTGCCATCAATTCACCTATTTTGAACTTACCATCTTCAAAAACGTGTTTTTTAAAGACAGAGAGACTGTCAGCAACTGTTGCCAGTCCGGTACACTGAATATAATTGGTGTTATAGCGGGGCCCGCCATTGTAATAATCCTTTCCTTTGGCAATGCAGTCATCGATCACTACTGAAAGAAAGGGCGCAGGAGCATATTTCGCAAACATTCTGTCGATGTAATTGCTCACACGGATCTTCTGATCAGTAAAAAATTCCAGTTGACGGATGAAAGCAAGATATAAATCTTCAAAATTTTCAAAAGAATCCGGTGCTCCTGTTTCCGGACCAACTTTTTTGCCGGAGAGCGGGTCGATGCCATTATGCAGTGTGATCTCCAGGATTTTAGGCACATTCAGGTAACCTGTAAGCAAAAAAGCCTCTTTTCCAAAGGCGCCGGTTTCGATGCAACCACTGCAACCGCCTTCCCTCGCATCGTGCAGACTTTTACCCATTTTGACCATCTGGCGAACATAAAGATCCGGGTTGAAAACCGAAGGATAACCGTGTCCCTGCCTGATCAATCTGCAGGCTGCATGGAGAAACTCATCCGGTGTCTGATCGCTAATATGAACAGAATTGCCCGGCTGCAATAAATGAAGTTCCTCGATGACCTCCAACATGATGTAGGAAATGTCGCTGACCCCGTTCAATCCATCAGGAGTGATCCCACCGATGTTGATGTTGGTAAAATCATTGTATGTACCACTTTCCCTGGCTGTGATCCCTACCTTGGGCGGAGCCGGATGATTGTTGACCTTGATCCAGAAACAGGACAACAATTCTTTGGCTTTCTCACGGGTCAGAGTGCCTGCCTGCATCTCTTTTTCATAAAAAGGTGCTAAATGCTGATCAAAATGCCCGGGATTCATGGCATCCCAACCGTTAAGTTCGGTGATGGTTCCCAGGTGAACGAACCAATACATCTGGATCGCCTCCCAAAGATTGGCGGGGGCATGAGCCGGCACTTTCCTGCATACTTCTGCTATTTGTCTGAGTTCTCCGGCTCTCATTTCATCGGGTTCATTATCAGCCATTTCCAAAGCCATTTGTGCATGTCTTTCTGCAAAAACGATGATGGCGTCGCATGCGATATCCATTGCTGTCAACTGTTCTGACCTGTCGGTTGCATCCGGATCATTTAAAAAATCCAATGATCCCAATTGAGTTTTGATCTCATTTTTGAAATCAAGCATACCTTTTTGGTAGATCTTTCCATCCAAAGTAGTATGTCCGGGAGCTCTTTGTTCCATGAACTCCGTAAAAACGCCGGCTTCATAAGCATTTTTCCATGTTTCGGGCACATGATTGAAGATCCGTTCTCTTTGTGTTCTGCCTTTCCAGTAAGGTATGACTTCTTTTTCGTAGGTATCAATATCTTCCGGAAGGACGATATAAGGTTGCTGTTCCCGTGAATTCAGCACCTGAAAGTCTTCTATACTGTGGCACGTAAGTTCAGGAAATGTCGGCACGGCTTTTGGTGCCGGCCCGCGTTCGCCTACAATGAGTTCATCTTCTCCAATGTAAATGGTTTTCTTTTGGCAATGATCGAGAAAACTGAGGGCGCGCAATACCGGAATGGAATACTTTCCAAGGTTTTCTTTATAAAAGGCGGTTTGGTGCAATGCCCGTTCGATGGAAATGGAAGGAGTCGTATCATAACTACGTTTTCTGAGTCGCCGGATACGGTCATTCATACCCGGTCCGGAATGCTTATCCAAAGGGTAAAAATTGCCTTCGCTGGCTGGCATTCTTTCCGGTTTTCCCGATATATCAGGTTTCCCTAACAGTTCCTTTACACTCTGCATACCTCAAAAATTTGAATGTCAAAAGTCGTCAAAACATTGCTGCCTGCAATGCGGTACAACAAAAATAATAAATGGTTTTAATAATGATTGTTTTATCGCAGTTGTCTGAAGTTTGCCACAACTGACTTTCGTCCTTCCAACCTCATAACTGTTTACAATTCTAATCGTTGCCTGAAGTTTGCAACTTCAGACTTTTATCCATTACCTGTAGTTTGCATCTTATAAAAAACAAATAATCATACAAACAATTTTTTGTAATCAAATTCCCGGTTTCTGAAAAATATTTTAATTCCTACTACAATAACAATGCTGTTTATTTGACTAATTGAAAGATTATCAATACATTTGTTTCAACTAAATCCAAATTTTCCAAGCAATAGACTACACTTCAACGTGTGAAATGAATTGAAATCAAATCCATGTATATTTTTTGGAAAAGGATGATCATTAAAACAAAATTCGTTTAAGCTATAACTCAAAAAATTATCAAATAAACAAAGTATTAACATTAATGCATTTTTCTCCGATCAAGGCATGAATTATTTTCATCAAAAAATCGGATGATCACTTAAATTAAAATCGTCATCATGAAAAACTTAGTTTTACTTACTGTGCTGGTTTTCTTCCATTCACTTATCTCCCTGGCTCAAAATCAAAAAATGGTCTCCTATGAAGGGAACAATTCATCGATTAAAACAGATGATTATTTCCTGACATTCAATGACAAAGCTCTAATTAACGAGCATACTAAAATGGTACAGACGGCTTCGTATGTGGATAAAAAAGGTCATCATCATACCCGTTACCAGCAATATTATCAGGGTTTAAAGGTCAGGGGCGGTAATTACATGCTTCATTCCAATAAAGATCATGTTTACCGGTCAAACGGGAATATCCTGAGAACTGATAAAGTATCAATCATCCCTGAACTCAACCTTGCAGATGCCGAACTCAAAGGAAAAGCTTTTTTTGAAAGCCTCGTCAGGAGATCTGATCATACGATTCAGTCCCTTGAGATACAGGTGGAAGCCGCTGAATTATGCCTGATGGATTTCAAATATCCGGATATCTCAGGTAATACAGTTTTGGCCTATGAGTTACTGATATCCGGAACCGACAGTTCAAATTCTTTTAGAAAACTGGTTTATTTACAGGCGAAAGACGGTACGTTTATCAATGCGATAGATAAAATCAAACAGAAAACCATTCCGGCTAAAGGAAAATCCAATTTTTATGGTCAGGTAGATTTCAACCAGGACTCTTTGGCAGAAAATCGTTTTTTGCTCCAGGATCTGACAAAAGGCAATGGAATTTATGTGTTAAATTCAAATACAGGAATGGTAGTAGAAAATGACACCTCTTACTGGGATTTTCAGGATTTGTGGGAAAATTCTGCCATTGATGCAATGTTTGCCGCGAATAAGTTTTATGATTTTCTTATGGACAGATATAATTATAACAGTATTGACAACAATGGTTTTGCTTTGATTTCCAATGTCAGTGAGGCAGGTCTGGTCAATGCATACTGGGACGGGACCAGTTCAACATTTGGTACAGGTGATTGCTTTAATTATAATCCATTTACATCTATAGAGATCGTCGCTCATGAGTTTACCCATGGCCTTACAGAATTCAGTTCCAACCTGGTTTATCGGGACGAACCGGGCGCTTTGAATGAAGCGATGAGCGATATTTTTGGAAAAGCGCTGGAATATTATACGGTCCCACAACATTTTTCGTGGATCATCGGAAAAGAAATCCCGAAAAAGCCGTCAGTAGACCCCATCCGATCCATGAGCGATCCGAATTTATACGAATGCCCGAAATACTATAAAGGAAAATACTGGTCAACTGACTTTTTTGATAATGGAGGTGTTCATTCCAACAGCGGAGTGCTTAATTATTGGTTTTACCTGTTGGTGAATGGCAAGAACGGCAACAATGAAAAAAATGTTCCTTTCGATGTGAAGTCAATAGGTATGGATAACGCCATAGACCTGGCATTCAATCTGAATGTCAATTATCTGAATGAAAATTCAAATTATTTTGATGCTTATACCATGTCACTTGCTGCGGCAAATGACCTGTTCAATGATTCTCTCATCACCAATTCTATACTGGAAGCATGGAAAGCGGTTGGTATTACAGACGAAACCATTCTTGTTGGTCCGCCGGATGAGCCAATTTATACTTTTGAAATCACTATAAATAATTACAATGGAAACGGAAAGAAGGCTTTATGTCAGTCGGAGTTGAGTACATTGCAGACCAAAATAATCAACAGATCAAAAAATTCAATTCCTGCCGGTTCAGAATTTCGTTTTGAGGCATTTGTTTCGTATTACTCAAATGATGAAAAATTCGTCAGGGTTGATTTTCTGGATACCATCCAGGTCCTTCCCCTGGATTTGAATGTCGGAGATTCATTGACCTTCAATTACTCCGGAAATGCCCTGGATCTAAAATTAGTAAAAACTGATAATATTAATTTAGTGAACATACTTTCAATTCGTCGTCAGGATTCATTAGTTTTTAACAAATTTTATACCATCGAATATAGTCCGGTTGTTCCTATGGATAAAGAAAATACGATATCTATGGAGACAATATATTTATTGTCCGTTCAAAAATGTATTGGTAATCCGGTTTTGAATTTTTATGGATTTGTTCAGAATAATTATTGTGATGTTTTAGACATAGAATATTTTGTTAAAATCAGCGGAACAAAGAATTCGATCCTTCTTCCCGTAGATCACTGGACGTTTTACTCAACTACGCATTTAAGATTACCTGTGGAAATCGATACCAATTATCTGGGAACGTTGGATGACCTCCTGTTCGAAGTATTTTTTAAACTGGATGATGAACTCTTTTTATTTTATTCAACATCTTTAGATATCCATTTGAACCAGCCTTTGAAAAAGGATGAAGTATTGACCTTTGAAGAACCTGAATTACCAGCTTTGCTCAGTTACAATTCATGTATCTATTGCAACCTTGAAGTGAATAATGGCATGCTTAAAATCTCAAACAACCTTAGTCCATCTGAACTTCAAACATGCATGAACATTGAAGATTACCTTGATTTTATTCCTGATCATTATAAAAACAGTATCACTTTTTGTGCTGACCTCGAACATATTAAAAAACCTGAGTTGTCTTTTGATCTAAAAATGAATGGTTACAATGATTATGAGCATGTACTGAAAGTTGAGCAGGATGGCAACCTGATTGGCCAGGTGATTTCAAACACCGGATCTGATTTAAAGCACTATGCTTTCCCGTTGTCAGAAGTTGATATTTCACAAATATCATTAACGATGGTCGTTTTCAAATCAAGCATTTTTCTGGACAATATCAGCATCGCGGGAAATGCAGTGGCTACAGAAGATGCCTACTTCAACCCTGTATTTATGGTTAAAAATCCGGTCAGCGACGAGATCACAATAGCAAACCGTCATTCAAATGAAAAATGGGATGTGGAACTGTTCAGTCTTGACGGGCAAAAAATGGCTCAATTCCGTGGAGTGACCGGTGAACTCAGGGTAGATAGCAGCAGTTTTCCATCAGGTATCTACTTTTATCGTATTGTACTGGATGGCCAAATGTTCAGGGGAAAGATCATGGTGGTCAAATAAGGAGGTCTGTACAGAGTTAAAAGCCATCCAAACAAGATTTCAACCGAAGAAATTCAAAATTGAGAAAGGTTTGCTGCAACCGGGGTCAACCTTTCTCAATTTTAAAAAACAGATCACACCGTTTCCGTCAACTCAGATTTCTCTTTGAGCCAAATTATAAATTTCCGGATAAATAATTCTTTAACCAAAAAAATCTGTTACCTTAGCACCGATTTTGGTTCCCGATGGGGATTAATAAGGAATCCGGTGTAAATCCGGAACTGTACCCGCAGCTGTAAGTCCTGTAAAAAGGAATGTCATTTTGCCACTGTCATTAGATGGGAAGGCGACATATCCGGGACAAGTCAGAAGACCTGCCAAGTTCAATGCATCAATTTGTTTTCGGGAAGAAAAACACACTGATTTTACCTGCTGATACACGTAAAACTCCGATTACTGCCTTTGCAGTAATTTTTCCCATTCATTTTTGATGTTTTGATGCTTGTTCAGGCGCTTTGCCGGATCATAGGCCGTATTTAACCTTTGATCATTTTGCAACTGCATCCGGAAATTCTTTCATTCAGGATTCCTTCTACAGATATCCTCTTTGGCCTGATATAGATCAAAATCAACGGTTATATCATAATAAACAGGTGCATGATCTCAGGTTTTAAACATATTATTATCAGCTCTTTAACGGTGATGCTACTCTTTTTTGTAAAAGCTTGCTCAGCCTTTGCTGAACCTGTGGATACCATCAGAATTCCTGCAGTAACCATCTATGATACACATCCGGATAACAAATATGACCTACTGGATCTGCAGGATAGTGCGGACATCTCTTTATTCACGTATAAAGATATCGGCCTGATTCTCCAGAACAGAAGCCCGCTTCATATCCGAACTTATGGCCCTGGGCTTATCTATTCGCTCTCCAGCAGGGGAAGCAATTCCGCTCAGGTAGCTATAATGTGGAATGATATCCCAATCAACCACCCGCTTCCCGGCATGGCTGACCTCAGTCTGATCAGAACCAATGGCCTCAACAAAATTCGTTTCAATCCCTTGGGTAGTCAGACAGGTATCGCAGGCACACTTGAATTGAATGATCAGTTTGATCCCGTCCAAAGCAAAGTCTCATTGTCCGGCTCGCTGCATTCTACCCTTGGATATGATCTTGCAGTGCATGCTGACCTTCACCAAAATAAACACCTTTTGCAAGCTGATTTTTCCGCCGATCAAAACCAGAATGCATACAGATACAGTAAAAATAATGAATTTCTCCGCCAGGTACATGCTGCAACTCGTTTTGCGCAGGTAAAATCCAGCTACAAGTATCTTGTCTCCAGAAATTCACATATAGGAATTCATCTCTGGATGCTCGATAGTCAACGAGAAATTCCGGCTTCACTTTATGAAAAAATCAGCGACGCCACTCAAAAAGACCAGGCATTCAGGACCATTCTCTTTTATCAACTCCGGAACAAGAGATCCGTTTTCAGAATGCAATTTGCTTTTTTAAGAGATCTGCTTCAATATGAAAGCAAAAACAAATCGATATTGACCAATTCAACCGCCAATAAGCTGGTGAATCAGATCAGATTTTCCCAACTTATATCTGAAAAGATCAGCCTGAATGCACAGCTCGAAACTGAATTCATTTTTGCGGAATCCTCTGCCTACCCAAACCCACCTTCCTACGATCAAACCTTGTTACGGACCGAACTGAACGCACAACCAGGTGGAGGATTTATATTGAACGGAGGATTCAAAACAGGCATCCGGGATCGACAAATAGTACCTTTTGCCCCTTTTTTGCAGTCTGGTTTGACGCTTGGAAAAAACATGAGTTTGATGCTTTCCGTCGGAAAAAATTTCAGGTTCCCGGGATTCAACGATTATTACTGGCCTGTGGGGGGCAATCCGGCATTAAAGCCTGAAAGCGTCACTGAAGCTGATGTTGGTATTGAATCAAAAATCAACCGGCATATCACTTTTGGCACACATATTTATGCTAAAAATATTCGCAACTGGATCATCTGGTTGCCCAGACAGGGTTTGTTCTATGCTCAGAATATGGACAATGTTAGGTCTTATGGTATGGAGGCTAACTTTGGATTTGAGCGTAAACGCCTCAAAACTTCATTCGCGAGCGACGTAATGTATCAATTCAACAAAACATGGAGCATTGTTGACAATCCTGAAAAATTTCAGATGATCTATACACCTGTTCACTCTATCAAACACATGGCAACACTGAATTTTCGATCCAATTCAATGACGATTTTTCAAACCTGGACATCCAGGGTATTCACCAGTTCCGACAATGCCTACTTTTTGAAGCCATATTATCTGTTGGACTTCAGTTTTGGCAGGAACTTTAAATGGGGGCAATGGAATTCACGATTGTTTTTTTCAGTCAATAATCTGTTCAACAACAGTTACCAGACGATTGAAAACTATCCTATGCCGGGAATCAATGTATTGGTTGGATTCAAAACAGAAATTTTCCCCAAAAAACCTTTGCAACGAACCCGGCAGAGCAATTTTAAGGAATAGAATTTATTTAAAATAAAAAATTAAAAATCAAGATTATGTTTACAACAATTAAAAAAATTCACCGCTTTAGCTTTCATATAGTAATGGCCATTACGATTTTAACCGTTTTCACTGCATGTGTAAAAAATGATCAGGACGATGACCAGCTATTTAAGGCAGGAGAAGGATTTTTTATACTTAATGAAGGAGGCTGGCAAAAAGCCAATGCTTCTGTCTCTTACCGGTATTATGAAGGAGACAGCTCGAAACACAATATTTTCGAGACAGCCAACGGGAACAAACTGGGTGATGTATTGCAGGACATGATGATCAATGACAGTCTGACGTATCTGGTTGTAAATAATTCAGGTTATATCAAAGTGGTCAGAACCGGAACCTTTGAAGAGAAAACGACCATCCGGGGTTTCAATTCACCCCGATCCATACTTAAAATCAATAACACCACTGCCTTTGTAAGTGATCTGTATGCAAATCAGATCTATGTCGTCAATCTGGTCACGAATGCAATCACAGACAGCATACAGACCGGAAAATATACAGAAAATATGGTTCTGGTCAATGGCAAAGTCTATGTTACCCTGCCTTCCGTATGGGGATTATACAATTCGGATCAGATCCTTGAGATCGATCCGGCAACAAAAACGATCACAAGGCAACTGACTGTGGGGTTGAATCCGTATCAGGTGATCGCTGATCAAAACGGATCCATATGGATATTCTGCATGGGAGACGCCTGGGCTACACCGGCTGTATCTGCCAGTATTCACCGGCTTGATCCCAAAACAACAGACAAATCTGTCATTGATCTGTCCGGTCTGCCAGTGGCATATTCCGGAACAATGTCCTATAATAAAACCGATAAAAAAATATACTTTTTATATGGAGACTTATACCAGATAGATATTTCTGGAAGTCAATATCCGGTCACAAAACTGGCAGCTTTCAGTGGAAGGACAACTTATGGATTGGGCCATGATGCAGCCAATGACTACCTCTACATTTCAGATGTGAAAGATTACAATCAAAACGGAACAATTCTAAAATATTCCCTGGCCGGACAGCAATTGGATGAATTCAGTGCAGGTGTCATACCTTCCAGGTTCATTTTCTTTTGATCTGACAGAAATAGAAAATAAGTACAGGCTTCCACCAAGGTTTTGGACTAAAACCGGCGCCAAATACTGAACAATATTTTGTTTATGAATATCGTCAATGTATTTTTGCGGCAAATATGCATTTATGGTCAGACTTATCTCAGCTTTTATTATAATTCTCTTCCTGGTTTCAGCCTGTTCCAATGAGTCAGGTGACAAAAAGATACTTGAAAAAATTGCTGGAAAGGATTATTCTAAAATCATAGAAATTCCAACTGACAGCAACGGTAATGTTGATACAACCAAAATGGCCCGGATCAGATTTGATGAAAGTGTATTCGATTTTGACACCATTTTAAAAGGAGATATCGTCCAAAAAAACATGATATTCACCAATACGGGTGTCAGAGAACTCTATATTTTACAGGCAAATGCTTCTTGCGGCTGTACTGTCACCCGTTACCCCAAAGATCCGGTTGCACCCGGAGAACAGGATACTGTTTTGTTGACTTTTGACAGCAAAGGTCAAAATGGGGTCAACAACAAAAAAGTGACCATTTATACGAATACTTTCCCTGCCGAAAAGGTGCTTCAAATCAAAGGATTTGTAAAAGAGAAATAGCTTTAAAACCAAAGCTGCCAATAATTGTTATATTTGCCTTTCAATCATTAAATTTTTTTAAAAAATGCTTACATCTATTTTTTTAGCACAACCCAGCGGCTCAGCAGGAATGTTCAATATCATTCTTTTTGCCGGCATTATTCTTGTTTTCTATTTCTTCATGTTACGTCCTCAACAGAAAAAACAAAAGCTTCAGAATCAATTTATTAATGACATTCAAAAAGGTGATGAAGTAGTGACTTCCAGCGGCATTGTAGGAAAAGTATCCCTGGTAGAAGAACATTTTGTGACCATTCAGATCGACCCGAAAACTTTCATGAAGGTGTTGAAATCTGCCATTTCTAAAGAAATGACTGAGTCTGTCAAAGGTATGGCACCAAAAGAATCCTGATTTGCCAAATTATTGTGTTCAGAACTGAAAATGAATAAAAAAAGGGGTGAATTCACCCCTTTTTTTAATCCATGATCAATTTTGATGTTTTAACCGAATTCCCGGCTCTGAAAACGATCAAATATAAGCCTGAACTTCCGATTTCAGCCCGGTGTAAGTAAAAATTATGTTTACCTGATGTCAAACTACCGCTGAAAATTTCAGCCAGTTTTTTACCAGTTACATCAGTTAAATAGATATCTGCATCAGAGATTTGATTTTCAGCCAAAATTTCAATGCATGCTTTACCTGAAATAACTGTCGGAAATACTTTAAAAGTTGACTCATCCATTTCCTCTTTATAAAGATCTGTGGATTGTTGTACGGATTTATCGACATTCGCATTTACTATTTGAAAACTATTCCCGGTGGCTTTCCAGATGATCCCTATGATTTCCAAATTGCCCGGATTATAATTGCCTAAAGCTACAGAAAAGTTACTGTCATACACAGTCCCGGAAGGAGTATTACCGGAAAAGATCTTTTGTCCGAATGTATTATTGTTCAATTCATGTCTGAACAGATTTTTATGAACAGCCTGGCTACCAATGGGTGTTTGCTGGCCAACCTTTTCCTTTTCTGACAAATAAAATGCAACATGATAATCTCCGGTGAGGTCGGTAAATGCTTTAAGAGAATAGTTAACAGAAAGCTGGTTGCCAGAGTAATTCGCATCAATGCCCAGTTGTACGGGAGGATTTGCACTCAGGAAGTTTTGGACGTCGGAAGCAATTTCAGCTCTTTTGGCATTGGTATTGCCTGAATTCAAACCTTTATTGACACCGTTGAATAGAAAAGTAGGATGCCCGTAAACACCAAAATTAGCCCCTATTTGAGATGCATCGCTGCTATTGAAATCACCGCTGATATGACCGGCGAAAATCACCGCCTGGTGCTGATGATCATTCAGTAATTGCTGGAAAAAGTTCCAGCCGTAACCACCGCAAAGGGAACACCAACTGGCAGAAGTCTTCATGATGACCGGTGCAGATGTTTGGGGAACGGGTACATTTTGAGCTTGTACTGAAAACGTCAAAAATATTCCTCCAAGGAAAGACAAAATCAAAAACTTCAACATAAAATATTTATAATGATTTAGAATTAGCAATTAAATATGCTAACATATAATAAGGTATATTGTTCATTTGGTCACTGAACATTCAGAAGTTTTTACAATTTTGGATTAAATACCCAGTTCGATCTGAAATCTTGTCATCCAGCCATATAAAATATTTCCGTCAATCTGTTCTTTTTGGTCCAAAGAATGATCAAGCTGAATTTTAAGCGCATGACTGATGAGGTATTTGGTGATACCTATAGTGTATTGTAATTCGTGGTTAAAACCGTTAAGATTCCTGACCGTTTCTACCGGAATTATTGAAGAATATCTTAAAGCAATTTCCCAATTGTTCCTGAAAATATAACTGCTTTGTAGGTTCAAACCCTGTCCTGCATAAATGTATTGATCGTATAAAAAGGGAAAATTTTCAATAACGATTGGATCTTTTACTATCCGTTTCATATAATCCGTGTAAAAAGCAAAGCCGTTGTATTTAAAAACAAGGTCAAAAAACAGAGATTGAATGTCTTTTGTCATACCGCTTTGCAATAAAGTTCCCCTTTGCCCACTCTCTCTGATGGCTTTATGATTCAATGAATAAGCTACAGCAAGCATGAGTTTGGGACTTTCCTCTCTCTCATAATCACCTTCGATGATATCACCCAATTTTTTGAACCTTCCGAGGGGAAACAATTCCAGTCTGCCTGTGTAGGCAAAACCCAGATTGGGAGAAGATTTATAATTCCTTCCTTCACCGGAGGTGATGGATGTTTTTAGTACCGCATCAAAGGTTCTGAATAAATGTGAATTATAAGTTGCAAAAAAACCAAAATCGCGATCCAGATTGAATGTTGAGTTTGTAATGGATCGATCTGCAAATTGCAGTGCACTGGAAGAATTTACCCTTGCTCTGTTGGCCGGAATTTTTGCCTGACCGAATCCAAAACTCCATCGGTTGTCCGGAACATAATAGATCACAGCATCCCGCACCAAATTCGCCGTTCCTGAAAGGCCTTCGTTGTCATAACCGGAAAACCCTAATTGAATCACATAGTTGAGCTTTGGACTGAATGCAAATCCCTCAAATCTAAGCCGTAGTCTTTTCACCTTGAGCTCACTGGACAGCAGATCATATTCATCCTTCATCACCGAAGCTGTATTTTGCATCCTGAATCGAAGATTCAACCTGAACAGACTGTCTTTAGGCATGAAGGAAACCCCCTTCCCTACCTCAATGTCCGGCATATTTCTGAGTTTGACAAGCGCAATGGAGTCTTCATTGTTCAAGAGATGCTGAGCTTGTAGAATGGGCAAAGAAACTCCCAAAAAAATGAAAATCAACAAAATTTTACCCTGAATTGTCATAACTGATCATTTAATGAACAAAATAACAAAAAAAATATTAAATGGTTTCTACTTCAACAACATCCTTCAGTCAGAACCTTAAAACAGGACATGTAACAATTCGATTATTTATCCAACAATTATATTTTTTACAAACATATCTTGTTTATTATTAAAATGAATTTTACATTTGCATGCTTTTTCGTTGAAATGAGCATTGGAGGAGTGGCAGAGCTGGTTGATTGCACCGGTCTTGAAAACCGGCGTACGGGAGACTGTACCGGGGGTTCGAATCCCTCCTCCTCCGCAAAAGTCCTGGTTTTAATCAGGACTTTTTTTCACCTGATGGTATTCGTTCAACCTTTGATTCACTTTGTTTACATATTATTCTCCAGAAGTACTAATTCCTTCTATAAGGGACAAACTAAGAATTTACTGGAAAGACTCCAAAGGCATAATAATGGTATGGAAAAATTCACGTGTAAAGGAACTCCATGGATTTTGGTTTGGAGCACCCCTAAATATTCCAGGAAAGACTCAATGGAGCTTGAAATTAAATTGAAAAATCTGTCAAGAAAAAGATTGATCCAATTCATTTCAAAATACAGCGATGATCTAAAAATATCTCTGGATGATTGGTCAATTTTACGGGGGTCATGACGAATTTTCCTTTTGAAAATTGTCATAATGGTGACCGACCCAGACTTTTTTTTTTAATGAAGAACTTTTGATGGAGCGTCACCATCAATAACGAATTTCTCAGGAAAATTGTCATGATGGTGACCGACCCAGACTTTTTATTAATGATGAACTTTTGATGGAGCGTCACCATTCGAATCCCTCCTCCTCCGCAAAAGTCCTGGTTTTAATCAGGACTTTTTTTTTATTAACGCGATTTCACGATAAGAAATATTAGTCGAAAGCAAAACTAAAATAACTTTCTATTGTAATCAAAAGGTCATAGCGGACTTGATCCGCCATCCCGTTGAAAGAGGAATGCGAAGACGGGATTCCGGCTCAGGACCGGAATGACGGCTCCGGTAAAAACCTTTCTGACTTTATTGGTTGTAATTGAAATTTTTCCTTTACCTGAAACATGGATTTATTGAGCAGACAATGGAAAGATTGTAAAATAGAACACAGAATTCTATGAACTTTTTACTTTATAAACTTTCTACTTTATAAACTTTCTACTTTATAAACTTTCTACTTTA
>ERZ761607.1740-NODE-1740-length-25601-cov-6.300008_pt1 | contig 25601 bp, 23 predicted proteins | sample MGYA00511164_ERZ761607 | MGnify/ENA primary metagenome ERZ761607 (study PRJEB28899, sample SAMN02445080) | bioreactor sludge metagenome | biome: EBPR sludge | place: Australia: Brisbane, Thorneside Wastewater Treatment Plant | collected 2011-06-22 ... | reverse complement strand
CCCGAGTCGAGTCCGGCTTCGCGCAGATCCATATCCGTCGCAAAGAACAAACTCAGGCAGGATGTCGAATACGTCAGCCCGTCCAACTTCCGTTTCAACTTCGGCGAAAGGTTCTCACGCCCGATCAACTTACCGAAGGTCACTTCGGGATCGGCATTGGAAATTACAACGCCTGAGCGGATTTCTTCGCCAGAGTCCAATTCCACGCCGATGACCTTTTTCCCTTCGAGGAGCATCCGCTTCACACGTGACTGGAGCCGGATCTCACCCCCAGCCTTTTTCAGCGCCCGTACGAAGGCCCGCGGAATCGTGAACGCCCCGCCCAGCGGATAATACCCGCCCTCGAGATAATGATCGGTGATGCCCGCATGCATAAAGGCACTCACCTTCGACGGCGGCAAGCCATGGTCGCCTGACTGCCCGGCCAGCACGCCTCTCAGCACAGGGTCGCTGATGTGCGCGTTGATCAAGTCCGCGCCTGTGGCTCGCATCCACTTGAGGATGTTCCCCGCTCCCTTCGCCGCCTCCAGTGGTTTGTTCAATTTGCCGATGTTGCGAAGCCCATTTGTCATCGCGGTCAGGTCGGCAAAATAACCGTCAATACCCTTTGCCTCATGTGGGAAATTACTCTTAAGTCGATCAATCAGCTTCTCTTTCCCCTTAGGGAAATCGATCTGCTTATCCCCTACAACGATGTGGTCATAACCATCCGGGTTGAGTTCCACAAACGCCATATGCTGCGACACACCCAGCCCATCATAGATACGGCGCAGCCCACGGCCTTCATCGAGGCTTCCAATGTAATGCACACCCGGGCTGAATCGATAGCCGTTCAACGTGAACGAATGCGTCCACCCGCCGGGGCGGTCGTGTTGTTCCAGTACAAGAACTTTCTTCCCAGCTTGTGCGAGAGCGACGGCGGCGGTCAGTCCGCCCGCGCCTGAACCGATGATGATTACGTCGTAGTCCATGATGTTATCCTTTGCTTGATCAGTTTATCGAAGGGCTCCTGACTTTGACTCCAACGACGGGAGTCGTTGGAGTCCGTTATATAAAGTGTTTTGAAAAATCATCCCCTAAAATCTTCTCAAGATACGGCGTGACATTCCACTGGTCCTTCAACTTCCGATATTCCTCCACCCAGCGCGGATTTTTCCCCGGCGCAGATATTTTCACAGCGCGGATCATCAGGTTCTTGGCCGTATGTTCGATGGGAACGAATTGGGTCACATCCGTCCGGTAGCCCATAATTCGCAGGGTGGCGGCGCGGAAAGTATCTGTAAGAATATCGCCCATGCGCTCGAAAAGGATGCCATGACCAAGCACAGCCGCCATCGATTCGGGCAATGAAGCCTGCGCCATCTGAACCTGTAGATCATGCTGGCAGCACGGCGCGCAGATGATGATCCTGCTCCCCCATCCGAGTCCCTTTGCAATGGCGTCATCTGTGGCTGTGTCACAAGCATGCAGGGCAACAACAATATCAGGCGGCACTCCAGGCTGAAAATCCTGAATATGCCCGACCTCAAAGTTCAGTTGACCCCAACCTAATTTTTGGGCTTTTTCACGGTGCCGTTCGATCAGGTCAGCTTTCAAGTCAACGCCGGTCACATGTACATCGAGTTCCAGGACATCATGCAGGTAATAATAGACGGCAAAGGTCAGGTAGGCGTTGCCGCAGCCAAAATCCACGATATGAAGCGGCTTTCCCTGAAAAGATTCAAGGTCGCCCATTTCATCGAACAGCCGTAGGAATTCATTGATCTGCACATACTTCCGTTGCATATCTGCCTTGATCCTGCCGTCACGGGTCAGGATCCCCACCGCCTCAAGGAAGGGTTTGGCATTTTCCGCAGTGAGGCTGCGGGTCTTACTGCGGTTGTGAGAGAGGTCTGGCGCGGAGACGTCATCTTTTGTTTTGTGCTCACTTACGATTGCCTTGCCTTTTTTCGAAACATTTACCTGGAGGGTGCCGGACGTGTTCTCAACAAGAATATTCCTGAAAGGAAGCGCCAACACATCGCTCAACTTGATCGGGGTCTCTTTTTCATCATAATTCTTCGATACATCTTTTTTTTCATCGAAGAATGAAAACTGCCAACGGTAGGACCCTTTGATCTCCACCGGGCGGATGAAGATCTTCACCCATTCGATATCTGCACTTTTTTGTTGGCCGGTAAATACCGCCCTCACAAAAGTATCCCGGTTCAGAATGCGCTCACGGATTCTTTCTTTGTAATCTTCGCTCATGGTTACTCGAACTACTCCGAAACGATAAAGGTCACACGATATTCATCGTCCGCGATCTCACTTACAGATCGCTGAGGAAATGGCAGGACGCTTGTCATCCGTATAGAATACCCGTTCAATTCGACCTGTGGAGACATCCCTTCGAAATCCATCGAGGGCACACGGCCATCATTATCCGTGAAATTGGTTAATTGGAATTCCCCGGACATATTCGTGCCAGCCTTTATGGCAATGGTAACTGTCACAGGTCCGCTCATCGCGCATTCGATCAACAGCGGACAGCGTCCATCACCGGGCACGCCGACCAGAGTGATCTCGATATCCGCGCCTTGCACCATCGCAGACTGCCCCGGTGCAAGAGTAAACTCCGCACCTAGGCTGGCAGTGATGGGCGGCAATGGGGTGGAAGCTCCGCATGCCAAAAGGAACGTCATCAGGAAAACGACCCAAACAGTTTTCTTCATCTATACCTTATGAACCTCAAAATATAACAACGAATGGTCTGAGAACTGCTTGATCCACTCGTCTTTTTCCTGGGTCGTCTTTTTCTCTGCCCACCCCCGGACGGAGACGTCGTTCCCGTCAAACTGGGTGAAGACCAAATGGTCCGCCGCGACAACATGATCCAGGTTGGAATCGGGGATCGATGATTTACTTCCGTTCGACCAGGTGTTTATCGAGGATTTCGTCAGCAGGCGCATATTCCGCTTTTTCGCCTGCTTTGCCAGTTTTGTCAACTCATCCTCTGCAGATATATCCCTGCCTTTGACAAATTTATATTCCATGCCCATCGTATTGAAATCGCCGAGGAAAATGTAATTGGCAGATTCTCCACCCGCTTTCTTTGCCGCGGCATCGAGCGGTTTTCTGAAATCGACCGCACGCAACATCATGTCGTCACGCAGACCAAGCCCGCGTGGGTCGTTTCCACTGGCAGTGTGCAGAAATAAAAGCGGATAATGTATGCCCGCCACAGTGACGGTCAACAAAGCACCCGGCCGCATGGCAGTGGTCCCGGATTTGAACTCGATCTTTTGGGTGAAGAATGATGTCAGTCCCTGCTGCACACCCAGAAGGATCTCCTGCACCTGCGGTCCCTCCGTGATGTGAAAAGTGTATTCCTTCATGGTTTGGACCAATTCCTTGAAGACCACCGAACCTTCCACTTCATAGAGAGCGAAGATATCCGGCTTCTGCTTCTTCAGGAAGTCCACCACACGCTCGACCCGTGAACGATCCTCTTTGAAATGCTCTACATTCCATGAAACGACGGAAAATGCTTTTGCCATGGGGTTCTCCTTTCATATTCTGCGGCACCGTCAAGTTGCTCTGGCAGCACCAGTGGGCACCTTGCGATGCGTAAAAGACCTTCATCCATTATAGTGATTTCGCCGCGAAATGGCACATAGAATCACCCAAACTTTTGCAAGGCTTTGTAGATCGCCTGCGCGCCAAACTCGATGGCGGCGGCAGGGACGCGCTCATCCGCAGCGTGAATGATCTGCGAGAAATTGAAATCTTCCGGCAGGGTCATGGGCAGGTAGCCATAGGTCTGGATCCCAAGCTGCGAAAAGAAACGACCGTCGGTCACGCCGCTTAGCAAGAGCGGAACGGGAATGCCCTGCGGGTCGATCTCTTTCAAAACACCTGAGAGAGTGTCAAAGAGAGACATATCAGGCTCAGAAGGTCCCGGCTCAAATTGGATCACTTCAAGCTGTACATCCTCATCGATGATGGCACGCAATTCGCGGATCATATCGTCGGGGGTTTGTCCGGGCAATAAACGTCCGTCCAATTCAACTGAAATTTCGCCGGGGATGACGTTGATCTTGCTGCTGCCATGCAAAACCGTCGGGCTGGCAGTATTGCGGAAAAGCGGGTAGAACGTCCGCCCGCGAGGTCCGAGAGTCTTGAGCACAAAATCTGTCAGCGTAGGGTTGGCTAATTGCCGCAGGATAAAACCTTGAGGTCCGCCCAGAGCCGCAGCCATTGCCTCCACCATCATCTTTGCAGGAGGCGTCACATGCACAGGCAGGTCATTCTCATCCAAAGCTTTCAGAAATTTCGCAAGTTTGGCTGCCGCACCGCCCCTCTCCGGTATCGAACCGTGTCCACCCTTTCCGCGCATGGTGGCTTTCATCCAACAGATTTGTTTTTCAGAGATCATGATGGGATAAAAACGCTTTCCGCCAATGGTCAGCGTAAAACCGCCAAATTCGCCAATGGCGTACTTGATGCCTTTGAAGAGGTCGGCATGATCCTCGACGAGGAATTTTGCGCCGAAATTGCCGCCCGCCTCTTCGTCGCTGACGATTGCCAGCAGAATATCCCCGGGCGGGTGCAGCCCCTCGGTATTTGCGCGTAAAAACGCGGATACCATCATTGCCACGCCGCCCTTCATATCCAATGCACCGCGCCCCCAAACATATCCATCGATGAGCTTGCCCTCAAAAGGCGGTTGTTGCCAGGGTTGGTTTTCCGTTGTGACCACATCCACATGACCGTATAAAAGAAGCGGCGGCGCTTTCCCTTCTCCGGGCAAACGCGCGATCAAATTAGGTCGCTCCGGGTCCTTCGCGATCAACGTGGATTCAATCCCCGCCTCGTTCAACAATTCGCGGACATAGCCGATGCAAGCCGCTTCATGTCCCGGCGGGTTCGTTGTGTCGAACTGAATCAATCTTTGCAAAATCTCAACCGGGTGTTCATGGATGTTCTTCTTGTGCGTCATTGTCTTCTCCGATCCTGCAATTCATCCAATTATAAGACACGGTTTTGCGTTTTCCACATCCGCCCAATATACTTAAAACAAAATGACCACGCCTTCGCGTGGTCATTATAGTAGCGGGGGCAGGACTTGAACCTGCGACCTTCGGGTTATGAGCCCGACGAGCTGCCACTGCTCCACCCCGCATCGGTTATCAGAGCCCGCCGATATTACCAAGTAACAAAGGAAAAGTCAAGCAAGAATGAAAACTGACCGCCCTGTTATAATACCTCTCACTTAACACTAAACTTTTAAGAATATCATCTACCAGACTTAATACGATCATTCAAACAAACCAAGGTGTCAATCAATGGATTCAAAAAGAAACTGGCTCGATCGCCCAATTCACCCCGCGCTGCCTGCAATTACAAACGAAATATTGATCTTCGCACTGGTGATGCTTCTCGCCATAGCCACGCGTTTCTACGATCTCGGCTCGCGGGTCATGAGTCACGACGAAAGCCTGCACACGTACTTCTCCTGGCTGTTGTATCGCGGACAGGGCTACGAACATTCGCCCATGATGCATGGTCCCCTGCAGTTCCATCTGATTGCCCTGTCCTATTTCATGTTTGGCGCCAGTGACTTCACAGCCCGCATACCGGCTGTGATATTCAACCTCATGACCATCTGGATGGTTTGGTACTGGCGGCGGTACATCGGTCGCGCCGGGGCGTTGATCGCGGGAGCCCTGATGCTCATTTCGCCTTTCATGCTTTATTACGGGCGTTATGTCCGCGAAGACCCCTACCCGGTCTTTTCCGGCGTGCTTATGCTTTATGCCATTTTGCGTCACTTTGAGGTGGGCGGCAGGAAATATCTTTATGTGGTTGCGCTTGCGTTAATGATCCACTTTACTTCGAAAGAGACATCCTTCATTTACACGGCGCAAATCCTTATCTATCTTGCGATCTATTTCATTGTGCAAGTCTCACGCACGCCCTGGAAGGGCGCCAAAGGTGATTACCGCGCATTCATCATCTCACTCTGCATCACCATTCTCCTTGCAGCCTGGACCACCGGATATGGACTCTATACAAGCAACCCGGAGACCCTGACCGGGACCGAAACCGCCCTGCCCGCCAACCCGGATGCTGCGCCTCTCCCCACGCCCGAACCTGCCTCGTTTACCCTGACCGTTCTCTTCGCCGTGATCGCAGTGATCGCGTTTGTGGTCACTGCTTTCTTCCTGATCCGCGGTTATACGTGGGAGCGTCTGAGAAATAACCGCTCCTTCGAACTACTTATGGTGATCGGAACCATCGTCCTGCCTCAACTCTCCCCCTTCCTGATCGATATGACCGGCGTGACGATCCCCACCACCGCCCCGGAGATCACCGCATTATCCGGCGACTGGCGCTCCATCCTGATCATTGGGGCTTGTCTTCTGATCTCCTTTATCTTAGCTATCGTGATCGGGGCGATCTGGAATCCCGCCAAATGGTGGAAGACATCCCTGGTCTTTTGGATCCCTTTTACGATCCTCTACACGACAATATTCACCAACCCCAATGGTTTTTTCACCGGCACCATCGGTTCGCTCGGTTATTGGCTGGTTCAACACGGTGTCGAACGCGGAAGCCAGCCTCCTTATTATTACCTATTGGTGCAGATACCAGTCTACGAATTCCTGCCTGCATTGGGTTTAATCCTGGCACTCATCCTTGGCTTTCGCCGAAAAGTGACGCTGCCTCCCGCCTGGGAGGAGGATATGATCGACGGCACATTCGACGGGAACTGGAATTCGAACACTTCACCGACACTCGAACAGCAGGAAAATTACACCCGTGAAATGAACTTTGTCAACATGTTCACCCTGCTGGTATGGTGGAGCATCATAAGCATTGCCGCGTTTTCGATCGCGGGTGAACGAATGCCCTGGCTAACCATTCACATGACATGGCCGATGATCCTTATCACCGGCTGGGCACTCGGGCGGTTGATCGAGATCACAGATTGGGAAGCGCTGAAACAAAAACAGGTCCCGGCAGGTCTGGCGTCAGTCATCGTTTTTATCCTTTCCGGAGCCAATGTTTTTTATGCCTGGAATTCGCCCATACGCCCATTCCAAGGGACCTCACTCGAACAATTACAAGCCACAAATCAGTTCCTGCTGCCCCTTGCGGTGGTGATACTCAGCGCAGCAGCCTCCATTTATTTCCTGCGTGAATGGACCATGCGGGACGTCCGGCATGTCTTCACGCTGGTCCTGTTCGGTTTCATGGCTGTGTTTACCGTCCGCGCGTCCTTCCGCGCATCCTATATCACCTATGACCAGGCAACCGAGTTTCTTGTCTATGCCCATGGCGCCACCGGGATCAAGGACATCATCGAACAGGCTGAGGAAATCTCCATACGCACCACCGGCGACATGAGCATGCGGATCGCGTACGATGCCTCAGCGCCGGATACGGGAGTTTCGTGGCCCTTCGTCTGGTATTTGCGCGATTTCACCAACCAAACCTCCTTCGATCAACCGACGCGCTCCCTGAGGGAATCCGTGGTCATCATCGTTGACGAAAAGAATTTTGACAAGATCGATCCCGCCATTGGTCCCGGATATTACCGCGTGGACTATATCCGCATGTGGTGGCCCATGCAGGATTATTTCGGTCTTGTCAGTGACCGCGGAATCTTTGTGCTTTCCCTTGACTCTGCGTTCAGCGACGAATTGGATGCCGGCCAGCTCCCTGCCGAAATCCGCGATCAGTTCAACACCATCGGGCGCCCTCTTTCGAATAATGCGGTCGTAACCAAAAAACGGACCGGGTTGAAGTGGGAGATCGCAGACGGCGATATGACGTACTATGTCCGCAAAGACGAGCAATCTTTGGGCGTCTATTATTACGACGATTTCCCGCAGGACTACCCCTGCACCGGAGTATTAAGCACTTTGAAGCTTGACAAATTCAATGATTACTCCCGCTTCTGCGAAGGCTTCACCAATCCGCAGATCCGTGCAGGGCTTCTGCAAATCTGGCTCAACCGCGACTACACTCTGTATGCCCAAGCCAAGGGACGCTCCGACCTGACCCTCGCTACCTGGCAACCGGCGGATCAGATGCGGCTCTACATCCGAAATGATGTGGCGTCTCAGATCTGGAATTACGGGGTGGTTCCTACAGGTGGACCCGAAGCGACCGACCCGACAGAAGGCAAATACGTTGTGCTCGCCTCCGACTTGATCTTTGATGTCTCGAGGGTGGAACCCATCTTCCTCAATGCGCCGCGCGCCCTCGCCTTCGCATCGGATGGAAGCTTATATGTGGCAGACTCCCGCAATCATCGCGTCCTTCACATCGACCAACTGGGAAATATATTGAATGAATGGGGCACTTATGCAGACGGCGTCAGCGTGTCTGTCGGCGACGGCACTTTCAACGAACCATGGGGCATCGCGGTCGGACCGGACGGCTCGGTCTATGTCACAGACACCTGGAATCACCGCATCCAAAAATTCACAGCGGAGGGAAGGTTCCTGAAAGCTTGGGGAACCTTTGGTCAGGGTGAAGAGCCGACCGAATTTTACGGTCCACGCGGTTTGGCTGTGGACTCCGAGGGGCGGGTCTATGTCACCGACACGGGCAACAAACGCATCGTCGTCTTCGACAAGGATGGGAATTTCATCACAGAATTCGGTTCGGCGGGTTTCGATCCAGGTCAATTTGACGAACCGACAGGCGTCACCGTCGACCGAAACGGTACAGTGTACGTAACCGACACATGGAATCAACGCATCCAGACCTTCAAGCCGGATACCTCAAGTGAAACGCTTTCGTTCCTGCCGGATAAACAATGGGATGTGTACGGCTGGTTCGGGCAATCCCTGGATAACAAGCCTTATATCGCTGTGAACGATGATTTACACATTTTCATCACTGACCCGGATGGGTATCGTGTGATGGAGTTTGACCAGGAGGGGAACATCGTCCGGGTATGGGGTGATTACGGAAACACGCCTACAGGCTTCGGGCTTGCCTCTGGAATCGCCATCGACCCCGATGGAAAAATCTGGGTCACGGATGGAGCGTTCAATCGCATCCTGAGGTTCACGCTCCCATAAATGCAAAAGACCTGACGGGCTTCAGAAACCCGTCAGGTCTTTTTTGATGGTGTATAATGCCCGTGCGTTATAAAAAACAAAACCCCTTCGAGGGAGAATAATGAAACTTCACGAGTACCAATCCAAAAATATTTTTTCAAAGTTCGGCATCCCGATCCCCAAGGGACGGGTCGCGGCAACCGCTCAGGAAGCGAAACAGATCGCAGAAGAGCTCGGGGGCCGCGTTGTCATTAAATCGCAGGTTCTGGTCGGCGGACGCGGCAAAGCCGGGGGCGTAAAACTAGCCAAAGATCCCGCCGAAGCGGAACAGCTTGCGACTCAGATCCTGGGTATGGAAATAAAAGGACTCCCCGTCCGCAAAGTTTTGGTGGACGAAGCCTCTGCCATCGACCAGGAAATTTACTTCGCCATCACCGATGACCGTGCTGCAAAAAAACCGGTGCTGATCGCTTCCGCCGCCGGCGGTATCGACATTGAAGAGGTGGCTGTCAAAACCCCGGAGAAGATCATCAAGGTTAATATCGATCCACTCCTCGGTCTGCGCGAATACCAGGCACGCGATGTGGCAGTCGCCATCGACCTGCACCGCGATTACTGGAGGGATTTCACCAAGATCGCGATGGGACTCTGGCAGGTCTATCAAAACACCGATGCATCGCTGGCAGAGATCAATCCGCTTGTCATTACGAAAGACAAAAAGATGATCGCGCTCGACGGCAAGATGATGATCGACGACAATGCGCTCTTCCGTCAGCCTGAGTTGACAGAAATGCGCGATACGGATGAAGATGCCCCGGCTGAGATCGAGGCGCGGAAATACGGTCTGTCATTCATCAAACTCGATGGCAACATCGGCTGCATGGTCAACGGCGCAGGTCTGGCAATGACCAGCATGGATGTGATCAAGCTCTTCGGGGGCGAACCCGCCAACTTCCTCGATGTGGGAGGCGGCGCTGGCGCGGAAAAAGTTGCCGCCGCCATGCGCATCATCCTGACCGACCCGAACGTCAAGGCCGTATTGTTCAACATCTTCGGCGGCATCACCCGCTGTGACGAAGTCGCCCGCGGCATCCTGACAGCGATGGATGAAGTCAAGCCAAAGGTTCCGATGGTGGTGCGTCTGGTCGGCACAAACGCCGAAGAAGGTCGCAAGCTTTTGGAAAACGCAAATATGATCACCGCCGAGACACTGGCGGATGCGGCAAAAAAAGCTGTTGCGGCGGCAAAGGGATAACCCAAATGAGCATTCTTGTAGATAAAAACACCCGCCTTATTGTCCAGGGCATCACGGGCAATGAAGGTTTATTCCACACCACACAAATGGCAGCCTATTCGAATATCATCGTCGGCGGCGTAACCCCCGGCAAGGGCGGCGAATGGGTATTGGATGGAAAAATTCCCGGCTTCGACTCGGTTAAATCCGCAAAGGAAGCAACGGACGCAAATGCCTCGATCATCTTCGTGCCGGCACGCTTCGCACCTGATGCAATGTTCGAAGCTGCCGACGCGGGCATTCCTCTCGTCATCTGCATCACCGAAGGCGTGGTGATCCACGACATGATGCGCGTGCGTAACTATCTCGACCAAAAGGGTGTCCGCCTCATCGGACCAAACTGCCCCGGTCTGCTCACCCCCGGTGAAGCAAAGGTCGGGATCATTCCCGGCGATATCGCGATCCCTGGCAATGTCGGTGTGGTCAGCCGCTCTGGCACGCTGACTTACGAAGTATTGTACGCAATGAAGAATCTCGGTATGGGCGCATCCACCTGCGTCGGCATCGGCGGCGACCCAGTCAACGGCACGAACTTCACCGATGTGCTGGAAATGTTCGAGCACGATCCCAAGACCGAGAAGGTCATCATGATCGGCGAGATCGGTGGCAATGAAGAAGAAAAAGCCGCGGAATTCATCCGCGCCAAAATGACAAAACCCGTCGCGTCCTTCATCGCCGGTCAGACCGCCCCTCCCGGGAAACGCATGGGGCACGCCGGAGCCATCATCGAAGGTGGAGCCGGAACCGCGGCCGACAAGATCCGGGCACTCGAAAAAGCAGGCGTCAAAGTCGCAAAGCACCCGGAAGAAATTCCGACACTCCTACAATGATCTTGTAAGGGCGGGGTGACCCCGCCCTTACTTTTTTTTTCAATCAATCCCTATCAAGAATCACAAAGAGCCGCCTGTCTCAGGCGGCTCTACGGTTATAATCTCAAACTCAATATTACTTGCGGTTTGCGTCGATGTACTTGACGGCTTCGCCGACGCTCGTGATCTTCTGGGCATCTTCGTCCGAGATCTCCGCGCCGAACTTGTCTTCAAAAGCCATGATCAACTCAACAAGGTCGAGCGAGTCGGCTTCGAGTTCCTCGCGGAAACGGGCTTCCATGGTGATCTTCTCTTCATCGACATTGAGCAGGTCTTTGATGATCGTTTTCAATTCAGTATAAGTGTCTGACATGACATCCTCCAGTTGGATTTTGATGGAAATTGTAATCGCATGGCTTGCACTGTCAAGCCGTCAATCAAACACAGGAACACCCCCTCATGACAAAAGTTGCGCCGATAGACCAGAGAAAAGCCGACCACATTAAAATCAACTTAGAGCAGGATGTCCGCTCCGCGCTGACAACCGGATTGGAAAACTATCGCTTCGTCCATGAGGCTCTGCCTGAAGTGGACTTGAACCGGCTCGACACAAGCCTGAGCCTGTTCGGCAAGACCCTGGCATCTCCCATCCTTATCAGTTCGATGACTGGTGGAACAGACGAAGCCGAGACCATCAATCTGCGCCTCGCCGAAGCCGCGCAAGAGTGCGGAATCGCCATGGGAGTCGGGAGTCAGCGCGCCGCCATCGAGCATCCCGAACAAGCGCGGACTTTTCAAGTACGCCGCGTCGCGCCAGATATTCTATTGTTCGCCAACCTCGGCGCCGTTCAATTCAATTACGGCTACGGCATTGATGAATGCCGAAAAGCCGTGGACATGATCCAAGCCGATGCGCTCTACCTGCATCTCAATCCCTTACAGGAAGCCGTTCAGGATGCAGGCGACACGAATTGGATTGGCATTGCAAAGAAGATCGAAGAAGTTTGCAAGAAACTCAAAGTGCCCGTCATCGCCAAGGAAGTCGGTTGGGGAATCTCGGAGAAAACGGCAAAAGTATTGGCAGATTGCGGCGTCTCCGCCATAGATGTGGCTGGCGCAGGCGGCACAAGTTGGTCGCAAGTGGAAATGCACCGCGCACCCGACGAATTCACCCGTCAACTCGCAGCGACCTTCGTCGGCTGGGGAATCCCCACCACAGACTCGATTCTCAATGTCAAGAAAGCAGCCCCCGATATGACCATCTTCGCTAGCGGCGGACTCAAAGACGGCCTCGACATTGCCAAGTGCATTGCACTTGGAGCAACGCTTGGCGGCATGGCAGGTCAATTTCTCAAAGCTGCAGCGATTTCAACCGAGAAGGCGGTTGAAATGATGAGGTTAACGAAACGGCAGATCGAGGTAACGATGTTTTCCTGTGGAGCAGGGAATATAGCTTCGCTTGGTTCGAATGATTTATTGGTAAACAAGTAAGGTTACCTCTCGCTAAAGAAAAGAAACGCAAATAACCCCTTGCGGTAAAATACGGGTATGGAGAACGACGATCCGATCGAGGTCCGCATGGGCACGTTTTTCGTTGTCATGGGCATGGGGGTTTTCCTGCTTTTTGTCGTGTCTGATGTGGTGGATAAGGTCGAGTTCGATTACTTTTTCCTGGCATTGATCCTGCTGGGGATCGGGTATTACTTCCGCAGAAAGAAAGCCCGCTCCCCGGCGGCAAACCGCTTCACCTGGTTCAAAAATACATGGACCAAGATGAGATCGGGCAGGGGCAAGGGTGGAGGCGGCGGAGAAGGCAAAGATAAAAAAGGATAAATACACAACGGCATGTCAAAACTAACTCCACTCAAGAAGGCAATTGCAGATTTTGTCAGCGACGGCGATGTGCTTTACGCCGCCGGTTTCACCCACTTGATTCCCTTCGCCGCCGGGCATGAGATTATCCGTCAGGGGAAGAAGAATCTCACTCTCGCCCGCGCCACTCCAGACTTGATCTACGACCAAATGGTCGCGGCGGGATGTGCGAAGAAGGTCATCTTCTCGTATATGGGGAATCCTGGCGTGGGTTCCCTGCGCATCGTGCGTGCAGCCATCGAACGCGGTGAACTGGAATGGGAGGAATATTCCCACTTCGGAATGATCACTCGCCTCCAGGCAGGCGCTTCGGGACTCCCATTTTTGCCGATGAAGCAAACCGGAGCCGAAGATCTGGAGAAGGTGAATCCGCAGATCAAACGCATCCCCGACCCGTACGGCGGCAAGGATGTCATCGTCGTCCCGGCTCTCAACCCGGATGTTGCCATCGTCCATGTTCAGCGTGCGGATAAAAACGGAAACGCCCATTTATGGGGAATCATCGGCGAGCAAAAAGAAGCCGCCTTCGCTGCGAAGAAAGTCATCCTGACCGCAGAAGAGATCGTGGACGAAGAGGTTATCAGGTCCGACCCGAACCGGACGATGATACCGGGGATCGTCGTCAGCGCGGTTTGCCATGTCCCATTTGCATCACATCCCTCCTACTCGCAGGGATATTACGACCGCGATAACGAATTCTACCTTTCGTGGGACAAGATCAGCGAATCGAAGGAACTCACACAGAAATATCTCGATGACTGGGTGTTCGGTGTGAAAGACCGGGCTGCCTACTGGAAAAAGCTCGGAGAGAAGACGCACAAACGGCTGAAAGTCAAGCCGCTTTACAGTCAGAAAATCAATTACGGAAAGTATTAGTGTGGATTAGTGGATGAATCACTTCGACCTCGCCGGTGATGGCGAGCGGCTTCACTTTCTTCACGCCAATGGCTATCCACCAGATTGCTATCAGTTGTTATTCGCACATTTACAAAAGCATTATCACGTCTTCGGGATGAAACTCCGCCCGTTGTGGGATGGAGCAACCCGGGAAGGATTAAAAGATTGGCATCCATTCTCAGATGATTTGCTGAAATTCCTTCCGAGCCATACTTCGCAACCTGTTATCGGCGTTGGACATTCCATCGGCGGAGTCGTCACTCTACGGGCAGCGATGAAAAAACCGGAAAATTTCCGAGCGCTCATCCTGCTCGATCCGGTGCTTTTTGTCCCACCCTTTTTGGCGGGCTGGAAATTCATCCGTGCCATTGGGCTGGGAGATAAAATCCACCCGCTCATCCCGACGGCAAAAAGACGAAGGCGCACGTTCGACAATCTGGAATCTGTGTTCAATGGCTATCGAAGGCGCGACATCTTTCAATACATGAACGATGACAGTTTGAAAGCTTACATCAACGGCATCACCAAACCCAAAGCGGACGGCGGTTTCGAACTCGTGTATTCGCCGGAATGGGAAGCTCACATATACCTGACCGGACTGCAAGACTTCGACATTTGGAGCAGGCTTCCTGCATTCGATGTGCCGACTCTTATCATCCGCGGCGCAGAAACAGATACCTTTTTGGAAAATGCCGAAAGACTGGTAAAAAAGAAAAATCCAAAAATCCAAGTCCACACCATGCAAAAAGCCACCCACCTGCTGCCGCTCGAATATCCCCAGGAAGTGGCGGAAATCATAAATAATTTTGTCAGCCCTGACAGGTTTCTAAAACCTTCCAGGCCTTAGGAGAATAAGATGCCCGAATTAAAATATTCCTCCGCCGAGTTGATGATCATCAACGCCGCGCGCCTCCTGCGTGACGGCGACGTGGTCTTCGTTGGCGTCGGTCAGCCCAACCTGGCATGTAATCTCGCCAAGCGGACTCATGCCCCCAACCTCGTCATGATCTATGAAGCGGGCGTCATCGGCGCGGAGCCTGCCCGTTTGCCCCTCTCCATCGGCGACCCGACCCTGGTGAGCGGGGCGCTTTCAGTTGTGAGCATGTACGATATATTTGCGAACTATCTGCAACGCGGCAATGTGGATGTGGGTTTTATGGGCGGCGCACAGATCGACAAATATGGAAATATCAATGCGACGACCATTGGCGATTATGCGCATCCCAAGGTGAGATTACCCGGCTCCGGCGGCTCACAAGAGATCGCTGCCTGGGCAAACCGTTGTTACATTATGACCCCGCATCAGAAACGGCGCTTCCCCGAAAAAGTGGAATTTACAACCTCGGCAGGTTTCATCGATGGGAAAGGCGCGCGCGAATCGCGTGGTCTGCGCGGCGGCGGGATGCTGGCTGTCGTCACAGACATTGGCATTTTGGAGCCGGATGATTCAGGCGAGATGACGCTCACAGCTTTGCACACAGGCCGAACGGCGGAAGAAGCGAAGTCCAATACAAGCTGGGACCTCAAGGTTACGTCCCAACTCAAAACGACAGAAGAAGTCACAAAGAAAGAATTAAAAATCCTAAGAGAGGAGCTGGACCCGACGGGAATCTATTTGAAAGCAGGCGCATAAAATTCAACCAAAGGAGAGAGCTGATGGAAAAAAAGGATAACTTTAAATCGTGGGTTGCCGTCCTGACCGCCCTTGTAACGGTGCTGGGCGCATCGGCCGCATGCCTGGCTTCGGTAGCGGTATCCTCCGCCGCCGACCAGGATTTTTCTGGCTTGGACGCATCCATCCGCGCACAAAAAGCCGAGATCATCAACCATGTCTATGCCTTTGAACATTACAGGGCATTCACTTCTTATTACCGATACAATGAACTCGGCTATTTGATGTATGACCCGAATGCGGATTCTGCAACCGATTCTCGTAACGCCGCGATCCAGCAGGAGGTTTGGGGTGTCGCAAGCGGGATCAGTTCGGTTTTCTTCAGCCCGCGGTATATCAACCCGGATGGGCAATACGACCTTAATCAGGAATTACAGGAAGCCTTTGCCCAGGATGCGCAGGATTCAGACCTGAATGCCGCGCCATATTTCGATGAGTCGGACCGGCTGAGAAAGCAATCCTCCTTCCTGACCGCCGATATGATCGTGCTGGCATTTTCGTTCTGGTTCCTTACCCTCGCGCAGGTGACTGAAAAGAAGATCAAATATTTCTGGGCGGTCATGGGTGCATTATCCGGGCTGGCTGGTTTGGGTGGGATCATCATCGGGAGGTTCCTGCTATGAAAACCGAAACCAACAACGAGCAGCGATTCGAGAATATGGTGACGATCCTGATTTCCTCCGTCGCCATCTGGGTCGCGATCACCGCTTACTTCTACAATTATGCTTCGAATATCTCCGACCAGGCGCGGCGGCGGGCGCAGCAATTTTCCATCGAAGCCACCAAGCGCGAGATCAACGGCGCCATTCAGTTCAGCTATGAGTGGCAGGGCGCCTTCCAGACCTGGCAGGAGATCAGCTGGCAGATCACTGCCGCCCAACAAAACGGCGACGCAGCAGCCGAAGCGCGGCTCTACCAGCTGCAGGACCGCATCCTTACGCTCAGCAATTTACTGGGTCCGCAATATTTCGATCCGGCTGTTGGATGGCCCAACTCCAGCAAATATGAAGCGGAGTCATATCTCGTAGAATCCACACGGCTTTCCGAAACCTATCTTGCGGAATCGGAACTTGGGAACTTCACCGACAACACGGCCGACTCGCTCATCGTGCAGATCACCCTTCTTACAGTATCACTTTCGCTGTATGGTCTATCAATGGCGTTGAAGGGCAAGGTGCGTTGGTTATTTGTCATCGTCGGGTCAGGTATTGTCGGTATTTGCATGCTCTGGCTGGGATGGTCCCTGTTGGAACTGTTCATCCGGCCTGAGGTCAACCCGGAAGCCATCCAGGCATATGCGGACGGGATCGGGCTGGAATATCAGGGGCGCTACGATGAAGCGATTTCCAAATTCACGCTTGCCATCGAAGAAAACCCTTCTTACGCAAAAGCATATTACGAACGCGGGCTTTCATATTATTCACTCGGCGATATGCAAACCGCCCTTTCCGAGATGGAAGCCGCCCGGAATAATGGATTGGACGACACCAGTATCAACTGGAACCTCGGCTGGACGTATTATCTGACCGGGGAATACGAGAAAGCCTTTGAAGCCAATGAACGGGTCTTGAGCGGACATCCCGAAGTTCTGGGGGTCCGCATGAACCAGGCGATCAGTTATCTGGTGAACGGCGATTTCGATAATGCCCGGACACAATACGACCTCCTGATCGAAGAGGCGCAGAGACAAGTCAACGAAGCTCGTGCAAACGGCGCAGAGCCATCAGCCTCGCTCTGGTATTACATGGATGCAGGTGCGCTCGATCTGCAAAATCTGATCGACACCCTGGACAACAACCCGAAGAGTTGGACCCAGGCGCCGACCCTGGATTTGATCCGCGGCGATCATGCGGCCATCCGTCAGTTTGCGTTGGAAGAAATGAAGAAGTTGAAGGAATCCACTGTCGCTCTGGAATACACAGGGCAACTGCCCTCCGGCGGATCATCCATGCTGGTCGAGCCATTCATATTCGGTCAAATCACTGAGACCGATGCTGAAGGTCTTATCACCGGCTTCGAACCGGCGGTGAATAACGTCATTCCATTTGGCGAAGAGGAATTCACGGTCGAGTTCACTTATACCGGCGATGCCCCCACCGAGATGCTGTGGAAAGTCTACGTCAATGGATATGAAGACCAGGCATTGCGCATCGTCGACAAGACGGACGTCAGTGGTGGCAGCACCTGGTACAAGACCTTCGGCTACAGCTATACCAATGTCTTCGTCCTCAGTGCTGGTGAATACACCGTGGAACTCTACGCAGACAACATCCTCGTTCAAAGCGGAACCTTTTACGTGCAAGAATAAACTAAACCAATTTCCCCCTGTTCAAAAGGCAGTCATCGGGATACAACAGTCCCATGACTGCCCGCAATCACGCCATGCAAATCCGTTACGTAATCTTCGACCTGGGGGGCACCCTGATGTGCTCCCGCGAAAACTGGGGCAGCGTTCACGAGCAAGCGGACACTGCCCTTGTGCAATCTTTGAAATCGATCGGCATCGATCTGCGCGCCAGTCTTTTCAGGGCGCGTCTGCATGAATATTACAAACAGCGCGAAAACGACCTTTATGAAACTACGTATCATTTCGTATTGGGTGAATTACTCAAGGAGTTGGGTCACACCGAAGTCGCCGAATCTGAGATCCGGTCCGCGCTCGACGCGTTGTATCATGTCACTCAACGGAATTGGGAATTGGAATCCGATTCCATCGAGACCCTTGAGGCGCTGAAGTCGCAAAACTATCGTATTGGGATCTTTTCCAATGCGGGCGACGATAAAGACGTTCAGGAGCTGATCGACTCGTTCGGCATCCGCGTCTATCTGGACTTCGTTCTAACTTCGGCGGCTTGTTATTATCGCAAGCCCCATCCACGCGCATTTGAGATCGCGCTTGCACAATGGAACGCTCTCCCTGAAGAAGCTGTCATGGTCGGAGACAGCCTTGAGGCGGATATTTTCGGGGCAAACCAAGCCGGGATGACCTCGATCTGGCTCACGCGCCGCGCCGAATTCAAGGATGAAGACATCCGCCGCATCCAACCGGACTTTAGCCTGCGCAAACTTACGGAGCTTCTCCCCACCCTCGAGCGGATCGCCATCTCGCGGAGATGATGTCGGGTAAAATACCAACCCTTGCCAGCCAACTAACGCCACCCGTCAAATTGACGTCACCTCCTGAACAAAGGAATCTCATGCTGGAAATCGTTTCCACCACCCATACAAATCATCCGTAAGTCGTCATCCTGCGCATCACCGGCGATATCGACTCTTCCAACTACCAGGTTTTCCAAAGCCGTGTAGACGAAGAAATTTCGAAAGGCGGAAGGCGTTTCCTCCTCAACTTCGCAAATGTCAAACGCATCACTAGCGCTGGTTTACGGGTGATCCATAATCTTTTCAACACCCTGCGCACCCTCAACAATGACATCAACGACAATGAACTGCGCAGGCTAATGAGTGTGGGCGCGTACAAATCGCCCCATCTCAAACTCACCAACCTGACCCCACACGTCATCGACGTTTTCCGTCTGGGTGGCTTTGAAATCTACATCGACCTGTTCGAAGATGAAAATACTGCGATCGAGTCATTTAATTCTCTGGACGCATAAGCCAACCTATGACAGACCTTTTCGATCACGCCATGCAGGAAAGAATGAAATCCGAAGCGCCGCTCGCCGCGCGAATGCGTCCGCGCACCTTGGGGGAATACATCGGGCAGGAGCATATCATCGGAGAAGGCAAACTCCTACGCCGCGCTATCGAAGCAGATCGGCTCTTTTCCTCAATTATCTTATGGGGACCCCCTGGAACCGGCAAAACCACACTGGCACAAGTGATTGCCAATACCACCAAGAGCCATTTCGTCACCATCTCCGCAATCCTTGCCGGCAAAGCCGATCTGCGTATCGTCATTGACGAAGCGCTCGAACGCCGGAGGTTACACAACGAGAGAACGATTTTATTCGTGGATGAAGTTCACCGCTGGAACAAAGCCCAGCAGGATGCGCTGCTCCCACACGTGGAGAACGGCACATTCACGCTCATTGGCGCGACAACCGAGAACCCATATTTCGAAGTCATCAAAGCGCTGATATCGCGTTCACGTGTTTTTCAACTGCGAAACCTGAACCAGACTGAAACCGGAATTCTGCTCGACCGCGCCCTCAACGACAAGGAGCGCGGCTACGGCAATAAAACCATAAAATTCGATGAAGATGCCCGCGTCCATCTGATCGAGGTCGCTTCGGGAGATGCGCGGAATGCGCTTAATGCACTCGAACTGGCAGTGGAGTCTACGTCTCCCGACGTTGGTGGTGTCATTCACATCACGCTGGATGTGGCTCAAGAGTCCATTCAACGCCGCGCTGTTTTGTATGATAAAGACGGGGATGCGCACTACGACACCATCTCGGCGTTCATCAAGTCTGTACGCGGCTCGGACCCGGACGCAGCTTTATACTGGCTGGCAAAAATGATCTACGCCGGAGAAGACCCCAAGTTCATCATCCGCCGCCTCATCATTCTGGCAGGCGAAGATATTGGTTTGGCAGACCCATTGGGATTGGTGGTGGCATCGTCTGCGGCCCAAGCATTCGAATTCATCGGGCTGCCCGAAGGGATATATCCCATCGTCGAAGCGACACTGTATCTCGCCACCGCGCCCAAGTCCAATACGGCGGGAGCGTATTTCAAAGCGATGAAAAAGATCGAGGAAGAGGGGCAGGTCTCGGTGCCTCGCCACTTGATGGACGGAAATCGTGATGCCGCCGCAATGGGTCATGGCAAAGATTATGTTTACCCGCATGAGTTCGAGGGGCATTTCACGCCACAGCAGTATCTCCCTAAACGATTGCGTGGGACCTATTTCTATTCGCCCTCGGAGGAGGGATATGAGGCACAGGTCAAATCACGCCTGGAGATGTGGCGCGAGGCACAGCGTAAGGCACTGGGCATAACAGAGGTCAAGAGCATTCCAGACTTGAGCGAAGAACAAATTGTCGAAATGAAGAGGAAGATAAAGTAAAGCTTCAGGTATGGACAAAATCCGCCCCTGGCTATTTGTCGGGACCTACCGCGACACTGTCAACAAAATGCACCTGGAGCAATATTCAATCCGGGCCATGCTTCAACTTGCCGATCCCGTCGAACAGGAGGGTATCTCTGCACTTTATCTACATGTGGAGGATGCCGATCCAATCTCAGCTGCCCACCTCGAACAAGGTTTGAAATTCATCCGAAATCAAAAAGAGATGGGCCATAACGTTCTCGTCGCCTGCGGAGCGGGAGTCAACCGCGCCAGCGCCTTTTGCACTGGTGCGCTTAAGGAGGAGGAAAACCTGAGCCTGCTAGATGCCTTCAAGGAAGTCAAACGCCTCCACCCAGAATCAATGCCCCAAATGCCGGTGTGGAAATCTTTATGCATTTATTACGGCGAACCTGTCTCGTACATGGAAATCATTCGGTTGGAAAAGAAAATCTAAATGGACCAACCGCAATCAAACTACCCGGCGATGAACCGGGCGGTTCTTTTTCTACTGGTTTCTTCGGAGCTGGAACGGAAATCATAACATTTCTCTGCAAAGTTACTTGGAAGTCAACGGGAAAGCCCAAAAGGTTGACTTGAAAAGCGCAGGGGTAACTGCAGGCTGGTAAAATTTGTGCCGGAGAATCACTCATGACCTTATTACTACTCATCCGGCACGGAGAGAATGAATATGTCAAAACCGGGAAAATGGCAGGGCGAATTCCCGGCGTACACCTGAATGAAAAGGGGCAGAAACAAGCCCAGGCGTTGGGCGAAGCGCTGCGCGAGGCGCCGATCAAAGCAGTTTATGCGAGTCCGCTCGAGAGGGCGATGCAGACCGCCGCGCCAATTGCAGAATCGCATAAATTAATCATTCAGCAAGAACCTGATTTGATGGACACTGACATCGGGAAGTGGCAGGGAAAATCCTGGAAGTTGCTGGCGCTAAAAAAGGAATGGAAGATCGTGCAGAACGCGCCATCGCGGTTTCGTTTCCCTGAAGGCGAGTCGTTTCCCGAATGTCAACTGCGTATTGCCAATGTACTGGAACGGGCGATCAAAAAACACAACAAGCCGCATGACATTGTGGCGGTGGTGTTCCATGCAGACCCGATCAAACTTGCAGTGGCTCATTTTCTCGGAATGCCGCTCGATCATTTTCAACGCCTCGGCTGCGATACAGGTTCATTGACAGCGATCCATGCTGGTGAAGCAGGTGCGCATTTGGTAAAAATGAATCACCGCCCACCGTTCGATTTTCTGCCGAAGAAAAAATAACATGCCGTGGATCAAACAAATTTCCATTGAAGAAGCAACCGGTTTATTGAAAGCGCAATTCGACGCGGCGCTCAAACGCGCCGGGCGAGTTTGGCATATCGTCCACATCATGTCACTCAATCCTCGTGCGATGCGCGACAGCATAGGCTTTTACGCCACCATTATGATGGGCGAGTCACCTCTCACGCGAGCGCAGCGGGAAATGCTGGCAGTCGTCGTTTCGGTTGAAAATCACTGCCATTACTGAACGCAATCCCATGCCCACGACCTCCGTGTTGAGGTCGGACACGTGATGAATTCTGATGAAGCCGATGCCTTTGTCCATGCTGTGGTGTGTGATTGGAAAACCGCACCTCTTGCAAATGTCGATAAAGCACTGTGCCAATTCGCTGCAAAACTTACCAAGTCACCGTCAAGCATGTCTCCGGCAGATTTGGGCGAACTCCGCAAACACAGTCTCGATGACCGCGCCATTCACGATGCAACTCAAGTGATCAGTTATTTTAATTACATTAACCGGGTCGCAGATGCGCTTGGTGTAGAACCGGAAGATTTCATCCCCGCATGGGGTAAATAAAACAGTCCACGCTCGGGAGGCTTTTACAGAGGTCCAATCATGGCAAAACTAAAACTCGACCTGCACGAAATCTACAACAAGGGCGACAAGATCGAGTCCGAATTAAACCGCATCGTTGAGGAAGCCATCGACCGGAAGATCGAACTTGTTGAGATCATTCCCGGTAAAGGCAGCGGGCAACTTAAAAAGAAAGTCTTGCGCTTTTTGAATCAGGGCCATATCAAGAAGCTGTACCATCGCGTTGAAAAAGACGATAAGAATTTTGGGCGGATATTCATTCATTTCAGGTTTTAAATACAAAAGGCGACCCGAAGGTCGCCTTTTGTTATTACTTCCACAACTTCGCCAACTCGTTCAGCGATTTATAATACGGCTCGATACTGGGAATGAAATGCGCCTCGTTCTTCGCATGAGGACCGACGCCAGACTGACCCCACACCACTGCCTGACCGCCCGGAGCGAAACGAGCACTGGTGCCAGGCAGTTTCCTGCCGATGCGCGGCTCAGGCTCACCCGCATTTTTGACTGCTTCGATCAGCGCTTTCAACGCCGGGTTATTCGGGTCGCATGCCACGCCGTTCTCCATGACAGTGAACTTCACTTCCAGTCCGGTTTCAGCACAATAGGCTTCGACAGCAGATCGCAGACCGATGACATCATCCTGCGGAATGGGACGAATTTCAACGCCTAAAACCCCTTCTGCTGCAGTGACGTTATACACGCCCGGAGTTCCAACGCTGATAAAAGGGAACTTGGCTTGCGACTGCCAACCATCGGCAGCTTTAAGTGTGAGGTGCTTGGCAAAAAGTTCATTCAAGGCGATGCGGGCGGCTATCAGTTTCTCGCTCAAATCGCCTGTGCCTGCCACACCGCTGTGAGCCTTTGCTCCACGAGCGATCACATCGAAGCGCATCACACCACGATTTTCAATGCAGATCTCACCGAAGAGTTCGTTGCCTTTTTCGCCGGTACGTTCTCCTGCAATAAACAGTGATGGGACCAAATCTAATTCTTTCATCACATGCGGTGTCCCCCACTCTTCAGCTTCACCATTCTCTTCATTGCCCACTAACATCAAGGCAAGATTGGGATAGGGTGCGTCGGATTTCATTTGATCTTTCATCCACACCAGGTAGGTGGCAACTACGGTCTTCATATCCGCAGCGCCGCGCCCATGCAAATAATCGCCTTCGATGCGCGGTTTGAATTGCGAGTCATCGGGTTCGGGTTCGACCACGTCAAAGTGACCGGTGAGCAGAATCGGGTCCGGTTTCGAGGCGCCGGGGAAGGTGGCGTAGACGGCGGGGTACTTTCCGTCAAAATATGTCACATCCAAGCCTGCGTTGCGCAAATAATCGTCAATCAATGAGCCAGCGCGGTGGACTTCATCAATTCGCTCATCAGGGCAAGCTGTGACCGATGGGATGCTGATCAACTGCTGGGCAAGATCGAGAATTTCGGCGGTCTTGTTCGGGTACGAGAGTTCGACCACGGCTTGTGCGCGGGCGCGGAACTGGATGGGTGCATTGGGCAATTGGCGGGCAAACTCGCGGCTGCGCTGAACATACTCGGCGATCTTCGGGGTATCGACACCGAGTGCGTTGTAATCAGCACATACATGTTCAAGGTCCGCTTTAACCTGTGCCTCGTGCTCGTATAGAAATTCTTTGAGCAACTCCATCGGCACTTCATCGCTGTTTCCAATTTCCATTTTGAGGCGAGCGCGAATTTTTTCGGCAGTATTGCGCCCGCCTTCAGACATTTCCACGAGTGGATGCAGGTCGTTCCACATATTGAGGGCCTCGGCAAGCGGCTTGATCTCATTAAGTGTCCACTTTAGGAAATCGCGCACAAGGATAGGTTTGCCGGTAAGCGGATTTTCGACCTCGGCTCTCAGACCATGTTTGGCAGCAAGTTCTTCGTTGGCACGGGCACGGGTGATGTCTTCGCTATCGTATCGGAAACCACGGGCAAATTTCGGGTCGGCGTAAATCTTCAGCATCAGCAAATAACGGAAAGTCATATTGGCAACGTCGAGGTCGAGACTGTGACCGCCCTCGTCTACACGGATTTCCACACGCCCCATCGGCAGGTTGATTCGCGCCATCAGATTCTGACGTTCGACCTGTCGTGCCATTTCTTCCGGCGGGGTGGATTGACCCGCCGCGAAAAGTCCACGAGCATAGAGCGATTCAAGTTGCTCGCTCGTGGTAGAGATGATACGTTCGACCGGCTCGGAGAAACTGCGGGCGCGGACAGGTGTCCAGTTGTTATTGCCGAAACGCACCCCACGGCGGACAAGGTCGTAGGAGATTTGCAGGTAATCATTATAGGAACGATACAGGTCGGGCAAATCAATTTCACGCGGATTTGGAAACGTGAGGTTACGGATCGAATCAAACTCGGTGAGGATGACCGCGGCGCGTCCGTCCTTGACCTGAGCCTGCATCGGCGTGGAAGCGCTCGTCGCAATGAAGAGCGAAGCAAAGGCACGAAGGAGGCGCGTGGCGGTGATGTAAAACTCCGACTTGTAGTCATCCAAATGTTTGTCGCCGCGCTCGCTTGCAGAGAGGTGCATGAAGTCCCAGGCGAAGAGCGGATCGGGCAGGGAGATATTGGTGTGAATACCGGTGGTGGCGAGAGTGTCGCCATACAGGTCAACACATTTTTCGAGGTAACGGCGTTTGGCAAGCGACCAATTGCCAGGGATCGATTTATAACCAATATCGGTGAGGAAAAGCAAATTGCCATGCCAATAATGTAATCGTTCGCCAAAATTCAACCCGGCACGATGCAGGGCATTCATGAGCGACGCTTCCATCAGGCGGGCTTCATAGATCGCGCCGCGCGGCGTGTAATACGGGCGGGTTGCCCATTCCACCATCCAGTGGAATACTTCGAGTTGGCTGAATTGCCTCTGCCAGGCAGGGATGCATTCGGCCCGCAGATAGTCCACGAACGAATGCTGGCTGGGTCCCGCACCTACCGTCAACAGCGGACGCAGGTCTTCATCGAGCAGGTTCCATTCCTGTTCAAAGCCGGCAAGACCTCCTTGCGGCTTATCTTTCATGGCTTCTTCGAGCGCGAGTTGGTATTTTTCGGCGAATTGTTGGG
>ERZ761607.1739-NODE-1739-length-25622-cov-4.714789_pt1 | contig 25622 bp, 27 predicted proteins | sample MGYA00511164_ERZ761607 | MGnify/ENA primary metagenome ERZ761607 (study PRJEB28899, sample SAMN02445080) | bioreactor sludge metagenome | biome: EBPR sludge | place: Australia: Brisbane, Thorneside Wastewater Treatment Plant | collected 2011-06-22 ... | reverse complement strand
GGTGAACACGAAACCAAGTCGTGAGCCTTCTCTTCTCAACTGCCCCTCTATAAAGTCAACTTTGGCCCGGTTCGTTGATCAGCAGCGCCACCGGGAAATGCTGAAGCACCTCCCGCAACCATAACGCCTCCTCGCCCTGGACGGCCTCCCCCGTTAAGGCATTGCGCCAACTCAAACGGGAGCCGGTTGGCGGCAATACTCGAGTTTCATGCCAAACCGCCTCGCCTAATGGATATTCGCTATCCTTGACCAAGCTGCTTGGAAAGCGTGGCACGATGATCAGCGCCCGCCGCTCGCCTAATTCCCGGGCGAACGCTACGACATGCGATTTGAGGCTGCCAATCACCGTTAATTTCTGGTAAGCGCCGTGCTGGAACAATTCCGGTTCGGCCTGCCTCGCTTGTAGGGCACGATAGATCAAGAACAGCTTGATCCGGCCATCTTCCGGTGCTGCCAGCAGTTCCATGATCAATTGCAGAATGTTCCCATTGGCGCGGTTATGCAGCACTTTGAGCATCGCACTGCGCCGCTCGAAATCTACGGGCCGCCGGTTATCGGGATCGACCAGGCTCAAATCCCATAACTCGGTACCTTGGTAAAAATCAGGCAGGCCAGGCGTCGTGAGTTTGAGAAGAGTCTGGCCAAGTGAATTGAGAATACCGTAATGCTGTATCTGCCGCTGGAATGGCAGGAACGCTTGCAGAAAAGGGTTATCCTTGCCCGGCTCCATCACGCGCTCAGCGAAAGTCAGCAAGGCATCTTCGTATTGGCTATTTGGCTCCAGCCAGTTGGTGTGAACCTTCGCTTCACGGGTGGCTTTAATTAAATAGGCCTTGACCCGCTCGATGAAGCCTGGGTAATCAGCTAGATCGAAGGGATACGCGCCCAGCAAGGTCTGATATAGCAAATATTCATCGTCGTTCTCGGGAGCGGTCGAAGTGCTGGTTTGCACTTTGCGTGAGTGGTTGATCTCGTGCCACTCTCGCAAATGGTGTTCCCACGTATCGGGCATTTCCGACAGCACATTCAATCGGGCGCGGACATCTTCACCCCGCTTGGTGTCATGGGTGGCGCTGGCGTTCATGGCATGGGGCCAAGAGGCCACCCGTTGCTGATTGAAGGCGTGAAATTCATCAAGATCGACACCGAACTGCAACGGTCCCGCGCCGACCTCGTTGAGCGATAACAGCCGGTTATAGACATAGAACACCGTATCTTCGACGCCTTTGGCCATTAACGGTCCGGTGAACTGCTGCAAGCGCATGATGAAATGCAGCCATTGGTCTTTGTCCTCGGCCGCCATATGCTCATCGAATTCCAGACGCAGGAACCGTTCGATGAAATTTAATTCATTACGGAAGTTGGGGATGTTGATCCGCGCTTGGGCGATGACCTGCCGGATGTATTCTTGGTCCGCCCGGCTGGAGCCGGTCCGGTCGATGTAGGTGCGATAGACTGGAAACAGCACCAGAATCTCAATCAGCGCCACCTGAAGTCCGTATAGGGTGAAATCGCTGGCGTACCGGTAACGCTCGGAAATGCGTTTAAGCAGATGCGCCAGGTTATCAATATCACCGGCCAGGTGCTTATCCACGATCATGCGCTTGTTGCTGTCGATCAGCATCTGGCAGGACGTCGTATTGCCGATGAACGAATGATAAATCCGGGTGAACTCTGCCTCAGCAGCGGGTTGGCAGAACAGGCTATTGATCATGCCGAGAAAATCGTAGCCGCTGGTGCCTTGACATGGCCAATTTACCGGCAATTCCTCGCCGTGCTCTAGAATCTTTTCTACGACCAGGTAGACATAGGGGACCTGTTCGCGCAGGCGATGTAGATACTGCACCGGGTCGTAAAGACCATCGATATGGTCGATTCGCAAGCCGTTGATCTTCCCCTCGGCCACCAGCTTCAGGATTAACTCATGCGTGAAGTCAAAGACCTTGGCATCCTCAATCCGTAGCGAGATCAGGTCATTGATGGTGAAAAATCGCCGGTAGTTCAGTTCCTCGTTACCGACCTTCCAGTAGGATAGCCGGAAGAATTGCTCATCGAGCAAGCTATCCATCAGGTCGAAGCTCTCGGGCTTGCCGACTTCGCCATTGAAGATGCAAATGTTCTTCTCGATGAACGCATGCACTTCGGGGCTGCCGTTCCACAACTCCCACAACATCTGCTTGATGAAGGAAATCTGATCGTAGCGCTCTTGCCCCTCTTCGCCGGACGGGATGTATTTGAGCAGGTAAAGCACCCCAAGAAACTTGACGAAATGCGGGTGGTTGCGTGCGATCTGGGCGCGCAACCATCCGAGATCGTAGGTTAATACCCGATAGTAAGACTCGATGCGAATCGGGAAGCGGAAATCATAGTAGTGAACGGCCAGTCCCTGTTCACTGTAACCTAATTGCAATTCACCGCTTTCCAGACAGTCGCCGTAGAACTTGCCGAGAAAAGGAGCCAGTACCCGGTCGCGAATGCCTTCGTAAAGATGGCTCCAGTTGATATCGAAAAATTCGCGATAGGGCGAATCCAGGCCATTTTCCAGCACATCCACCAGCACTTTGTTTTGACTGTCAAACGCCATGTGATTGGGGACGATGTCTTGCACCCAGCCGAGGTTGTGCTGTTTTAGCGTCTGGCTCAGTATCTCGAACCGTTCCATGCCGCCCAGTTCAGGATTGATGGCGTGTGCGTCTACCACATCGTAACCATGCTGGCTACCGTGACGCGGCGTGAGGATTGGCGAGGCGTAGATATCGGATACCCCCAATTCAGCCAGATAGGAGGCGATGGCAGTTGCGGCGTCAAAGCCGAAATCCGGGGTAAATTGCAGGCGATAGGTCGCGACGGGAATGCGCATCATGGATATTGGGTCCTTGTGGTAGATGTTCAGGCGGGGACACCGGCGGTATAGACCACGACAGCGTAAGGTGAGAGGGTGAACGAGCTTGAGACCATTCCACGAGCCAATTGCTTTGGCAAAACGGAACCTTCACCACCCCAGGCGGGATCAACCGCATCCAATTGCTTATCCCATGGCCCAGCGTCCAGCTTGACAGCGATGGTTGCCGGGTCAGCGGCAAAATTCAGCCAGATGACTGCTTGATTGCTATTGCACCAGCGCCGTAGTTCCAATACACCCGGTGCGATTACTGTTGCAATCAGGCTGGCGTTGTCCAGCCGGGCCAGCGCTGGCAGTTCCCGCCGCAAGCGCAGCAGCTCGCGGTAAAAGGCGCGCAATTGGCTATTCCGGCCCGTTTTGCTAAGTTCCCATTGCAGTTTTGAACCTTGGAAAGTTGCTTCGGACTGGGGGTCTGGCGCTTCGCCTTCGGCATGGAACGCTGCAAATTCCTTTTTACGGCCTTCACGCACCCCTTCGATCAACGCCGGGTCGCTGTGGCTGATGAAGTAGAGGAACGGACGGGGTTCGCCATATTCTTCGCCCATGAACAACAGCGGCAGGTAGGGCGATAGGAGCACTGCCGCTGCGGCCAGCTTCAGCGCTGGAAATGGCAGCAGGCCCGAAAACCGGTCACCCAGTGCCCGGTTACCGACTTGGTCATGATTCTGGCTGCACACCACAAAACGCCAGGCTGGGCAATTGCCGCCAGGATCGTCACCGTGGAAACGCTGGCGGTGTGGCGAGTAATCCCAGGCGTAGACGAATGGCCGGCGATAAGCTTGCGCTAATTGTTCCAAAGCGCCGAAATCTTCGTAATAGCCATGCCGCTCGCCGGTCAGCACGGTGTGCAAGGCATGGTGGAAATCGTCGCTCCATTGCGCGTCCAGCCCGTAACCGCCAATATCCGGCGGACGAACCATGCGCGGATCATTGAGATCGCTTTCGGCGATGAGATAGAAAGGCCGGCCTTGGCGTTGTCCGCAATCCGCAGCGGCTTTGGCCAGTTCCGCCATGATGTGGCGGGCGCCAAAGTCGTAAATGGCGTGGACTGCATCCAAGCGCAATGCGTCGCAATGGCAGGTTTCCAGCCAGTACAGTGCATTTCCCACCATGTATTCACGGACGCCGGGGCTATGCGGGCCATCGTAATTGACTGCATCGCCCCAGGGGGTACGGTACTGATTGGTAAAATAGGTCCCCAATCCCCACAGGTAATTACCTTCGGGGCCAAGATGGTTGTAAACCACATCCATGATGACCGCCAAACCCTCGCGGTGGCAGGCATCGACGAGCCGTTTAAGACCCTCGACCCCACCATAGGAATCCTGTGCCGCGTAGGGGTAAACGCCATCGTAGCCCCAGTTGCGGCTGCCGGGAAACTGAGCAACCGGCAACAGTTCCAATGCATTGATCCCTAGTTCCCGCAGCTCCGGCAGACGAGGGATGATCGCATCAAAAGTACCCTCGGCGGTGAACGTCCCGGCGTGCAGCTCGTACATGACCCATTGTTGCAGCGGCGGCGGTTGCCAACCGGCATCGGTCCAGGAAAAGCCATGATCGATGATTCGTGAAGGGCCATGCACGCCTTGCGGCTGGCTGTGGGAGGCGGGATCGGGGCGATCGGTTTCCCCATCCCACTGGTAGAAGTAGAGTGCGCCGGGTTTGATGCCAGTGACGGTAGCATGCCAGTAACCCTGCTCGTCGCGGATCATGGGAATCAGCCGATCCTCGGGCGCGACCAGGTGGACCGCCGCTTGTTTCAGTAAGGGCGCCCATAAAGTGAAAATACATTGGTGGCCGCCGCGATAATCAGCGCCCAGTTTGGAATGGTTCATGAGAATGATGCCTCCGTGGCGAGTTGTAGCTAATAGATTGAGTTGCCATTTTTATCGGCAAAGACATAAATCTGAAAGCTGGGTCGCTGCGTAGCTGAGTAGGGTACGCAATGCGTACCCTACGGCTGTCCGGTAGTTGCTACGCTGGATGGCCGTTGTAAGACTACCAGCGCCCGGCCAGCCACTGGCACCTCCGGTGTTTCAGCACCATAGCAGCGACCGTTTTGCAGAAAGCGGGGTTGGGGAGTGTCCATCACGGTTCGCCATTGCCCGTTCTGTAGAGAGTCGGGCAAGGTGAATTCAACTGCTTCGTGGTCGGCGTTAAACAACAGAATAAAGCTGTCGTCGACGATCCGTTCACCCCGCCGGTTGGGGGTGGCGATTTCTTCGCCGTTGAGGAAAATGCCGATGGCTTTGGCCAGCCCGTCATGCCATTGTTCCCCGGTCATCTCGCCGCCGTCCGGGTTGAACCAGACGATGTCATGGACGCCGGAGCCGTGGATTGAGCGTCCCTGAAACCATTTGCGGCGCCGCAGCACGGGATGCTCATAGCGGAAGGCCATCAGCTCACGCACGAATTCGAGCATTGCTGCATTTTCCTCCGGCAGGTCCCAATTCAGCCAGGAAATCTCGTTATCCTGGCAGTAGGCATTGTTATTACCATGCTGGGTGCGACCCATTTCATCACCCGCCAGCAGCATGGGAACGCCCTGTGATAGGAATAGCGTTGCCAGGAAATTGCGCTGCTGGCGCTGACGCAATTGCAGAACTCCCGGATCATCGGTTTCACCCTCGGCCCCGCAATTCCAAGAGCGGTTGTGGCTTTCCCCATCGCGGTTGCCTTCATTGTTGGCTTCGTTGTGCTTTTCGTTGTAGCTGACGAGATCATGCAGGGTGAAGCCGTCGTGGGCGATGATGAAGTTGATGCTGGCGCTGGGGTTGCGGCCATTGGGTTGGTATAAATCGGAACTGCCGGTGAAACGGAAGGCAAATTCGGCCAGCCGGCTCGGCTCGCCGCGCCAGAAGTCGCGCACCGTATCGCGGTAGCGGCCATTCCACTCCGACCACAGCAACGGAAATCCGCCGACATGATAGCCGCCCTCACCTACATCCCAGGGTTCAGCGATCAGTTTGACATCGGACAGCACCGGATCCTGATGAATGATGTCGAAAAACGCGGCCAGCCGGTCAACGGCGTACAACTCCCGCGCCAGCGCCGAGGCCAGGTCGAAGCGGAAACCATCGATGTGCATCTCCAGCACCCAGTAGCGCAGGCTGTCCATGATCAGCTTGAGCACTTGCGGATGGCGAACGTTGAGCGAGTTACCGCAGCCGGTGAAATCCATGTAGTAACGCGGGTTATCCTCGACAAACCGGTAATAGGCGGCATTATCCACCCCTCGAAGGGTCAGGGTCGGCCCCATGTGGTTGCCTTCGCCGGTGTGGTTGTAAACCACATCGAGAATGACTTCGATGCCAGCCCGGTGCAGCGCCTTGACCATCTCCTTGAATTCCTTCACCTGTTGGCCCTGGGCGCCACTGGCGCTGTAGCCGGAGTAGGGGGCGAAGAAATTCAGCGAGTCGTAACCCCAATAGTTACGCAGCCCGGTATCGGCTAGATGACCCGGATGAGCGAGGTAGTGATGCACTGGCATTAGCTCAACCGCCGTTACGTCAATAGACCGCAAGTGAGCGATAGCGGCCGGATGCGCCAAGCCGGCATAAGTGCCGCGTAATTCCGGAGGAATATCCGGATGCAGGCGAGTGAAACCCCGGACGTGCATTTCGTAGATCACGGTCTCATGCCAAGGGGTGCGCAGCAATTCATCGCCTTCCCAATCGAAGCGGGGATCAGTGACTACGGCCTTCGGCATCAGTGGCGCGCTGTCGCTTTGGGAAAATGCTAAATCGTCAACGGGCTGGTTCCATGGATAGCCGAAAATGGCTTCGCCCGGCTCGACGTCGCTGTCGAGCGCCTTGGCGTAAGGATCGATTAGCAACTTATGGGGGTTAAAACGGTGGCCTTCGTGCGGGGCGAAAGGTCCATGCACCCGAAATCCATAGCGCTGACCCGGTCCCATTCCAGGTATGTAACCGTGCCAAATAAATTTATTGACCTCTTTGAGTTCCAGCCGGATTTCCCGGTTTTTCTCATTGAACAGGCACAAATCAACCCGGGTGGCGTTTTCTGAAAACAAGGCGAAATTAACGCCCTTACCATCCCAAGAAGCACCCAGCGGATAGGGTTTGCCAGGCCAAAGCGATTGCGACATGAATTTTCCTGATGGTGCGGCTTTGCAGCCAGATGTTGAAATTATAGCAGCTTATCGCAATGCGCCCGCGAGTGTGCCGATTGCCAGTCGTGTTCGAATTTGGGAAACAATGATGCTTGGAATCAAACTGAGGGCTGATTGTGGGAAGAAAGTCCATTCTGGCGGCCTTCCTTTTGTGATGCCTGCTGGCAATGGAGGCACTCGCCTTGGCCTTCTATCTGAACCATCCTTGCCGGGGGACTGATGGACCAACCATAATCTCGCTCCTCTCTCGGCTGTAGGTGAATGAACGGTTACAATGCCTTTTCCCGGCAAACTTGACAGGAAAGATGCTTATGAAGCTGGACATGATCAGCCGTTATCCAGAGGCTACTCCTAAACCAACGCCTTTACTTTTCGTGCATGGTTCGTTTTCGGATGCGCGGGTTTGGGATGAGAACTTCCTGCCTTTTTTCGCCCATCACGGTTATGAGGCGCACGCCATCAGCCTGCGTGGTCACGGTCTGAGCGAGGGACATGAACGGTTGCGTAGTTGGCGGCTGACCGATTACGTTGCTGATCTGGAGCAGGCAGTACAGACCATGCCCAATCCACCTATGCTGATCGGTCATTCGATGGGTGGCATGGTAATTCAGAAATATCTGGAAAATCATACCGGAATTGCCGGCATGGGGTTAATGGCTTCAGTACCCCCGCAAGGACTATTGCCCAGTAACCTGCACATGGCGATGCGGCATCCCATCCTGTTCCAGCAGATGGTGATGTTCTCGCTGCTTGGCCCGAGTTATGGATCGCTCGATATGATGCGGCAACTGCTGTTTTCGCGGGAAACGCCCCGATCGAAGTTACAGGAGTATTTCGATCTGGTACAGGCCGAGTCGCAGATGGTAGCGATGGACATGATATGGTTTGACCCGTTGAGACTGAAATCCGGCCAGTTGTGGTTACCACTGATAGTAATGGGCGCGCAAAACGATGTATTTATTTCACCAGCAATGGTGCGGGAAACTGCCCGGTTCTATCGAACTGAGGCGCGGATTATCCCAAATATGGCGCATGCTATGATGCTGGAAATGAATTGGTGCGAGGCAGCAGATGCCTTATTAAACTGGCTGGAGCGCACAATCAACAGCCAGCCAGTGGACCGCTCCATTTGCGATCAAGAGTCAACTGGATGATATCAGAGGTTTGCTATATAAACCGTAGAAATTACGGCTATCTCCAAAACACCTGAGTTTTCAGTTTTCCTCCTGCCGCCGCCGGGCCTGGCGATCGGGCGTAGCGGCGTTTCTAGCTGCTTTAGCGGTTTTCGCGGTGGCGGGCCGGCCGGCCCGCAGGAATGCTGGGCAGCCCTTAGCGCTGCTAGCTTGATAATCCTCGGCCAGTACATGGCGAGCTATTGCTGCATCGGCGCCCAATACTTCTGTCAGTCCTTGATACAGCCAATCGAACAACCGCTCCAGGGCGAACTGATGTGTCTGGCCGGTCGTAGCGAACAGCCAGTCGCTTAGCGACATGAAGCGCCGAAAAGGTGCATTGTCCAATAAAATTGGACGAGTTTGTGCGAAACGCCCTGAATTGCCAATCAAATCCCAGTAGCGGGCAAAACGTTCCAAGCGGCGCAAGGTCGCAAAATCCAATAATTCTGAACACAATAAATTGTAAGGTGGATGCGGATTGTAGCGGCAATCGAACGGAGCGGTATGCCGGTCAATCGGCGTGCCACGCAGGCGTTTGAGAATGCCAACTTGAATTTCATGCGGGTCAAGCGTTACCAGCCGATCAAAACTAGCGGCAAAACTGCCAAGATCCTCTCCGGGCAGACCCGCGATCAGGTCAGTATGCAGATAGGCGCTCGTGTGTTGGCGCAACCAGGCCAAATTTTCCTCAGTCTTCCGGTTATGCTGCTTACGATTGATATGGGCCTGTACTGTGGGATTAAATGTTTGTATGCCGATCTCAAGCTGCAATGAACCGGCTGGAAAGCGAGCAATCCGGTCCTTCAGCGAACTCGGCAAATGGTCGGGGATTACTTCAAAATGCAGGAATAATTGCTTGTCCGCCCGTTCGAGGAAGAAATCCAGAATTTGCGTACTCGTCCTGATATTCAGATTGAAGGTACGATCGACGAACTTGAAATGGCGCACGCCGCGTTGATAAAGCTGTTCCATCTCACCTAGAAACAGCTCCAGCGGAAACGGTTGGGTATTCTGATCCAGCGCCGATAGACAGAATTCGCACTTAAACGGACAGCCCCGTGAGGCTTCCACGTAGATCAAGCGGTGCGCAATGTCCTCATCGCAGTAAAATGGGTATGGCGACGCCAGACAACTCAGCGGAGGCGATTCGGGGGTCATCACCTTTCCATCCGGTGGATCATCAGCCAGTAAACGCCGGCACAGTTGGACAAAAGCCAAATCGGCCTGGCCGGCAATCAAATAATCGGCAAGCGTTACAATGCGTTGCTGCTCCCACTCATGACTGACCTCTGGACCACCCAACACAATCTGTACTTCTGGGCGCACCTTCTTGAGCAATGCAACCACCTGCGTGGTCTCCACCACGTTCCAAATATATACGCCAAAACCGATGATGCGTGGTTGTTCAGCCAGCAGCGCTTCGATGATATCCAGTGGCCGCTGGGTAATGATGAACTCGCGGATGGCCGCATCTGCCTGCAATTCCCCAAGGTTGGCGTACAGATAACGTAATCCTAGCGAAGAGTGGAAGTAGCGGGCATTTAAGGTCGAGAGCAGGATGGAGGACATGATCATATTTCATTACAAGTGAATGATATTTATGAAGAATTTTATCATTCTAGATGATTGAAAGGCAGAGTAGATAAACGCTTAAGACCAAATAGTATAAGATGCCTGTCTTCCAAATAATCAGCCCTGGAGTCCTGCGGTTATGAGTCAATCCCTTGCTAAACTACGTCATGAGTATTCCTTGGGCGCCTTAACCAAGGCCGAAGTGGATTCCAATCCCATTCGACAGTTTCAGCGCTGGCTGGATGAGGCTATCAACGCCCAGTTGCCAGAGCCCAATGCATTGACGCTGGCTACTGCGGATCGTACTGGCCGCCCATTTGCGCGTGTGGTGCTGCTCAAGGATTGCAATGCTGACGGATTCGCATTCTATACCAACTATCGCAGCGACAAGGGCCAACAACTGGCGGAAAATCCCCATGCTGCCCTGGTGTTTGTATGGTTGGAACTGGAACGGCAGGTGCGGGTTGAGGGAATGGTTAGTAAGGTTTTACCCACTGAGTCGGAAAATTATTTCCGCAGCCGGCCACGCGAGAGCCGATTGGGTGCGCTAGCCTCGCGGCAAAGCCAGGTGGTGGCTAACCGCCAGGTGCTTGAGGAGCGTTACCAGCAGTTGGCGGCTCAATACCCTGATGACAACATTCCAATGCCAAACCAATGGGGTGGCTACCGGTTGAAGCCAGAAATGGTTGAATTCTGGCAAGGCCGCCATGGCCGGATGCACGACCGGTTACGCTATCGCTTGCAAAAAGAGGGGGAATGGCTGCTGGAGCGGTTGGAGCCTTAAGGTAGCAGTGGTTAATGTGAGGTGTGAGGTGTGAGATTTAAAAATCAACGGCTTGAGATTGGGCTGTTGCTGTTGTTTTGTCTGCCGGTGTTTGCTGGGGCTACTTCGGCGACCTCGGAAGATTGGTGGGTTACCCGGGCTACGACAGGCGAGCCACGCATTCATTTATATTTTTTCTGGACACAAACCTGCGCGCATTGCCGGAAGGCGCGACCCTCCATTGAGGCGCTGGCTGCCGATTATCCCTGGCTGGTTTTGCATGGCTATAATTTGAGTCGAGACATGGCCGGCGGGCTGCAATACAGCCGGATGGCCGAGGCGTTGGGTGAGTCCGCTCAAGCGGTGCCAGCGTTTCTGTTTTGCGGAAAAATATTCACTGGCTTTGAGCCTGGCACTACCGGACGTCTATTACGCCAGCAACTGGAAGAGTGTTACCAGCGCTATGCGCAACCTGTTGCCGCTGAGACTTTGAAGAAACCAACTGAATCGCCAGCTTCCATAACCGGGCCGCCTGTGCATTTACCTCTGATTGGTACACTGGATCCGGTCGTATGGTCGTTGCCCGCTTTGACACTGGTCTTGGCCAGTCTCGATGCCTTCAATCCCTGCGCTTTCTTTGTATTGCTGTTCCTGCTTAGCCTGTTGGTCCACGCTCGCGACCGGCGGCGTATGCTCCTGATTGGAGGAGTATTCATTTTTTTCTCAGGGACCATCTATTTCGTGTTTATGGCCGCTTGGCTCAACGTGTTCCTGTGGTTGGGCGAGCTGCAATTGATTACTTTGCTGGCTGGAGTGCTGGCGGTGGTGATCGGTGGGCTGAATATCAAGGATTATCTGATCTTCCAGCAAGGACCTTCATTGAGTATTTCCAATTGGGCCAAGTCAAAATTGTTCAGGCGGATGCGGGAATTAATGGGTAGTGATCGATTGCCAGGGCTGCTGATTGGAACGGTGGTGTTGGCTATCGTTGCTAATAGCTATGAACTACTTTGTACTGCCGGGTTTCCAATGGTTTATACCCGAGCCTTAACACTGAATGATCTGTCTACCAGTGTCTACTATTTTTATTTGGCGCTCTATAACCTGATCTATGTGTTGCCTTTACTGGCGATAGTTCTGGTGTTTACCTGGACGCTGGGTTCGCGAAAACTTCAGGAACGAGAAGGGCGGCTATTGAAATTGCTATCGGGAATGATGATGACTGAGCTGGGATTAATGCTGCTCATTTATCCCCAGGGATTAAGCCAGCCATGGATTTCACTCCTGATGGTTCTTGCTGCGTTGGCGGTGACCGGGTTGGCAGCAGTGCGGTTCAGATAACGCCATAGAATGCTGCAATGGGAGTGATTCCATCATTAAATACTGGCAAAAACAATAAGCAGTCAAAAATTACGGGTATTAAATATGCCCCGCATAGCATCCGCCTATTCTTCCAGGTTGACGTTGTCAACTTGGATCGAAGTAAACAGAATGATTTTAAGGAACTGCTTTATCAAGTTAATTGGAAATCGGCGGCAACCGGCAAAGGAGAGGCCGGCGATGAACTTAAAAAGTCAAAAGCTTGTGGCATCGCACCTTGTTACAGGATTTCAGGTTAGAGCCAATACTCCTAATTATCCCGATTTCAAGACTATAATCTCTGTGGATGGGTCTTCTTGTGTGTGATGCTTTAAGAGAGAGCAATAAACGTAGCATAACTTCATTGAGTGATTGCCGCTTGACGGGTTAATAAAGAGGACCTTGCTGTTAATAATAATTGCTAAATTCCAGGCATGTTCTGAAGATAGAATGAGAGTGAAACTGCTGCTGGAACTTGGTGCTGGTTGGAGGTTTGCGCACCGGGATCAGTTGTATTGGGTATGGTTATTATCAAGATACCACGAACAGTGACCTGTTGCTGCTGGCTGGGCATTAGATCAGCTAGGAAGCCTTGGAAAATTACTATAAAAATATATGCTTCTAGCAGTGAGTCACTTAGTTCGCAGATTTGGTGGTAGAGGCGCCGCTCTCGGTCAACCTCTACGAAATAGTGGAAATGGCTTGCTTTTGATACCAAGCCAGCCTATCCCCAGCACCTGTGGGGATCAGCAAAGTACACACGGTTAGGCTCCTCCCAGCCGTTCAATTAGGTAATGCTCACATCCTTTCAGCGTAGACAGCTTCGGGTAATCAAAGTCAAAGATCGTGACATCAAACTCTTTCTCCAGGCTCATCATTAGCCGGAGAAAATCAATAGAATCTAACTCAAGTTGATCGTGAAAGCTGATGTCAGGATGGAGCGTGTGGGTATCGGCGTTTGGGATGACATCGCTGAGGGTGCGCAGAATCGTATCGCGAATCTGCTCGTTGCTTACGGTATTCATTACAATTTTCCTTCTCAAAAACACATGGAGGCTTAGATCCAATTTGGTCTTTCTGTCGGTATGTTGCACCGCAACAAGAGTTTTACATTGATTGCCTGAAAAAGCAAGTAATCTTGTGCCTCTGAATGTAATTCAAAGTGATGCGGTAGCGAGGATAGTCTGATCACACTGTTTCTTATTCGGCTGCGCATCAAAAAAATACCCATCAAAACTTAAGTCAATCTCTTCCTGATTTTTCAGTTAAGCCGGGAGTGCCGGCGAGGTCTCAATATAATCTGGGGGCCACTTTAGGTACCGGGAAGCCTGATCCATTCTTGGTTAACTACGTTATCGCTGCAAAGCCGGTTATCATTCATTATTTATGGCTGATTCCCACAGCAGCCTGATAGCATGGAAAGCAATGAGGCTATTGGCTTGTACCCATAGCCATGACCAGAGGAAAACGCTGTTGCTCTTTGGGGATGGCTTCAACGGTGGCATTGGCAGCGGGCGTTGGTGGTGGCGTGGACTGCGTTGCTACCGCTAAGTGACTGCGTCCCATCCGGTTTGTTCTCGACGCTGCATGGTGAGCCTCGCGCAAGTATTTATTTCGATGAATAATTTTTTGTTCATCGCTCTACCCGGAAGTCGAGATTTATACCTTTCCAGGTGGAAATTAATTCTTGCGGTTAAATGCCCACTTGCGGAAAATTTCGTCCATTATTATAGATTCACAACCACTTTTCCGAGGAGAGAATGCCTTATGAACAGCTTCAATCGTCATGTCCTGAGCGCCGCGGTTAGCGCAGTCCTCCTCGGTTTAGGAGGATTGGCCCATGCCGAGAACACCATCAAGATTGCCGTAGCTGGCCCGATTACCGGTCCGGTCGCTCAATACGGCGACATGCAAATGATGGGCGCCCAAATGGCGGTCGAACAGCTCAATGCCAAAGGCGGTGTCAACGGCAAGCAGTTGGAAGCAGTGTTAATGGACGATGTGTGTGAGCCTAAGCAGGCGGTGGCCGTCGCCAATCAGATTGTGAATGATAAGATCAAATATGTGGTTGGCCACTTGTGCTCTGGCTCCACGCAGCCGGCTTCCAAGCTATACGAGGATGAAGGCATCCTGATGATCACCCCGGCGGCTACCAACCCGGACATCACTCACCAAGGTTATAAGATGGTGTTCCGCACCATTGGCACCGATGACCAGCAAGGCCCGACTGCCGGCAACTACATTGCTGACCAGATCAAACCCAAAAATGTGGCGGTGATCCATGATAAGCAGCAGTACGGTCAGGGGATTGCGGAGGAAGTTAAGAAAACTATCGAAGCCAAAGGTTTCAAGGTGGCCTTATTCGAAGGTGTGAGCAAAGGGCAAACTGACTTTTCCGCACTCTGCACTAAGATGAAAAGTGCCAATGTCGATTTTGTCTATTATGGCGGCTACCATCCGGAACTGGGCCTGATTCTCCGTCAATGCCGGGAACAGGGGTTTGATGCAGGATTCATGGGACCCGAAGGTGTTGGCAACAAAGACATCAGCGCCATTGCCGGTCCGGCTTCGGAAGGGTTGCTGGTCACGCTACCCGCCGATTTTAGCGCCGACCCAGCCAATGCCAGCCTGGTCAAGGCCTTCAAGGACAAAAACCAGGATCCCAGCGGCCCCTTTGTAATGCCCGCCTACTCAGCGGTGCAAATTATTGTGGACGCCATCAAGGGCGCCAAAACCGAGGATCCAGTCAAGCTGGCTGACTATATCCGCAAGCACAGCTTCGACACGCCAATCGGTAAGGTGGCCTTCAAAGAGAACGGCGACCTGAAAGAATTCCAGTTTGTGGTCTTCAAGTGGCATGCCGACGCGACCAAAACGCCGGTCAAATAGCGGTTTAAAGCAGCACGGGCTTCCCGCCCGTGTCTGAATTGGCAAGATGCCCGTCCTGCATTGCCCGCCTAGCGTTTAACATCGGGTTCCTTCATGCTTGAATTCTTTCAGCAGGTTATTAACGGCCTGACCCTGGGTAGCATCTATGCCCTGATCGCCATCGGCTACACCATGGTGTATGGCATCATTGGTATGATCAATTTCGCTCACGGCGAGATTTATATGATCAGCGCCTACATCGGGTTGATTACCGTCACTGCGCTCACCGTGCAGTTCGGTGTCGAGAATGTTCCCTTGATCTTGTTGTTCACGCTGGCAGCCAGCATTCTGGCGACGAGCGCCTATGGCTGGGCGATCGAGCGGATCGCTTACCGTCCGTTACGGAGCAGCCCCCGCTTGATACCGCTGATCTCGGCCATCGGCATGTCCATCTTCCTGCAAAACTATGTACAGATTGGTCAGGGCGCACGGGATTTGTCGATGCAGCCATTGATCAGTGGCGGTTGGCGGTTTGGTTCTGATGCAGGGTTTCAAATCTATTTATCCTACATGCAGGTGTTGATCGCCGTCGTGACCGTGATCTTTATGACTGCACTGACCTTGTTCATTGCCCGTTCGCGTCTGGGACGAGCCTGTCGCGCTTGCTCTCAAGATCTGACGATGACCAATCTGCTGGGTATCGATACGAATCGGGTGATTTCCCTGACTTTCGTGCTGGGCGCGGCTTTAGCGGCAGTCGCTGGCGTGCTGATCAGCCTGCACATTGGCAAGATCAACCCCTTCATCGGCTTTGATGCCGGTATCAAGGCCTTCACCGCCGCGGTGCTGGGCGGCATCGGCAGCATTCCCGGTGCAATGTTGGGGGGTATCATTCTGGGGTTGTCGGAAAGCTTCGCCTCCGCTTACCTGCGCACTGAATATAAAGATGTCGTTGCGTTTAGTCTGCTGGTGCTGGTGCTGTTGTTTCGCCCGACCGGACTACTGGGCAAGCCTGAGATCGAGAAGGTATAAACACGATGCCCAGGCATTTTTTCGAGGCGATGCTGGTCGCGCTGTTGGCTGGACTGCTGACCGTACCGATTCTCGGTATTCAGATTCAGGTTGAAGGCATCAACGTCTCCCTGGAAGGCGATCCCTTGCCGGTGTTGTTGGCCATGGCGGCGGTGTTTATGGCGCGATTGCTCCAGATTCCTCTGAAAGCAGTTTCTGGCGTGATTCGCATGACCCGCCGGGTACCTCGACCTACCCATTTGCCAACGGCTTACCGCCTGATTTTAATCGTCCTGGTGATCGTAGCAGCGGCAATTTGGCCGTTCACAGCTTCCCGTGGCGCTGTTGATATAGCTACTTTGGCACTGATCTACGTCATGCTTGGCCTGGGTTTGAACGTGGTCGTAGGCTTTGCCGGCCTGCTGGATTTGGGTTACGTTGCTTTCTATGCAGTCGGTGCTTACGGTTATGCCTTACTGTCCATGCATTTCGGCCTGTCCTTCTGGGAATGCCTGCCACTGTGCGTGATGATGGCGGCCATCACTGGTTGTTTGCTGGGGTTTCCGGTGTTGCGATTGCGCGGCGACTACTTGGCTATCGTGACTCTGGGATTTGGCGAAATCATCCGTCTGTTATTGAATAATCTGGATGAGCTGACTGGCGGTCCTGATGGGATTGGCAATATTCCCGCCGGTCCAGTATTGAAGGTGGAACTACCTTTCATGAGTTCTTCGGTCTCGAATACAGCGGGGCTGATACTGTGGTTTTTCTCTACCTGGTGGCGCTCGTGATGACCTTGTTGATTCTTTACGTGATTAACCGGTTGATCCGAATGCCAGTGGGGCGAGCCTGGGAGGCTTTGCGGGAAGATGAAATCGCCTGCCGCTCGCTGGGCTTGAATCCGACCACAATCAAACTCTCCGCGTTTGGCTTCGGCGCATCGACCGCCGGTTTTGCCGGCGCGTTCTTCGCCGCACGGCAAGGTTTTATCAACCCTGAGTCTTTCACCTTCATCGAATCCGCCATCGTTTTGGCTATTGTGGTGCTGGGCGGCATGGGTTCCCAAATTGGCGTCATTTTGGCGGCCATTGCCCTGACGGCATTGCCGGAAATTGCTCGACAATTTGCTGAGTACCGCATGTTGATCTTTGGTTTGGTACTGGTGTTAATGATGATCTGGCGGCCCCAAGGATTGTTGCCGGCGACCCGGCCCCGGTTGGAATTGCCGGCGCCTGCGGAAACGCTATGATGAATGAATCCAATCTTCTCGCGGCTCAGTTACCTGCACCAGTAGAGCGTTCCTTACTGCAAGTTCGTGATCTCAGCATGCGTTTCGGCGGATTGCTGGCGGTGGACCATGTCCAGTTCGATGTGCATCGCCACCAGATCTTTGCCGTTATCGGCCCCAATGGCGCAGGTAAGACCACAGTCTTCAACTGTATTGGTGGTTTCTATCGGCCAGCTTCGGGAACTGTTCTACTGGACGGCCATTCAATTCACGGCCTGCCCAGCCATCGCATCGCTCGATTGGGACTGGTGCGCACTTTTCAGAACGTGCGATTGTTCAAGAACATGACCGTGGTCGAGAATCTCCTGATTTCTCAGCACATGCAATTGGAAACCCGGTTCTTGCACGGCTTGTTTAAAACCTCCAAGTACCGTCGTGCCGAGGCCCAAGCCTTGGAGCGAGCGGCATTCTGGCTGGAGAAGGTCAACCTGTTGTCTGTGGCCAATCGTGAGGCCGGTAATCTTGCTTATGGCCAGCAGCGACGGTTAGAAATTGCCCGTTGCATGATTACGCAACCCAAGCTGTTGATGCTAGATGAGCCGGCAGCAGGCCTGAATCCGCAGGAAACGCGCGATCTAGATCAGTTAATCAACGAGTTACGCGCTGAGCATGATATCGCAGTGCTACTGATCGAACATGATATGAGCTTGGTCATGGGCATTTCCGATGAGATTTTGGTCATGGAATATGGTCGTCCGATTGCCATTGGATCGCCTGATCAAATCCGCAATGACCCTCGGGTGATCAAAGCGTATCTTGGAGAAGAGTGATGATGCTCAAGCTGGATCACGTTCATACGTTCTATGGCCAGATTGAGGCGCTTAAAGATGTATCGCTCGATGTCCATCCCGGCGAGATTGTCACCCTGATCGGCGCTAACGGCGCTGGTAAGAGCACACTGCTGATGACTATTTGCGGATCGCCGCAGGCGACAGAAGGCCGTGTCGTCTTTGAAGGCCAGGACATCACGCATAAGCCTACTCATATCATCATGCAATGTGGGCTGGCCATCGTGCCAGAGGGGCGGCGCATCTTCCCGGGTCTGACCGTGCAGGAAAATCTGCAAATGGGTGGGTTTTTCGCCGATCAGTCCCGGTTAGGCATCGACCTGGAGCGGGTATTCACCCTGTTCCCGCGTATGAAGGAGCGCCGTCATCAGCGTGGCGGTACCTTGTCCGGCGGTGAACAGCAGATGCTGGCGATTGGCCGGGCGTTGATGAGTCGGCCTAATCTGTTGCTACTGGATGAACCTTCGCTGGGATTAGCACCGATTATCATTGCTCAAATTTTTCAGATTCTTGAAGAAATCCGTGAGGAAGGCGTGACGATCTTCCTGGTCGAGCAGAACGCCCATCGCGCTTTGCAACTGGCTGATCGGGGCTATGTGCTGGAAAATGGGCGGATCGTGCTGGCCGACACCGGTGCTAACTTACTGGCCAATGACGAGGTGCGCAAAGCGTATTTGGGAGGGTGAAGTCATGGTAATATCAGCACTCCCTTATTAACCGCAGCACACAGGACAAGATTATGATTCTGGACAGAGTGGACGCCGGTCATCACGTTCCCGATGAATTCAATGTCATCATTGAGATTCCGGCGCATTCGGACCCGGTCAAATACGAAGTTGACAAGGAGACCGGCGCGCTGTTTGTAGATCGTTTTATGAACACCGCCATGCATTACCCCTGTAATTATGGCTACATTCCCCATACGCTTGGCGAAGATGGTGATCCTCTGGATGTGATGGTCGTTGCGCCGCTACCGGTCATCAGCGGTTGCGTCGTGCGTTGCCGCCCGCTGGGGGTATTGAAAATGACCGATGAAGGTGGTGGAGACGCCAAACTGCTGGCAGTGCCGATTAAGCAGGAGTGTACCCTGTACGATCACATTGAGTCGTTTGAGCAGATGTCCAGTGGACAATTGAATCAGATCGCCCACTTTTTCCAGCATTATAAAGATCTTGATACCGGTAAATGGGTGCGGCTGGATGGTTGGGCGGGTGTGGAAGAAGCCAAAGCGGAAATTATGCGAGGCGTTGAGCGCCACAACAACAGCAAAAAATAATTCTGGTTCTGATTTTATAGAAACCCGCTTGCGGGTGACCGGTGATTGAAATTACCAGCAAACTGCTGCTTCCCGCGTGTGCTTAATACCCAATTCTCTGGAGTAAATAAACGCTTCCCTGCAAGATTAGCCAGGCATATCCGGCGGCTAGAACATCGTCAAACATGATCCCGAAGCCGCCGCCGACTTCGCGATCGACTTGTTGAATGGGCCAAGGTTTGACGATATCGAACAGTCGAAACAGTATGAAGCCGGCGAGGACCCACCGCCATCCCGGTGGTGCGGCAATCATGGTGATCCAGTAGCCAATCACCTCGTCCCAGACAATAGCCGGGTGATCGTGGACACCTAAGTCATGCGCCGTCCGGCCGCAAATCCAAATGCCCAATACGAAACCCGCCACAGTTACCAGCAGATAAGCCCAGAGCGGCAACGGTTGCATCAGCAAATAGAGCGGGATGGCTGCCAGTGTCCCAAAAGTGCCGGGGGCTTTTGGCGCGCAGCCAGCGCCGAAACCGAGGGCGAGAAAATGCACGGGATCACGAAAGACCCGCGCACAAGGTTTTTCAGTCGCGTTCATTCAGTCCCCGGTCCGCCGCAAGCCGATCAATTTCCGATCATCGCCAAAACGCATTTCGAACTGCCCATTCACTCCACCTGTGGTGACGAAACGCCGCAACCACTGCGCAGGGAACTGCACCCGCCGCCCGTCGTTGGCGCGTACGATCACTTGGCTCGCAACGCCTTGATAGTAGCTGTGCATCTGCTCAACAGTCAGATTGAGGCGAAAGTATACAGTCTCCATCATCGGACGCCATTCAGAAAACCGGGAAAACCCATTACTTTTGAGCTGGCGACACTGAGGCTTGGGCTTCACGCTGCCGGCGCAGCAGCAGGCGCGAGATGAAGATACCGGCCTCAAACAGCATCCACATCGGTACCGCTAGCAGCGTCTGCGAGATCACATCCGGCGGGGTGAGCAACATGCCAACGACAAAAGCGCCGACGATAATATAAGGCCGTTTGGCTGCCATGGCATCGGGTGAGAGAATGCCAGCCAGTGCCAGGATGACCGTAGCGACCGGCACCTCGAAGGCCACCCCGAAGGCAAAGAAAATCGTCATCACGAAATCGAGATAGCGATTGATGTCGGTCATGACCGCCACGCCCTCTGGAGCGGTCGTGGTGATAAAGCCGAAGAAGATCGGCATGATGATGAAGTAGGCGAAAGCCATTCCACAGTAGAACAGAATCGTACTGGACAGTAGTACTGGTATCGCCAACCGTTTCTCACGCTGGTATAGACCCGGTGCGACAAAGGCCCAGATTTGGTAGAGAATCCACGGCATGGTGAGGAACACTGCCAGAATCAAGGTGAACTTGAGCGGGGTCAAGAACGGTGACAATACATCGATGGCGATCATGCTGCTTTGGGCCGGCATGTGCCGGGTTAAAGGACATGCCAGTGCGCTATAAATTGGATTGGAGAAAGGCGACATCGCCACAAACACCAGCAATACTCCACCTACCATACGCAAAAGGCGGCTGCGTAATTCGATCAGATGGCTAACGAAAGGTTGTTCGCGATCAGTGTTGGACACAGGTTTCAGTCCGCGGCAGGCGGTTGCGGAGATTGCGGCAATGGAGCGGGCTTCTGCAACTGGGTTAATCCCTTTTGCTGCTCCTCCTTTTCAAATTCAAAGGGGGATGGCGAGGTCTGGGGGATTTCAATAGGCAGCATCGGCTTTTTTGCGGGGGAGGCATCAGCGGCGGGTGGTTTCCAGCCGGGCGGTGGTGGCGCTGAAACCGCTCCTGGCCGCCAACCGGGGGGCGGGCCAGGGTCATCGAATTCTGCCTGGATATCCTCCTGAATTGCTTTGATCTGGTGAGCCAGATCTTTCTTAGTATCGTTAATCTCAGTTAGATGGCCTTGCTCACGTAACGACTGCTTGATCTCTTCCAGGTGCAGTTCACGATCCACTTCCGCCTTGATGTCGGCCACCATGCGCCGGGCTTTGCCCAGCCACAAGCCAGCGGTGCGCGCCAGCCCGGGCAGGCGCTCGGGGCCAACGACGATCATCGCTACGACACCGATCAATGCAAGTTCCCAGAAGCCGATTTCGAACATGTCAAGGGGTCCAGAATCAAATCTTGTCGCGTTCCTTGGTCAACGGATCGGGCAAGCCCGCAGTGGCGCCACCGCCAATAGGGTGCGAAGCAGTAGATTGTTCGAGTTTTTTGGTGTCTTCCTCAGCGGTTTCCGGTTTGCCGCCCTCTTTCATGGCGTCGCGGAAGCCGCGAATGGCGGAACCAAGGTCGGAACCAAGATTGCGCAACCGGCTGCCACCGAACAGCACCAGGACGATAACGAGAATAAGCAAAAGTTCCCAAATACTGAAATGCATAAAGATCTGCCTCTGAATAACGGGGGAGGGTGGCGTTTTAACCGGTAACGCGAGCGGCTTTTTCAGCCAGACCGGACGTACCAAATCGACGCTGTAATTCGTTCAACACGGCGTCCGGGCCAAGACCTTGATGAGCCAGCATAACTAAAGTATGAAACCATAAATCGGCGGTTTCACGCACTAGAGGTTCAGGATCGCCGTTTTTAGCAGCCAGCAGGGTTTCAGCAGCTTCTTCGCCGACCTTTTTGAGGATGGCGTCCAGACCTTTGGCGTACAACCGGGCAACGTAGGAGCTGTCTGGATCGGCCTGTTTACGTGCTTCTAGAGTCACCGCCAGTTCACGCAGGATATCGTCACTCATGAACCGTACATCTCACGCGGATCCTTAAGCACTGGATCGATCGTGATCCATTGGCCATCGCGCAGCTCTTCGAAAAAGCAACTCTGCCGTCCAGTATGACAGGCGATACCGCCGATTTGTTCGATGTCTAAGAGCAACACGTCAGCGTCGCAATCCAGCCGGATATGTTTGACCTTCTGGGTATGGCCGGAGGTTTCTCCTTTGTGCCAGAGCTGTTTCCGCGAGCGTGACCAGTACACGGCCTCGCCGCATTCCACGGTGCGCTGGAGTGATTCCCGGTTCATCCAGGCCATCATCAGTACCCGGCCTGTGCTGGCGTCCTGGGCAATGGCGGGGACCAGTCCGTCCGCTGTCCATTGAATGCGTTCCAGCCAATTGTCAGTCATAAGCATCCGATCCTTAATCTTTCTCCCTTACGAGAGAGAAGGGTGATTTATAGCCGTACTTCAATACCCCGCGCCAACATGTGGCGCTTGGCTTGTTCGATGGTGTATTCGGCAAAATGGAAGATACTGGCGGCCAGCACCGCATCCGCCTTGCCAAGCAGGATGCCATCTGCCAGATGATCGAGCGTGCCGACGCCGCCGGAGGCGATTACGGGGATGCTGACCGCCTCGCTGATCGCGCGGGTCAGTTCCAGGTCGAAGCCGCGCTTGGTGCCGTCACGATCCATGCTGGTCAGCAGGATTTCGCCAGCCCCATATTTAGCCATGCGTTGCGCCCATTCGATCGCGTCGATGCCGGTAGGCCGGCGGCCACCGTGGGTGAAAATTTCCCAGCGCGATGCCTCATTGGCTGGATAGACTGATTTAGCGTCGATAGCGACTACGATGCACTGGTTGCCGAAACGTTCGGCGGCTTCGCGGACAAACTCCGGGCGATGAATGGCAGCGGTGTTGATAGACACTTTATCTGCGCCGGCGTTCAGCATGCGCCGCACATCATCCAGGGTGCGGATGCCGCCACCCACTGTCAACGGGATGAAGACCTCGCTGGCGACCTGTTCGACAACGTGAACTATAGTTTCGCGATCATCTGAGCTGGCGGTGATGTCCAGGAAGGTGATCTCGTCAGCACCTTGCTCGTCATAGCGGCGGGCAATTTCCACGGGATCGCCGGCGTCGCGCATCTCGACGAACTTAACACCTTTGACTACGCGGCCACGATCGACATCCAGGCAGGGAATGATACGTTTGGCTAATCCCATCAAGGATTCCCCGAAGTTCCGGCCAGCCGCTGAGCCTCGGCTAGATCAATAGCGCCATCGTACAGAGCCCGGCCAATAATCGCACCCATGATGCCTTCGCTTTCTACCGCACACAGCGCTTGAATGTCGTCTAGAGTGCTGATGCCGCCGGAGGCAATGACCGGAACCGTGATGGCTTGGGCAAGCCGGACTGTCGCCTCGACGTTGACGCCTTGCATCATACCGTCGCGGCCAATGTCGGTGTAAACGATCGCTTCCACACCGTCGCGTTCAAAGATATGTGCTAGATCAATAACATTATGTTTAGATAGCTTCGACCAGCCATTGATGGCCACACGTCCGTCTTTAGCGTCGAGTCCAACGATAATGTGGCCAGGGTATTCCAGGCAGAGATCATTGATGATATGCGGTTCCTGCACCGCCTTAGTGCCGATGATAATGAATTGAACGCCAGCATCTAGGTAGGCCTCTACCGTTTCTTCGTCGCGGATGCCGCCACCAACCTGAATAGGCAATTCGGGAAAAGCTTTGGCAATCTGGCTAATCACTTGGGCGTTAACCGGCTGGCCGGCGAACGCGCCATTCAGATCCACCACGTGCAGACGGCGGGCGCCAGCCTCCACCCACCGTCCGGCCATGGCGACCGGATCATCTGAAAAGATCGTCGAGTCTTCCATGCGGCCTTGGCGCAGCCGCACACATTTACCATCTTTCAAGTCAATCGCAGGTATAAGCAACATAATGGCTTCTTCCAGCAGCACACCTTAAATTTTTAGTGAGTAGTGAATACTAACCACTAGCCACTAACCACTGTCCTCTAAGGACTCCATTTCACAAAATTGGCAAGCAATCGCAGTCCTGCCTGAGCACTTTTTTCTGGATGAAATTGCACAGCGAAGAGATTGTCCCGTGCAATCGCTACAGTGAAATTAAAGCAGTAATGGCTCTGACCCACCGTCAGTGTCTCGTCGTTGGATTGCAGGTAGTAACTATGGACGAAATAGAAACGGCTATCCTGAGGGATGCCCTGCCAGAGCGGATGATCGCGTAGTTGATGAACCTGGTTCCAACCCATATGTGGCACTTTGAGCCGCTCACCGCTGACGGGATCACGCAGTTCGTTAAACCAGACCACCCGGCCAGGTAATACCTTTAGGCATTCAACGCCACCGTTTTCCTCGCTAAAGTCCAATAGCGCCTGCGGCCCCAGACACAAACCGAGAAAGGGTTTATTGCGGGCTGCGTCCCGGATCACGTCTATCAGCTCCCAGCGAGCCAATTCATGCATGCAATCACGGATCGAACCTTGACCAGGGAATACCACCCGGTCGGCATCCAGGATATCCCGGCGATTCTGGGTGACATGCACCCGCGTTTGGGGAGCAACATGTTCAAGCGCTTTGGCAACGGAACGGAGATTGCCCATGCCATAATCAATGATCGCGATGCTGGTCATGCGGAGGACTCGTGGGAGTGCAAATGCAGGAGTTGGCGTGTTGTATCGGCTGATACCTTAGAGGCTGCCTTTAGTGGAAGGAACACCTGTTACTTGGGGATCAAGTTCAACTGCCATACGCAGGGCACGGCCAAAGGCTTTAAACACGGTTTCGGCGATATGGTGGGCATTGCGGCCACGCAAGTTGTCGATATGCAGGGTGATCAAGGCATGGTTGACGAAACCCTGGAAGAATTCGCGGAACAGATCGACATCAAATTCACCAATCCGGGAGCGAGGGAATTCAATCGCGTATTCCAGACCCGGCCGGCCAGAGCAATCCAACACCACTCTGGAGAGTGCTTCATCCAGCGGCACATAGGCATGGCCATAACGGCGGATGCCATGCTTGCCGCCCAGCGCCTGCTTGACCGCTTGGCCCAGGGTAATACCAATATCTTCAACGGTGTGGTGTGCGTCAATATGCAGATCACCCTGCGCTTCGATGTCCAAGTCGATCAAGCCGTGGCGGGCAATTTGATCGAGCATGTGATCGAGAAAGGGTAAGCTGGTAGCGAGTTGGGCGTTGCCCGTACCATCCAGATTCACCCGAGCTTGAATCCGGGTTTCTAGGGTATCACGCTTGATGGTGGCGATGCGCGCCGACATGTTGGCTTGTTTCTATCTGCAGCCGCTGTTGTTATGGTCATCTACACTGAGGATCCCACAGCGAAGATGGAGGTAATGCCAGAGGAATTATAGATGATCAGTCTGAATAAGCGAATTCTATTCGGTACCCTTCAGATTTGCAGTTACCGCTGCTGATCGTTGCGAGTACCCGCTAAACGTTGCAGTAGATTACTAACTGTTAAGTGTTTTATCATAAATCTGAAGTTCTTACGGTTAAAAGCAATACTTATCGCCCAATTGGCCGCAAGCTTGAACGTTTAGGATTGCTAGAGAAAATCCTGGTTAAGATGGATGCGAAAGCCATGAAAAATATTTGTTCGTTATTGCCACCATCAAAGAGGTTGGATCTGGAAGCAGCTTTGCCTTGTTTGAAAGCAGGCGGCGCAGGGG
>ERZ761607.1738-NODE-1738-length-25652-cov-13.914052_pt1 | contig 25652 bp, 17 predicted proteins | sample MGYA00511164_ERZ761607 | MGnify/ENA primary metagenome ERZ761607 (study PRJEB28899, sample SAMN02445080) | bioreactor sludge metagenome | biome: EBPR sludge | place: Australia: Brisbane, Thorneside Wastewater Treatment Plant | collected 2011-06-22 ... | reverse complement strand
GTGTATAAGAGACAGTCCGAAGCCCCCCCACCGGCCTCAATCAGTCAAAAGTGACTGATTTTTGACCGCAGTTGATTGAATTTTCATAACGCTTGGCGGATTTTCAATCGCCCGCAATGAAAAATCAGCCGTGGGTGATGCCTTTTCATGCGCGCGCGATGGATTTTCAGCCGCGGGTGATTGGGAATCCATCAAGCGCGGTGGTTTTTCCTTCAACGTTGATGATTTTTCGATCAACCGTGATGTTTTTTTCATCAAGCGCGGCGGCCTTTCATCAGGCCGGCTGCCTGTAGGCGCGCTTGCCAAAGCGCGGCATGTGCTCCCGCTCGCAGGCACAGCACCCGCATTCTGGCGAATGCGCTTACCTGCCCGCGCCGGAGCTTCAGCGCACCTTGGCCCATTCCTCGCGCAGGACGGGCTCGAGGATTTTTTTCCACTCGGCGTAGCCTTCAGGGCTGAGGTGGAGCAGGTCGTCGCGGTAGTATTGGCGGATGGGGTGGCCTTTGTCATCGGCCAGGTAGCTGTCGCAGTCCAGGTAGCGCGCCCATTCCTTGTCGGCGGTCCAGGCTTGGAGCATGCGGTTCAGCTCATGCACCTGGGGGATCTGGGCCAGGCGTTTCTCGCCGATCTTCACGGAGGTGAGAATGACGCGCGCGGCGGGGAAGCGGGCGTGGAATTTGTCGAGGAAGGCGGTGTAATCCGCCAGCGCCTCCTGCGGGGTGAGCTTGGCATTGAGGTCGTTGCCGCCGGTGTAGGTGACGAGCAGCCTCGGCTCATGCCGGGCGATGACGGTCTCGAAATAAACGCTGAGGTCGTTCGCCACGCTGCCGCCGAAGCCGCGGTTCAGCACGGGCAGGTCGGGGAAGTCCTGCTTCAGATCCGTCCACAGGCGGATGCTGGAGCTGCCGGTGAAGACGATGCCGCCTTTCTCGGGACGCTCGGCGGCGAATTTGGCGATGTCTTTGGCGAAGCGCGCGGGGTTCGGCCTCGGCGTGGGATCGGCGGCGGGCGCGAGGCTGGCGAGGAAGAGCAGGAGCAGGACGGGTTTCATCATCATCGGGTGGAAGGAAACGCCCCGGCGGCAGGCGCAACTTTCACGGCTTGTCCACGCGCTCGTCCCGCATCTGCCCGGCCTGGGTGCCGGTGAGGGTGTTCGCCTTCAGCACATGCCCTTCGCCGGCGATGACAAAGCCGAAGCCCTGCGTTTGATCCACCTCGTTGCCCTCGATGAGAATCTCCCGCGTCCCCGCCGCCGCGACCAGCGCGTCGCCGCCGATGACAAAGAATCCGTTGTCGCGCACGACGTGCCTTTGCGCCCCCACGGGCTCCAGACCCGCGATGCGGATGGCGGCGGCGCAGTCGCGCACCTCGTTGCCTTCGAGCACGCACTCCGCGGCGGCGCGCAGGTCGAAGGCCAGGGCCATGCGCGTGACTTGATTGCCACGGATCACGATCTGCCGCGCGGACTCGTCCAGCACCACCGCGGCGCCTTTGCCATCGCGGAAGCTGCAGCGCTCCACGCCGGACTCGCGCGCGCCGAGCATCACCACGCCCGGCCCTTCGAAGATGCAGTCGCGCACCTGGACGTCCTTGCCGCCGCGCACGCGCACGCCTGCGCCGCCCTGGAAGATGATGCCCGCGATTTCCACCCTCTCCACCTCGCCGCGAATCTCGATCACGGGCTTGGCCGCGTCCTTCATCCGCAGCACGCAGCCCTCCCGCCCCATGCCGCGCAGCGCGAGCTTCTTCGCGTCCTCAATGACCAGCGTCTCGGTGAAGACATGCTCCCCGTCCGGCACCGTCACCACACCGCCGCCGGCCTGGACCGCCTCTTTGATCCACTCCTGCAAAGGCGGCGCCTCCTGCGCGCGGACTTGGGCGGAGGCGAGCAGGAGGAAGAGAAAAAACAAACGCATTGCATCATGTCGGGCGCGCGGCGGGGCTTCTTGCGAGGAAAAGAGCATGTGGGATCACCTCTTGTGATTTTTTTGTTTACAAACGTCGTCGTTTTTGATTACATGTGTAAACATGAAGCGAAAAAATTCCAAAAAAACTCCACCTCCACCAATCACAGAAGCCGAATGGGCCGTCATGGAGATGCTCTGGGAACAGGCGCCGCGCACCTCGCAGGAAGTCGTCGCCAGCCTGGAGCGGGAGCGCGGGTGGAAGCGGGCCACGGTGCTGACGCTGCTCTCCCGGCTTGCGGCGAAGGGCGCGGTCGTCACCGAGCCGCAGGGGAACCGCTTCCTTTACAGCCCGGCCTTTGAAAGGGCGGAATGCGTGAGCATGGAGACGAGCAGCCTGCTGGGCCGCCTCTTCGGCGGCGCGCTGCAGCCGCTGCTGGCCCACCTCGCCGAACATCATCCGCTGACCAAAAAGGACATCGCCGAACTCAAAGCCCTGCTGGACGACATCGAACCCAAAGCCTGAAACCGCCATGCGCACTCTCCTGGACTCCTTCGAAGCATGGCTGCCCGCCCTGCTGAACCTCTCGTGGAAAGGCTCTCTGCTCACGCTCGCCGTGGCGCTCGTGCTATGGGCGGCTGGGCGGCACCTTTCTCCAGCCTGGCGGCACGGGCTTTGGCTGCTGGTGCTGCTGCGCTTTGTCCTTCCCGACCTGGGGGTCAGCGGCTTTTCACTCGCCAGCCTGGCAACCCCGCCCGCGGCCTTCGCCGTGGAAAAGCAGGATGCCCCTCCGCCAGCGGCAGACGTTTCTCCAGCAGCCATCCCGCTCCCAGACATGCCGCCGCTCATGTTTGCGCAGGAAGAGACCATGGAGCATCCAGAACCTGCAGCGTCCCTTCACCCAGCACCCGCGCCCAGCCACAGACCGCAGGATAAGACGTGGACATGGCGGCAAGGTCTGGGCCTGCTTTGGCTGGCGGGAGCGCTGTTCATCTTCACCAGCATGATGGCGCTGCACCTGCGTCTGCTGCGCCGCATCAGGCGTGATGCCACAGCACCGGAAGCCGCGCTGCGGGAGATGCTTGCCGAGTCGTGCGCGCTGGCCGGAGTCCGGCGCGTGCCGCGTCTCATCGTCACGGACGCCGTGGCCGCGCCTTCTCTTTTCGGCCTGCTGCGTCCTGCCATCCTGCTGCCGCGCGCGGTGGCGGAACAAAAGGATGCCGCCAATCTCCGGCTGATCTTTCTGCATGAGCTGGCCCATCTGCGGCGCGGCGATCTTTGGACGCAGCTCGGCGCTTCGTTCGTGCTCGTCATGCATGGGCTCAACCCCGTCGTCTGGTTCGTGGTCCGCCGCCTGCGCGCCGAGGCGGAGATGGCGGCGGACGCGCGGGCGCTGCGCAGTTCCGGCCCGGCGGAGGCGCGCCGTCTTGGGGAAATGCTGCTCGCCTTCGCCGCGCGCGGTGCCACGGGCTGGCTGGTGCTGCTGCACTCCCCATCCTGGCTTGGCATCTGCACGGGAGGCCGGGACCTGCGTCACCGCATGGAGTCCCTGCGCCGCATCGCACAAGGCTGGCGCACACGCTGGATCACCGGCTTTGCGATCCTGGCTCTGCTGGCCTTCGTGGGACTCAGCCGCGCGCCCGCGGATGAAAACAAACCCGCAGAGGCCGATGCCCAGCCTGCGGAAAAATCAGAACCGCAGCCTGCCCCCAGCCCGGCAGTCTCCAATACCCGCTCTCTCACCGGCATGGTGGCGGATGCTGAAGGCAAGCCCGTGGCAGGCGCCTCCGTGCGGGTGACGATCAATTTGTATTCCAATGCACTGGGCGGCAATCAGCGAACGACTTCCGATGCCGAAGGCCGCTTCAAGTTTGAGACGCTGCCGCTCTATTCCAGCCTGCTGGTGAGCGCCAGCCATCCCGACCATGCCGAGTCCAGCCTGCTGAAGCTCGAAGGTCCTGATGCAGCCCCTGAAATCCGCCTGACCCTGCCTGCCATCCCATGGGTCACCGGCACCATCACGGACCAGCGCAGCGGCCAGCCCCTGAAGGATGCACGCGTCTTTTATGCTCTGGAGCGGCCCCAGATCATCAAAGACTCGATGAGCCTTTTTGACTGGAAGTTCCCCAGCGTCCGCACGGATGAGGCCGGCGCCTATCGTCTTCCGGTGAAAAGCCGGGATGCCAGGAGGATCCTGGTGCGCGCCTGGGCTCCCGACATGACTTCGCACTCCGAACGGATCACCCTCACCCCCGAAGGCGGACGCTTTGACAGCAGCCTCGCGCCCGTTCCGCGCATCCCGGCCAAGGTCGTCAGCGCGCTCGGCCAGCCGGTGAAGGATGCGCTGGTCTTCGTGGTCGAGGACTCGCTGCGGCTGGAGCTGCCTCCTGAAAAGCTTACAGCGGAGTGGCTGCGCTCGCAGGACCGCAAGCAGCTTGTGCAATGCCGCATGATCGTGAGCCTGGACTACTCCGGGCAGGATGGCAGCGTGCGCCTGCATGAGCCGGACGCACTTTTGCGCGAGCATCAATGGATCGTGGCCCTGCATCCCGAGGAGGGCACGGCATGGGTTCATGCCGCCGACTTCGCTGAAGGCACGCTCTTCAAGCTCTCTCCCTGGGCCTCGCTGAGCGGCAGGCTCGTGCGAGAAGATGGCTCCGCCGTCGCCAGCGCGGAGGTGAACCTTTCCATCCGCAACCAGCGCTCTGAAAGCGAAAGGCCGGCGCTGATTTTTCACCAAAGCCTCACGCTGAAGACCTCCGAGACAGGGGAATTCCAAGCGGCTGGACTCATCCCGAACAGCCTGCTGAGCAGCGCCAGCATCGGCGGCGCCTACCACGGACTGCAGGGAGCCAGCCTCTCCTCCGGCCCGCAACGCGCCCGCACTCTGATTGCCCGCGCCTCCAGCTTGATGCGCAAAACCGGGGACTCTGCTGAAACGCTCCGGCTGGTGCGCGGGCGCATCGTCATGCCGGAAGGCATGCCGCTGAGGTCGGAAGACTACAACACTTCGTTCATTCTACGCCGGCTCGATGGCGCGCCCACGATCTCGCCTCGGCTGAACGAAAATGGCAGCTTCATCACCGAACTCCCGGCACCTGGCAGGTATCAGGCCAGCCTCACCATCACCCCAAAGCCTGGGAAAGGCCTTTTCAAACCCAACAACGGACGCTGGCTGCAGTTCACACTGGCCCCCAGCCCCGACGCGGCACCGTTCGAGCTGGATGAAATCCTCCTGGAGAAAGAGGACTTCGAACTGCTCCCCAGCCCACTGGATGAACCCGAAGTTTATGGGGACGAAGAGCAGGGATTCATCGAACTGGCCTCGCTGGACCAGGATCGCAAGCCGCTGCCTGGAGCACGGTTCGAGGCGTTGGATTATCTGGACTTCTTCGGCCAGCCGCTGGGCCTGGAGCAAGAGGCCGCGCGCCTGGCCCCCATCGTCACCGATGCGGAGGCACAGACGCGCCTGACCTTTCCCCGCTATCCGCGTCCCGGAGTGCGCGCGCATGGAGTGCGGCTGCGCGGCGTGTCAGGCGCGGCGTTCCACTTTGCCGAACGGGATCTGCTGGAGGGAAAAAAGGCTGAGGTCTGGGGACGCCCGAAGATCTCCATCGAACTCCAAGTCACCCCAGCGCTCGCCACCTGCGACATCATCAGCACAGAGGGGGTCGTGCTTCAAAGCCCGCCTGGAGCGGATGGAGCCATCCGGGCCACTTTTGTCCAGCCTCCGACCGGGGCATTCATGCTGCGAGGCGCGACAAAGGAGGGGCATGCCGTCTTTTCCGAATCGCTTTCCGCACGCGACCATGCCGGGGGAGTCTTGCGCGCGGAGGTCCGCCTCGCTCCAGGCATTGAGATTGAAGGCGCGGTGGAGAACCTGCCTGAGGGCGGCTCCCAGGACGGGTTCGTTTCCGCCTCGCTCATCGTCCCTCCCATTTCAAGCGATGCCACGCTCAGAAAAGGATATCCGCCCAGCGTCTTCTGGCAGGCATGGACTCCCGTTGACAAAGACGGGCGTTTCCGCTTCCCCCAGCTGCCGCGCAGCCAGTTCGCCAGCCTCAGAGGCATGGGGCGCGGATGGGTCATGGGAGACGGATCATCCATCCTCAGCGGCACCAGCATCATACCGCTCCCGAGTTCCGCAAAGGTCCGTGCTGCCCCCGCCGCACTGCCCGGCGCGCTGCAGCCTCTGCGTCTGCTTTTCCCAGATGGCAGCCCCGCAGCGGGCGCTGCCCTCAGGCTTGTAAGCTTCTCAGGGCCTGCTTCCATGGTCGCCATGCCCCTGTCCCTCGCCAAAAATCTCATCGCCGAGCCGGAGCACCGGGAAGCCCACGCCGCCTGGCTCAAGGAAGGCAACCCCGCCCTGCCGCAGGTGGCCGACAGCGAGGGGCGCCTGACCTTGCCCAACGTCCCCGCCGGAACTATCAGCGTAGAAGTCACCTGGGCCGATCCAAAAACCGGCCATGCCAGGCGTGAGACGCTGAAATTCCAAGCCAGCCGCGGCGGTGAACTCGTCACTCTCAATTTGTCAGAGAGCGGCTCCTGATGTCCGTTTGCAGGGTGAACAGGCGTTCCGTCTGTTCGAGCAGGCAGGATGCCTGCTCCCCATGCAAGCGCGCGTCACTTCTCACTGAAGGGATAAAACTCGCTCACCCGAAGGTTCTCGTAGCGCAGCGCGTCGAGATGCACGGTGCCCATGAAGGGGCCTGGCGGCTCCACCAGGAGGATGGTTTTTGCGAAGCCGTTGTCATCAAAGCCGCGCCGGAAGTGGACGCGGGACTTGATGGCGAAGACCTCGAACTGGGTGATGTCCACGCCGTCTTTGCGGATGGACTGCGGGTCCATGTATTGCACGAGCTGCGGGCTGAGCATGAGCAGGTTCCCGCGGCCGAAGCGGATGCGCGCCGCTTTGACGCCGCCTTTGCCGTCGCCGCTCAAGTGCTCGATGACTCCCTTCACGCGCACCGGCTGGCCGGCGGACTCGTCCACATAACCGCCCACATCCATGTCGAAGGAGTCGCCCTGCTTCGCGCCCGCCCGGGCCAGCGCATTCAAGGCGCGGTCGTCCTTGATCGTGGCGATCACGACTTTGGCGAGGTCTTGCGCGATGACCTCGCGCAGCACCCAGGTGGCGTTGCCGGAGCGGTCGCTGTAGTCCGCGAGCACGACGGGCGCGCGGCTTTGTTCGAGCGCTTTTTTCACCTGCCCCACCGCCTCCGCCACGGGATGAATGGGCGTGGCGGAAAACATCTCCGCGCGCATCCGCCAGGCCGTGTCAGCGAGGTCGTCGGCCACCGTCTTTGCCAGCGCGGCGTCGCCATTCGTGATGACCTGGAAGCACATGCCCGCGTCCGGCACATCCGCCCACGGGAAGCTGTAGAAGAAATTGACGTACACGTCCGGCTCGCGCGCCTCCCAGGTCAGGCAGCGCTGCACCAGCGTGCTCCACGGATGCTGGCCGGTCCACTGATACACTGTGGCGCTGAGGATGGGCACCGTGCGCACCGCGTGCGCCGGGCGGTAGTCGCCGCGGATGGCGCGGATCATCATGCGCGCGGCGCGCTCGCCCTGGAGATGCGCGTCGTAGTGCGGATAGTACTTGTAGGCGAAGGCCAGGTCCGCGTGCTTGAGGAACTCCGCGTCCTCATTGCCATGCGGATCGAAGGTGCCCGCGATCACCGCCTTCGGCCCCACCACCTCGCGCACGCGCCGCGCCAGCTCCGCCTCCGGCCGCGCGATGCCGCGCACCGCCATCGCCCCGTGCAGCGCGAGATACACGCCGTCGAACGGCCCCTGCGCCTTCAGCTCCTCGATCATGCGCCCGGTGAAGTGCTCATACGCGTCGCGCGTCACCCAGCCGGAGCCGATGCCCGTCTCCGGCATCCCTGGCGACTCGATGCCCGCCAGCACCGCGCCGTATTCGCGCGCCACTTTGACAAAGCCGCCCATGTCCCCCTTCGGCTGCGTTTTGAGCAGTGCCTCGCCCTTCGCGGGCGAGCCGGGATAAATGAAATCCTCCCGCGTGGTCTCGTTCGGCAGAAACGTCACCGTCTCATGCCGGAGCTGCATCACCGCGATGCGCGGCGGCCCGGCGGCGGAGGCGCAGACCGTGAGGGAGAGAAGGGAGAGCAGCGGCAGTTTCATGGGGAGGTCGTCTTACGGTTTCAAAAGCCGCAAAACTGCAAGCCTCGTCCCGCAGGACCGCCCCTTTCCCCCGCACAAGTGACTGCATTTCCCGTTCCGCCGCGTATGAATGCCACCCGCCATGATTCGCACCGCCACGCTTTTTCTCCTCGCTGTACTGTCCCTGCACGCGCAGTCGGAGCCGGATTTCCTCACCGGCATCCGCCAGCTCACCTTTGAGGGCCGCCGCGCGGGCGAGGGTTATTTCAGCGCGGATGGCTCGAAGCTCGTCTTCCAGTCCGAGCGCGAGCCGGGCAATCCGTTTTATCAGATCTACCTCATGGACCTGGAGACGGGCGATCAAGAGCGCGTCTCGCCCGGCATGGGCAAGACCACGTGCGCGTGGATCCACCCGGACGGCAAGCGCGTCCTGTTTGCCAGCACGCACAGCGACCCGAAGTCGAAGGAACTCCAGGACGCCGAATACAAGGAGCGCGAGAGCAGCCGCGTGCGCAAATACTCCTGGGACTACGACGAGCACTACGACATCTGGGAATACCACCTCGACGACAAATCCTTCAAGAACCTCACCGCCACACGCGGCTACGATGCCGAAGGCGCGTGGTCGCCCGATGGCACGAAGATGGTCTTCGCCAGCAACCGCGCCGCCTACGAAGGCACGCTCTCGAAGGAAGACGCCGCCCGCCTGGAAAACGACAAGCAATACTTCATGGACATCTATGTGGCGGATGCCGACGGCTCGAATGTGAAGCGCCTCACCGACGTGCCCGGCTACGACGGCGGCCCGTTTTTCAGCGCCGATGGCACCCGCATCTGCTGGCGACGCTTCACACCGAAGGGAGACGTGGCCGAGGTCTGGACCATGAACACCGACGGCACGGACCAGCGCCAGCTCACCAAGCTTGGCGCCATGAGCTGGGCGCCCTACTTCCATCCCAGCGGCGAGTATTTGATCTTCACCACCAACCTCAACGGCTTCGCCAATTTCGAGCTCTATGTCGTGGATGCCGCCGGCAAAAAAGACCCCGTGCGCGTCACCCACACCGACGGCTTTGACGGCCTGCCCGTCTTCTCGCCCGATGGCAAAAAGCTCGCCTGGACCAGCGGCCGCACCAGCAACGGCCAGAGCCAGATCTTCCTCGCCGACTGGGATCATGACCACGCCCGCGCCGCGCTTGGCATCGGTGCATCGAAGCCCGAAGCCCAGCCAGCCAACGCTCCCGACCTCGCCCTCACCGCCGCCGAGATCCGCCCTGAGGACCTGCGCCAGCACGTCACCTACCTCGCCAGCGACGAACTGGACGGCCGGCTCACCGGCACCGAGGGCGAAAGGCTCGCCACGCAGTATGTGGCGGAGGTTTTCCACGGCATCGGCCTCCTGCCGTATGGCGATGACGAATGGTTTGAGCCCTTCGATTTCACCGCCGGCGTGGCCCTCGGCGATGGCAACACACTCACCCTCACCGGTGGCGAGAAGCGCGACTTCACCGCCGATAAAGACTGGCGTCCGCTTTCCTTCTCCCAGACCGGCGAGGTGCAGGCCGCGCCCATCGTCTTCGCCGGTTACGGCGTCGAGACACCCGACGAGGCCACCGGTGCCGATGGCAAAGCGCTCGAGCCATACAGCAGCTACGCCCACCTTGATGTGAAGGACAAATGGGTGCTCGTCCTGCGCTACCTGCCCGAGGGCCTCAGCAAGGAACGGCGCGGCGATCTCACCCGCTACGCCAGCCTCCGGCACAAGGCCATGGTCGCCCGGCAAAAGGGCGCGCGCGGCCTCATCATCGCCAGCGGGCCTAACAGCAAAGTTGTCCAGCAGCTCGTGCCCATGGCCTTTGACGCCTCGCTCGCCTCCTCCGGCATCTCCGCCATCAGCGTCACCGATGCGATTGCCGACGTGCTTTTAAAACCCGTCGGCAAGACCCTCAAGGAACTCCAGGACAAGCTCGACACCGGCGACCTCATGGGCGGCATCGAATGCACCGGCCTCAGCCTCGCCGCCCGCATAGACATCCAGCAGGAGCGCAAAAAAGGCCGCAACGTGCTCGGCGTCCTGCCCGCGCGCGACAAGCCCGACCCGCATGTGGCACCCCTCATCGTCTGCGCCCACATTGACCACCTCGGCAGCAAAGGCGGCTCCAACTCCCGCGCCCGCGGCGACGACGCCAACCGCGTCCACCACGGCGCCGACGACAACGCCAGCGGCATCGCCGGCATGATCGAGATCGCCCAATGGCTCGCCGATCAAAAACGCCAGGGCAAAGTGAGGCTCACCCGCGATGTCATCTTCGCCGCCTGGTCCGGCGAGGAGCTTGGACTTCTCGGCAGCAACCACTTCGCCGAAAGCCTCGCCAAAATGTTCACCGGCGATGCCAACGGCAAACTCACCCACATGTTCGCCGCCTGCCTGAACATGGACATGATCGGCCGCTTCCAGAAAACCCTCGTGCTCCAGGGCGTCGGCTCCAGCACCTGGTGGCCGAAGGAGATCGAAAAGCGCAACGCCGTCACCGGCCTGCCCATCACCACGCAAAACGACGCCCACCTGCCCACCGACAGCACCACCTTTTATCTGCGCGGCATCCCCACGCTCAACGCCTTCACCGGCAGCCATGAGGACTACCACCTGCCCAGCGACACCGCCGACAAGCTCGACTATGACAAAGCCGCGCAGATCACCCGCCTCATCGGCCTCATCGCCCGCTCCGTCGCCACCGCCGAGACGAACCCCGACTTCGTCGCCATGGAAGCCCCGAAAAGCCAGGGCACCCGCGGCGGCCTGCGCGCCTACCTCGGCACCATCCCCGACTACGCGCAGGGCGACATCAAAGGCGTCAAGCTCAGCGGCGTCTCCCCCATCGGCCCCGCCGGCAAAGCCGGCGTCAAAGGCGGCGACATCATCATCAAGCTCGCCGGCAAAGAGGTGCTCAACATCTACGACTACACCTCCCTCATGGGCGAGCTGAAGATCGGCACGGAAACAAACATCACCGTCCTGCGTGAAGGCAAGGAAGTGGAGCTGAAAATCACGCCTTCCTCGCGGGATTGAGGGGGGTTCTGTAGCCGGGGCAGTGACCCCGGAACGCGCCCACATTCGCGGGTCACTGCCCCCGCGCCACAGCCAGCCACTCTCAAATGCATCTTGCCTTTTCGGGGTGTGACCAGTACTTTGACGGCATGAGGAATCTCAAAATCGTCATCGAAAAACACGCCGACGGCTATGTGTCCTACCCTGTGGGCATGAAGGGCGTGGTCGTCGGCCAGGGCGACACTTATGAGGAGGCTCTGCGTGATGTGCAGTCCGCCGTGAAGTTCCACATCGAGACCTTTGGCCCCGAATACAGCTTGTACATAGAATAACTTATCCAAGATAAACGATATAATAATGGTATACGCATTCTGCAAAGATCTTGAGCTAATGGCTTATATACTACTTGACGCACTATGCCAGATTGATGGAAAACTTGTGCTAGGCTGGTTTCAGTTAATTTTTATGATCCTTGGTTTTTGTATCGCTCGTCAAACATATGCAAAAACGCAGATGCAAAGACGTCTTGAAAATAGTTTTCGTTTAATAGATCATTTGCACAAAGTCGGTTCAATTACTGACCTTCATTGGTTTCTGGAAAACTTCGTGAATTCCTCAAATGCATTATCTTTGCCAACGGACCACACACTTCAATACAAGATGCCAAATACACCAACGGGTTTCCTCAAGACTGGATGGGAAATAGTTAAGCCAAATGATCTGTTTAGTGGAAAGTGGACGGACTGGGATCACGATTTAGTGGTTAACTATTGTCGGCAGTTTAATTTTGTGTGCGATCAAGTTGAAAGGCAAGCTGCGGAACGCGAACTAATTCTTTCCGAATTCAAAAAAACAATCACTGATCTCAAACTATTAATTTCCAAAGCTAGTGCTGACGACACTTCACTAGGTCAAAGATTTTCTAGTTTGACCAAATTTACATTAACTTAACAGACATGAAACTTAGCCGTTCCGATGTTTTGCGCATTTTGGATAATGTTGATGATATGTCGCACAATGAACTTATTAATGCTGCCAATCGGCTATATGAGTATAAAATAACACACAATATCCAAAATGCAGTTAACGCCAATGCCTTTGGCGCAACCCCTATGCTAGTGCATATGGATGCATCACTGGTGTTAAAATGGATGGAATGCGATAATCTTGGCGACACTACATATTCTCATGGTAGCTCGCCAAACCATAGCAATACAACTCCCAAGATTAATTTCAACGTTTTAAAAGTTAGATTGTTTTCTTTGCTTTTTATAGCTTGGGGTGGTTTTACAATTTATATGGGAAACCCATTTGGAATGGTTGTTGGTATTTTCATTTTGGCGACTGGAATTTATGGCCTATTTAGAGAAGTAAAAAATTGAATGTTCTACCATCAAAGAATGTTTCTCAAAAACTATAGCTCGCTTTAATTGCCTTTACTGGGTGCGGCCCAAGTTTTGTCTGCATAAGGAATGTTCAAAACATACCATCACATCCATGGCCTCGGAAATCACCCCGGAATACCTCGCCACGCTTCGCGGAATGACGGGCGCGCAAAAGCTGCGCGCAGCGTTCCAGCTATACTGGGGGGCCAGGAGGCTCAAAGCCGCGCGGCTCAGGCAGCAGCACCCGGACTGGACCGAGGAGCAGGTGCAGCAGCGGGTGAAGGAGATTTTCATGAATGCGGTCACCTGAGCCCTATCTTATCTTTACCCGGAAGCTCCAGGAGCTGGGCCTGCGCCACATGGTGAGCGGCAGCGTGGCCGCCATCTATTACGGCGAGCCGCGGCTGACCAATGATGTGGACATCATCGTCTTCCTGCGGCGGGAGGATGCGCGCCGCATCATCACCGCCTTTCCCCCCGATGACTTTTACTGCCCGCCGCTCGAGGTCATCGAAGCGGAGCGGGTCCGTGACCAGCGCGGCCACTTCAATCTCATCCACCATGAAACCGGCTTCAAAGCCGACATCTACCTCACTGGACGCGATGAACTGCACGCCTGGGGCTTTGCCCATGCAGTGTCCGCCGACCTGGATGGCGACACTGTCGTCTTCGCCCCACCGGAATATGTGATCGTGCGCAAGCTCCAGTTCTTCCGCGAGGGCGGCTCACAGAAGCATCTGCGCGACATCCACCGGATGCTGCTCGGCCTGGGCGATGACTGGCCGCGTGGCACCCTGATGGAAATGCTCCGCACCCACCGCCTGGAACCGGAATGGTCCCTGGTGAAAAGCTGGGACGAATGAGCAGGCGGAGGAAGCCTCCGGCGGCATCACGGTCAATGAAAGTCACCCTGGCTGCCATGCTGCCTATTGGATCAAGGAAGTCTGTGGCATTACGGCACCCCAAGCGATGGGGTGGAATGAGCGGGGCAGTGTTGGAGTCCAAGCTTGAGCTTGTTCAATGAACAGCCGCCGCGGAGTCTGCTCCCGTGTCGCCTGAAGGCTTCACTCCAACAGCAGTGTTGGAGTTCAAGCTTGAGCTTGTTCATTGAACTCCCGTTGCGGAGTCAACACCCGTGTCGCCTGAAGGCTTCACTCCAACAAACCCTCACTCCCGCAGCCAGGCGGCCATGGCTTTGGCGAGGCCCTGGCCAACGTGGAGGTAGCCGTCCTGGGTGCTGTGGGGTGTGTTCCAGGCGGTTTCGAGGGTCATGGCCACGGCGCGGGCGGGGGTGCGGTCGCGCACCCAGTTGCCGCTCATGCGGTCGCGCTCCTCCTGGGTCTTCACATAGGTGGCGAAGCGATACCTTGGCAGGATGGGCAGCGGCTCGCGCATGTGCTGGACGCAGAGGGAGAGAAAGCGGTCGTAACTGGCGCGGCGCGGGCCGGTCATTTGCTCGTAGTCCATGGGGCCGAAGAAGAAGGGCTGCTTGTCGCCGGAGCCGGGGTTGTGCAGGTCGAAGTAACAGCGCAGCCGCCCGGCCTGGATGAGGGCCTCGACGCGCTGCTGGGCGGCGGCGACTTCGGGATAGACGGGGCGGGTGTCCCAGTCGCGGTTGTGGTCGCGCGGCACGGCTTCTTTGCCACCGGCGCCGAGGGCCACGTTGTCCACGTCCATGATGGGGATGAAAAAGATCTCGGTGCTCGCGCGCAGGGCGGCGGCCTCGGGCGTGTCCCCGGCCGCCCATTCGAGAAAGCCGCGCCCGACCCAGGAGCCGCCGGCTTCCCAGGCGTGCTGGCGGGCGTGGACCCACACGGCTTGCGGGGCGTCTTTTTTGCCGAGGCGGATGCCGGGCACCTCGCGGCCCTCGCGTGTCTTTGCCAGCACGAAGCGCTCCGCGCCCGGCACGCGGCTGGCGGTTTGCTCCAGCAGGGCTTCGGAATGGGCAGGCAGAAAGGGCGGCCCCCAGGCGAGCCAGAAGGTGGCGGCGGGGGCGGTGATGGCATAGGTGGCGTCGGCTTGGGTGACGATGCCGGGGTCGGTGTGCCGCCACGTTTGGTCATCGCTGCTGATGGCGGCGCGCGCGGGCAGGGACCACGCGGCGGCCAGGCGCTCCTGCGCGCGGAAGGGGCGGCCGGCGGGTTTCACACGCACGGTGAGCGCCTGCCCGGGCCGCGCGCCATCCACGCGGAAATACCACCAGCACGGCCAGCCGCGCCCCTCGCGGGAGACGGGTGAGATTTCGATCAAGCCGGCGCCGGCATCCAGCGCGTGGACCTCCGCCGAGCCGCCGGGGAAGTCGGAATGGAGGGTCAGCCCGGCGGAATGAACGCGCGCCGCGATGAGCAGGCACAAGACGGGAAGGAAAAGCAGGCGCGGGAGATTCATGCGCCGGAGAGAACGCGGGCGGGCGCTTTCTTCTCACGGGGCAAGGGTAAGAGGGAGGCTGGTCCTCCAGCCGCCGCGAGCGCGGGCACTGTGTGCCAAAGGGCTGCGTCATGCACGACACCATCACCCATGCCTTCGGCCGCTCCTGGTGGGCGCACGATCAGGTCACCAGTCCGTCACCGCGCCATCGGGGCTGAACTCGCGCAGGACGATCTCCTGCTGGAAGGGATGCTTCCTCACCTCCGCCTCGTTGATGGTGATGCCGAGGCCGGGTTTGGTGTTCGGGCGGACGATGCGTCCTTGTTTTTCGATGATGAAGCCTTCCTCGACCACGTCTTGTCGCCACGGCACGTCGTTGTGGACGGTTTCGCAGATGATGTAGCTCGGCTGCGAGAAGCCGAACTCGAGTGACGCGGCGGTGCTGACGGGGCCTTGCGGATTGTGCGGTGCCAAGGCGATGCGATGCGCCTCGGCGAGCGCGGCGATGCGTTTCGCGGCACTGAGACCGCCGCAGTGCGTGATGTCGAGCTGGCAGATTTCGACGGCGCGCTTGTCGAACATGTCTTTGAAGGCCTCCAGATTCGTCACGCGCTCGCCGCTGGCCACGGGTGTGGTGAGCGCGGCGTTGATCTTCGCCAGACCATCAACTGCTTCCGGCCAGCAAGGCTCCTCGAAGAAGTAGAGGCCGAAATCATCGAGCGCCTTGCCGAACTTCAGCCCCATGGCCGGTGAAGGCCGCGCATGGCAGTCCACCATGATGTCGATGTCCGGTCCCACCGCGTCGCGCATCGCCGCGACGGCGGCAGCAGCGGCGCGGACGGGTTTCATGCCCTCGATCGGCATCGTGCTCGGCACGGCCATGCTTTTGAAGGCCGTGTAACCATCCGCAACGGCCTGTTGAGCGAGCTCGGCGAAGCGTTTCGCGTTGTCGGCGGGCGTTTGATAAAAGTCCTCCATCTTCCCGCCGCCGAGATGGCAGTAGGTGCGCACCCAATCGCGCACCGGACCACCAAACACCTTCGAGAGCGGCATGTTCGCCACCTTGCCGACGATGTCCCACAGCGCGAGATCAATGCCCGCGATGGCCGTGGCACGCACGATGCCGTGCCCATGCCAGAAGTGCTGCCGATACATCACTTGCCAGAGGTATTCGACGCGTGTCGGATCCTCGCCGATGAGCAGATGCGACATGTCCTCAATCGCACCCACAATGCTGCGCGTGTGCCACTCCAGCGTCGCCTCCCCCCAGCCGATAAGGCCGGGCTGATCCGTGACGACTTTGACAAACACCCAGTTTCGCATCCGTGCATGGCAGACGAGGGTTTCGATTTTCGTGATCTTCATGGAGTGCTGGAAAGACTTTTGAACCGCTAATTAGACGCTAATGGGACGCTGATAAATCCATTAGCGTCATATCAGCGTCTCATCAGCGGTTAAGAAACGGAAATTCGTTTGGCAATGGATTCGATGAGCTGCTCCAAACTCCCAGCCGCAACGACGGCGATGGTCTCCTGGTAGATACCGGTGTCGTAAAGCTCGCGCGGTGGGAGATACGAGGCGCCCCAGTCGGCGGCGATGCTCGCAATGACGATGATTTTGCCGGGGAAGCAGCGGCGGAGTTCGGTTTGGAGGAGGTTGTAGCTTTCGCCTTGGACGCCGAGCCAGACGGCGTCGCCGATGTGCCAGAGGACGACTTGGAGTGGGTAGCTGTCGCCGGGTGGAAGCTGGTGGAGGCGATGGAGGAGGCGGGTTTTGCGTTCGGCCATGGCGCGGCAGTCGGCGGCGCGAGTTTCATCGCCAGCGGCGCGGGCGGCGGCTTCGGCGGCCTTGAATTGATCGAGTTCGGCCTGGGTTTGTTCGATCGTCGGCTGTCCGGGACGGTACTTCAGCGGTTCATGCCAGCGTTGGAGCTTCCATGTGGCTTTTGCAGCGAGGTCGATGCTTTGATGCTTCCATGAGCCAAGTGTCGCGCCGGAAACAACCGGGCCTTGATAAACAAATGTCGTTCCAGCGGCGGGAAGAGCGGTGAGGGCCGGCAGAGCAGCATAGCCGAGCTCGCGCCCGTTTCGATCCGCCACGGCGGTGTCGCCGACGAAGCCTTCGCGCGGGCCGAGTTCGCCGCTGGCACCTTGCAGGAACAAACACGGAGCGCCGGTGTCGCGTTCGACGAGCTCGCGCATCGCGCCGATGTAGTCGGGGCTGATGAGCGTGTTCTCCCATGCGAGCGTGGTGGGATGGCAGGCGTAGTTCACGATGCTGGCGAGCATTTGGCCCGCATCATCGGTCACGCGAGCGACGATGACGGTGTCGTCAGCGGGCACGCCGGGATTGTGGCCGCATACGAACTGCTTCCCGTCCCAGAAATCGCGATGTGTGGCTAACGAGCACCTGCCACGGCCATAAACGATGCCTGCGGGCTTCAACGAAGCGATGGCATCGCGGATCAAAGCGCCCGCTTTTTCTCCGAGTGACTGCAAATACGGCGGAATCAGCTCTCCACCGGGCAAGGAGGCACGATCCAACCCCATCAGGCCCGCGCCGTGCGTATGCGAGAAGACGACAAGGATTTCCTCTTTCGCCACACCGCCGATCTCCGCAGCCTGCGCGACGAGATTCGCATGCTCGGTGGCTCCCATCACGCAGTGATCGAGCGCGAGCAGGATCTGCCGCTCGCTGCCTTTCATCGGCGCAAAGACGGTCACGGTGGCTCGCAGCGGCCGGTGGATGCCGGTGGCGCGTTCATGCTTCGCCGCGCCCCACATGCGGTGGTAGATGTCCGCGGGCGGCGTGATGTCGCACCACTTCAACGCGAAGCGGCAGCGGCTCTGCGGCGTGGGGTCTTCGGTGCGGGAAAGGGTGGGCATGCGCTCTCAAAGACACTTCATGGGACCAACTTTCAAAGGACAAACACTCTCTCGAGATCGCGTAGTTTGTGCATGAGGCCTTTCCTGCTCCTTTTTGCCGCCATCAACACTTTTGCTGCCGATCCAATCGCCATCGGCTCGCGTCGTGAGTTGTTCGTGGATGACTTTTTGATCGAAAAACTCAGCGGCAAGGCTGAGCAACGGCTGCATCATCCGCAGGCGAAGGAGATCGCCATCAAGCACGATGCGCCCTGGGAGGGCAGCGGCACGGGGTATCACAGCGTCTTCAAGGACGGCGACAAATACCGCATGTATTACAAGGCGTGGCAGCTCACCGTCACACCACCTGGAAAAGTGAACACGGGCGAGCATCCGCTCTTCACCTGCTACGCGGAGAGCGATGACGGCATTCATTGGCGCAAGCCGGAGCTCGGTTTGTTCGAGTTCAAAGGCTCGAAGGCCAACAACATCGTTCTCGCTCCCGGAAAAATGGGCGCGGCGAATCCTGACCCCGGCCACATCGCGATCTTCAAGGACGACAATCCCGCCGCGAAGCCGGAGGCACGCTACAAGGCGATCGTGCGCTCCGGTTCGCCGAAGGGCCTGCTCGCGTTTCAATCGCCGGATGGCCTCAAGTGGTCGCCGATGCAGGAGACGCCCGTGATCACGGATGGTGCGTTTGATTCGCAGAATCTCGCGTTCTGGGATGCGCACAGCGGCGTGTATCGCGCCTACTGGCGCTACTTCACCGGCGGCACGACGGACGAGAAGAATTGGAAGCCCTCCGGCTTCCGCGCCATTCGCACCGCCACGTCGAAGGATTTTCTTCACTGGGAGAATCAGCAGGACCTCCACTATGTAGATTCACCCAACGAGGCGCTCTATACCAATCAGGTGAAGCCATATGCGCGTGCGCCGCATCTGCTGCTCGGTTTTCCCACGCGCTACATCGAGCGCGGCTGGTCCGAGAGCATGCGCGCCCTGCCGGAGCGCGAGCACCGCGAATGGCGCTCAAAGGCGAATGATCGCTACGGCATGGCGATCACCGAGGGACTCTTCATGGCGAGCCGTGATGGTGTGAAATTCAAACGCTGGAACGACGCCTTCCTGCCGCCGGGCATCGAGCGGCCCGGCACCTGGAACTACGGGCAGCAATACATCGCCTGGCATCTGGTGGAGACAAAATCCGCGCTCGAAGGCGCGCCAGATGAACTCTCGCTCTACGGAGGCGAAAACTACTGGACCGGCACCAGCAGCGAGCTGCGCCGCTACACGCTGCGCCTCGACGGCTTCGTCTCGATTCACGCGCCGATGAGCGGTGGCGAGTTGATCACGAAGCCGTTTACGTTCTCCGGCAAGACGCTCACGATGAACTTCGCCACCTCCGCTGCCGGTGGCATTCGTGTCGAGGTTCAGGATGCGAATGGCAAAGCGATGCCCGGTTTCACCTTGGACGATTCCGAAGAACACTTCGGCGACTCCATCCAGCGCACCGTGTTTTGGAAAAGCGGCAATGATGTGAGCGCTCTCGCCGGGAAGGCAGTGCGGCTGCGCTTTGTGCTCAAAGACGCGGACCTTTACGCGATCAAGTTTGAGTGACTGGCGGATTCACATTCAGGTCTTGAGAGGCAACCGCATGGCGCGGCTTTCTGCCTTGTGAATTTGCGTGATCTCGCGGCTTGTGATCTTCGCCGCCAGTCCGTAGCTTGGAGATAATTCACCCCCAAAATCCTCATGATGCCGCACTTCCGCCGATGGGTTGTCACTTCCGCGCTGTTTTGCGCGGGCGTGTTTCTTTTGAATGCGCAGCAGCCCGCCTGGCGCTCCTGGAAAAGCACGGATGGCCGGGTGGTCGAGGCTGTGTTCCTGGGTGTTGAAGCGGGTGGTGTGAAGATCAAGACCCGCGCCGGCGCCGAGTTCGTCGTGCCGCTGGAGAGGCTCTCCGCCGAGGATCAGGCCTGGGTGGCGCAGCAGCCGGCGGCGGCGCCCCCGGCCGCCGCCGCGTCCGGCCCGGCACCGGCGGCGGAGAAGGAATGGCCGCGCAGCGTCGCCATCGCCGACAAGCCCGAGGTGGTGGTGGTCAAAGAGGACGCCGAGGCGAAAAAGTTCATCTACCGCTCCCCGCACTACGAGTTCGAGTGCGACTCGCGTCTCGGCGCGAACGTGGTGCGCGAGTTCGGGCGCCTGTTTGAGGCGACCTATCTTTTGAACTGCATGCTGCCCCTGGACCTCAAGCCGAAGCCCGAGCCGCTGCGCGAGTATTTCCTGGCCCGGCTCTACACCAACGAGGAGGACTACATGAAGAGCGGCGGCGCGCCCGGCTCCGCGGGCGTTTACCAGCGCGGAGAAAAGGCGCTTTCCGTGCCGCTCAAAAGCCTCGGCGTCAAAATGGTCGGCAGCCGTGTCTCCCTCGACAAGACCGACGACGACGCCAATGCCACCCTCATCCACGAGATCACCCACCAGATGATGAACCACTGGCTGGCGCGCCTGCCCACCTGGTTCATCGAGGGCAGCGCCGAGTACCCCACGCTCATCGAATACTTCCCCACAGGCAGGTTTTCCTGGACCGGCATCCGCCGCCGCCTGGAGACCTATGCCGCGCAGAAGAACTACTATGAGCCGATGCCCTTCAAGATGCTCGATCTCCAGGAGCTCATGGAGATCAAGAGCGCCGCCTGGAGCGCCGCGCTCACACGCGAGATTCAGGCGCCCAAGGTGGCGGGCGGCGTGGCCACCCAGTCCAGCCAGAACTACGGCTCGGCGGGGCTGCTCACCTATTACTTCTATCATCACGACGGCAACGGCGACGCCGGCAATGTCATCGCCTGGCTGCGCGAGGTGGAGGCCGCGGAGCGCGGCACGGATTTCGCCGCCCTCATGAAAAAGCACCTGCTCCGCGAGCGCACCTACGCGCAGCTCGCCGCCGACGTGAAGAAGGGGCTCAACAAAGCCGGCATTGATGTCGTCTTCGAGCCGCCGGGGAAGAACCCGGCCGCCACGGCGGAGTAAGGCTGCCGCACCGCTTCGTGCTTGCCTGCGCGGGCGCTCTGCGCCAATTCAGCGCCACCATGAAAGCCCTCGTCCTCACCGGCCCCTGCGAGTTCAACTACGACATCGCCTTCCCGGAGCCCGCGCCCGCGGCCGGCGAGGTGCTGGTGAAAGTCAAAGCCTGCGGCATCTGCGGCAGCGACATCCACGGCATGGACGGGCGCAGCGGCCGCCGTCAAATGCCCATCGTCATGGGTCATGAGGCGGCGGGGGAAATCGTCGCCCTCGGCGAGGGCGTCACCGGCTGGGAGATCGGCGAGCGCGTGACTTTCGACTCCACCGAATACTGCGGCGAGTGCGAGGAGTGCCGCTCCGGTTATGTGAATCTCTGCCCGAACCGCAAGGTGCTCGGCGTCTCCCCCGGCGAGTACCGGCGGCACGGCTGCTTCGCGGAAAAGATCGCCCTGCCCACGCGCATCCTCTACCGCATCCCGGAGGCGCTGACCTTTGAAAAAGCCGCCTTCGCCGAGCCTGTGTCCATCGCCCTGCACGCGGTGAACCTGGCGGACGGCATCGAGGTGGGCGAGGCCTTCACCCAGGGCGCGGACTGCGCCGAAGGCTGCGGGTGCCACGATGAGGACGCGGAAAGCCATGGCGGCACCGCCGTCGTGGTCGGCGCGGGCTTGATCGGTCTGCTCGTGGTGCAGGCGCTCAAGGCGCGCGGCTGGGAGCGCGTGATCGCCGTGGACCTCGATGACAAGCGCCTGGCCCTGGCCCGCGAGCTGGGCGCGGCGGAGACCTTCAACGCGCGCCAGGAAGGCCTGGCCATGCACCTGCGCCAGCTCTGCGGCGGCGACGGCGCTGACGCCAGCTTCGAGGTCGTCGGCGCGGCGGCCCCGCTGGACCTCGCCATCCGCTGCGTGCGCAAAGGCGGCCAGGTCATCCTGGTGGGCAACCTCCAGCCGAACACGCCCTTCCCCCTGCAGGAGGTCGTCACCCGCCAGCTCACCCTGCGCGGCTCCTGCTCCTGCGCCGGCGAGTATCCCGAGGCCATCCGCCGCATTGAGGACGGCAGCATCCGCGTGGAGCCCCTGCTCAGCGCCGTGGCGCCGCTCCAGGAGGGCGCGGACTGGTTCCAGCGGCTTTATGACAACAAAGAGGGCCTGCTGAAAGTGGTGCTGACGCCGGAGGCGTGAGCGCGCGCCTTGCGCGCGGAGGCGCGGAGAGTATGTGTGCGCCCATGCCGGACACATTGCAGTCATTCGTCGAGGAGGCGTTCCGCGAGCTGGCGGCGGATGACGCGCCGACGCTGCCATTGGAGGAGAGGCTCTGCGGCGGGAAAAACGCGGGGGATGTCATCGGGCGCTACACGCTGGTGGAGAAGCTGGGGGAGGGGGGCTTCGGCTCGGTGTGGCGCGCGGAGCAGGAGCGGCCGGTGCGGCGGGAGGTGGCGCTGAAGATCATCAAGCTGGGCATGGACACGCGGGAGGTCATCGCGCGCTTCGAGGTGGAGCGGCAGGCGCTGGCGGTGATGGAGCATCCGGGAATCGCCAAGGTGTTCGACGCGGGTGCGACGGTGAGCGGGCGGCCGTTTTTTGTCATGGAGCTGGTGCGCGGCACGCCGCTGACGCAGTTCTGCGAGGAGGCGGCCATGCCGCTGCCGGAGAGGCTGGAGCTTTTCATCCAGGTCTGCCAGGCGGTGCAGCACGCGCATCAAAAGGGCGTGATCCACCGTGACTTGAAGCCCTCGAACATCCTCGTCACCGGGGCGGACGGCAGGCCGCTGCCGAAGGTCATTGACTTCGGCATCGCCAAGGCAGCGGGCGGCACGCCGCTGACGGACAGCACGCTGGTGACGCGCGCGGACAGGCTGATGGGCACGCCCGCCTACATGAGCCCCGAGCAGTCCGAGCCGGGCATGGACCTGGACACGCGCACGGACATCTACAGCCTCGGCGTGCTGCTCTACGAGCTGCTGACGGGGCAGGTGCCCTTCGCGCCCGGCCCGGAGGGGAAAAGCCCGCGCGGGCGCGATCCGCAGCGGCCCTCGACGCGCATCCGCTCCTTCACCGCCGCGCAGATGCGCCGGCTGGCCGCAGGCCGCGGCACGGACGGACCGAGGCTCATCGGCCAGGTGCGGGGGGACCTGGACTGGATCGCCATGAAGGCGCTGGAGGCCGACCGCGCGCGCCGTTACGACTCGGCCAACGCGCTGGCGGAGGACCTGCGCGCCTTCCTGGAGCGGCGTCCCGTGCAGGCGCGCCCGCCCACGGCGTGGTACCTGGCGCGGCGCTTCGCCCAGCGGCACAAGACCGGCGTGGCGGCGGCGGCGCTGGTGCTCGCCTCCCTGGTGGCGGGCATCACCGGCACGACGTGGATGTATTTCAAAGCGCAGAAAGAGCTGGTGAAAAGCAGGCAGGTGGCGGCTTTTTTATCTGAAACACTGGCTGCGGCGGGCCCCTCGAAGGCGCTGGGGCGGGATGCCACCATGATGCGGGAGATCCTGGAAAAAACCGCGGAGCGCGTGGGCCGGGAGCTGGAAGGGCAGCCGGAGGTGGAGGCGGAAATGCGGCTGATGATCGGCATGACTTTTCAAGACATTGACGAGTACCCCGCCGCCGTGGAGCAGCTCCGCGCGGCGGTGGACCTGCTGCGCGCGCGGACGCGCGGCGACACGCCCGAGCTGGCCCGGGCGCTGGCGGAGCTGGGCGCGGCGATGGAGTTCAACAGCGACCCGCGCGGCGCGGAGCCGGTGGCGCGCGAGGCCCTGGAGATGTGGACGCGGCTGCGCGGGCCGGAGTCTCTGGAGGCGGGCTTGTGCTTGTCCGATCTCGGCTGGCTGATGCTCAAATCCGGCCGCCCCAAGGAGGCTCTGCCACATGCGCTGCGGGCGTATGAGATCCTCCAGCGGCACCCGGGCCATCAGAAAACCGGGCGCGTCATCAACACCCTGGCCACGGCCCGCAAAAACACCGGGGATCTGCAGGCCTCCATCAAGCTGCAGCGCCAGATCGTGGAGGTCGAAAAGGCGCTCCACGGAGACGACCACCCCAGCGTCGTCGTGGCGCTGGACAACCTGGGCTACGACCTGGAGATCGCGCGCCAGGACGAGGAGGCGGAGACGATTTTGAACGAGAGCGTCGCCATGGGCCGGCGCATGTTTGGCGGACTCTCACCCCACGAGGACCACGCCCTCGCCGCCCTGGCGCGCATCGCCGACCGGCGCGGGGAGCATGACAGGGCGCTGGAACTGTCGCGGGATGCGGCCCTTGTCGGCGCGCGCGTCTTCGAGCCGGGTCACCGCTACTGGCGCGAGTCCCAGACGCAGTATGCCCGGCGGCTGGTGGAGCAGGCGGAGAGGTTCGTGAAGGAGGCGTCCGGCGCGCAGGATGAGGGAGGGAGGCAAACCGCGCTGGAGAAAGCCCGAAGCCGCATGGCCGCCGCCGCGCAGTGGGAGAACTGGGCGAAGAGCGCCCCGGCGCAGGACCAGGCGTGGATGCGGCTGCTGCGGGCGCGGGCGGCGCTGCTGTCGGGGGATGGGGATGCTTTGGCTGAAATGCGCCAGGCCCGGGATGAGCTGGCGGGCGTGAAGGTGGCGGAGGCGCAGGCCAAACAAAAAGAAGCGCGCCTGAAGCTGGCGGAGCAGTGGCTGGATGGAGGAGTTGGAGTGAAGCCTTTAGGCGACACGGGAGTTGACTCCGCAGCGGGAGTTCATTGAACAAGCTAAAGCTTGAACTCCAACGAGCCGCGCCGAAGATGCCGGGCATCTTCCCTTCCTTTGGGCGCTGTAGGCTCGTTCGCCAGAACGAGGGGGGCTATGGAGCGGGCAGGGCGCGCCATTCGAGGTTTTGGAATTCGATGACGGCGGTGTCGGAGCCGAATTCGGTGCGGGTGCCTTGGTGGAAGGTGTCGCTGACGTCCACGAGGGTTTCGCCGTTGATTTTCACCTGGAGACGGTCGCCGAGGGCGGTGATTTCGAGGTCGAATTCGGCGCCTTCGGCGAAGCCGCCGGGGTGCCGCGCCTGCTGGAGGGTCATGTCATCGGCGGTGGTCCGGGAGCCTGTCTGCACGCGGCGGTGGAGGCGGAGATCGCCGTTTCTGGAGAGCATGAGGCCGTAATGCATGAGGCCGCCGCGCGAGTGGTCGCGGAAGCGCACGGGCCAGGCGTAGTCCCTGCCGGGGCCGAGCCGCAGCCGCCCGCGCAGGGCCATGTCTTTGCCTGTGTTGAGCGCGTGGTAGGCTTTTTCCATGCGCACCCAGCCGTCCGCCAGCTCGGTGACGCCGTTTTTTTGCCTCAGCTCGGCGGTGAAGACGGGCTGCCAGCCGGTGCCGGGGGCGGCTGGGGCTGGCGGCGCGGGGGCGGCGGCGGGCGGGGTGTCGGGCAGGGTGGACTCGACGCTGATGAGCTCGATGCCGCCGGCTGCAAAGACGCCGGGGAAGCCGGCCGGGAGGGTGGTGTCCACGGCGCTGGCGAGCAGGCGGCCATCCAGATAAAAGCTGAGACGGGGGCCGTCGGCGTAGAACTCGGCGGTGTGCTCGACGCCGGTGTCCGAGGGCGTGTCTTCGCCGGCGCGGGCGAGGCTGCGGCGGTCGCCGTCCTTCTTCAAGGGGACGAGGTCTATGGCGGGCGCCAGCGTGTCACCGGTCCAGAGGGTGACGACGTAGCGGGGGCCGTTGCCGGTTTTGTTGAGGCGGAGGATGAGATCGAGGAAGGCGCCTTTTTTCCGGGAGCGGAAGCGGACGCGCAGGGCCTGGTCGCCGGAGCTTTTCTCCAGGAGATGAGTGGCGCTTTGCCCGCTGGTGTTGTGCATTTCGGCGCCGGCGCGGCTCCAGCGCGGCCCCCATTCGCGGGCGGCGGCCAGCTCGTTCCGCCATTGCGCGCCGGGGGCGTGGTTGGAGAATCCGGGGGCTTTGGCGGCGGCGGGGGCGTTGGGCGGGGCGGGG
>ERZ761607.1735-NODE-1735-length-25668-cov-7.570257_pt1 | contig 25668 bp, 20 predicted proteins | sample MGYA00511164_ERZ761607 | MGnify/ENA primary metagenome ERZ761607 (study PRJEB28899, sample SAMN02445080) | bioreactor sludge metagenome | biome: EBPR sludge | place: Australia: Brisbane, Thorneside Wastewater Treatment Plant | collected 2011-06-22 ... | reverse complement strand
GCATCACGCGCGTCGGCGAGCACCACCACCGCATCGCGCCGGCGGCGGTGCCCGACCTGATCGCCGCCGCCGGGGCGCACGGCGCGCGTGTCGTGCCGTCGTTCGAGAACGGGCAGCCCAACGGCGTCAAGCTCTACGCCATCCGGCCGTCCAGCTTCTACGCGCGCGTCGGCTTCATGAACGGCGACACGGTGCACGCGCTGAACGGCGCCGACATCGTCGAGCCGGCGCGCCTCGCGCCCGCGTACCTGCTGGCGTCGACGCGCGTCGTCGTGACGCTCACGCGCCGCGGCCAGCCGGTGACGCTCGTGATCGAGATCGCCGACTGACGCCGGCGCGCCACGCGCGCGTCCGCCTCAGCTCGCGGCGACGGCGAGCAGGCGATCGACCACGAGGCGTGCGCGCGTCGCGTCGCCGCGGACGGTGATGCACGGCACCTGGCGCTCGGTGAACATCTGCTCGAGCCACGCCGCGCTCACGCCCTGCTCGAGCAGGCTGTCGTCGATCACGGCGACGTCGGGGAGCTGCGGTCCGTCGGCGAGCCGCACCAGCGCGCCGGCGTCGGCGCTCGACGTCACCGCGTACCCCGCGTCGGTGAGGGCGCGCGCGATCGCCTCGAGCCGCCGTGGCGCCGCGCCGACGAGCACCGTGCGCGCCGCGCGTCGCTCGACCCGCGCCAGGAAGCGCGACCATCGCACGCGGTCGCCCTCGCTCATGTCGACGATCTCGAGCCCGTAGCCGGCGGTCAGCCCGCGGATGGTGGCGTCGGCGTTCGTGATCGCGCGGGCGACCCGTGCCTTCAGCTCGATCGGCGGATCGCCGACGTCGATGGGCACGACCGCGGTCACGAGGTCGGCGCCCAGCGGCGCCTGGCCGCGGATGAACAGGCCGCCGAGCGACACGTCGAGGGCGTCGCCGTGCGAGCCGCGCGCGCCGCGCAGCTCGACGGGCCAGCGCACCGGGAAGCGCACGCTCGTCCGCGATGGCGGCGGCTTGATCACGACGCCGTCGGCGCGCGCGCGCTGCAAGAGGTCGAGCAGCCGGTCGCGCATCGGTCCGGGATCGGTCGGGAACCGCACGGCGAAGCCGCTCGACCCGGTCTCCACCGCGTCGCGCGCCGTCGTCACGTGGTAGACGCTGCCGCGCACCACCGCCGACAGCTCACCGAGCTCGAGCGCGACGTGCACCTCGTCGTGCAGGCGCGGCGGCGCGCCGGTCACGAGGTACGCGCCGCGCGCCGACAGCGATCGCAGCCGCGCGTGGGACCACGTCCCGCCGCGCAGGAAGCGCACCGCCACCGACGGTCCGGGTTCGCGCTCCGCCGAAACCGCGGGCTCGCCGGTGCCGCTGGCCCGGGTCGGCTGGCCCAGCGGCGGCGGCGGCAGCGGCTCGGTGTCACGGCCCCGGTACTCGACCGTCGGCGCCCGCGTGCTCGCCGATCCCTCGCCGTCGGTCGCCGGGCGCTTGAGCGCGCCCATGCCGAGCGTCGTCGAGCGCGTGGCGGCGCCGCGGCCCGCGGCCGGGATCGGAGGTAGGGCGGGAGGTTCCGGCTCCGATCCCAGCCGCGGTCGCGTGGCGGGCGTGGGCACATCGCGGATCGCCGGCGACGGTCCCGTGCCGCGCGCGTTCGGCTTCGCGGCGTGCGAGCGCAGCGCGGTCATCGCGCCGGCGAGGCCGGTGCAGCCGCGCGCGACGACCTCGTACGACTGCAGGTACGTAGCGAAGAACGCACGCCGATCGCCGTCGCCCATGCGCGCGGGATCGATCACGGCCACGCCGCTCGCGACGACGTGCCCGATCCAGCGCCCGCGATCGCGGCCGTGCTGCAGGTGCACGGCGACCAGCGCGACGTCGGTCGACGCCCGGAAGTAGAGGTCGACCGCCGCGACCGATGGGTCGTCGAAGCGGTCCCACGCGCGGGTCAGGGCCTGCGAGCGGGCGTTGTCGACGACGAGGTAGACCTCGTACGGGGGAGAATGGGAGTGGGAGGACTCCATGCCGGCGGCGCCACATACAGCACCCGCCATACCGGGCGATGCATCTGTACGACGCACCACATCGAGCGAGGTAGGTTTCCCACGAACGCGCGGCCTTACGACCGCACCCCCGAAACACCGTCGTGGCATGAATACCACGATGCGCGTGGTAAGGACGCCGCGGTCAAAACCGCAATCTGATTCGCCAGATCCGCTCCGGATGCCCACTCCCGGCGCCGTTCCGTGGGACGCCCTTTACTTGCTCTTCGGGGGGGTGGGCATAGAGTAGGGCGCATGTTCGGCAAGCACGACCGGGGGCCGCGCACGATGCCCCTCCTCCCGTTGCGCGACATCATCGTCTTCCCGCACATGGTGGTGCCGCTCTTCGTGGGGCGTGAGAAGTCGATCAACGCGCTGGAGGAGGCGATGGCGGGGGACAAGGAGCTCATCCTTGCCGCGCAGAAGAAGGCCAAGACCAACGATCCGCGCGAGGAGGACATCTTCGCGGTCGGGACCATCGGTCACATCATCCAGATGCTGCGCCTGCCCGACGGCACCGTGAAGGTGCTGGTCGAGGGCAAGTCGCGCGCGAAGGTGATCGGGTTCGAGCAGAGCACGCCGTTCTTCTCGGTCGAGGTCGAGGACGTGCCCGAGCCCGACGAGCGCTCGCTCGAGCTGTCGGCGCTGATGCGCTCGGTGCAGGGCGTGTTCGAGACCTACGTGAAGCTCAACAAGCGCATCCCGCCCGAGATGCTGATGAGCGTGCAGACGATCGAGGAGCCCGGCCGCCTCGCCGACACGATCGTCGCCCACGTCAACCTCAAGATCAAAGACAAGCAGGAGCTCCTCGAGACCCCATCGCCGCAGAAGCGCCTCGAGCGCCTCTACGAGCTCATGCAGGCCGAGATCGAGATTCTCCAGGTGGAGAAGAAGATCCGCACCCGCGTGAAGAAGCAGATGGAGAAGTCGCAGAAGGAGTACTACCTGAACGAGCAGATGCAGGCCATCCAGAAGGAGCTGGGTGACCGCGACGAGTTCAAGAACGAGCTCAGCGAGCTCGAGCAGAAGATCAAGTCGAAGCGGATGAGCAAGGAGGCCAAGGACCGCTGCCTCAAGGAGCTCAAGAAGCTGAAGATGATGTCGCCGATGTCCGCCGAGGCGACGGTGGTCCGCAACTACATCGACTGGATCGTGGCGTTGCCGTGGGAGGACAAGACCGAGGACCGTCACGACATCGCCGAGGCCGAGCGCATCCTCGAGGCCGAGCACTACGGCCTGAAGAAGGTGAAGGAGCGCATCCTCGAGTACCTGGCGGTGCAGACGCTGGTCGAGCGGCTGAAGGGCCCGATCCTGTGCCTGGTCGGCCCGCCCGGCGTCGGCAAGACGTCGCTCGCGCGCTCGATCGCCAACGCGACGGGGCGCCGGTTCGTGCGCCAGTCCCTGGGGGGCGTGCGCGACGAGGCCGAGATCCGCGGCCACCGCCGCACGTACATCGGGGCGTTGCCCGGCAAGCTCATCCAGTCGCTCAAGAAGGTCGGGGCCAACAACCCGGTCTTCCTGCTCGACGAGATCGACAAGATGTCGATGGACTTCCGCGGCGACCCCGCGGCGGCGCTGCTCGAGGTGCTCGACCCCGAGCAGAACCACACGTTCAACGATCACTACCTCGACCTCGACTACGACCTGTCGGACGTCATGTTCATCACGACGGCCAACAGCCAGCACTCGATCCCGCTGCCGCTCCAGGACCGCCTCGAGATCATCGAGCTGCCCGGCTACACCGAGTGGGAGAAGATCGCGATCGCGCGCCAGTACCTCATCCCCAAGCAGGCCGAGTCCAACGGCGTGAAGGAGCTGAAGGTCACCTGGAGCGACGACGCGCTCACGATGATCATCCACCGCTACACCAAGGAAGCGGGCGTGCGCTCGCTCGAGCGCGAGATCGCGACGGTGTGCCGCAAGATCGCCAAGGAGTGGCTGGCCGCCGGACGCAAGGCCGACGCCAGCTTCGAGGTCACGCCCGAGACCCTGCCGACCTACCTGGGCGTCGAGAAGTACCGCGAGAACCGGCGCGAGCAAGCCGACGAGATCGGCCTGTGCAACGGCCTCGCCGTGACGCTGTTCGGCGGCGACCTCCTGCCGACCGAGGTCACGGTGGTGCCCGGCAAGGGCAAGCTGACGCTCACCGGCAAGCTCGGCGACGTCATGCAGGAGAGCGCGCAGGCGGCGATGAGCTACATCCGCTCGCGCTCCGAGAGCTTCGGCCTGTCACGCGACTTCCAGACCAAGACCGACATCCACGTCCACTTCCCCGAGGGCGCGATCCCCAAGGACGGCCCGAGCGCCGGCATCACGATGGCGACCGCGGTCGCGTCGGCGCTCATGCGCGTGCCCGTGCGCCAGAACATCGCCATGACCGGCGAGGTGACGCTGCGCGGCCGCGTGCTCGCCATCGGCGGCCTCAAGGAGAAGATCCTGGCGGCCCACCGCGCGGGCGTGACCACGGTGATCATCCCCGAGGACAACAAGAAGGACCTGAAGGACATCCCCGAGTCCGTCCTCTCCGCGCTCACCGTCGTCCCGGTCAAGCACATGGACGAGGTGCTACGCGTCGCGCTCGCCGTCGCCAACCCGGACGAGTTCCTGCGCGAGCCCTCGATGGTCGTCGACTGGCGCACGATCGAGGCGACCACCGGCGGCGACCCGACCGCCGCGCACTGAGAGGGGACAGGTTCATGGGTCCCAAGACCCTATGAACACTCGCCATTCCGGTCGGACCGCGACTGGACCTCAATCGCCCCAGGGCAGCTCCATCTCGCCCAGGTCGGCGAGCTTGCCGCGGACCACGTCGAGGAGCTGCTGCGCGTCGAGCGCTTCGAGCTGCTCGGTGACGCTGCCCTCGAGGATGAGGCCCGTGCCGGCGAAGCCGTGGCCGCCGACGCCGCCGACGACGTGACCGGCGGCGCCGGCGAGGCCGACGTCGACGCGGTAGCGCACGTCGCCGAGGCCGGCCGCGAGCAGCGTGGCCACGCGCGTGCCGGCGCGCTCGACGGTGTCGGGCAGATCGCCGGTGGTCAGGAACGTCATGACGGCGGCGCGCAGGTCCGCGAACGAGGTGGACGAGGCGGCGCGCAGGAGCTCGAGGAACAGGCCGGCGATCTCGCGCACGGCGTCGGCCTCGAGCGTGACCTCCACGTCGATCGCGCCGCGGAGCTTGAGGCCGACGTGCTCGTACTCGGCCTTGAGCTGCGAGGTCAGGTTCTTCTGGTTGTCGATCGCGGCGAAGGCCTTGCGGCCGAGGTCCGACGCGATGCCGATCTTGCGCTTGAACGTCGCGCCGCCCAGGCCGGCGATGAAGCGCTCGGCGCTGTCGAGGTCGAGGCCGTCGGGCAGCTCGACCTCGGTCTCGGAGCCGCCGGCGGGGCCCTCGATGTCGCCGGTCGACCCGACGAGCGAGAGCTTCATCTCGCCGACCTGCACGGGCGCCTCCTGCGCGAGCCCGGCGATGGTCCACGTCGCCTTGACGGCGAGGCCGGCGTCGGCCTTGGGGATCGCCGCCAGCAGCGCGCCCAGGCCGGGCACGCTCGAGCTCGCCGACACCGCGTGCTTGGCGCCGACCTGCACGCTGACCTGGTGCACGCTCCGCTCGGGCGTCGACGTCGCGGAGCGCTGGAGCTCGAGCGCGCCGCCGACCTCGAGGAGCCGGCCGATGCGAGCGCTCGCCTGGCCGCCGAACATTCCGACCGACGAGCCCATCTCCTCGGGTTTCTGGCCGCCGCCCCACTCGTGGACTCCATCTGCTCCACCCTTGCCCTTGCGCATTCCCGTCGATGCGACGGCCTGACCTTCGCCGGTCAGCTTGGGCTCGAGCTTCGACGAGACCAGGTACGGGAACGGATCGATCTGGTCGAGCTCGTCGAAGACCAGGGCGCCCGCCGACACCGCCGCCTCGATGTCGACGAACGCGGCGAGCAGGCCGACGAAGGCGTCGTCGTCGAGGAACGGGAACTCGTAGCGGTTCTGCGACATGAACTGCATCTGCGCGCTCGCCGTCGCCGCGACCTCGTGGGCCCAGAACCGCTGCTTCTCGCCGTTGTCGGCCTTCTTGCCCTCGGTCTTGCCCATGCCGCGCGACATCTCGACGCCGCCGCGCATGAGGAAGCGCTCGTCGTAGCGCAGCGTGCCCGGCGCGCTGCGGAAGATCGAGAACGACGACTCGGCGCCGGCGACGGCGTAGGCCACCGAGATCGAGAGGCCGCGCTCGAAGTAGACGCCGGTGCCGACCGGCAGGTGACGGTCGATGAGGTCCTGGAGGATGGGCACGACGAAGGCCTTGGCCTCGTCGATGAGCGGCTTGAACGCCGTCCGGCCCAGCGTGCTGAAGACCTTGTCGCGCGTCTTCTCGGGCAGGAGCCAGTACGCGGCGAAGAGCTGGGGCAGGAAGAGGACGCTCGCGGTGCAGGTCACGAGCGCCAGGTAGAAGCGGCCCAGGCGCTCGACGTCGATCTTCTGCAGGATCTCGACGATGGTCTCGGCCGTCAGCAGCGAGAGCCCGTAGGCGCAGAGCGACGTCATCTTCACGAAGTGCAGGGCGATGAAGTCGAGGAGCAGCGGCAGCTTCGACGGCGTGCGCGCGAGCCAGCGCAGACACTCCTGCGCCGTCTCCTTGCTCGCGTTCAGGAGGAAGTCGACCACGTCGCCGACGACCTCGAGCTCGAGCACCGCCTCCTGCACGTCCTGGGCGATCGAGCCGCCGAGCGTGACCAGCTCGGGGGCGTCGCCCTGGACCAGCACCATGTTCGACGCGGCGAGCACCGCGACGTAAGCGGGCAGGCTCGGCCCCATGCGCCGCTTGATGTCGTCGAGCATGCGGGTCTGCTGCTCGCCCAGGCCGAAGAGGCCGCCGGGCAGGGTCACGACGACGTCGAGCTTCTGCAGGAAGCGCGTGAGCAGCGTGCCCTTCATCCCGTAGCGCGCGTCGAGCGTCTGGTACTCGAGGAGCGTGGCGATGATGCGGGTGCGCTGCGCGGCGATCGCGCCCGCACCGCTGTCGTCGTCGGCGAGCGTGCGGTACGCGGCCTTGACCACGCCGGCGTCCTGGCGCATCTGCGTGTCCCAGAACTCGACGACGTCCTCGGTGAAGCGGCCGGCGTTGCGGGCGTCGGCGTTGCCGTCGGCGAGGACGTCGTAGAGGCGTCGCCGCGACGGCTTGTCGAGCACCGCGACCAGGTACTCCCAGGCGTTGTCGGCCTCGAGCAGCGTCGCGACGATGCCCTGCACCCGGTGCTTGCGGACCTCGGCCACCAGCTCGGCGAGCTTGCCGAGCTCGCTCCACAGCTCGAAGCGCGCCAGCGCGAGCGTGGCGGCGGTGCCGTCGATCTTCAGCTCGGCGTTCACGTCGAGCGCGTCGACGTACGTCGCCACGAAGCGGGCGTCGGCGCGCAGGAGCTGGCGCAGCGCCGCGGCCTGCGCCGCCGCGTCCGCCGCTGGATCCTTGGCGCCGTCTTCGCCGTCGTTCGCGGGCTCCGCCCCCTTCGGCGTTGCGGCCGGCGTCCCGGTCGGCTTCGCCTTTGCCGCCTCGAGGTGCACCGCGAACGCGTCGTCCGACGGCGGCGCCGTCTTCGCGCCCGTCCCCGCGATCGGCAAGAGCCCGGGCGCCGCCGCCGCCACCGGATCCGCCGCGCCGCCGATCCGCGGCGGCAGCCTCGCCGTCAACGTCTGCTTGCCGGGCGCGACGCCGCTGGGGCCGACCTGATCATCGTCGAGCTCCCACGGCAGGCGAAGGTGCTGGTATCCGAGCATCCCCGGACCCATCGCACACGCGATGCCATCTCCATCTGCCTGGAATCGCTGCGCGCATTGCCACCGACCGAGCTACCTGTCCCATGGGTCATCGCCGTGCCGCGCGACGGTGCGCTCCGGAATCTGGGCGCGGGAGTCGAAAGCGTGCGGGAGTGCAATTGATCGAGGTTCAGGCGACGTGATGGTATGGGCGCGTCCGGGGAGGACACGTCCGGGGAGGACACGTTCGCGCATGCACGATCCAGCACGTCTCCATGTCTCGCGTCTCGGGAACCCGAAGGCGCCGCCGCTGGAGCCCGCGACGGGCGCCGAGCAGCCGTCGGCGTCGATGGCGACGCTGCTCCAGGCGCGGCCGAGCAACGCGCCCGCGTCGTCGACGCCCGTGATCGTCGGCTCGCCCGGCGAGCTGGTCGAGACCGCGTCGTTCACGCCGAGGTCGGTCCCCGCGATCTGAACGTCGCCGCGCGCGCCGGACGGCGCCGTGTGCGATCATGCGGTCGGTGGCGGAGTTCGTGCCCATCGTCGCGGAGCGCTTGCTCCTGCGACCCTTCGCGGTCGAGGAAGCGCGTGTCATCGCCGCCTACCGGCGCGAGCCGGCCATCGCGCGCTTCCAGGGCTGGGGCGTCGTCGATCCCGGTGAGATCGAGCGTGACCTCGCCGCCATGCAGCCACGCACGCCGTGCGATGTGCCAGGCCCCTGGTTCCAGCTCGCCGTCGTCGAGCGTGCGAGCGGCGCCATCGCCGGCGACCTCGGCGTGCGCGTCCTCGGCGAGGCGCACGACAGCGCCGAGATCGGGTACACGATCGCGCCGGCCTTCCAGCGGAAGGGCTACGCCACCGAGGCCGTCGGGGCGCTGTGCGAGTGGTTGCTCGGCGCCCGCGCGCTGGCCCGCGTCATCGCCGTGGTCGACGGCCGCAATGCGCCGTCGATCGCGGTCGTCGAGAACGCGGGCTTCCGCCGCGTGGCGCTCGTCGAGACGCGCCACGCCGGCGCGCCCAGCGCGCTGCTCACGTACGAGCGCCGGCGCTGATCCGCAGGCTCGCGAGCAGCGCGTCGACGAGCATGTCGCGCAGCGTGGTGCGCTCGACGTCCTTCTTCTGCAGCCACTCGAGGCTCGCCGCCTCGACGAAGCCGATCCAGCCGCGCACCGCGAGCCGCACCAGCGGTCGGTTCGAGAGCAGGAGATCGCTGAGCGGCGTGCCCTCGGCCTTCTCGAGGAAGCGCTCCACGTAGGTCGCGCGCACGCCCTCGATCACGCCGACGACCTCGGGGTCCGAGCCGATGCCGCCGCGCATGAGCGCCACGAACGGGCGCGCGTGGCGCGAGACGTGATCGAGGTACGCATCGAGACCGGCGCGCATGCGCTCGAGCGGCGGCATCGTCATGTCGCTCGTGGCCGCGGTCGTGCTCGCGATGAGCTCCGCGGCCGTGGTGCGCAGCCCGGCGAGGTAGAGATCGCGCTTCGTCGGGAAGTAGTGATAGAGCAGGCCCTTCGAGATCCCGGCCGCCTTCGCGATGTCGTCGATCGACACGTCGTCGTACGTGCGCTCCGAGAACGCCTGCACGCCGAGCGCGAGCAGCTGCGCGCGTCGCTGATCGTTCTCGAGCCGGATGCGTCGCCGCGGACGGCGCGAGCGCCCGCTCTCCGCCGCGCCGGCTGCGCTCGCAGCGGCGGCGCGACGACGCTTACGGAGCCCGCGGACGATCGCCATCCCTCACTCGTACCGCGTTCGCCACAGCGCGCGCAAGATGATTGGAAGTGTCCTGCATCATTAGAAGATCCGGCTATTGAACGATTTGCTATTGACTGGCGGTCAATACGGACTCACGATGTCGAGCAAGGACGCGCACATGACTCGCCCCACCATCACTCCCCGCAAACCTCCGCTCGGCTTCGAGAAGGTCCCCCGGCACTGGTTCGCCGGCCTGGCCGTACCCACCGCCATCTCGAACGGCGTCAACCTCCTCTTCCCTCATGGCGAGCGCTTCTTCGTGCGCTCCGTCTATCACTTCCTCGATCGCATCGAGGATCCCGCGCTGCGCGAGGCCGTGAAGGGCTTCGGCAACCAGGAAGGTCGTCACGCCCGCGCGCACGAGGACTACTTCGACACGCTGCGCGCGCAGGGCTACGACATCGATCGGTTCCTCGAGCTCTACACCCGCGTCACCAGCCGCATCGAGAAGTTCTCGGGTGCGAAGCTCCGGCTCGCCACCACCGCGGCCGCCGAGCACTTCACGGCGATCATGGCGGAAGGCGCCGCGACCGAGATGCCGCTCGAGCTGGTCCATCCGCAGATGCGGCAGCTCCTCCTCTGGCACGCCGCCGAGGAGCTCGAGCACAAGTCGGTCGCCTTCGACGTCCTCCAGGCCGTCGATGACTCGTACGCGCTGCGCGTGGCGGGCATGGCGATGGCGACGATCATGCTGTCGACGTGGTGGGCGATCGCGACGATCATGTTGCTCCGCCAGGACGGCATCGGGCCGCTCGAGGCGGCGCGCCGGCTCCGCGAGATGCGCGCGGCCGCCGCCAGGGCGGGGCAGCACGTGCCCAAGCCGATCGGCGAGCGCGTGTTCGGGCGCGGGCTGCGCGAGTACCTGCGCCGCGACTTCCATCCCGACCAGAACGACAACTATCATCTGGCGGGTGTGCTGCTCGCCCGGAGCGAGGCGGCGCACAGGGAAGCTGCCGCCCGTGCATCCTGAGCGAGGCCGCAGGCCGAGTCGAAGGACCGCTCATGCGCTTCACTGACCAGCACGTCGTCGTCACCGGGGCCGCCAGCGGCATCGGCCGCGCCACCGCCGCCGCGTTCGCCGGCCGCGCTGCCCGCCTCTACCTCTGCGACGTCGACCGGGCCGGCCTCGACGCCGTCCGCGCCGAGCTCGGCGACCGGGTCGCGCTGGCCGAGGTGGTCGACGTCGGCGATCGCGCCGCGATGCAGGCGTTCGCCGCCGCGGTCCACGCGCTCACCCCCGCCGCCGACGTGGTCGTCAACAACGCCGGCATCGGGCAGTCGGGCGGCATCCTCGACGCGCCGCTCGAGCACTGGGATCGCACGCTGCGCGTGAACCTGATGGGCGTCGTGTACGGCAGCCACTTCTTCGCGCCGCCGATGGCGGCACGCCGCCGCGGTCACATCGTCAACCTCTCGTCGATGCTCGGTCTCTACGCGACGCCGGAGTCGATCGCGTACGTCGCCTCGAAGTTCGCCGTCCTCGGCCTGACCCTCTCGATGCGCGCCGACCTCGCGAAGCACGGCGTGCGGGCGACGGCGATCTGCCCCGGGCTGATCGCGACCAACATCATCGAGCAGACCCACTTCTCGCCCGGCCGCGAGGGCATGCGGGCGCGGATGGCGAAGACGTTCAAGTCCCGCGGGACGTCCCCGGCGGCCGTCGCCGAGGCGATCGTCGACGTGGTCGGCACCGACATCGCGGTGCGACCGGTGACCACCGAGGCGTGGGTGGCATGGGGCGTGACGCGGTTCGCGCCGCGGGTCGTGACCGACGCCCTCGGGCGACTGGCGATGCGGGCGCAGGAGCGCCTCGTCTCCAGGGACTGACGCCCGGCGACTACTTCCGCCGACCGAGCACGACGAGCAGCACGGCCGCGACGATGAGCGGCGTGGCCGCCCACGTCGCGGTGCCGACCGACTCGGCGCCGAGCGCCGCGCCGAGCAACACGGCGAGCGGCGGATTCACGAACGCGTAGCTCGTGGCCAAGGCCGGCCGCGTGTTGCGCAGGAGCCAGGAGTACGCGGTGAACGCGACGAACGATCCGAGGATCACGAGGTACGCGACCGCCCAGATCGCGTCGAAGGTCCACACCTCCGGCAACCGCTCGCCGCGGCCGAAGCCGATGATCGCGAGCGCGACCGCACCCATGACCTGCTGGCTGGCCGCGGCCATCACGCCGGGCGCGGCGGGCAGACGGCGCGCGAGCATCGAGCCCGCCGCCCACGCCAGCGGCGAGCCGAGCAGCACCGCGGCGTACACGGGCTCGGCGGAGAGCTCGGCGCCCGAGGTGAGGACGATGACGCCGGCGAGCCCGAGCGCCACGCCCAGCCACTCGCGCCGGGTGGGGCGCTCACCCGCGGCGGCGGCGAAGACCGCCATCCACAGCGGCATGGTGGCGCAGACGACCGCGGCGATGCCGGAGCTCACGCGGGTCTCGGCGATGGCGACCAGGCCGTTGCCGCCGGCGAAGAGCAGGAGCCCCACCGGCAGCGCCAGGAACCACTGGCGTACGGTCGGCATCGGCAGGCGGCGGACGAGCCCGAACAGGAGCAGGAGCCCGCCGGCGATGCTGAAGCGGATCGCGCCCATGAGCATCGGGGGCAGCGTCTCGACGGCGATGCGCATCACCAGGTACGTCGAGCTCCACACCACGTAGACCGACGCCAGCGCGAGCACGGTCGCCATCCGGCGATCGCCGCGCCCCGGTTCGGAAACAGCGACTGGACCGCCTGCGGGTGTCACGCGCGCCAACCTTGGCACGCGCCGGCGACCTGGACAGCGACAGTCATCATCTTGCCAGCCAGTACAGAAAGAGTGAGATCACCCATGAACCGATACAGTGAACCCGACGCCGACCCCGCATCTGTGATGGTCGAGCCGGAAGACGACAAGTACAATCATCCACGCCGTGCCCGCCGCCGCCAGCGACTTTCTCTACGAGCAGCTCGCCGCCGAGCTCGGCGACGCGATCGAGCGCGGCGCGTTGCGGCCCGGCGAGCGCATGCCGTCCGTGCGGCGCCTCGCCGAGGATCGCGCCGTGAGCGTGGCGACGGTGGTGCAGGCGTACGGCGTGCTCGAGGGCGCCGGGCTCGTCGAGGCGCGGCCGAAGTCCGGCTTCTTCGTCCGCCGGCGGGCGGAGGAGGGGGCGACGCCGCGCCCGCCGCGCAAGGCGATGACGGCGACGCGCCCCGCGGTCTCCGACGGCGTCGGGCGGCTGATCGCCGCCTTGCGCGATCCCGGCGTCGTGCCGCTCGCCGCGGCGTACCTCGACCCGGCGACCTTGCGGGTGGCGTCGCTCAACCGGATCGCGGCAGCGCTGGCGCGTGAGGTCTCGACGCTCGGCGCGCGCGACGACACGCCGCCCGGGCTGTCCACGCTGCGCCGCGCGCTCGCCCGCCGCTCGGTGACGTGGGGCTGCGCGCTGACCGAGCACGACTTCGTCTGCACGATCGGCGCGACCGAGGCCATCACGCTCGCGCTGCGCGCGGTCGCGCGGCCCGGCGACGTCATCGCCGTCGAGAGCCCGACCTACTTCGGCATCCTCCAGACCATCGAGGCGCTGGGCATGAAGGTGGTCGAGGTGCCGGCGCACCCGCGCACCGGGTTCGACCTCGGCTGCCTGGCCGAGACCCTGCGCGCGACGCCGGTGAAGGCGATCGCCTGCATGCCGACGGCGGCCAACCCGCTCGGCTCGGTCATGCCCGACGAGGCCAAGGCGGAGCTCTACGCGCTCGCGGTGCGCCACGACATCCCGGTGATCGAGGACGATGTCTACGGCGAGCTGTGCTTCGACGGCACGCGGCCGCGGCCGCTCAAGGCGTTCGACAAGGACGGGCGGGTGCTCCTGTGCGGCTCGGTGTCGAAGACGCTCGCGCCCGGCTATCGCGTCGGGTGGATCTCGCCCGGCCGCTACCAGGACGCGATCGAGCGGCTCAAGTTCTCGCAGTCGCTCGCGTGTCCGACGCTCACCTGCATGGCGGTCGCCGAGATGCTCTCGTCGGGCAGCTACGATCGTCACCTGCGCCGGCTGCGCACCGCCATCTGCGGACAGGTCGCCGCGTACCGCGACGCCGTGCTCGCCCGCTTCCCCGACGGCACGCGGGTCTCGGCGCCGCGCGGCGGCTTCGTGCTGTGGATCGAGCTGCCGGCGGGCGTCGACGCGCTGGTCCTGCAGGAGCGCGCGCTCGCCCGCGGCGTGGCGATCGCGCCGGGGCCGATCTTCTCGGCGCGGCAGCAGCGCTTCGCCAGCTGCCTGCGCATCTCGTGCGGCGCGCCGCTCACGCCGCGTGTGCTCGGCGCCTTCGACCTGCTCGCCCACCTCTCCCACGATCAGCTGGCGCGCGGCAACCGGGCGGCGCGCGCCACCGCCTGACGATCGCACCCGCCCCGAGGACAACATGCGCTACTTCGTGGTCGACGCCTTCACCTCGCGCGCCTTCGCCGGCAACCCGGCGGCCGTCCTGCCCCTCGAGCGCTGGCCGGACGACGCGCTCCTGCAGCGGATCTCAGCCGAGATGGCGCTGTCGGAGACGGCGTTCTTCGCGCCCGAAGCCGACGGCTTCCGGCTGCGCTGGATGACGCCGGCCTGCGAGGTCGACCTGTGCGGGCATGCGACGCTCGCGACCGCGTTCGTCCTGATGACGCAGCTCGAGCCGGCGCGCGCGTCGGTGCGGTTCCACACCCGCAGCGGGCCGCTCGACGTCACCCGCACGGGCGAGACGTTCACGCTCGACTTCCCGGCGCGCGTGCCCGAGCGCGAGGGTGACGCCGCGCTCGCCGCCGCCGTCGAGGCGGCGATCGGCGCGACGCCGCGCGAGCTCTGGCGCGCGCAGAATCTGCTCGTCGTCCTCGACGCCGCCGCCGCGGTGCGCGCGCTCGCGCCCGACTTCCGCGCCGTCGGGGCGCTGCCGACCGAGGGCGTGATCGTGACCGCGCCCGCCGATCCCGCGACCGACGGGCCGGGCGTCGACTTCGTCTCGCGCTACTTCACGCCGCAGCACGGGATCGACGAGGACCCGGTGACCGGCTCGGCGCACTGCACGCTCGGGCCGTACTGGGCCGAGCGCCTGGGCAAGCCGACGCTCGCCGCGCGGCAGGTGTCGAAGCGCGGCGGCGAGCTCGCCGTCGACGTGGCCGGTGACCGGGTGAAGCTGGGCGGGCGGGCCGTGCTGATCGCGCGCGGCGAGCTGCTCTTGCCGTAGGCGGGCGCGCGCGGCAGGATGCCGCGCCATGGCGGTGACTCCACTCGGTCCGGACGACGAGCTCGAGCTCGATCTCGAGCTCGACGCCGCCGACGACGAGGCGGCGCTCGCGGCCGCCGTCGCCGCGCGGCTCGGCGTCGCGCCGGGCGCGCTGCCGCCGCTCGAGGTGCGCCGCCGCGCGATCGACGCGCGCCACCACCGCGTGCGCCTCCACCTCACCGTCGGCGCGCGCCCGGCCGTGGCGGCGCCGCTGGGCGAGCCGCCGCCGCGCGAGGTGAAGGGCGAGCCAGTGGTCATCGTCGGCGCCGGCCCGGCGGGTCTGTTCTGCGCCCACGAGCTCGCGCGCCACGGCGTCGCCTCGATCGTGCTCGATCGCGGCAAGCTGGTGCAGGCGCGCCGCCGCGATCTCAAGGGGCTCACGCAGCACGGCACCGTCGATCCCGACAGCAACTACTGCTTCGGCGAGGGCGGCGCCGGCACGTACTCCGACGGCAAGCTCTACACCCGCGCCCACAAGCGCGGCGACGTGCGCGACGTGATCGAGACGCTCGCGCTCCACGGCGCGCCGCGTGACATCCTCGTCGACGCGCGCCCGCACATCGGCTCGAACAAGCTGCCCCGCGTGATCACGTCGTTGCGCGAGCGGTTGACCGCATGCGGCGTCGGCTTCGAGCTGCCGGCGCGCGCCGAGGGGCTCCTCGTGGAGGAGCGCGGCGGCATCCGCGCCGTCGCCGGCGTCCGCCTCGCCGACGGCCGCGAGCTCGCCGCGCGCGAGGTCGTCGTCGTCACCGGGCACTCGGCCCGCGACGTCTGGGGCTGGCTCGCCGCCGCCGGCGTCCGCCTCGAGGCCAAGCCGTTCGCGGTCGGCGTCCGCGTCGAGCACCCGCAGCCACTCGTCGATCAGGCGCAGTACGGGCGCGCCGCCGGGCACCCGCGCCTGCGCGCCGCCGCCTACAAGCTCGTCCACCAGAGCGAGGGTGACGCCGGCCGCCGCGGCGTCTTCTCGTTCTGCATGTGCCCCGGTGGCTGGATCGTGCCGGCCGCGACCGAGCCGGACGGCGTCGTGGTGAACGGCATGAGCCTCTCGCGCCGCGACTCGCCGTTCGCCAACAGCGGCATCGTCGTCGGCGTCGAGCTCGCCGACCTCGCGCGCATCGGCCTCGACGGACCGCTCGGCGGCGTCGAGCTCCAGCGTCGCATCGAGCAGGCGGCGGCCACGGCGGGCGGCGGCGCGCTGGTCGCGCCCGCGACCCGCGTCACCGACTTCGTGCGCGGCCGCGGCTCGACCACGGTCCCGCGCACCAGCTACCAGCCGGGGCTCCTGCCCACCAGCATCGCCGAGGTGCTCGACGCGTCCGGCCTCGACCTCGCCGCGCGCCTGCGCCAGGGCCTGCAGGGCTTCGGCCGCACGCTGCGCGGCTTCGTGTCCGACGAGGGCGTGCTCGTCGGCGTGGAGTCGCGCACCTCGAGCCCGGTGCGGGTGCCGCGCGATCCGTCGACGCTCGAGAGCCCCGACCTCGCCGGCCTCTTCCCCGGCGGCGAGGGCGCCGGGTTCGCCGGCGGCATCGTGTCGGCGGCCCTCGACGGCATCCGCCTCGCCCGCGTCATCGTCCGGAAACGAGGTGTGGCTCCCGCCGCGTGAGCCGTGGTACGCCCACGGCGTGCGTCACGTGCTCTGCGCCTGGTGCCTCCTCGTCGCCGCGTGCGACCTGGGCACCGACGCCGTGCCGCCCGACGCGAGTCCCGGCGCCGACGCCTACCGCGGCCCCAACGCCGACCTGGTCCCGCCGGTCGGCAGCGACGCCACCCTCGACGTCGCGTCGTGGAACCTCGAGTGGTTCCCCAAGGACGAGCGCACGGTGTGGCTCGTCGTCGATCTGATCGCCAGCCTCGAGCTCGACATCGTCGTGGTCCAGGAGATCGCGAACGTCGATGCGTGGAACCAGCTGCTCGAGCTCCTGCCCCAGCACGACGGCGTGCTCTCGACCCACCAGTACTCGGCGACCGAGTACCAGAAGATCGGCGTCATCTATCGCCGCGATCTGGTCGTCGCCGGCGAGCCCGCGCTCCTCTTCTCGGGGCAGACGTACGCGTTCCCCCGTCCGGCGCTCGCGCTGCCGCTCACCGCCGGCGCGCTCACCTTCGATCTCGTCGGCGTGCACCTGAAGGCCGGCGGCTCCGAGGACGACAGCGCGCGCCGCGCGGCCGCGATGCGTGCGCTCGAGGCCCACGTGCGCGCCCAGGTCGACGCCGGCGGCGAGGACGAGGTCATCGTGCTCGGCGACTTCAACGAGACCGTCGATACGAGCTGGGGCATGGAGGTGATGGCGCCGATGCTCGCGGCGCCGGAGCGCTACCGGTTCCGCAGCCAGGAGGCGGCCGAGGCCGGCGAGGCCAGCTACATCCCGAGCGGCCGGGTCATCGATCACGTCGTGACCACGGCCGGGCTCGCCGACGAGGTCGGCGGCGCGCGCGCCGTCATCCCGCGCCTCGACCAGCAGATGGCCCGCTACGAGCCGTACGTGTCGGACCACCTGCCGGTGGTGCTCTCCATCCCGATGCCGTGATAGGCTCCGTTCCAGGGCGATCTCCGGCGCCCAACCTTCACGACCTGCCCCAGCCAGGTCTTCCACGAAGGCAAAGGGAGGAAGACTCCCCGGAGCAGCAAGCACGCTGATCATCGTCGAGACCTGGTCCGGATCGCGGACAGGCTGCTGGGGAGCGCCGCGAGCCGGGACTGGAGATCTCCGATGACCAAGGATCACGACTTCAAGAAGCTCGTCCGCGCTCGCATGGCCCGCACCGGGGAGCGCTACGCCGCCGCCCGCGCCCAGCTCGCGCGCAAACCGGCCGCCGTCGGCGTCCATCCCGAGTCCGCGGCGCTCGTGTCGCTCCTGGCGGCGGCCGGCGTCGCCGGCCCTGGCGGCGGCGCGCCGAGCGAGGCGCTGGTGCTCGGCCTCGGCGGCGGCCTCGGCGCGGCGTGCTTCACGTTCGAGTACGCCGGCCACACGCCGACGTTCTACGTCGCCACCCGCTGTCAGCCGCAGTATGCGTACGACGAGCGCTTCGTGCGCACGGCCGCGGAGCGCCTCGGCGCGCGGTGCGAGCTCGCGACGGCGTCGAGCGCGGCGGTCGCGCACAAGAAGCTCGCGGCGCGCGTCGCCCTTGGCCCGGTGATGACGTGGCTCTCCTTCGGCGAGCTGCCGTGGGCGCCGCGCCTGGGCCCGGTCGGCGAGCTGGGCGCGATGCCGCACGTCGTGGTCGTCGAGGCGATCACCGGTGACGTGGCGACGTTGCGCGATCTGGCGCCGGCCGCGTTCGAGGTCGAGCTCGCCGTGCTCGCGCGGGCGCGGGCACGGCTGCGCGCCGCGAGGTTCCGCACGCTCGTCGTCGCGGCCGGCGGCGACGCGCCCGATCCGCGCGACGCCGTGCGCGACGCGATCGCCGCGTGTGTCGCCGAGCTCGGCGGCGCGTCGCGCGTGCGCGGTCCGATGGCCAAGAACTTCGGGCTGCCCGGCCTCGCGCGCTGGGCCGCCGCCCTCGACGGCCGCGACAAGAAGAAGCCCTGGACCCGCGTGTTCCCGCCGGCTCACGCCGCCCACGCGCTGGCGTGGACGCGGCACTGGATCGAGCTGGCGTCCACCGGCGGCGGCGGCTTCCGCCCGCTGTACGCCGACTTCCTCGACGAGGCCGCCGCGATCCTGCGCCGCCCCGCGCTGCGCAGCGTCGCCCGCGACTACCGCGCGCTCGGCGCGGCGTGGAGCGGGCTCGCGACCGCTGCGCTCCCCGACCACATCGCGCCCTTCGCCGCCGTTCGCCGCGCGCAGGACACGCGGCACGCCGCGAGCCGCCGGGGCGACCTCGCGGCCATGCGCCGCCTGCGCGACGCCTTCGATCCGGAGCTGCGCTGTGCGCCGCGCCGAGGACGCGCTCCTCGCCGCCCTCGACGCCGCCCGCGCCGCGCCGCCGCTCGACGCGGTGGCGCTCGCGGCGCACTACGCCTCTTTGGCGGCGCGGGTCACCGCCCTCGTCGCCGACGAGGAGGCGTGCGCCGCGCGGCTCGCCGCCGCTACTTGATGTCGCCGCCGTAGTAGCGGACGCCGACCAGGAAGGCGAGCGTGTCGCCGATGCCCGCCGGATCCGGCGGCGTCAGGTCGAGGCCGACGGCCGCGGCGACGTCGATCGCCGGGACCACGTTGTAGACCGCGGTCACCTTCGCCGGCGTCGCGTCGGCGAAGATGAACGCGTTCGCCGAGTCCTTGATGCTGAACGACGCCAGCGTCGTGTCGAGCTGGAGGTACAGCTCCGGCGTCGCCTGGAAGCCGGCCGCGACCGGCAGGCCGAACGTGATCGGCGTCGCCATCGTCGCGTCCTCCTCGAGCGCGACCTGCAGCTGTCCACCCGGGGAGATGATGCAGAGCTTGTCGCTCACGTTGTACTGCGCCTGTGCGCCGAGCCCGAGCGGCCGCAGGCCCTCGCCGACCAAGTCGTAGCCGAGCTGCGCGCGCGCGACCACCTCGAGCTTGCCGTCCATGGCGCCGCGGATCGCCGCGTAGCCGACGCCGGCGTCGACCGTGCCCTTGGCCTCGAACTCCTTGAGCGCGAAGGCGTAGAAGAGGGCCGCCTCGAGCTTGTCGTTGATGCCGTAGCCGGCGACGAGGCCGGTCGCCACGGCGTCGAAGCTCTTGTCGCTCGCCGTGTCGTCACCGACCATGAACACGCCGCCCGGCAGGGTGAGCGGGCGCATGATCACCTCACGCGGATAGCGTGGCGTGGCGCCCACATCGGCGGTGCCCTCGGCGGTGGTGACCGGCTCGACGACCGGGATGCTGTCGGTGGACACCGCCGCTTCGCCTTCACCCTCACCCTCGACCTCCTGGGCCCAGCTGGCGGCGGGCGCCAGCGCGAGGAGCGACGCGGTCAACAGGCCAAGCTTCGTGCTTCGAGTCATCATCTGGGTTCCTCCCGTGTGTGTCCGCAAGCTACCGACCTCGAGGCACCGGCATGTTTCCGACTCGCTAAAGTTGGTGACACGCCCGATGAGCAGACCTCGCTCCGTTTCCCGACGAACGCGGGTCATGAAGCTCGCTTTGTGTGAGAATCTGCGGACGTGAGTGGGGATACCCGCGATTCGCTGCTCGCGACGCAGGTCTTGAAGGGGAAGACCGAGCCGGCGGGCGAGCCCGACACGGAGCGCGTGCCCGAGGTCCTGGGCGAGGTCGCGTCGAGCGCCCTCGACTCGGCCGCGCCGGGCGACAGCTCACCCGGCGGGGGCGAGGCGTCGGCGATGGCGCGCCTCCAGGTCGACACCGCGACCGAGCTCGCGCGCGGCGGCATGGGCTCGATCCACCGCGTGCTGGATCCCGGCATCGGTCGCTGGGTCGCCCTCAAGCGCGTCGACCCCGAGTACGCGCGCAAGGTCCCGGAGATCGCGCACCTCCTGCTCGAGGAGGCGCAGATCACCGGCCAGCTCGAGCACCCGAACATCGCGCCCATCTACGACCTCGGCCACGACGAGCACGGGCACCCGATGTTCACGATGAAGCTCGTGAAGGGTCAGACGCTGACCGCGCTCATCGGCCAGTCCGAGCGGCGCGGCCACGGGCCGCAGCAGCTGCGCGCGATCCTCGACGCGCTGGTGAAGGCGTGCGACGCCGTCGCCTACGCGCACGACAAGGGCGTCATCCACCGCGACCTCAAGCCCGACAACATCATGGTCGGCAGCTACGGCCAGGTCTACGTCGTCGACTGGGGCTGCGCGCTCGTGAAGCGCGATCCGCCGGGGCGCGCGCCCGGCGAGACCGTGACCGTGCGCTCGCCGGGCAAGGCGCGGACGTCGCCCGAGGCCGTGCTCGGCACCGTCGCGTACATGGCGCCGGAGCAGGCGCGTGGCCACCTCGACCTCGTCGACGAGCGCAGCGACGTCTACTCGCTCGGCGCGATCCTCTACCAGGTGCTCACCCGCCGCCCGCCGCACCGCGGAAAGGACGCGGACCAGTCGATGAAGCTGGCGCAGCAGGGGAACGTGCTACCGCCTGCCGAGCTGCGGCCGCACTTCGACATCCCGGCCCAGCTCGCCGGCATCGCGATGAAGGCGCTCGCGCTGCTGCCGGCCGATCGCTACCAGAGCGTGCTGGAGCTGCGCGATGCACTGAAGGACTTCCTCGCCGGCGGGAGCTGGCTGCCGAGCCGCCGCTACCCGAGCGGGTCGATCATCGTCGCCGAGGGCGAGCCCGGCGACGCGGCGTACATCATCGTCTCGGGCACGTGCGAGGCGTCGCGCACGATCCAGGGCGTGCCCAGCGTCCTGCGCCAGATGGGGCCGGGCGACGTGTTCGGCGAGACCGCGATCCTCACCGACCAGCCTCGCTCGGCGACGGTGACCGCGAAGAGCGACGTCGTCGTCACCGTGATCACGCGCGAGGCGGTCGAGGGCGAGCTGGCGGGCTCGTCGTGGGTCGGCGCCTTCGCGCGCGCCCTCGCCGCGCGCTTCCGCGAGGCCGAACGCAAGGCCGACGACGCGATCGCGACCGCGTCCGATCTCCTCGCGCGGCAGGCCGTGTCAGAAACCGAGTAGCGTGCCGACCTGGAAGACGAAGAGGCTCGCGGCGTAGGCGAGCACCGTCATGTACCCGAGCATGAAGAGCGGCCAGCGGTAGCCGCCGGTCTCGCGCTTCACGACGGCGAGCGTGCTCATGCACTGGCACGCCAGCGCGAAGAAGATCATCAGCGACAGCCCGGCCAGCGGCGAGTACGCGCGCGTGCCGTCGCGCTTGCGCTCCTCCTTCAGCTTGTCGCGCAGCGAGCCCTCGTCGTCGCCGGCGCCGTAGATGATGCCCATCGTCGCGACGAAGACCTCGCGCGCCGCGAAGGCGCCGATGATGCCGACGCCGATCTTCCAGTCGAAGCCCAGCGGCTCGATCGCGGGTTCGATCGCCTTGCCCAGCTGCGCGCCGTAGCTGTGCTCCATCTGGGCCTGCGCCTGCGCGGCCTCGTCGAGCTGCGCCAGCTCCTCGGGTGAGGAGCGCGGGAAGTAGAGCAGCGCCCAGAGCACGATCGTGCAGGCGAGGATGACCGTGCCGGCCTCCCTCAGGAACATCGAGGCCTTGCTCCACATCATGCGCACGATGTCGCGCAGGCGCGGCGCGCGGTACGGCGGCAGCTCGATCACGAACGGCAGGCGCTTGGCCTTGAGCTGCCGCACGGTCTTCGACAGCACCCAGGCCGCGCCCAGCGCCGTCATCACGCTGAAGGCGTACATCGCGACCATGAGCAGGCTCTTGGTCGAGAGCCCGCCGAACGTGCTCGACGGGAAGAGCGCGGCGATGACCAGCGTGTATACCGGCAGGCGCGCCGAGCAGGTCATGAGCGGGATGACCAGCATCGTGAGCGTGCGGTCGCGCTGCCGCTCCATCGTGCGTGTGGCCATGATCGCCGGCACGGCGCACGCGAAGCCGGAGAGCATCGGCACGAAGGCGCGGCCGTGCAGGTTCATCGATCGCATGATGCGATCCATCAGGTAGGCGACGCGGGCGAGGTAGCCGAGGTCCTCGAGCAGCCCGAGGAAGAAGAAGAGCAGGAGGATCTGCGGCAGGAAGACGAGCACCGAGCCGACGCCGGCGATCACGCCGTCGACGACGAAGTCCTCAAGCACGCCGTCGGGCAGGACGCGCCGCGCCTGTTCTCCGGTCCAGCCGAAGAGATCCTCGACCAGGGCGATCGCGGGCTCCGACCACGCGAACAGCGACATGAAGAGGACGAACATGACGCTGGCGAACACGAGCATGCCCAGCGCGCGGTTGAGCAGCACGCGATCGAGGCGGTCGGTGAACCGGCGGTCGGGCGCGCGCTCGAGGAGCGGCGCGACCTGCTCGTCGATCCACGTCCAGCGGCCGAGCACGGCCTCGTCGTCGTCGGCCGTCGTCGGCCCCACCGCGTGCACCGCGCTGCGCAGCTCGGGCGGGATGTGGTCGAGCTCGTCGTCGCCGATCGACAGGAGCGCCCACAGCGCGAGGCCGTCGCTCGCCGGCCAGCGCGCGGGCAGGGCGGCGCGCACGCGCTCGATCTTGGCGGCGAGCGCGGGCGACGGCTTCCACCGCCACGGCACCTCCGCCGCCGGGGTGCGCAGCGAGCGCTCGATCGCGGCGCGCAGCGCCTCGATGTTCTTGCCGGTGCGCCCGACCACGGGGACCACGGGGCACCCGAGCACGCGGCCGAGCGCCGCCGGATCGGGCGCCGCGGCGCCGGCCTCGTCGGTCATCGTGAGCGCGACGAGGCAGCTCGCGCCGAGCTCCTGCGCCTGCACGACGAGGTACGACGAGCGCGCGAGCTGGGTGGCGTCGACGCAGAGGACGAGGAGGGCGGGGCGATCCGCCGGCGTCGCGTCGGGCGCGAGACCGAGGATGACGTCGAGCGCGATCTGCTCGTCGATCGAGCGCGCGGTCAGGCTGTACGTGCCGGGCACGTCGATGACCTCGACGTCGTCGCGACCGCGCAGCTTGCCGACGCGGCGATCGACCGTGACGCCCGGGTAGTTGCCGGTGCGCGCCTGCGCGCCGGTCAGCGCGTTGAAGAGCGTCGTCTTGCCGGTGTTGGGATTGCCGCAGAGGGCGACCCGCTGCACCGGCGGCAGCTGCTCGGGAGACATCGGGACTAGCGCTTGATCAGGATGTGCGCGGCCTCGCCGCGCCGGATCGACAGCCGCCCGCGGCGGACCTCGATCTCGAGCGGGTCACCGAGCGGGGCGACGTTGGTGACGGTCACGCGCGTGCCGGGCACGAGCCCCATCTCCATCAACCGGCGCCGGAAGCCGCGCTCACCATCCACGGCCGCGATCGTGACCGGCGTATGGCGACCGACATCGGCGAGTGATGACACGGTGGCAGGGTAGCAGGATTGAAATCGGTTTTCAAGTTCGACGAGCCCCCGCGTGATCTGCGGCGCGATGCGTCGTCGGAGGGAGGTGCTATTGTCTCGTTCGCTCCGATGGAGGCCACTGCGCCGGGTCACAAGACCCTTCTCCTGTCGCAGAGCTACGAGCCGATCAAGGTCATCTCGTGGCAGCGGGCGATCACGCTCCTGTTCCTCGGGAAGGTGGAGGTGGTGGAGGAATACACCGACGCAGTGCGTTCGGTGACCTTCATCATCAAGATACCCTCGGTCGTCAGGCTCCTGCGCGCGTTCCGCCGGCACCACAAGCCGGTGAAGTTCTCGCGGGTCAACATCTACGCCCGCGACGGTTACTCGTGTCAGTACTGCGGCCACAAGCTCGGGGTGGACGAGCTCACCTACGACCACGTGGTGCCGCGCTCGCAGGGCGGGCGGACCGAGTGGACCAACATCGTGACCGCGTGCCACGACTGCAACCGCAAGAAGGGCGGTCGCACGCCGCGGCAGGCGGGCATGACGCTCCGCGTGCTGCCGGTCCAGCCCGACTGGGTGCCGGCGGTCACGATCCGCGTGAGCCTGCGCTCGGTGCCCGAGGCGTGGCGCGACTACCTCTACTGGACCGGCGAGCTCCAGGATTGACCTGTGCTCGAGCGCGTCAGAACGTGAAGCTGAACGATGATGGCGACGTGGTGCCCTCGGTGAGCGCGTCGCGGTAGGCGAAGACGATGCGGCCGCCGCCGCCGCCGCCGCCGCCGCCGTTGCCGAGATCGGGGCCGTTCTCGCCGGCGCTCGCGTCGCCGACCCGGGCGGCGCCGCGGCCTCCGGCCGCGCCGTAGGCCGAGCCGCCCGAGCCACCGCCCGTCGCGCGCGCCGTGGTCGGGAGGCCGTCTTGCCCGGCGCCGCCGTCGCTGCCGCTCGCCCCGCCGCCGCCACCGCCGCCGTTGGCGGCGATGACGCCCGCGTTCGTGACGGACGGCGCCTGCAGGTAGATGGCGCCGCCCGAGCCGCCGCCGGTGCCGGCCAGGTACTGGAGCGCGCAGCTCTTGCCGCCGCTGCCGCCGCCGCCGCCGGCGTTGATCGCGCCGTTCACGCCGACGGAGATCGCGGCGCGCGCGTAGAGCTGCAGCGCGCCGCCGCCGGCGCCGGGCGCGGTGTAGTCGCAGCCGCTCGTCGACGCACCGCCGCCGCCGGACCCGCCGCCGAGCTGCGACAGCGCCTCGTCTCCGTGCGCGCCGCCGCCGCCGCCGCCGGTCGCGCCCGGTGCGTCGCCGCCCTTGGCGCCCGCCTGACCAAAGCCGCCGCCGCCGCCGCCGCTGTCGGCGTAGGCGCCGGAACGCTCGCCGTCGACGCCGCGGCCGGCGCCCATCCGCGGCGGTGCGCCGCCGGCGCCGGGAACGCCCCGGCGCGCGCCCGCGTCGAGGACGCCGTCGATCGCGATGGTCTCGGCGAGGACGACGAGCGGTCGCGTGCCGGTGGCGCGCACGGTGATGCCACCGGCGATCGAGAACGCGCGCACGCGCAGGATCGCCAGCTCGGTGCCGCCGCCGTCCTGCGCGGAGGCGGCCAGCGTGACGCCGGCCGGCAGCGTGACGCCGGCGATCTCGAGCGCGGTCGTGTCGATGGTCGTGTCGGCGGTGAGCGCGAGGTCGTCGGTGCCGAGCGTCTCGTCGGGCCCGGCGACGTGGGCGATGTCGTGCGGCGCCGCGTCGACGTCGGCGTCGTCGATCGGGGTGGCGTCGGGGTCGTCCGCCGCGTCGGGCTCGGGCGCGGCGTCGTCCGGGGCGCCGCTCGGCGTGAACGAACAGGCGGCGGCGTGGAGCGCGACGAGGACGACGAGCGAGCGCATGGGACGACCGAGGGAGCGTCAGTAGCTGACGAAGGCCGGCGGCGGGCTCGTGGTCACCGTCGGTTGCGTGCCGCGGAAGCGGATGGTGATGCGGCCCGCCCCGCCGCCGCCGCCGCCGCCGTTGTCGTCGTCGCCCATGTCCTCGCCCTGCTCGGCGGCCGTCGACGCGAACGCGCCGTCGCCGCCGTTTTTCAGGTCGGCGATGGGCGTGTCCATGTC